>Ga0209181_10007140_pt1 | contig 15421 bp, 12 predicted proteins | sample MAT05_FD_187208 | JGI IMG/M metagenome (GOLD analysis project Ga0209181, IMG submission 187208) | Freshwater microbial communities from Lake Fryxell liftoff mats and glacier meltwater in Antarctica - MAT-05 (SPAdes) (version 2) | ecosystem: Environmental > Aquatic > Freshwater > Ice > Liftoff... | reverse complement strand
CCAGCTATTACTGCGCCCCTAGCGATGATTTATCGCGCTGCGTGAATTTCAGTGGCTGCGGCAATACCTTAAACATCGCGCACCCGCGCGTGACCCAGCTGGTTTTAGACTCCCTGCGCTATTGGGCTGTCGAGATGGGCGTAGATGGCTTTCGCTTTGATTTGGCGACGGTGTTAGCGCGTGATCACTGCGGTTTTAGTAGTCAAACCGGCTTCAATACCAACGCAGCATTTTTTACCGCCTTGCGCCAAGACCCGGTTTTGAGCACGCTGCGTCTGATTGCCGAGCCCTGGGACTGCGGCCCGCAGGGCTATCAACTGGGGCGTTTCCCAGGGCGCTTTGTCGAATGGAATGACCGCTTTCGCGATGCCATGCGCCGCTATTGGTTGGGCGATGCACTACCAGTGCAAGTCCTTAGCCGAGGCGAGTTCGCGCGGCGTTTTTTTGGCTCTAGCGATTTTTTTCAGCATGCCGGAAAGCGCCCCAGCGCCAGCGTTAACTACATCAGTGCGCATGATGGCTACACCCTTAGAGACGTCGTGAGCTATTCGCATAAACACAATGACGCCAATGGCGAGCAAAACCGCGATGGCCGCAATGATGAGCTTTGCGCAAATTTCGGCGTCGAAGGCCGAAGTTCAGCGCCGGATATTGAGAACACGCGTACGCAAGTGCGCCACGCGCTTTTGGCATCGCTGATTTTGGCGCAGGGTACGCCGATGCTGCTGGCTGGGGATGAAATCGCCAATAGCCAGGGTGGCAATAACAACGCCTATTGCCAAGACAACGTAACGGGCTGGCTAGATTGGCAAAATGCCGATTTGCAGACCTTGCAAGTTGTGCAATCCCTAATCGCACTGCGCGCCGCGACGCCGCTGCTGCACTATCCGCACTGGTTCGCATCTGATGCGAAAGAACTAACAAGCGCACGCGTCATTTGGCACGCCCCGGATGGGCGTGAGATGGCACTGCACGATTGGCACGACACCACGGAATCGGCACTCGCCGCTGAGATGTTCGACGCCCACGCAGCGCATCCGAGTATTCGCATTTTGTTTAATCCTGAGCCGCAAGCAACCCGTTTTGCGCTTGGTGCCAGCGCTTGGCAGCTGCTGTTTGACAGTAGTGCTACTTTTGCCGTTTCGCCAAGAAGCGATCCAAACGTTGATGTGCACAGCCATGCGCTGTTAGCCCCGGCGCGCGCTTTGCTGGTGCTAGCGCGGACTGATGGCACATGAATTGTTTTCCAACCAAATCTAAAGAACCGTTCGCCCTGAGTCCGTCGAAGGGCAGAGCCGCGCAAATACTGACGCAGCCGCAGCTCTTTGTGCACCACCAAGCGTGCGGCTACAGGCTTCGACTTAGCTCAGCACGAACGGGTTTCTTTCAGCGCCACGCCAGGATTAGCAGCCGGATATCCATTATTAAGGAACACCCATGATCGACCTGCAGCTTCGCCGTGCCGGTGTGCTTTTGCACATCACCTCACTTCCTGGCCCTTATGGCATAGGTGATTTTGGCCCAGGCGCGTATCAATTTGTTGATTGGTTGCACAGCGCTGGACAAAAGCTTTGGCAATTGCTGCCGACCAATCCGATTGGGCCGGGCAATTCGCCTTATCAAAGCGTAAGCGCCTTTGCTGGCAGCCCGCTGATGGTTGCGCTGGAGCCGCTGCTAACTGCCGGCTGGCTTGCCTTGAGTGACCTGCCAGAGCCGGGTTTTAATAGCGATGCGGTCGAATTCGAAGTCGTGGTGCCCTGGCGATTGGCGCAATTGCGTCGCGCCGCAGCGGGTTTTGCGCAGCTTGCCAGTGCGCCTGAACGCGCGGCATTTGATGCCTACATTCTGGCGCAACATAGTTGGCTAGACGATTACAGCCTGTTTATGGCGATAGAAGTTGCGCACGCCGGGAAAGCCTGGTGGCATTGGCCTGCAGCACTGCGTGATCGCGATCAGTCAGCACTAAATCAGGCCAGAGCCGAACACGCTGAGGAGATTCGCTTTTGGCAGTTTGTGCAATGGTGTTTCGATACGCAATTTTTGGCGTTGAAGGCCTATGCGAACGCGCACGACGTTGCCTTGATGGGGGATTTGCCAATTTTTATCGCGCATCACAGCAGCGACTGCTGGGCGCGCCCCGATTTATATGATTTGGATGCGCAGTTTCAACCCAATACGGTTGCCGGTTGCCCACCCGATATGATGGCGCCCACTGGGCAACGCTGGGGTAATCCGCTGTACCGTTGGGACCGTATGGCGGCAGAAAATTACCAATGGTGGAGCGCGCGTTTAAAGCGCGCCCTGACCCAAGCAGATGTGTTTCGTATCGATCACTTTCGCGGTTTCGCGGCATTTTACGAAATTCCAGCAAGCTGCCCGACTGCCGAAGAAGGTCGCTGGGTCGCCGGCCCTGGAAAGGCGCTATTTGATGCGATTAGCACTTCGCTCGGAAAATTGCCCATCGTTGCGGAAGATCTGGGCCTAATCACTCCAGATGTTGTTGAACTGCGTGACGCGTTAGAGTTTCCTGGAATGAAGATTTTGCTGTTCGCCTTTGGCACCGATGGCACAGACGAGTTTTTACCGCACAACTGGAGCCAAAATTTCGTCGCCTACACCGGCACGCACGACAATGAAACGGTACGCGGTTGGTGGCAGAACGCGCCCAAAAGAGAGCGCGATTATGCCGGAACCTATTTAGCCGCAGGCGAAGCCGACGCGCACTGGGCAATGATTCGCGCCTGCTGCAATTCGGTGGCGAATATCGCCGTGTGTCAATTCCAAGATGCGCTCGGTTTGGGCAACGCGCAGCGCATGAATATTCCTGGCACCGTCGGCGCACATAATTGGACGTGGCGCTTTCGCTGGGATCAAGTTAGCCCCGAGCCCGCGCGGGTTTTGGGTTTGATTACGGCGGCCTCAGGGCGCGGGCGGTTTGAGTTAATGGGGTGAACACAAGCAATTCGACTCAACCTTCAAGCCCTGGCAACTAGGAAAACGCCGAGCAAGCCCGGCGTTTTCATAACAAAAAGCCCGCTATTTCTTATTCAAACCCAGCTGCAAACACTGCATCAAGGGCCACTTCAGTCAGGGTGCCGCTCACCAAGGCATTGTTGACCGCATTGGCAATTCCTGCGCGGTTGGCGAATACATCGTCGATGAAGGCAACATCGCCGCCGGAAAGGGTATTGCTGCCTGCGTCGTAGGTAGCGCTGGAAATTTCCACCATGCGCTCTGGCGTTAGCTCATTATAGAAAGCTGCCGGGGTAATCGACTGTCCGCTGGCATTGAAGAACGCGCTGGTGCCGGTGTTGACATTGACACCCACAATTTTGAAGCTGGTTAGCACCACAATATCCCCGGCCGCGCCTGCCAATTTGAAGCGATCCGGGCGAATATTGCCGCGATCACGAATGCGGGTGGCGTATAAATTGCCCGCGCTATCCGAATAAGTGCGCACTTCCACGGCGGCCAGTGCGCTTAATCCATTGGCGGCAATGCCGTCTTCGTCGCGCGTTTGTGGCGTGAACTTGATGACTTTGCCAAATACCGTGACGCTGACATTGGGTACGACGTCGCTCGGCAGTAAATTCGCTTGGAAGCGCTGGGTTGGGCGAATGAAGCGAATTTTGGTAGCCGCAATATTGCTCGCATCGACGTAGATGCCCTCGACTTCTACACGCACGCCTAAGTCAATATCTTCGCTATTGCCGTTTCTAAAAAAAGTCGTCGGGGCGTAGCTGATCGTTAAGTTATTTACTTTGAACTCGGTAGCCGGTGGCTCGGTTACAGCACTCACCAAACCATCCACCGCCGCCGGTGCGCCGGGGGTTCCAGGCGGTGTTGGCGCGCCACAGTGCAGGCGGGTAACGGTATTGATGAGCTGGTTTGCGGCAAACGGCGTGATCGGTGTGGCGCGTACTTCGACGTACAGGCCGGGAATCAAGGTGGCCGGGCAGTCACTCGGCGCGATGCCGGTAAAACTAATCGCTTGGCTGCCAATGCTGGCTGTGCTGGAACCGGAATTTGCTGCGGTTAAATAGCCAGTTAAACGCCAATTATTGACGCTTTGCTTGAGCGCAATGCGGGTCGCAACAAAGGAGTTGTTCGCGTCAATTTGGCCCGCAACTTCCAGCACCTGGCCAACTTGCAAAGCGCTGAGATTGTTGGCTGGAATGTCCACTAAAACAGTATCGCTGGTGATGGTCAGCGCCTGCCCAAGTACCTTAAATTGTGGCGTAATCGCGCTAATGGGGCCGATTAACGCATTGTCGATAAATACGGTAAGCGCATTGCCTTCGGTTACCGTGGCATTGGTGCTGGCATCAAGCAGCGCGTTCACGCGGGTGCCTAAGCCCATTTGTGATGGCAATGGCTCACCGGCAATTGCAGCACCATCGATCACATATTGGGTGGCGGCATTGGTGTTAAAACCGCGAAAGCTATTGATGCCAAAGCCAGTGCCGACACGGGCCATCGGCTGCTCGTCGGCGGCGCTTATTAAAGCGCCCGCTGTTGCTGCTTGTGCGCTACCAATGCTGATTGCGCCAACGGCGATTGTGGTCAGTAGTTGCTTAAAAAATCTGGTTTTCATTTTGATGCTCCTGGTATGGCATTTGTACTGTTCGCCAAATGGGTGATTTCGCGCTGGCTGCGGCGGCCGCGGGTGTCCATTTGCGCAATTTTCATGGGTGGGTCATCTTGAAAGTAATACATGCCCACACCTAATCGAGGGCAGGAACTGGGGGCGGTGGTATCGGGTGAATCCGGTGGCGGTTCGGCCGCCAGGGTCAGTAAAAATTGGTCGAGTTCATCAAGAAATTCATTGCCTTTGCGCTTGACGTATTCACGAACCAGCGGAATTTGGTGCGCAGGCAGATCGGTTTGATCGACATACGCCTGCAAGCGGCGGTCCGTTTGTTGTGGCCGAATGTTTCGCTCAATTGTTCCGAGCAGGTCTGCGGTGGAACGCGCCAAGATTGCAAGTTCCGATTCGCTATCGCTGAAAACAAGAAAATGCGCGTCGATCAGTTCATAACACCCCTCAGACTCATGCCAACAAACGTTGCCTTTCTCTAATAGCTCATCCAACACCGCGCGGATCGTGGTGCCGCCGGAGTATTTCGTGACTAAGCTTGCGATGCAGGTGTCGCCCTGATCTAGCGTTAAGCGCTTAGGCTTGCCGCGACTGTCCGCGTATTTCGGGTCGTGTTCCCATGCGCTCAACACCCGTGCAGCACGATTGAAGAGCTGAGTCGTTTCCTGTGTCGTTTTCGCACCTTCGCGCTGTAGCTTTTCCACCTCGATTCGAGTCAAGCCGGTAATCACCGCGATTCTGGACTTGGTTTGTTTTTGCGCGCCCATGGCAAATTCGTGCGTAGCCACATCGACATAGGTCCACTTCAAAGCCTCAGCGCAGGCTTTGAAGGGAATATGAAAACGCAACAGCAGCCGCACCAGTGGCCGAAAAATTTGGATCAGTGCGGCGGTCATTAAATCGGATTGCGGATTCACCTGGAAAACCTAATTAACGAAGCTAACGGACGCGACGGTTTCGGTGCCTGATAAAACCTGCACCAGCTGCCCGCGTGGGTCAAAGTTCAACAGCGGCTTGCCCGCATCTTGCGGATTGGAAAACTCAAGCTCGCCCTTGTTGCGGCCATTTTGGGCGCTGACTAGCAGCGTGCCGCGATGCACATTGGCGACTCGGACGCGGTAAGTCCCAATCGGCACGTCCTCTACTTCAACGCTGAAACTGACCTTATTCGACAGTCTTTTTAGCCGCGCTTCGCCGCTGCCATTGCTAAATGCGGACGCAAAATTCAGCGCTACCCGTTGATCCGAATTGCCAAATGGCGGTGCGCCGCTGGCAGCGGGCGGTGGTAGCGTGCTGCCGCTGGCGTTTCGCAATTCGATCGCAGCGCCGCGTGGATCAAAGGTAAGTGACAATTTTCCGGGCTGCGCAGGCGATACAAATTCAACTTCCGCTTCTGACTCGCCGCCACTGGCCAGCATTTGGATTTCCGCGCGCTGCGCACCCAAGATCCAAAGCTGGTAGCGCCCGCCCGCTTGCGCTGCCGTGCCGCGCGCGGTGACTTTGAAACTGATCTTGCCTGGCTCTTCACGATAGCGGGTGCTGACACTTAGGCCCGAACTGACGCTGGTGGCGTCGGTTTGCGTTGTTGTTACCGGCCTGCGGTCATCGATCACGGTTGCGGTGCATTGGTCGCCAAACGTCGAGGACAGGCGCGAAAGCTGCATTTCGCCCGTGGCAAACGCGGTGCTGTAGCGCATGCGCCCTTTGCCGCAATCATCAAAGCTCAGCTCAAGCTCAGCGAATGACTTTACGTTGACCGCAGCGTTTTGCTCCATAAAGCGTGGGCCGCGTACTTCTAAAGCCGTCAGGCGCGCAACGTCATCGGTGATCGGCGCTTGTGCGACCAGCCAAATGGGCGTACCTGCTTGATCGTAGGTGTACCAATACAGCAAAAGCTCCTTTTGGCTACTGCCCACGACTTGGATTTGGATGCCTTGACCGCTGCGCGTGGGGTCAAACCAAGCGCCAGTCATGGAAGCGGTGATCGGTGCCGCATGGGTCGCCAATGCGGTGCCAAATAGCGCGGTAAACAGTAGGGCTTGACGAATCATGGCGGTGCTCCGGTGGAAGTATTGCAATAATACTTACAAATAATCTGGAGTCAAGTTATTTGCAAAAAAATATGCAAATAAATTTTTGACGCATCATTGCCGTCAGTGTTTTCGTGACTTGCGGTGGGTGTTATGACGCTTTTTTGCGCAGCAACGTTTCGTCAGCCTGGAGTTACAGGCGAGTCGCGTGATCGCTCTGGTGGCTGTTTTTCGCGCTGCTGGGCTGCGTGGCTATTGGTCTGGGTGTCGGTGTTTACCCATGCAGGCGGCGGCACTGGATCCGGTTGCGGCTTTGCTGAGTGAGATTTGAGGTGCCGAACTTAGACTTAATGAATTTAATGTGCATGGCAGTTTTGGTTGTGGCGACGTTTAGGGCGTGGCGCATAATGACGGCCGCGAAAAACAGCTCCCTGCCGACAGTTTACATGCGCGGCACCGCAGCCGGACAGGGCGAGGGCGGGGGTGAGGGTTAGGAAGCAGATAATGGTGCAAAAGCGCCGAAACCGGGCGGGCAAGTCGAAGCATGAGTAAGTAAGGCAACGACTTTTTACCCCGCGTCCCGCCTACAATTTCAAAGCGCATCCCAGTGGCGTGATAGGGCAGCACGGGTGAGCGCGTCAGGTCGCCGTCTAGGGGCGTTGACAGCCACACCGAAATACTCCAAACACCGCGTATTTTATCCAAAAAGATCGTAATTCCATGAAAAGTACCCAAAAACCCCTGGCACACTCTGTGCAAAGTCTGCTTATCCAAATATCCGCAGGCTAAAGCCACATGCAAAAAATAGCGCGCTAAGGCGCACAACGAAATTGAAATCGTATGGCTGATCAACGATACCCGTTTCTGCATGACGGGCTGGCGCGGGTGCTTATGGCTCCCCGCGTACCGATCAGCGGTGCATTCAATAGCGGCCCCCAGCAGGTGCAATTTTCGCGAGTTCGAGTCTCGCAGGGGGCACCTAAAAACGTAGCTCAATCGGTCGAGCAACCAACCCCTAATTGGTCTGTAGCAGGTTCGAATCCTGCCGTTTCCCGCCCTAAAAAGCGGTCTGTAATACCCCGCTTAGATGCTAAGTCTAAGCACTGAATTTGCCCCGTTCGTTTACTAAAAACGGGTGTTTGACGTGCAGAGCATCGCGCGCAAACGCCACGTAGGCAGCGCTTGTGCCGCAATTTGTGCATGGGTGCTTTGGAGTGCGGCTTGAGCCTTGCCACGGCAAGACGTTCAAACCAAAGGTGGCGCAAATGTCGTGTTTGTAGTTTGAACGCGGCACTGCACCAACACACTGCAAACGCCCGCTGCACAGTTGTCGCCCGCAGCTGCCACGTGGGGCAAATTCATTCTATTTAATAACTTAACTAACCATCAGCACACAACAAACCCTCTCGAAGGCCCACAACCCAAAATCAAATCTAATATCTCAGGAGAATTCTTATGTTCGGCTTCAAACGCATCACTGTTACCCCTTTTCAACGCGCCATAGAATATCGCGATGGACGCATTGTCAGCATTGCTGGCCCTGGCGTCATTTCACGGTTTTTTGCTTCTGGCCGCATCGAATATCAATTGGTCGATGTTTCCGAGCCTGAGGTGAAACTGGCGAATGTTGAAAGCCATTTGCGTGTGGCAGCGGATGCAGGCGTTAGCGTTTTGGCTGAACATATTGATATTGTGGATGTGGCGCCGGATCAGATGGGCATGGTCTATAAGCAAAATCGTTTGAGCGCGCTGTTGGCGCCCGGCGCGCGGGCGCTGTATTGGAAAGTTTCGGTGCCCGTGCGGGTCGAGTTGGTGCCTTTGAGCGAGCCTGCGATTGCGCCGGAACGGGTGCGTTTGATGTTGTCCGCTGCGCTGGGATCGGCGTTGGCGCAGGATGTAGTGCGCTACTGCACGCTGAAAGTGATCGCCACGCATGAGTTGGGCGTGTTGAGCATCGATGGCAAATTCGTCGAGCTACTGACGCCGGGCAGCTATGGCTTTTGGAAATCGGCGCGCCAAGTCCAAATCGATGTGATCGATACCCGCGCGCAAGCCAGCGAAGTCAGTGGTCAGGAAATCCTGACGCGCGATAAGTTGAGCCTGCGCGTGAATTTAAGCGCCAGCTGGAAAGTGATTGATGCGCGCGTTGCCAAGGCGGATGTGGTGGATTTCAAAGAGGCACTGTATCGCGAGCTGCAGTTTGCCTTAAGAATGGCGATTGGCACCCGCACTTTGGACGAGCTATTGGCGAATAAGCAGCAATTGGACAGCGTGATTTTCGAACAAGCGGCGGGAAGAATTGCGGCATTCGGCATCAGTTTAATCAGCGTCGGCGTGAAAGATTTGATTTTGCCGGGCGAGATGAAAGAGTTGCTCAATCAAGTCGTGCACGCCGAAAAAGCCGCACTTGCCAATGTGATCAGACGCCGCGAAGAAACCGCTGCCACCAGAAGTTTGCTCAATACCGCAAAACTCATGGAAGAAAGCCCGATTTTGCTGCGTTTGAAAGAGCTGGAGGCGTTGGAAAAGGTGTCCGAGAAAATCGGCAGCTTGACGGTTTTCGGCGGCATTGATGGACTGATGAAGCAGCTGATTAGTTTGAAAGCGGCTTGAAGGCTTAGCTGCAGGCCCGGGGGGTTATGCAGGCCCAGGTGTTATTACCTGGGCTTTTTCCGTGGCTTAAAAATAATCCTTACCACTTGCCAACAATGCCTGCGCCCGAGTTTTGGCAATTTGATTGCTTAAAGTCAGATCCTTCGCTTCCAGTGGTGCTGCCAGCACTTCATTGAGTAGTTTGTCGTGCAATTCCTGATCAAAAATGAGGCGCGCATAAAACTGCGCATATAGCACTTTTGCCATCAGGTTTTTACCTTCGCTGATCTCAATGGCTTTGTTAAAGTGCGCCGCACCAATTTCAGGTTTGCCGCCGAGCGCCGGTGGCAATAGGGAATTCATCACGCCCAGCACCATCTGCGCTTCGCCGTTGCCGTAGGTTGGGTTCAGCGCGGCAATGCGTTCGTAGATCACGCGAATTTTGGGTGCATCAGCTTGTGCGTCGGGCTGATCGGCGCGCGCTTGCACGTCGCTGGCCCAGGCTGAGCCTAAGCAGGAAAGTGCGGGCAATTCATCGGTGCCTAGGTTATTGACGATCGGCTTAAGCTCTTCGAAATTGCGCATATTTGCGGAACACAAGGTCTTTTCCAACGCGCACGTGCCGCGCACGCCGTAGCGCATGGCGCGGGCGGTTAGGCGCTGTTGGCGTGCGGCGTCGCTGACGAATGCACCGGCGTAGGTGCCATAAAGTTTTGCCGCCGAACAAAGGCTTGCGCCGTCAGCATCGGGATTATTGGCGCTGGCATCTAGCAGTAGCAAATATGCGGGCAGTGCCGCACCGACGGTTTCTGGGTCGTCATGGTTGAGCGCACTTTGCGTCAGTTGTTCGGCGACGCCATTTTGCACTTTACGCACAATGCCGCCGCATGCGCTGGTGAGTACCACCAGTACAGCTATCGTAGTCAGTCGAATGAAGGTCATTATTTTCTCTAGACGGAGGCTTCGCAAGCCTCAAGCGTGTTTTGTAATAGCGTCGCGACCGTCATCGGCCCGACGCCTCCGGGTACTGGCGTAATCCAACTGGCGCGCTGGCTGGCGGCGTCAAAATCGACGTCACCGCGCAGGCTGCCATCGCTCAAGCGGTTGATGCCGACGTCGATGACGACCGCACCGGGCTTGATCCATTCGCCGGGCACCAAACCCGGTTTGCCGGCGGCCACAATCAGTAAATCGGCGCGCGCGATATGCGCTTGCAAATCTTTGGTAAAGCGATGTGCGGCGGTAACTGTGGCACCGGCCAACATCAGCTCTAACACCATCGGCCGCCCGACGTGATTGCTAACCCCGATCACCAAGGCGTCGCTGCCGCGCACCGGTTTATCGGTGTGCGCTAGTAAAGTCATGATGCCTTTCGGCGTGCAGGGCCGCAGGCCGGGCTCGCGCAAGGCCAATCTGCCAATATTTTCGGCGTGAAAGCCATCGGCGTCTTTGCTCGGTGCGATGCGCGCAATAACGGCGCGGGCATCAATATGTAGCGGCAAGGGCATTTGCACCAAAATGCCGTGAATGGCTGGGTCGCTGTTGAGTGTGTCAATCAGTGCGAGCAATTCTTTTTGGCTAAAACTGGCGGCTAAATTGAAATCACGTGTGTAAAAACCGGCCTTCACGCAGGCGGCGCGCTTATTTTTGACATAAACATGGCTGGCTGGATTCGCGCCGATCAAAATCACCGCCAAACCCGGCACGCGTTGCCCGGCGCGTATGCGCGCCTTCACCCGCTGACGTAATTGCGCAATCAATTCTTCCGCAATGCGTTTGCCGTCTAAAATTTGCGCGCTCATACGGTTTGCTGTCTTATTTATTGTGCTTACTTGTTGTGGTCACGCAGCACGCGGTGTTTGTCGCGCTGCCAGTCGCGCTCTTTTTCGGTAGCGCGTTTGTCGTGTAGCTGTTTGCCGCGTGCCAGCGCAATTTCGACTTTGACTTTGTTTTTCTGCCAAAACATAGAAAGTGGAATCGCGGTGGCACCTTTGCGCTCCACGGCGATAATCAGCTTATCAATCTGATCGCGATGCAGCAGTAGCTTGCGGGTGCGCAGTTTGTCGATCACCACGTGGGTGTTGACCGAAATTAGCGGCGTGATCTGACAGCCAAACAAAAACGCTTCGTTGTCTTTCAGCAGCACATAGCTTTCGCTAAAGGCCACGCGGCCCTGTCGCAGCGCTTTGACTTCCCAGCCCTGCAGCACGATGCCCGCTTGAAAGCGCTCGTCAATATAAAACTCAAAGCGCGCGCGTCTATGCGTGGCGATGCGGCCTTTGTCTTCGGTGTCTTTTTCTTTTTCTTTTGTCGCCATGGCGCTGTTTACGTCAACTATTTCGGCGCTTAAGTCAGTACGCGCTTAAGCCAGGGCCAGCACATTAAGCGTTTGCGGCCCTGAAGTCGAGAATCTTGGTCTGCGCAGTTGGGATGCAATACAGCTGTGCATGTTGTACAAACAAATAAACCAGCAATTATTGCCAACACAATAAATAGTGCTTCGTCATTGCGAGGCGCGAAGCGACGTGGCAATCCATTCTTGAATGCCTAAAAAAGCAGAGCAAAATGCATTGCTTCGCTGCGCTCGCAATGACGAGCTAGACTACTTCGCAGTCACTCGCACCGAAACGCGACGGTTTTTTTGCCGCCCCTCTTCCGTCGCATTGTCCGCCACTGGGTGTTCAGGGCCATAGCCTTCCGCTTTCAAGCGCGCGGCATCGACGCCAAGTGCGGCAATCGCGCTCATTACCGAAGTGGCGCGCGCAGCGGAAAGTTTAAGATTTCCCGCAGCATCGCCAGAGTTGTCGGTGTAACCGCCAATTTTTAGCTGGACGTCGGGAAACGCTTTTAGGATTGCCGCGATATTAGCCACTTGCGCATTAGATTCTGCCCGCAAGCTTGCGGTATCGCTGTCAAACAAGATTCCGTCTAATTCAATCCAAGTTTCTTTATCGACGACTTGCGTGGCATCTTCAATAAAATCTAGAAGTTTCGCTTCGGAGATCGTGCTCAGGCTAGCGCGATCAAACTTAGCGGCTGGATCATTGGCGGGCATCGAATCGGTGGCGACGCTGAGTGGCACGTCGACTACAGGAGTTTCAATCGCGAGCGGTTCAATAACTGGCGGTGCATTTGCAACTGCTGATTGCTCTTGCGCAACGGGCTGGGTCACGGCTGGCGTTGGCGCTGGTTCGGGTTTTAAAAACCACCAGATGGCGATGCCGATCAGAGCCAGCACGGGAACTATCCAAAGCGGAAAACCACCCGATTTAGCTTGCACGCGAGTATTGGCGCTAAAACTTGAGGCTGCAGTTGCAGCACCCGCGCCACTTAAACCGGCTGCTGCGCCAATACCACCCGGAATGCTTGAAATCAACGCCGCTTTTTGGCCCGCTAACAGCGTCACCAACGCACCCAATCCACCGGCAGCTTTGCTTTGTGTACTCAAAAGCGCCAACACCACCGGCGCGCTTGCACCCAGTAATTTCCCGACTGAGCCAATGCCGATGCCCGCTTGCTGCGAAATCGCCTGCCCTAGTGCCTGCTGCTTGTCGCCGAAAAGCGCGCTCAGCAAACTCGCACCCAATTCGCCGGTTGCGCTGCTGGCATTATTGCTATTGAAAGTGCCGCCCACATCGTCAAGAACGGCGGCCGCATTCAAGTTCGGGCTGGCAATCATGGCGGTTAGTGATTCCACAAAGCTGCGACTGTCAGCCTTAGTGAGTATTGCGCCCATTACCGTCGGGAATATTGCCGACAGCGCTTTGCTAATACCGGATTCTGATTCGCCGAGCCAGGCAGCCGCTTTTTGCATGAGTTCTGGCGTTAAATGCGGCCTGACGATGTCCATAAAATTCATTTTGTTTCTCGGTATTTGTAGGGCGGAATTGCCATTTGGCGTGCTGCTTGCGGGTGATTTTAGTGCGCGTAAACCTGATCGTGATCTATATAGACCTCAACTTTCGTCAAACTCTGGCCACGACAAGGCCCGCCAATGCATTCGCCATTTTCTGGCTTAAACGAGGCCCCATGCGCAGCGCAGACGAGTTGGCCTAGGCTCAGCAAAAATTTGCCCGGTGCCCAGTTCAATGCACGCCCGGCATGCGGGCAAATATTTTGATACACGTAAACCTGCGCGCCATAGCGTATTGCCACCAGTGAATCACCCGCAAGTTCTAGCTCAATCGCACCGCCATCTGGGATGTCGTGCACCGCGCACAGCGGCGTGGCTGCATTTGCGCTGGTATTCAATCCAACACGACCAGCGTCACCACGATATTGCCGCGCGTAGCCACCGAATACGGGCAAACTTCGTGTGCTGCGGCAACTAGCGCTTGCGCATCGCTGCGGCTCAACTCAGGAATGCGCACATTCAGGGTGACTGCCAAACCCAATCCACCCGCATCTTTCATGCCAATCGAAACGTCCGCATTCACTTCTACATGCGCAATCGGGCGCTTTTGCAGCTTTGCCACGTGTGCCACGGCACCGCCAAAGCACGCCGAATAGCCACAAGCAAACAGCTGCTCTGGGTTGGTCGCACCTTCCTTGCCAGCGCCACCCATGCTTTTCGGCATGGATAAAGCCAAATCGATCACGCCATCACTGGACTTGGTGTGGCCATCACGGCCCTCGCTGGAACTTGCGTGTGCGGTGTAGAGAATTTTCATGGCGTACTCCGACTAAAACGGGGGATGCGAAGAATAGGCGCACGGCGGCTTGAAGTCGAATTTGCTGCTATGGCATTCCCACCCGCGCCAAAAAGCCGATCATATCCTCTGGCGGCGCAGGCCGTCCGATATACCAGCCCTGTAGATATTCCACGCCCAAGCCGCGTAATTTCTCCGCTTGTTCGCGGGTTTCCACGCCCTCGGCGATCACTTTGGCACCGATCGCATGAATCATATTGACGATGCCGCGCACCAGCTCAAAGCAGCGCTCGTTGCTCATCATCTGGCGCGTAAACGCCTGATCCAGCTTGACCGTGTCGAATTCCAACTCGTGCAAATGCCCCAAATTCGACAGGCCCGTGCCGAAATCGTCCAGGCTGATGCGTATTCCCAAACTATGGCAGCGCTCAATTAGGGCGCGTACTAAATCATAGTCCAGCGTCAAACTTTCGGTAATTTCTAACTCCAAGCGCCTCGGGTCGATTCCGATCATGCGCGCTTGCTTTTCAATCAGTTCGGCAAAATCCGGCACCGCCGACTGGCGCGCGGAGATGTTCACCGCAATAAAGCAGTCCGGGAATTCGGTGTCCAGAGCCTTTAACGCTTCGCAGCTTTTTCGCAGCGCATATTGCCCGACCGGCAAGATCAGCGATGTTTCTTCGGCCAGCGCAATAAACTCTGCGGGTGAAATATTGCCGCGTTCTGGATGCGCCCAGCGCGTCAGCGCTTCAAAACCCACCACGCGTTCGCTGGCGAATTCATAGAGTGGTTGGAACACCACGGAAAGTTCATCGTTTTCAATCGCGCCCATTAACTGGCTTTCTAGGCGAAACTTATTCACCGCTTGACCGGCTAGTTTGATGTGTCCAACCGCCGCCTTAGGTCCAGGGCTGTTCGCAGACACAATGCCCGAGCTACCGCGCGCTGCAAGTAGGCCGGAGCGATAGCGGTGTAATAAGCTGCCCATGAGTGCGCGTACAATCGGGTCGGCTTCGTTCAAGCGCTCGTGTATTTGATCCCGCTCAATAATCGTTAGCACGCTGGCCTCAACCGCACGTGCTTCAGCAGAGCGCGGGGCGTCGTCAATAGCGGCCATTTCGCCCAGTAAATCGCCCGCACCTAAATAGCTAAGCACCAGACGTTGCTGGTTTTGCGTCACGGAAACTTCGATTTTGCCGCTCTCAATCAAATACGCCGCACCTGGCGCATCGCCCTCGCGAAATACGACTTCACCGGCCAGCAGAATTAACGTTGCAGCCGTCATGCAGGGGTGAGAAAACATTTAATAATAATGTTCATGGCTATTGTGGACGAAGTGACTGCGGGCATCGCTACTACGGTCGTAGCTAAAGCGGGATTTACTGCCGGTTCAACTTAAGGATACACGCTCAAGCTTGCGCGCGCGCCCGCAAAAGCTGTGTACCCGCAAAGTATTGTGTTAAATGTTTTGCCGTGAATTATCAATAACGTATTAGTGTCTTATTTGCTTCACGTAGGCAATAACAAACCTAGGACCCAAACTTTGTGCATAC
>Ga0209181_10007139_pt1 | contig 15425 bp, 12 predicted proteins | sample MAT05_FD_187208 | JGI IMG/M metagenome (GOLD analysis project Ga0209181, IMG submission 187208) | Freshwater microbial communities from Lake Fryxell liftoff mats and glacier meltwater in Antarctica - MAT-05 (SPAdes) (version 2) | ecosystem: Environmental > Aquatic > Freshwater > Ice > Liftoff... | reverse complement strand
AAATTGTGATTAAGACAATATCTAAGAGCAAATGCTCAATACTGTGCTGTGCTCTTGGGTCGTCAAGCGCACTGAAGTGTTCTTTCAGTGGCATAATTGCGGCATCAATCATGGGAAAACTTGCCTCGAATCCTGGAATGTTCTGGATTCTATGCGCTTCTCACAAGCAGTTCAACCTTTTAGCCCCAATTGTTAAGAAACGTATGCGTAAGCCCTGGCTTGTGGGGGTTCACCCGGCGCGATCGCGTCCTGTTTCAGCAATAATAGGAGGTTTGACAAAGCATGGTCATAGCCTTGTCCTTTGCCGCTCCGGATCTCAAGACCAAAGCGCCCTGCCACCGTCTTCAGCAACTCTAAATCCACTGGAACAGGCTTGACTCGTCGAGGCTGCCGCCGTTTAGCCTCAATTGAATCTTCTAGCTGTTCCTTTTTTTCTATCTCTGGCAATGCCTCCAGCGCCTCCGAGACAGACTCAATTGCCTGCTGGGAAACCGCTTGAGTTGTATCCATCGCCATCACCTCCAAATCGTCAGATTGCTTATCTACTAAAGAAGGGGTCACTTCTAGCTGAAATGTGGTGTCTTGAGGAGAGTTGTTAAACACTTCAATGACTTCTACACCGCCATAGCCCAACTTAATGCCTTGCCTACCGTCGATATTGCCAGTGCGATCGCCAATCTTATAATCGTTGTAGTGTCTTGAAGCCGCCAGAGATCGTTTCAGTTCGCCATCAGTAGTCTCCAGAATGGCATAATGCCCCTGAATCGCTGCCTTGTACTCATTAGCATCTACCGTGGGCGGAGCGTACCAGTGAGTGGCGATCGCCGCATAGACAGAACGGAACAAGTGAGTAAAGAGATTGTCACGTCCATCGCGGTGGGGCACGAGGTTGGAGAACTGGCGATCGCAAGCCGTCGCCACCGCCTGAGCATACTTCTGATTAATCTGCTCAGCCGATAATCCTTCTGTTGGACACATCTGCCGCAATTTAGCCAAAGCCGTAATCACCCGGTCTGCTGTTGTCAGGGTGGGGATCTCGAACGAAAGGATCTGAGCTTCACCCCGCCGCTTCAATGCCCCGGAAAAGACCACACTCCACTGAGACTTCGAATCAAGCGACCCCGCCGCAAGCGGACGGGGTATGGAAGCAGATTTGCTCCCGAATTCTAGATTCGGATTGCAAGCCAGTTGTTTTCGCCGCAGAGCGGCGGGGAATCTACCCGTACTAGATTGAAAGTTAGCTGTCCCCAGGATTTCACTCGATCGCCTGCCCGTGAGCACGACTAAACCTGCTGCCACCTCAGCCCACTCGCGCTGTTCCAGGAGTCTCACCGCCTGAGCGACGATCGCCTCAGAGTTATCTAACAACACCACATTTTCATTGCGCCGTGCCACTTGGTCTTCAATGGGAGCGTTAATCATCGTCCACTCCGCTACAGTAAAGTTCATGCTCTCCAGCGCCAAATGATTCTCGCCTAGCTGAGCCTTAATTGCCCCTCTAACATCCGTCATCAAATTGCGCTGTTGCTTGAGTTCCGCCATTCCATGTTCAGCCCACTGCTGGCGCATCCAGGTTGCCCACTGGAGCGCTTGCGCCTGATCTTCAGGAGTATCTTGCAGCTCAGCTACGGCTGGCAGATACTCATTTACCAAAGTTTGTAGCCATTTCCGCACGATCGTCCCCTCACTGATCTGCTATTATCTTATCTAACTTACTCGTTCTTTGCAATATATCTTACTTATTCTAGTTCGACTCCGTTAGCTGTCCATCAGTCCCTAGCCCCGTGCCAGTTCAGCAGAGAAGGTCTGACCAAGCCTTTGCTGGAACGTCAAGGGCGATCGCAGAGTATCTTCAAAGACGATAGAGCCTTTCAGGTAGAACTTTGTGAAGGGTAGTTTAGAGAAGACGAGGAGGAAGATTTTGCACCTATGGCTCAATTAGAGCCAGAAGCATTGAGGGAAACGAACGAGGTAGAAACCCTTGGCTCGGCTCAACTTCAATGGGTGAAGCCAGCTAGGGAAACAATGAATTAGAAAGAGGTTTTAGATGAATAAGTCATTCATCCACCACTGTGAGACTCGCAGGTTCACTGTTGCTGAGTGAGCCAAGCGTCTAGGTCGTCTGGGGTGGAAAAATTGAGCAGTGCGATCGCCAGTGCAGTGAGTTGGTCTAAATTCAGGGAAGAGATGCGATCGCGCTGTCCGTCAGAGGGTGCTCCGACACGTTGTTCAATCAACAAGATGACCAGCGATCGCCGTTCAAGCTGTCGCCCTTTTTCCTCGCCTTCGTGCAAGATTTCTTGATAGATCACAGATTCCCGCATCATCCCCTCCCGAAACACGCGCCGGATTTCCTCTTTATCGTACTTCAACCCAGCCATAAGCTGCACATATGAAGACATCTCTTGGCGCTCGGTTAGCTCAGGGATTTCAGCCACCTGCTGCACAATGCGATCGAGTAACTGGCTAGAGTCTTGAGTCCGAGTTAGAGAGGCAAAGGGCAACAGCGCCGCATCCTGCAAAAAGCGTTCTGCGTCTTGCTGTCGAGTTCCGCGTTTTTTGTTGTTGATCCTGCGCTTTTTGTCGGGCAGTTTAATTAGCTGTAATTCATTCAGGAAGGGGATTACAGGGATATAGTACGGGAGTTTTTTGGAGTATTGCGCTGATTGTCGCGAGATTTTCGGGTGTTGATCCTGCGTTTTTTGTCGCGATTGTAATTCTGTTCCACGCTTTTTGTCGCGAGTGCAATTTTCAAATTGCACCGATTCAGCCACAAAGCCTGGAAGGGCTTGAAGTTGTATGATTAATTAGCCACAAAAAGTAACGCGTTGAGTGTCGTGAGCATCGTAGAATCAGACGTGCTAGTGGTTTGTCAGGATCTGATGTCTGAGTTGCCTTTGCTGCATCAAAATCAGTTAGAACCGACCTTTGAAGGGTTGGATTCAGAGTTACTGCGGTGGCGATCGCCCGTTGCTGGGGAAAAGTTTTGTGATGAAACGGATGGAGAGTGGGAAATCGTGTCTGCCCCGTTATCGATCGAGATGCAGCAGCAGATAGAGGTGATTCAAGGATTAATTGCGGCTCAAGGTACGCCTGGATATGGTGCCATTCAACAGCAAGCAGCACGGAAATTAGGCATCAGCGTTCGCAGTGTGCAACGGCTAGTAAAAACGTGGCGTGAACGGGGGCTATCTGGATTAACGAAACAAGCGAGATCGGATCAAGGTGCTGTAAAAATCAGCGTTCAGTGGCACAAATTCATTCTCAAAACTTACCGAGACGGCAATCGCGGCAGTCAGCAGATGACCCCGGCTCAGGTTGCGTTGCGGGTGCGTGCCCATGCCGAGAACCTTAGCGTTCAAGACTACCCTAGTGGTCTGTCAAGCATTAATTAATGGGTAAAGTCGTTTCAATTTGACTCGCGCCTCAGCCGTTGTAAATCGCCAATCAATCCAAGTTTGTTGCTGATTGCGCTCTTCAACCCAGGCAGCAACTTCAGTTTGCAAGATTCCAAATTCTCCCATCCGTCGGTCTAAGCATTGTCCTGACAGCACTCTCAATTCAATCTCTGCCATATTTAACCAACTGCCATGCTTCGGGGTGTAGCAAAACTCAAGTCGATTGAGAATCCGCCGTGCCTCTGCTGGCTCAAATGCTTTGTACAACGATGCAGGATGATGAGTGTTGAGATTGTCTTGGACAAGAGTAATCACCAAGGCTTCGGGGTAATGGTCGTCTACAATCCTCTGAAGCAGATAAGCATAATCGACTGCGGTTCGTCGGTGGGTCACTTCAACGGTTCGACTTCCCGTCATGGGTTCACACACCATGAATACATTGGCTGTGCCATTGCGTTCATACTGATAATCCTGACGCTGGGGTCGTCCGGGTTTGGCTGGCACAACTTCGACGGTTTCTTTGACCAGTTGTTTGCTCGCTTCATCTAAACAGAGCACGGGGAAATCAGGGTGATAGTGCCGTTGGTAGACATCCAGAACACTCTCCATCTGGCAAACGAATTCCGCATTTTGTTCTGGTGGAATTACCCAGCATTCCTGTTTCCAGGGCTGTAATTCATTTTTTTTAGAACCTGCCGCACGGTCTCATGACTGACGGACTCCGCATATTCCAACTGCACCATCTGCTCTGCCAGCAGTCGCACTGTCCAACGGGCACGTCCCACCGGAGCTTCACGGCAAGCTAGGGCAATCAAATGGGCTTCTTGTTTTCCATCCAGGCAGCGGTGTTTCCGCCCTCCTCCCGGTTGTCGTTTGAGGGCAGCCTCTAATCCCACTTCGACAAAACGACGGCGTACCCGTTCGACGGTTGAGACCCCAACGTCTAAAGCAGCACAGATCTCTTCATCGCACCAACTGCCACCCGGTTGATGAACGTCTGCTTTGAGAATGATGCGGGCACGAGTGATCTGGTCGGCGGCATGTCGTCCAGTCGTCGTGAACTGCTCTAACTGAGTTCGTTCTTCTGCACTCAAGTTAACAATATACTTCTTGACCATGATTTCGAGAGGAAACTCGGCAATTCTAATCTTACCTCGTTTACCCATCTATTAATGGTTGACATCCCACTAGCCGTACAACCATCTATCGAGTGTTGCAGCCACAGATTAAAAGACAACAGCAAAAACGATCGATCGGGTGGCGCAGCGACCGATTAATGATTACGACACGCGAAGGCACAGAGATTTCAGTCGAGTGGTCGAATCAGGTGTGGCAATGCGATCACACGTTAGCGGATGTATTAGTGGTGGATCAATCGGGTGAGTTGATAGGGCGACCGTGGTTGACGATCGTGGTCGATAGCTATTCGCGCTGCATCATGGGGTTGCATCTCGGCTTTGATTCACCGAGTGCTCAAGTGGTCGGTTTAGCGTTGCGTCATGCGATTTTGCCCAAGCAATACCCAGCGACTTATGAATTTCAGCAAGCCTGGGACACGTATGGCTTACCGCAGTATCTGTACACCGATGGTGGTAAAGACTTCCGTTCGCAGCATCTAGAGCAAGTGGCAACGGAACTCGGCATCATCTTGTGTTTGCGGCGCAAGCCCTCGGACGGCGGTATTGTGGAGCGACCGTTTGGCACCTTCAATCGCGAATTCTTCTGCCCCTTGCCGGGATATACCAGCAGCGAAGTCCAAACGCGATCGCCGAAGGCAGAATCGGATGCATGTTTAACGATCGGGCAATTAGAACGTCTCCTGGTGCGCTACATCGTCGACCACTACAACCAAATGATTGATGCTCGCATGGGCAACCAAAGCCGGGTTGGGCGCTGGGAAGCGGGAGGCAAAGCCCAACTGCCCTTATTGGGAGAGCGAGAATTAGATATTTGCCTGATGCGCCGCGATCATCGCACGGTCTATCGGAATGGTTACCTTCAGTTTGCCAATCTCACTTACCAAGGAGAGCATTTGGCTGCCTATGCGGGGGAAGCGATTGTTCTGCGATACGATCCGCGTGACATCACCACGGTTTGGGTTTACCAGCTTCAGGACAATAAAGAAATCTTCCTGACCCGTGCTCATGCTCAAGGGTTAGAAACGGAAGCCTTGTCATATGCGGAAGCTCAAGCGATGAGTCGGCGGATTCGGGATGCAGGCAAAGCGATTAGTAATCGCTCGCTCCTCAATGAAGTGCGCGATCGAGATGCCGAGATCAACACTCTGCAACGTCAACATAAGCAACAAAAAGTAACTACTCAGAGGGGGGGCAGAAAATCAAAAAGCCTTGTCCCGCCTATTTTTCAAATGATTATATAGAAAACTTGATTCTCAATTGGCGTGAAAATTAAATCCTTATTGAGAATCAGTGATTTTCTAGAGTTTGGAAAAATATTCTTGAACGCTATGGATAGCGGCTAAAGTCTTCGGAATTCCAAGTCTAGTGCCTGAGTAGTTACAACAAAAAACGGAAGTCGTAAAACCTCGATCGACTGCTCAATCAGAACCCACTCCAACGATGATTTCATCCCCAGCCGAAGCAGCGATTCCCCTGACTGCTGAACCTGTGAAGCCGAAAAAGCCCGTGCCGTATGTGCGAGTTTACGAAGACTATGACCAACTGAGACGAGAGGCGAACTTATTGTGACGAAAGCCCGCGCAGAACTGGAAACTATTGTTCCACCCCCCCGAAATCGTGCCTCCGATCACCAAACGCAGCAGCAAATCGAACGCTTGCAGAATCACAGTATTGTGGAACTTGAAGCGTTACAGCAGTTTTACGCCTGGCTCGATGACAAACGCGAGTGTCGGCAAGCGTGTCGGTTGATCGGCGACTCTCGCACTGGAAAAACCGTGGCTTGCAATGCTTATCGCCACAAACATACTCAAAAGCAATTGCATAATGGCGATGCCCCTATTATCCCGGTGATGTATCTTCATGCTCCCACTGAATCAGGACCGCGAGAACTGTTTGTTGGGTTGCTAGAGTATCTGCAATATCGGATTACACGCGGGACGATTTCAGAATTGCGCGATCGCGTCTATCGCCTTTTAAAGACTTGCCAAGTCGAGATGATCATTTTGGATGAAGCGCATCGATTGCGTCCGAAAACCTTTTCAGAAATCCGCGACATTTTCGACTTGCTCAACATTGCAGTGGTACTCGTGGGCACCGATCGCCTGGATGCGGTGGTGCGACGCGACGAGCAAGTGTACAACCGCTTCATGGCGTGTCATCGCTTCCAGCGCATGGGCAGTCAAACCTTGGAAGACACCACGGCGATTTGGGAAACGTATGTGTTGAAACTGCCACAACCGTCAAATCTGACGAGTGCACCCATGCAGAAGATTCTGGGGGGGGCGACTCGTGGGTATTTAGGGTTACTTGATGAGATATTACGAACGGCAGCGCGACGAGCATTGCAATCGAATCAATCTAGAATTGACCTGGCTCTATTAAGTCAAGCAGCAGCGGAGTATCACTGATGCCTTCTGAAAGCTGGGTGTTTCGAGTCGTGCCCCATTCCAATTGTCGCGTCTCTTGATAATTGACACCGATCTTGCGTTATCTGTCGTCTGAAGCCTGCAATGCTCATTAGATATGAACTCTGGAGAAGGGCATCTTTGCCGGAAGGCTCAGGAGCAGTCCCTTTAAGGCATCATTTTTGGGAGTCTCTGTTGCTGAAGCCGAGTTGTAGCCAGGAGTTGCGAGGCTAGAAGACAAATAGCGTGAGATTTTCACAGGAAAATTTCGGTCACGTACCGTGAGATTTTCCAAAGTTTGCTGATAAAATTCTCTAATCCTTTCACTGCAAGTTCTCTGGCTTTTTTTTGTCGCGACATCTACCGTGAGATTCCCGTCATTTACCGAGAGACGTGACAGCTGCAATAACACCCGGAAAAAAGCTGTCATTGATGACTTCCCCCCACTAATTCCATTAATCAGTCAATCGTTTCCTCTGGCAGGTTCAGCAAGTCATTCACAGGCAGATTAGGAAAGAGGAAGACCCTAATGATCTGTTTTCCTATTTAGAGCCAGTTGCAATCATTCAAATCTGCTTCTATGGCGCAGTGGGCTGAATCTCAATCTAAAAGGGGATGGTAATATTTCATCTTTTGCCTCCCCTTTTAGAATTATTTATGAAGTAAAATAACGTTGTAAAAATTGGTATTGTGACTATCTCAAGGGCTGCCTTGAATAGCGTAACTACTGGATGCTTTTAAGTTGCTGCGATCGCTTAATACGTGAGTAGGGCTGCTTTAGAGGCGCGATCGGGCAGGAGCATACAGAAAGGGTTCTCAGTATCTTCCTAGGAACGAGAGAAAGCGGTCGCGAGATTATGCTTACTTTGTAGAATCTATTAGCTTGTCGCCCAATGCGCCCTACCAGATCGAAAACCGCATTTACAAGCGGGCATCCTGCTAGCAAATGTCAATAGACTTTAGTAGCCCTTCTTCATCAAATGTAATAGTGGCAATACCATAAGCAGTGTCAACTGTTAAAACTTGGTTGCTGTACTCCTCATCAGGCACAGATGACGAAGTTCTTCTCGGATCATTAAAGTTAATTTGTAGAAAAAATCCCTCACTTGAATCATTATTAGGTAGAGCATCTGAGTGTCCTTTCTCCGAGAGGTACTGCATTATCTCCTTAATATGAACTTCAGCCATTTTGCCATCTCCTTAGGGTAAAAGAATAAAATCACCTCGCCCAATCAGGTTCGTAACCTGGTTATGTCTAATAGGACCAACAGAAATGATCTTAGCTTCATCTCTTGGTACAGTAATCCTAACTAACCGACCTTCCACCTCTTGGATTACATTAATATGACCGCTTCGTGCATCCAATACTCTTGTAGCATCGGGAGTGTTTAGAAGATTTCGTATATCATCGTTACTCAAGCGTCCTTGCAAAGATCCCATTCTAGGATCTTGTAGTTGACCTGCTACTCTATCGTCTACGTTAAAGCAAGTATTATGTACCAGAATCCCTAGATCCGATACAAAGTAGGTGTGAAATCCTTCCACCTCAAAGTTATAGACCTTGACATGCTCCTGCCGTCGTTCGACGCGATCGACATCGACGATCGCCCCATTCTCGGTCTGAACCACCGTCCCATTGTGTAGCTCTTTCGCTGCCACCCAACCTTGGTCAGGCACCCAGAATGGATGCTCATCGGTAACAGTAATTACCTCTCCATCAATGTAAAGGTCAACAACGGAAGAAGCTTCTCGCACAAAAGTTTGTAGCACCTGTTTAGCACGAATATCACCTGGCGTAGTTGGGTCATTTGCCATCACCCAATCGCCGACCTGGATATCCTCAATATTCTTCTCCCCATCGACTGTCAGAATTTCTGTCGCGGCAATGAAGCAAGAAGTAGGCGTAGTAGGTGCAGGTAAGGGACGCGGTTCTATCGGTGCTGGTCCTCGTCCGCCAATCCTGGGTTCAGTTCTAGCGGCAGCGCCAGAGAGAGTCAAAGCCGTGGACAATACCGCAAAAGTTGCATCACTATTTTCTGGTGTCCACAAAGAAGATAATACGCCACCCACAAAGTAAAGTGGTCTTTGCCAATTCGGTGTACTGGGGTCAACATAGTGCTGTGCATACCAACACTGTGACTGTTGGGCAAATTCTTCTCCCGCTGCCACCTGAATATTAGAGGTCAAACTGCGATAAATAGTATTGTCTCGCAATCCTGGGATGAATTGTTCTGCCAGGTCGAATGGATTAAACGGTAATGCAGATGAAAGACTCCGTAAGGGGTTCGGAATCGTCAGTTCCCCAGTCGGGTCAACCCCATTGACCGGGTTGTTCTCTACATAGCGATACAAATTCCCATCATTTCCGTCAAACTCAATTGAGTCTTCACTGATAAACTTGCCCACATTTGCATCATAATACCGAGCGCGATAATAATGTAAACCAGTTTCCTCATCCCACTCCCTCCCTGTAAGTTTAATTCGGCATAGGCATAAAAGCCTTTTCCCCACACAAGGAAGGATCGCCATTACTATTTCCTAATGGATTTATCAGTGTCGGAAATTCTGAAAGAGTTCGTTCTCCGAGGCACATATCTTGAACAAAATTAAAAAAACTTCGTCCAAGGTAATAGAGGGAATTTGATCTCTCATCGTCTAACACGTAAATATCATAACTTCTGTCAACTTTACTATAGGTTCTAAGATCAAAAAGAAAGAATGTAAAACCGTCACCCACACCAAATATATAAGCAAAATCAAGTAATGCATATATGTCTTCAGAATAAGGATACGAGTCCTTAATTGCTGCTCTAGTATCTGAATGTGGAATTGATTTCCGCCCTGGGTTTGTCAACTTAGGGCACTCGATGTTGAACCAATATTTGGTAAATATACCATATCCAAAAATCCGACAAAATTCTTTGTATTCAGATGGTAAAAGCAAGCCTACTTGGTTTTCATACTCTAGAAGCTGCTCTGAATTTAGAATGGACAACTCATTCATCCATTTATAAACAATTTTCGTTTCAGTTAACAAACATCTCCATTTTTCCAACATATTAGCAACCCTGTGGACACTGTAAGAATGTTATTTTAAAGGCATCATTACCCTTGATTAAGGCTATAGTTATTTAATTTAAGTGATTTTTACATTACTTTCAACAGGTCTGATAATCGAATGGTATTGACTTGAGCAAAAAGCTGCGGAACCAGTATCCCCCAGCGCCAATTCTGGGAATCGAGCCTTCAAAACTTCTCAGAATCAGGGGCTGGAGGGCGAATTGAATGGTTATTTCAGCGCCACTCGTCTAAATTAATATACTCCTTTTGTCTCATGAAGGACCCCTGTACTTCCAAGACTCTCCAGGCAACGATTGCCTACCATAATGATTGTCAGCCCATCCTTCTAACCGTTTATTATCAGAAAACTGAGCTAAGACTTCTACCCCACTTGGACGTAAGGGATATCCTTCAATTCTGCCATCCCGTTCATGAGTCAGCTCAATGGTCAAATTCACTTGAGGCTCTGATCGTTACATTGTTCATGCAGAGCGTCGAGATACTCCCTGATTACCTTACCGATTTGACGATATCCACCTACATTAATGCTTTTATTCTGAGAGAAGAAATTATATTTCTGACTGGAACCACCAAGCTCACGAGGAACAACATGTCCTCTTTGATCATCTAAGTAAAGCCCTCCCCAAGGTTTAGGGCGAATGCTCGAACCTTGCGTTGAACTCCATTTTATTGTGGCAAGAGTAACATCACGGTTCACTCTACCGCTATTTGGATCAATTGGAATCCCAGCATCAACATCGTAAAACCTGCTAGCCAAATCATTTAATCCAGCAATATTTTGTTCTAGCTGTTCTCGAGCTGTTTCAGCAGGAGCTGGCATAGAAGGAGATGTAACATCAGAGACGTCAAACCGAACTTGCTGTGGTATTGGTGCAAATGGATAGACAGAAACCTGTTGAATATTTCCAAAGGTAAAATCAGTAAATGGAAGATCAAATCCACCATTAATGTACTGGATAGATCGAGATTGAGACACAACTCTACCAAACAACCCTAGAGGGTCAGTGAAATTTGTGGAATTGTTGCCAACATAGCGATAGAGATTAGTGTCCCTTCCTTTAAACCCGATTGGGTCTTCACTTAAGAAACGCCCGTTGTCTGCATCATAATATCTAGAACGATAGTAATACTGTTCTGTCTCTGCATCAAATTCCTGCCCAGTATAGCGGAAACGGAGGTCAACGGATGGACTCGTCTCGCTGGTAATCTGTCCAAAACTGTCATAAGTAATGTGATTCTGTATTAATCCACTACTGTTGACTACATCTCTGACTGTACCTTGATGATCAGTCAGTGTCCATATCGCTTGTCCCTGAGCGTTGTCATCGGCAAGAATTCGATCTACTCCGTTGCCGTATAGGTAACGATGGATTAAATTTCCTGTGTCACCGAACGTCATTGCAATATTGATACCGTCATAAACTATTCGTTCTGTCTGAGCAACTACTGAATCTGTCCCATCAGTATCAACAGACTTGGCAATCCGGCGATTTTTGGCATCATACGTGTAGTCCGACTGTTGGCTCACTACCCCAGAATTGCTTTTTTCAATAACTTGAATTAACCGATTACGATAGTCCCAAGAGTATTCGGTGGATTTACCAGTCGCAATTTCAGTACGACGGCTCAGATTGCCCTCTTTGTCATAAGCATACTGGTAGATGTCATCATTTAGAAGTTGATTGTTTACTCCTGTCTGATGTCCTGTATTGGTACGATTGCCGTTTGCATCATAAGAGTATGATTCATCAGCTTGGTAGCTGTGATCTGCCCCAGTTAACTGATTCTGAGCATCATAGCTGTAATTGCTAGTACCTCCAGTCGAAGCGAACTGAGTCAAGTGATTCTCAGCATCATAATTTAAAGCGTAATCTGCAAAAATAGAGTTTCCTTGTTTATGCAGTAAATCAGTCAAGCGACTTGCATCATTATAGGTGTAGATACTTTCAGCCACTAACTGTGTACCAGCTAAATCACTGTAACGTTTGAGACTACTCATTTGTCCGGCATTGTCATAAAGCATATCCACACGTTTGCCCGACACCCCTGTGCCATCTTGCGTGATACGAGTTAGATGATTTGCAGCATCGTACAAGTAATTAATCTCTCCCTGAACCTCTCCATTGATGGTGTCTGTTGTCTGCACAAGGTGATTTGCAGCGTCGTAAGAATAATTCAACACTACATTCGGAGTCCCTAGAGTATCTGAATTATCCACCGACACAAGACGATTGGCTGCATCATAGGCGTAACTATAGTGAGAATCAGGATCACTGACTGAAATGAGACGACCTGCGTTGTCCCGAATATAAGTTGTAGCACGGTCAATACTGCCATTTGCATTCAGCCAATTCTCACTCGTCAGCCAATTATTTTCATCGTAGGTAAAACTTCTCGTTCTGCCATTGCGATCCGTTACTCCAATCTGATTGCCAACAGCATCATAGCGATAGCTACGAGTGTCGTCCAATGCATTGATTTCGCTGGTCTTATGATTCAAACCATCATAGATGTATGTGGTAATGTTGTTGCTTGGATCAGTGATGGAAATGATATTACCATCAACATCGTAGACAGTATAAGTCGTGTTGCCAGACGCATCAGTCACAAATATTTGACGATTTTTCAGATCGTAGCCGTACTGAATCGTATGACCTAAAGCATCTGTCGTGGAGATCAAATTTCCAGAAGTATCATAACCGTTGGTGTTTGTACGACCTAATGGATCAGTCGTTGCGATTTGACGATTCAGTGAGTCGTAGGAGACGCTCGTAGTGCGATTGATCGGATCAATTGATGAAACAACGTTTCCATTTGCATCGTAGTCCATCGTCGTCGTATGGTTCAGGGCATCCGTTATACTCACTCGGCGATTCAGTGCGTCATAATCATAGCTTGTGGTGTGGTTGAGAGCATCCGTTACGCTTAATTGGTTGCCAACAGCGTCGTAAGTTGTAGTGGTGATATGAAGAAGTGGATCAATGACCTGCGTTTGTCGATCGCGGTTGTCATCCTGATACTGCGTCATGTGGTTGAGGCGATCGCTTGATGCAACAACATTGCCAACTTTGTCATAGCTAGTTGTTACTGCTTTACCACGAGCATCAATGACCTGAACCTGCCGACCCAACTCATCATACTCATACGCTACCCGATGTCCATTAGCATCAATCTGCGCCACCATCTGATTGGCTGCATCATACTCAAACCGAGTCACACCCCCATTGGCATCAATCTGCCGAATCAACCGACCTCGACCGTCATAAATCTTAGTTGTCTGATGTCCATTGGCATCAATACTAGCAACCTGATGATTGCTCTCATCATAGCGAGTCTTTTGCACCGAACCATCTGGCAAGATCGTGTCAACCAATCGATTCCGACTATCAAATCGATACTTCGTCTCTCGTCCTAACGGGTCAATCATCGCCGCCCGATTGCCCGCATTGTCATACTGATAAGTCATGATCGGTGCCACTTGACTTCCCGCCCCATCTGGATCAGGCTGGGTCACTTTTACCAAGTGGTTCATCTCATCATATTCATTGATTGTCGTATTCCCTCGTGCATCCGTAACTGTCTTTTGGTTTCCGTTCTGGTCATAGGTATAGGTCGTAATCGGTGAGGTCAATGCTCCAGATCCATCCGGGTCAGCCTCCGTCATTCTCACCAATTGATTCATCGCATCGTACAAATATTCTGTCCGATGTCCGTTCTCATCAACTGCCACCGACTGATTTCCTGCATCGTCATACTCAAACTGCGTTACTGCCTGATCAACTGTCCCTTGAGCGGCGGTCACCTGCTCTAGCTGCCCTTGCAGATTGTAGTCATAGTCGGTGATGCGTCCGAGTGGATCAGTTTCGATATCAATTTGTCCTTGAGGTGTGTAAGTGTAGGTCGTTGTGACATCATCGTTACCGCCGATCGCCCCCACCACTCGCGTCATTGAGCGGCGCATTCCAGTGAGCGGATCAACGTCATAGATCGTCTCACGTCCCAACTCATCTGTTTCGCTAGTCAGTTGACTGAACGTCGGATCATAGGTGTAGGTTCGCACAGCCTGAACTTCATTTGAGCGATTAGTAATAATCGAAACGCGGTCGTCGTCTACGCTGACAATATCTAAATCCTGATCAGAGTCTATATCTGTTAAAACAAACGACTTGGAACTCTCTAGACCCTCTACTTCTACTTGGAAGCTGAAAGAACCATTACCATTGCCCATTAACACAGACCCGCCGTTTTGAGAGGAATCAAAACCTGCGGAAACAACCAAATCAAGTTTGCCGTCGCGGTTTAAATCGGCTAAGGCGATCGCATTTGGATTTGATTCAACATTGTAGGAAAATCCTGCTTCTAATGAGTTATCTTCGTTATTCCACAGCACGCTGGCAACAGTGCCATAACCGTCACCATAAACAAAATCTAGATCTCCGTCTTGATCGAGATCGCCCATTGCAATCGATATTGGAGAGAGTCCTAAGTCAATCGAAGCTCCAAATAAGCCATCGCCACTACCTAACAGAATAGAAATATCATAGGCATCAGATGTAGCGATATCAAGATTGCCATCATTGTTAATATCGCCTAGAAGGACTTTCTGAGGACTACTGCTCACTGCATAGTCAACTTTAGCTCCAAACGTTCCATTGCCACTGCCCAGAAGTATGGACACGTCCTCACTGCCAAAGTTTGCTGTGACAATATCAAGGTTGCCATCTTTATTCACGTCTTTTGCGACAACCGACTGAGGTCGATCGCCAACATTGAGTGCAACACCAGGTGAAAATAAGCCAGTTCCATCCCCTAAGAGCACTGAAACAGTATCACTGCTACCTTGTGACACAATGATGTCAGGAATTCCATCGTTGTTGAAATCTGCTAAAGCCACATCATTAGGACTACCGTTAATTTCATAGGAAATTGGTGATCTAGCAGAGCCATTTCCTTGTCCCAAGAATATAAGCAGCTTATTGTCAGCACTATCAACCGTCAGTATGTCTGGAAGGCTGTCACCATTTAAATCACCAACTGCAACAGCCTTATTTGCACTACCCACTACAAAATTCTGAAGTTCTGCAAAAGACAAATTACTCTCTTGGCTTGAACCAGCAGACACTTCATCAGCAACACTCGCTACATTGCCTCGATTGTCATAGGTATATTGAGTCACGTGTCCGTTCTCAGTCTTTTGAGTCACAAGGTTCTGTGCATTCCGCTGAACAGTCGATGGGGCGTATCTAGGGTTTAGGGGAGTGCATTTGTATGGGCAATGAGACAGATGGAAATAGAGCATCAAATCGCTGATTCGCCCAGGCGACTCGAAGCGCCAATAGATGATTAAATCCATCTTCACTCCACCGCATTCCCACGCCCTTAAACCGCTGTTGAATCAGCCA
>Ga0209181_10007136_pt1 | contig 15426 bp, 15 predicted proteins | sample MAT05_FD_187208 | JGI IMG/M metagenome (GOLD analysis project Ga0209181, IMG submission 187208) | Freshwater microbial communities from Lake Fryxell liftoff mats and glacier meltwater in Antarctica - MAT-05 (SPAdes) (version 2) | ecosystem: Environmental > Aquatic > Freshwater > Ice > Liftoff... | reverse complement strand
ACCACGCCCGGCCGCTTCGTGGTCCCGCCCGCCAAGGCCGAGGAGATGTACCACCCCGAGACCTTCGGTCGCTCCGCCTCGGACCGCGTCGTCGTCGAGTAGCCCGGTAGCGAGCTCCGCGCGGCCGGGCTTTCGCGCGCGATCGCGCGCGCCGTACCTCGCCGAGGTTCACGACTGGCTGGGCCGCCGGCCGGTTCGATCGCCGCTGGCTCGCCGCGGCACCGCCGACACCTTGCGGGTCAGCTGGTTGCCGCGCCGGTCGTCACGGGCCGTAGCAGCGCAGCGCGACCGGCAGGTCGTCAGGGCACGACGCGACGCCGCATTGATAGACCGTGCCAGCGTCGGCGGCGCCGCAGTGCCAGAACTGGCAGTCCGGCGTGCATGCGTTGCCGGTGCAGCCGGCGCCGCGCTCCTGGCACTCGACGTGGCCGTCGCCGCAGGTGCCATTGAAGTACTGCACGCAGACCTGGGACGGCGTACACGCGCCGCAGCGCAGATCGGCGTCGAGGAGCGCGGCGTCGGTCGCGTCGACCGCCGGGGTGTCGATGACGGCGCCATCGACCGCGGCGTCGATCGGCACCGCCTCGTCAGCGCCGCCGCACGCGGCCACCATCAGCACGATCAGGAGGACAGGCTTCATGGCACGCACTGTATCCGCGTCGCAGATGCTGTCGCACCGGGAATAGCGGCCAAGGTGGTCGGGTTGACAGGGCGCGGTGACAGGGCTTACATCCCGCCGCGTCAGGTGAGATTGCTCCACGTTCTCGAGGCTGTATGTCCGATCGCTTGAGTGAAGAAGTCGGTCTCTTTCAGAGCAGGTTCACGGCGCTGCGCGCCGAGGTCGGCAAGGTGCTCGTCGGCCAGGACGACATGCTCCAGCGACTGCTCTTGGGCTTGCTCGCCGGTGGCCACGTCCTCCTCGAGGGCGTGCCCGGGCTGGCCAAGACGCTGGTCGTGCGCACGCTCGCCGACGCGATGGACGGCGTGTTCTCGCGCATCCAGTTCACGCCCGACATGCTACCGGGCGACGTCATCGGCACGCAGGTGTTCAACCCGCGCGAGGGCACCTACTCGGTGAAGAAGGGGCCGATCTTCGGCAACTTCGTCCTGGCCGACGAGATCAACCGCGCGCCCGCCAAGGTGCAGTCGGCGCTGCTCGAGGCGATGCAGGAGCGCCAGGTCACCCTGGGCGAGCACACCTTCAAGCTGGCCGATCCGTTCCTGGTGCTCGCGACGCAAAACCCGATCGAGCAGGAGGGCACGTATCCCTTGCCCGAGGCCCAGCTCGACCGCTTCATGCTGAAGGTCAAGGTTGGCTATCCCAGCAAGGACGACGAGGTGAAGATCCTCGATCGCATGGCGGGCACCGGCAGCGAGCCGTCGGCCAGCAAGGTGATGACCTGCGTGGAGCTGCTGGCGGCGCGCGACGTGGTCCGCCAGATCTTCGTCGACGACAAGGTCAAGCGCTACGCGGTCGAGCTGGTCAACGCGACCCGCGATCCCAAGGCGGCCGGCCTGCCGCAGCTGGCGCCGCTCCTGGACAACGGCGCCTCGGTGCGCGGCTCGATCGCGCTCATCAAGGTCGCGAAGGCGGCGGCGCTCCTGGGCGGCCGCAGCTACGTGAGCCCCCACGACGTCAAGTCGGTCGCGGTCGACGTGCTGCGCCACCGCATCCTGCCCAGCTACGAGGCCGAGGCCCAAGGCAAGACGGCCGATCACCTCGTCGCGCAGATCCTCGAGAACGTCGCCGTTCCTTGAACCATGCTGCCCGCTGAGCTCGCCCGCGAGGTCAAGCGCATCCAGCTGGTCACGGGTCGCCAGGTGGCGAACGTGATGGCGGGTGCGTACCTGTCCGTCTTCAAGGGACGCGGCATGGAGTTCGACGAGGTCCGTCCCTACGTGCCCGGCGATGATATTCGCACCATCGACTGGAACGTCACCGCCCGCACCGGCGAGCCCTACGTCAAGACGTTCGTCGAGGAGCGCGAGCTGACCGTGATGCTCTTGTGCGACGTCAGCCACTCGCAAGACTTCGGCTCGGGCCCGCGCTCCAAGCTCGAGGCCGCGGTCGAGCTGTGCGCGCTCCTGGCGTTGTCGGCCGTCGAGAGCGGCGACAAGGTCGGGCTGCTGTTGTTCCACGGCGCCGCCGACACGTTCATCCCGCCCCGTAAGGGCGACAAGCACGCGCTGCGCATCATCCGCGAGGTGTTCGCGCGCGGCCGCGACGCCAGCGCCGAGATCACGGCTCGCCCACCGGCGCTCATGCCGCGTCGGCTGTGGGCGTGGCTGCGCCAGCTGCGGGCCAGCCGCACGGAGTCGCCGCGCCGCTCGACCAGCATCGCGGCCGGGCTCGAGTTCTGCCGGCGCGTGCTGCCGCGCCGCGCCGTCGTGTTCCTGGTCTCCGACTTTCTCGACGAGGGCTACCTCGAGGTGCTGCGCCACGCCAACCGCAAGCACGACGTGATCGCCGCGCTGGTCAGCGACCCTCGCGAGCACGCGTTCGTGCCGGCCGGGTTGCTCACGCTCGAGGACGCCGAGACCGGCGCGCTGCGGCTGGTCGACACCCGCTCCGACAGCTACCGCGCCGAGGTCGCGCGCGAGGCGGCGGCGCGGCTGGCCCGCATCACCGACGGCCTGCGGACCAGCGGCGTCGATCTGCTGCGCCTCGACGCCAGCCGTCCCGTCGTCGATCCGCTCCTGCGGTTCTTCCACGAGCGCCAGCGGAGGTCGCGCCGATGAAGCGCCTCGCCGTTCCGACGCTGCTCGCCGTCGCGCTGGCCGCGTGCGGGGGTCGCGAGCCCGCCGCCCAGGACGCGCCGCCGCGTCCCACCCCCGAGGCGATCACCAAGATCACCGAGAACGGCCCGGTGAAGGCGACCGTGAAGGTGTGGCCGCCGACGCCGTCGCTCGGCGATCCGCTGCACCTCGAGCTGACGATCGAGTCGGCGCCCGGCGTGACCGTCGCCGCGCCCTTCGAGGACGAGGGCCTGGGTCGCTTCCACGCGATCGGCTGGAGCCACGACACCTCGCGGCGCGACGACGGCGGCGCGATCGAGGTGCAGCGTTACTCGCTCGAGGCGCCCGGCAGCGGCAAGCACCGCATCCCGCCGTTTCGGCTGTTGGTCACCGACGGGCGGCCCCGCACCGGCTCGGCGTCGACCGCGCCGGTGTCCGAGCTGCTCACCGACGAGATCCCGCTGACCGTCGCGCCGGTCGATCCGGCCCGGGCCGGTGAGGCGCTGGCACCGGCGCGCGGCGCCTTGCCGCTCCGCATCGGCGGCTGGCCGCGCTGGCTCATCGCCGTCGCGATCGCGCTGGGCCTGGCGATCCTCGCCGGCACCGCCTTGGTGATCCGCGCGCTGCGCCGGCGCGCGGTGGTGCGGGCGCGGGTCTCGGCCTACCAGCTGGCGGTGCGGCGGCTCACCGCCCTCGAGCGGGCCGGCGCGCCCGAGGCGGACGAGCTCGACCGCTGGTTCGTCGAGCTGTCGGCGATCGTCCGCAAGTACCTCGAGGACCGCTACCACGTCCGCGCGCCCGAGCTGACCACCGAGGAGTTCTTGCAGGTGGCGCGGCGCGCCGCCGGGCTCAGCGCCGAGCACCGCGAGCTGTTGAGCGCGTTCCTCGAGCGCTGCGATCGCGTGAAGTTCGCCGGCTATCGGCCCGACTCGACCGAGTCGCTCGCGACGCTCAAGGCCGCGCGCGCCTTCATCGAAGACACCCGCGCGCAGGAGGTGGCGGCGTGACCCTCTTCGGCGTCGAGCTGGCCCATCCGCTCTATCTGCTGGCCGCGCTGGCCGCGCTGCCCATCGTGCTGTGGTCGCAGCACGCCACCGGCCGCGTGCTGTTCTCGTCGGTGCGCTCGCTGCCCGCGGGCACCACCTGGCGCACCCAGCTGGCCTGGGTGCCCGACGCGCTGCTCGGGCTGGCCGCGCTCGCGCTCGCGGTCGCGCTGGCCGGGCCCCGCAAGGGCGACGACGACCACCGCATCCGCCGCGAGGGCATCGCGGTCATGATGGTCATCGACGCCTCGGGCTCGATGCAGGCGCTCGATCTGTCCGAGGGCGCGCGCGAGCAGACCCGCCTCGACGCGGTGAAGCGGGTCTTCGAGCAGTTCGTCCTCGGCGGCGACGGCCTGCGCGGTCGGCCCGACGACGCCATCGGCCTGGTCTCGTTCGCCCGCTACGCCGACACCCGCAGCCCGCTCACGCTCGACCACGCCAACCTCGCCACCGCCGCGCGCCAGGTCCAGATCGTCTCCGACCCCAAGGAGGACGGCACCGCGGTCGGCGATGGGCTCGCGCAGGCCGTCGAGCGTCTCCGCGCCGCTCGCCAGCCGAGCAAGGTCGCGATCGTGCTCACCGACGGCGTGTCCAACGCCGGCGAGATCTCGCCGATCGCCGCCGCCAACCTGGCCCGCGATGCCGGCGTGAAGGTCTACACGATCGGCGCCGGCACCAACGGTCGCGCCCCGATCCGCGTGCCCGACGCCTTCGGCAACACCCAGCTGGTCACGGTGCCGGTCCAGATCGACGAGGCCACCCTCGGCGAGATGGCCAAGACCACCGGCGGGGCGTACTTCCGCGCCACCGACGCCGGCGGGCTGCGCAAGATCTACGGCGAGATCGATCGACTCACGCGGGTCGAGATCTCCGAGACCAAGTACGCCGACTATCGGCAGTTCTATGGCTACTTCGTCGTGCTCGCGATGCTGGCGATCGGCTTCGCGGTCACGCTGCGCTCGACGATCCTGCGGAGGCTCCCGTGATCCCGCAACTGCACTGGGTCCACCTGCCGGCCATCCACCTGACCTGGCTGGTGCTCGCGCTGGTCGGGCTGTGGATCGTCCTCGAGCTGCGCGGTCGTGACGCCCTCGAGCGCTTCCTGTCACCGGCGATGCAGCGCCGCCTGGTGGTGCGCCCCAGCACCGCGCGCTCGCTGGTGCGGGTCGCGTTGTGTGGCGTCGCGCTGCTGGCATGCGTCGGCGCGCTGATGCGTCCGCAGAGCGAAGGCCGCACCGACACCGTGACCAGCTCGGCCTTCGCCGCCGACGTGATGATCGTCCTCGACGTGTCCAAGAGCATGCTCGCCGTCGACGTGAAGCCCAACCGGCTGGCCCACGCCAAGGCCGACATCGGCGAGCTGGTCCGGCAGCTGCCCGATCACCGGGTCGGCCTGGTGGTGTTCGCCGGGCGTGCGGTGTTGGCGTGCCCGCTCACCGCCGATCACACGTTCTTCAACCTGGTGCTGAGCGGCATCGACACCAGCAGCGTGTCGCGCGGCGGCACCCGGATCGGCGAGGCGCTGCGGGCCGCGACCCAGGGCTTCCCGCCCGGCCCCGGCGCCAAGCTGGTGGTGCTCATCACCGACGGTGAGGATCACGAGAGCTATCCGCTCGAGGCCGCCAAGGTCGCCAAGGGCGAGGGCGTGAAGATCATCGCGGTCGGCCTCGGCAGCGAGGAGGGCAGCCCGATCGAGCTGTTCGATCCCAAGACCAACGCCAAGACCCAGCTCATGTACGACGGCAAGCCGGTCATCTCGCGGCTCGACGGTGAGACCTTGCGCCAGATGACCGCGGACACCGGCGGCGCCTACGTGCCGGCCGGGACGTCGGCGCTCGATCTCAAGTCGATCGTCGCGCAGAACGTGACGCCGATCTTGCGGGCCGAACGCGATCGCACCGCGCGCCAGATCCCGGCCGAGCGGTTCGCGCTGTTCGTGGCGATCGCGCTGTTGGCGCTGGGCGCCGCGGTCGCGATCGGCGCGCGGGCCGGGAGGCCGCTGTGAAGGCGCTGGTCGTCCTCGCGATGATCGCGGCGCTGGGCTGCGGCGACAGCCGCGCGCGGGCCGCTCGCGAGCAGTACAACACCGGCGTCGCGCTCCTCGCCGACGGCAAGCTCGACGAGGCCGAGACCGCGCTCCTCGCGGCCCGCGACCAGGCCGGCTTCGACGACGAGGTCCGCTTCCGCGCCGCCTTCGACCTGGCGTCGGTGTCGATCGCGCGCGCCGAGGCGGCGGCCGGTGGCCAGCCGCCCGACCCGGCCAAGGCCATCGCCGCGTACCGCCAGGCCCGCACCTGGCTGTCGGACGCGGTGCGCCGCCATCCCAAGGACGTCGACGCCCGCGCCAACCTCGAGCGCGTCGAGGCCCGCATCCTCGCGCTCGTCGATGAGGCGGCCCGAGGCGACGACAGCCTCGACAAGCGGCTCGATCGCGCGATCGCGACCGAGCGCGGGCTGCGCGACGCCGCGCGCGCGCTGTGGGCCGACCAGGCCGCGGCCGGCGGTGATCCCCTCGCCGGCAAGGACGCCTTCGAGGCGGCGGCGACCCAGCAGCGCACGCTCGGCGCTGAGACCGGCGCGATCGCCGACCTCGCCGGCGACGAGATCACGGCGATCGGCGGCAAGAAGGAAGCCGAGCGCACCGACGAGGAGAAGGTGCGCTTGGTCCAGCTTCAGAACGTCGACCTGTACATCGAGGACGCCCGCAAGGAGATGACCGACGCCCGGCGCAACCTGCACGAGCTGCAGGGCGAGCTGGCCCACCAGCGCACCGCCGCCGCCCTCGAGTCGCTCAAGCGCGCGCGCGAGCAGCTCCTCGATCCGATCGCGGTGCTGCAGGGGGTCGCCGGCGACGAGGTCCAGCTCGGCGGTTACCTGGGCGCGCTCACCGAGCTCGCCAAGCCGGGTCAGGCCCGGACCGAGATCCCGGCCTGGCTCACCGCCAAGGAGCTGGGCGGCGAGCAGATCGATCTGCGGGCGCGGCTCGAAGAAGTGAAGGCGCGGCTCGAGGCCGCCCTACAGCCGCCGGAACCGCCGCAAGCCGGCGCCGAGCCCGATCCCAAGGCTGCCCAGGCCGAGCAGCTGCGCGCGCAGATCGCCGCCGCGATGCCGGCGATCGAGGAGGCCAGCACCGCGATGAAGCGGGCCAGCGACGCGCTGTCGGCCGAGGACGTGCCCGGTGGCACCGTCGCCGCTCACGACTCGGTGCTCGCGCTGGCCCGCGCCATCGAGCAGTTCCTCGCGCTGCGCCAGCTCATCGACGTCGCGCTCGCCGATCAGCACGGCGTGGTCGCGGCGATCACGCCGCCGGCTGCCGACGCGCCGCCCCCCGACGGCAAGGCGATGACGACCGCCGATCGCGCCAAGCTGGTCAGCGACGGCGTCGGCAAGAACCGCGCGCGCCTGGCTCGGATGCAGGCGATGATCGCCGACGAGCTGGCCAAGGCCACCGCCGCGCCCGCCGAGCCCGCGCCGCCCGCGCAGCCGGGCGCGCCCGATCCCGCGGCCGAGGCCGAGCAGGCCAAGCAGCTCTACGCCCAGGCCGAGGCGCTGCGGGTCGAGGCCGACGCCGCGCTGGTCGCGCTCGCCACCGTCGCGGCCGGCGGGAAGGGGCCGCCCGCCCTCGAGTCGGCCCAGCTGGCCCAGCGCAAGCTGGTCGAGATGCAGAAGCTGTTCTTCTCCGTCGTCGAGCACCTCAAGGAGCTCATTCGCCAGCAGGGCGAGACCCGCGACGACACCGCGACCGCGCAGGCCGAGGACGACGCCGGCCGAGCCCAGCGGCTGCCCGACCTGATCGGTCGCGAGGATGGCCACGCCCAGCTGGCCGAGGCGATCGCGTCGGCGCTCGCCGCCCAGGCCGACGCTGCTAACCAGCCGCAGGGCAACCCGCAGCCGGGCAACCCGCAGCCGGGCAACCCGCAGCCAGGCCAGCCCCAGCAAGGGGGCGGTCCTTCGCCGCAAGCGCTCGGTCAGGCCGCTGGCGAGGTGCGCAGCGGCCTCGCCTCGATGCAAGATGCGTCCACCACGTTGACCCAGGCGCGCGATCAGGCCCAGCAGATGAGCTACGACATCGGACCCGCCCTCGAGGCTCAGAAGACCGCGCTCGAGCATCTCGAGAACGCGCTGCGCTTGCTGACGCCGCCGCCCAAGCCGGACCCGCAGAAGCCAGATCAGCAGAAGCCAGATCAGCAGCAGCAAGATCAGCAGAAGCAGGACCAGCAGCAGCAACAGCAACAGCAGAGCGCCGACGAGCAGCTGCGCCAGGTCCGCGAGCGCGAGGCCCAGCGCGAGCGCGAGAAGCGCGAACGCGCCCCCGGCGGCAACGACCCGGTGGACAAGGACTGGTGATGCGCGCGCGCGTTGCGGTCGGGCTCGCGGTCGCCGTGATGTTGGGTGTCGTCGCGGGCAGCGTCGAGGCTCAAGACGCGCCGTCGGGGCGCTACCAGCTGGGCGGCAAGGCCTATGTCGGCGCGCCCTTCGTGCTGGCCCTCGTCGTGGACGGACTCGACCGAGATCCCACGCCGACGGTGTCGTCGCTGACCGTGCCCGGCCTGGCGATGGTCTCGGCCGGTTCGGATTTCGACGGCGGCATGCAGGTCACGGTCAACGGCCGCCGCATGCAGCAGGGCGGCGGCACCTGGGTCATCCAGTACCGGGTCACCGCCGACCGGGCCGGCACCTACCAGCTGCCGACGGTGACCGTCAGCCAGGGCAGCCAGCAGGCCACGGTCCGCGGCGCCAACCTCGAGGTCGTCGAGCTGGCCACGACGACCGACATGGTCATCGGCGTGAGCCTGCCCGACCGGCCGGTCTACGTCGGCGAGATATTTGCTGCCGAAATCGAATGGCTGCTGCGCAAGAACCCGTCCGACCAGCAGTTCGCGGTGCCGCTGCTCAACATGGATGCCGAGCTGTCGGTGTTGGCGTCGCCGCCCAGTAACCCGCGCCAGACCCTCGACTTCGCGACCGACAAGGGGCCGATCAAGCTCGGCTACGAGCAGGATCGCGTCAATCGCAATGGCCAGACCTACGATCGCCTGCGCTTCCCGATCCTGGTCACGGCGCGCAAGTCGGGCCCGATCGCGATCGGGGCCGCGCAGGTGGTGGCGTCGCTCGAGGTCGGCCAAGGCCGTGACGCTTTCGGCTTTCCGTCGGCGCGCAGCGAGCTGTTCCGATCGACCGATCAGGCCCGCACCCTCGACGTGCGCGCGGTGCCCGAGACCGACAAGCCGCCGAGCTTCGCTGGCGCGGTCGGCGCGTCGTTCTCGATCGCGGCGCGGGCGTCGCGCTCGGTCGTGCAGCTCGGCGAACCGCTCGATCTCGAGCTGACCGTGAAGAGCGACCACCGCCTCGACGCGATCGGCCTGCCGGCCCTCGACGGCCCCGGCGGCTTGCCCAAGGCCCGCTTCACGGTCGCCGGTGATCCGCCGGTCGGGCTGCTCAGCGACGACGGCCTCACCAAGACCTTCACCGCCGCGCTCCAGGTGACCAGCGCCGACACCACCGAGATCCCGGCGATCGCGTTTTCGTACTTCGACTCAGCCAAGGGCACGTACCAGACCATCCACACCGATCCGATCGCGCTGTCGGTCAAGGGCGGCTCGGTGGTCGGCGCGGCCCAGGTCGTCGGCAGCAAGCCCACCGGCGGCGCTCCGGCGGTCGGTGACGCGCCCGCGGTGTCGTTGGTCGGCGTCGATCTCGCGCTGTCGCCGCCCGGCGGTGGCGGCGGCGGCGTGCCGCGCGATCTGCTGTGGGCGATCGTCGCGTTGCTGTACCTGGTGCCGCTCAGCGTGCTCGGGGTGCGCCTCGCGCGCCGACGGAGCCAGGCTCGCCGCGCGGTCGCCGGCGAGGTGAAGGTCGCGCTCAAGTCGCTCGCGGCCGAGGTCGAGCGGGCCCGCACCATCACCGCCAAGGAGGCCGCGGTCGCGCTGCCCCGGGCCCTCGCCAGCGCCGCGCGCGCGCTCGGTCGCAGCCTCGACGCCAGCCTGGTCGCGCGCATCGAGAACGCCGGCTTCGCGCCCGGCGCCGGCGGCGATCCGCTGAGCGCCGAGCTGCGCGCCGAGCTGGCCAACGTCGTCGAGGACTGGACCCGCGAGGCGCGGCGCGGCGCCGGCAAGGCCGCCATCACCGCCGCGGTGATGCTGCTCGCCCTGGGGCTCCCGACGGTGGCGCGGGCCGACGAGTCGCTCGCGGTCGGACGCGGCGACTACCAGGCCGCCCTCGACGCCAGCGATCCCCAGGTGAAGCAGCGCAACTTCGCGGCGGCGGCCGCAGCCTTCACCCGGGCCGCGCGGACCACGCCGACCGCCGAGCTGTTCACCGACCTCGGCAACGCCGCGCTGGGCGCCGGCGATCTGGGCGGCGCGGTCCTGGCCTACCGACGCGCGCTCGCCGTCGACGGCAACGCCGCCCGCGCGCAGCGCAACCTGGGCTGGGTGCGCGGTCGGCTGCCCGCCGAGCTGCGACCGGCGTCGTCGAGCGCGACCGAGACGCTGTTCTTCTTCGCCAGCTGGTCGCGCGATCGCCGGCTCGTGGTCGGCGCGATCGGCTTCGCGATCATGCTGCTCGTGGTCACGCCGTGGGCCGGCCGCCGCCGTCGCGCCTTCACTCCCATGGCCGTCCTCGGCGGCCTGGTCTGGGTCGCCATGAGCGGGTCCCTCCTGTTCGAGGATCGTCACGACGACGACGCCGTCGTCATGCAGGCGATGGTGCTGCGCGTCGCCGACAGCGCCGGCGCCCCCGCCGCCCGCGCCACGCCGCTCCCCGCCGGGGCCGAAGTCACCATCAGCGAACGCCGCGGCGACTGGATCCGCATCCGGCTCGCCAACACCACCACCGGCTGGCTCCCCTCCGCCGCGCTCGAACGCGTCGGGGCCCGCTAAGGGCCCGCGAACGAACAAGTCGACCGTTCTCGCGGCCGATCCATCCCGGCTGGCTGCGTTGCCGGTTCCGGTCCTCGGGTCACATCCGTCGAGGATGCTCTCCTCGGGTCACATCCGTCGAGGATGCTCCCCTGCGGTCCTCACCGTCGCCTTGCCCTCCGGGCGCCTCGACCGCGATCATCGATCGACTTGTCCACTCGCGGGCCCTAAGCTCACCGGCCCGTTACCGCTGCGGCGCAAAGATCTTCGGTTCACGGGGACGAGCGTTGGTTCGCACGTACTCGCCCTTGCTCAGCTCGAGCGAATGCTCGCCGGGGACCACGACGCGATCCATCGCGGCGATGCCATCGCCGAACGACCTGAATTGCATGACGGCGATCACGATCCCGATCACGACCGGCACCGCCGTGACCGAAAACCAAGCACCGTGGAGCCGACCACCCGACAGCGAGTTTTGCGTAGCGCATGTATATCCTCGGGTTCGTGGCGTTCGGCGTCGGCGTCGCGCTCGCCGGGCTCACCGCGGTCGTCGACTACTTCCTGCGCCGCCGTCGGCGGTAGCCCGGAGGGAATCAGCGCCGGCCGAACAGGCGGCCGAGGAGGGTGGTGCGAGGACGGCGGCGGCGGAGCGCGGCGTGGGCGCCGTCGAGCGTCGGATCGAGGCGCGCGGCGCGGAGCCACTCGGTGCGCGCGAGGCGGTCGTCGCCGGCGTCGCTCGCCTCGTGGCCGCGGGCGAGGGCGAGCAGGGCCCGGTAGCGCGGCTCCCGCGGATTGTGGACCGCGAGCTGGTGCAAGGTCGAGCGCGCGTCGGTCCAGCGGCGGAGCTGCATCAGCCGCTGGGCGTGGCCGAACCGCTCGGCCTCGGCGGTCGCGGTGTCGTCGGGGGCCGAAGGGAAAGCCATGGCGTGAGGGTTAGCTCACTCCGGCTCCCGCACCGCATCGCCCGCGGATGCCGGCTCGGTGTCGGTGGGGCTGTCGTCCGGTAGCGGACCTCAGAGGCGGTAGTGCAGCTGCAAGAGGCCGTAGCCCGAGTTGTCCCCGCCGGAGCCAAAGGCGATCATCTGGAGGCGGCCCATGAGGATGAGCTCGAAGTGGGAGTGCGGGAACCAGTGGACGTTGACCTCGGCGGCGTCGCGGTCGAGCTCGGGGACGCGGACGTCCTGGTCGTAGTGGCCGAGGCTCACGTCGACGAAGACCGACTGCATCGGGAACCAGGTCGCGATGAGGTTGCCGACGAGCGCGTCGCGCTTGGCGTTGCCGGCCGGGCCAGCGTCGAGGCTCTCGTGGATCGCGGCTACCTCTGCCGAAATCAAAACTGACGGGCCGCCCAGCCACCACTTGCCGGTGACGCCGCCCTCGGTGCGCACGGTGTCGTCGGCGTAGGTGTAGCGAGCCTGGACCCCGACCGAGCGCTGGCCGAACCGCTTCTCGGCGTAGACCGCGGCGCCGTCGCCGTACTCGACGTTGGGGCGCAGCCGATCGTGGACGAAGCCGCTCAGGTGGATCTCGGCGTCGCCCGAGGTCCAGCCGACGCCGGCGCCGTAGACCTCGCTGAACAGCGGCGAGCCACCGAAGCGGCGGGTGTACGCGGTGTGCTCGGCGAGGCGCAGGCCGTACACCGGCGCGAAGCGACCGGCGCGCGCGAACCAGCCCTCGCCGGTGTCGTGCTGCTTCCACAAGACGTAGTGCTCGCGCGACATGAGCGCGGTCGCCGGCGAGCCGCCTTGCTTGGGCAACGTGAAGCCGCCGTCGACGACCAGCGTGAGCGCGCCCTTGGTGGCGGCCGCGCGCAGCTCGAGCTGCATCGGGAAGGCCGCACCCAGCCAGCCGCCGCCGCGGTTCGAGGCGCCGGCGGCACCGCGCACGTCGCCACCGACGTGGAGCCACCCGGGCAGCTCGACCGCGCCGTGGAGGAAGCGGGGATCGCCGCCCCACTTGGCGTCGTCCTCGGCGGTCATCTCGCCGTACTCGTTGAGCAGGCCGCCACCGTCGGGAGAGATGTGGCAGCTGCCGCAGGTCTGCTCGCGCGAGACCTGGAACTGTGGGTACGCGACGGCCGTGGTCGCGGTGCCGGCCAGCACCAGCACCGCGAGGAGCCCGGCCTTCACGGGCGCACCGCGCCGTCGATGATCCAGCGCTCGATCAGCGCGATGTCGGCCTCGGGCATCGGCGAGTCGACCGGCATGCGCTTGTCACCGGTGGTGGTGAGATAGAAGAGCAGCTCCGACTGGCCCGGCTCGCCCGGGTCACCGGGCAGCGGCTGCGGTGCCAGCGGCCGCGAGTCGAAGGCCTCCGACGCCGCCGCGACGGTGTCGAACGCGAGATCCTTGGTGCGCGTCATCGAGCTGTGGCAGGTCGCGGTGCCGCACGACGGCTTGAGCACCGTCGTCACGATGTACTCGAACGTGGCCGGGCGCTCGTCGGTAGTGTCGGCACAACCGATCGCGGCGCTGGTCGACAGCGCGGCGATCAGCACCAGGCGAAGGGAAGGCATAGGGGCGGGCTCCTGCAGATTGACAGCGCCACCGTCGGCCGGTACACCGGCCGCGTCAAGGAGTAGCTAGCGAACAGTTTGTTCAAACCACGAACGCGTATGGGTGACGGGAAGCCGGCGAGAATCCGGCACAGCCCCCGCTACTGTAACCGAGGACGAACGCGGCACTGCTAGCCACCGGGCAACCGGGAAGGCGCCGCCAGTAGGACGATTCGGGAGTCAGGAGACCGGCCTTGCGCACAACCTTCGGGGTGTGAGGACAGCGTCTGCGCTGCGCTTGCGCGCCCCGCGTCACGAGGGGTGACACATGCAGCGACTCGGTTCGATCTCGTCTTCGATCTTCATCGTGTGCGGCGCGTTGGGATGGGTGGGTTGCGGCGACAACCGCGCCAGCGACCTGCCCGACGCGGCGACGCCCGACGCGGCCACGCCCGACGCGGCGACGCCCGACGCCGCCCTGCCCGACGCCGCCCTGCCCGACGCCGCCACGCCCGACGCGGCCATGCCTGACGCCGCGATGCCCGACGCCGCCACGCCCGATGCGCCGGCCTCGCCGACCGCGTACGCGGTGGCTGGCGATTTCGCCGCGACCGGCATCTTCACGTCGATCGACGTCGCGGCTGCCACCGTGCAGCCCAACGCGCTGACCGGCGTCGCCGGCGGCGATCCGGTGCTCCGTCGGATCGGCGACGAGCTGTTCATCGTCAACCGCGACCAGGGCGACAGCGTCACCGTGCTGGGCGGCGCACCGCTCGCGGTCGTCGGGCAGTACGCCACCGGCGCCGGCTCGAACCCGCAGGACGTCGCGCAGGTCGGCACCAAGCTGTACCTGCCCGGGCTCGGCACCGCCGGCGTGGTCGTGATCGATCGCCGCGGCGGCGCACCGACGACGATCGCCATCCCCGGCGATCCCGACGATCGCCCCGACTGCGTGTCGGCGTTCGCGGTCGGCACCCAGGTGGTCGTCGCGTGCGGCCTGCTCGACGGCAGGTCGATGGCGCGCGGCAACGCGCAGATCTCGATCATCGACACCGCGACCGACACCGTCACCGCGTCGTTCACGCTGGCGTCGCCCAACCCGCAGGGCCAGCTCACCGAGACCCCGACCGCAAGTACGTTTGGCGGCGACCTGCTGATCGCGACGATGCCCGCGTTCAACGACTTCAGCGCGGGCTGTCTCGCCCGCGTGAGCCTGGGCACCACGCCCGCCGCCAACGGCTGCGTCGCGACCAACCTGGCGCTCGGCGGCAACGCCAACCATGTCAGCGTCGCACCCGACGGCGCCACGGCGTGGGTCGCGGTCACCGGCTACGCGCCCGACTACTCGAGCTCGTTCGGCCGGCTGCACTCGATCGATCTGGCCACCGGCGTCGTGAGCGCGGCGGTGAGCCCGACCACCCAGCAGGTCGACGACGTCACCGCGTGCCGCGACGGCTACGTCGTCACCAGCGACGGCAGGTTCGGCAGCTCGGGCGTGCGCATCTGGCATGACGGCGTCGAGACCACCACGGTCGCGCTCGCCATCGGCCGCGCTACCGGCTTCGGGAACAACCTCGCCTGTTTCTGACATGATGGCGCGATGCGCCTCGCCGCTGTGCTCTTGATCCTGGCCGTCGCATGCGGTACGTCGCGCGACGGCGCCGAGCAAAAGGCCCGCGCGGCCCGCGCGATGGCCGAGTCCGCCGAGCGCGAGGCCCGCGCGCTAGAGGCTCGCATCGCGGCCGAGGCCAAGGTCGAGTCGGCCCGCGCCCACGCCGAACACGTCGCGCGTCGGGCCCAGGCCGCGATCGGCAACCCCGACGCGGTAACGCTGGCGCGCGCCGCCAAGGCCGAGCTCGACAAGGTCTACAAGACCCAGTCGAGCTACGACCTCGACGTGACCACGCCGGCCGCGACCGCCAGCCACGCCGCCAAGCTCGCCGCGATGCCCCACGTCACCGTCGGCGGGCTGACCGTCGGCTACGAGGAAGTATCGGCGCTGTCGATCACCGGCACGTCGAGCTCACGCCACTTCCGCGCCACCTGGCGGCGCGGCGATCGCGACGTCATCGTCGGCTATCAGACCCAGGGCGCCTTCGATCTCGCCGCGTTCGCCGCGCTCTTGCAGAAGCTGGTGCCGGTGGTCGAGAAGGTCTTGTAGCCGGCTTTAGGGCCCGCGAACGAACAAGTCGACCGTTCTCGCGGCCGATCCATCCCGGCTGGCTGGGTTGCCGGTTCCGGTCCTCGGGTCACCTCCGTCGAGGATGCTCCCCTGCGGTCCTCACCGTCGCCT
>Ga0209181_10007135_pt1 | contig 15431 bp, 12 predicted proteins | sample MAT05_FD_187208 | JGI IMG/M metagenome (GOLD analysis project Ga0209181, IMG submission 187208) | Freshwater microbial communities from Lake Fryxell liftoff mats and glacier meltwater in Antarctica - MAT-05 (SPAdes) (version 2) | ecosystem: Environmental > Aquatic > Freshwater > Ice > Liftoff... | reverse complement strand
CGCCAACTTCTGGCAGGACGTGGCCCGCGACTTCGCCATCGGCCGCGTGTACCTCCCGGCCGAAGATCGGGCGCGCTTCGGATACACGGATGACGACCTGGAGGCGAAGCGGTGTACGCCGGCGTTTCGCGAGCTGATGCGCTTCGAGGTCGAGCGCGCCCGCGGCTACTTCGACCGCGGGGCGAAGTTGCTGCCGCTGCTGCCGCGGGAGGCGCGGGTGGATGTCGATCTGTTCATCGCCGGCGGGCGGGCGATCCTGCACGCCGTCGAGCGGCAGGGGTACGACGTGTGGGCGCGCCGGCCCGAGGTGGGGAAGCGCGAGAAGGTGCGGTTGTTGCTGGGCGCGGCGTGGCGGTGGTGGGTGGGGTAAAAGTGAAGTTGCCGCTTGCGGCTTCGCGCCCCGGGGCGCGAAGCCGCAAGCGGCGGAACATCAACCTCAGTCCTTCTTCAGCGAGTTGAACACCAGCCCCGTCAGCAGCTTCGGGTAGAAGTACGTCGACTTCTGCGGCATCTTCTCGCGGTTGCCGGCGATCTCCTCGACGTGTGCCATCGTCGCCGGCGGCACCAGCACCGCCACCTGGCACGCCTTCGCCGCGACCGCGTCCGTCACCTCCTTCATGAGGTGAACGAACGTCAGCGTCGGGGTGCCGAGCGCGGCGAGCTGCTTCTCCAGCACCAATTTGTGCAGAATGCTGACGCCGAGCCCCTGCCACTCGGCCGACTGGTCCGGCGCCAGCCCGGCCATCACTGCCGGGTCGCGCAGCTTCGCGGCGAACCACTTGCCATCGGCCACGGTGCCGAACCCGAACACGTCCTGACCGCCGTCCATCTCCAGGTGCTCCCAGCACAGCTCGGCCGTGTCGAAGCGGCCGACCACCTCGAACTGTCCGCCCAACGCCGCCTCGAGTTGCGGCCCCGTCGCCGCGGGCAGGCCGCTCACAAGGCGGTGCGTCGGCAGGATGATGAGGCCGGGATCGCCCATGCTCACCAGCATCATCAGGCAGTAGTTCGCCGGTGCCTCGGGGTCGGTCGCGCCCTGCTCCTCGGCGTACTTCAGGCCCGTCTCGTAGCGGTGGTGGCCGTCGGCGATGAACACCGGCTTCGACCCCATCAGGCCGATCACGGCGCTGACCGCCTGCGTGTCCGTAATCACCCACAGCCGGCTCGTCACGCCGAGGTGGTCCTTGGCGACCAGCGGCGGACCCTTGCGGGTGAACGGCTCCAGCACCCGGAACACTTCGTTCTCCGGGTCCGGGTACAGGCCGAACACCGGCGACAGGTTGAACCCCGTCGCCTGGTACAGCTTCAGCCGGTCGGCCTTCGGGCCGCTCATCGTCTGTTCGTGCGGGAAGATGCGGCCGGTGCCGAACGGCTCCAGCCGGACGCGGGCGAAGAACCCGCGGCGGGTGTACGTCTTCCCTTCGGACTCGAACTCCTGCTCGTACACGTACAGCGACCGCGCCGTGTCCTGCCGCAGGGCGTCTTCGGCGATCCAGTCGCGGAGCGTCTGGCCGGCGCGTGTGTACTTGTTCTCCGTCTCGTCGTCGCCGGGCTCGTCCTTCGTCAGTTCCAGGCGGATCGCGTTGTGCGGGCTCCGGTCGTAGAGCGCCTGCTGTAGCTCGGGGCCGATCACGTCGTAGGGCGGGGCGACCACGTCGGACAGCGACCCGACCGTGCCCAGGTCGTAGCGGAAGCCGCGGAACCCCCGAATCTCGGCCATCTAAACCCCCGACAACCACGGACGGAGAGGACAACCGGGTTAGAATACGAACCCGCGGTGGCGGCGGAGGGGTCTCATGGGGAAGGTATTCGACGGGCTCGACGACGCCCTGCGGCGGTTCATTTCGCGGCAGCACGTCTTCTTCGTGGCGAGCGCCCCGCTGTCGGCCGACGGCCGCGTCAACCTGTCGCCGAAGGGGCTGGACACGTTCCGCGTCCTCGGCCCGACGACGGTGGCGTACCTCGACCTGACCGGCAGCGGCGTGGAGACGATCGCCCACCTGCGGGAGAACGGCCGGCTGACGGTGATGTTCTGCGCCTTCGAGGGGCGGCCGCGCATCCTCCGCCTCTACGGCCGCGGCCGGGCCGTGGACCCGACCGACGCCGCGTGGGCGGAGCTGGCGGCGCACTTCCCGGAGCTGCCGGGCGTGCGGTCGGTAGTGGTGCTGGAGGCGGAGCGGATCGCGGATTCGTGCGGCTACGCGGTGCCGCGCTACGAGTACGCCGGCGACCGCCCGCAGCTGACCGAATGGTGCGAGAAGAAGAGCCCCGAGGCGCTGCGCGACTACCGGGCGAGGAAGAACGCCGCCAGCATCGACGGCCTGCCGGGGCTCGGGGCTTTGTAGGTCGGGTCGATTCTTCGAGGCACGACGCGGGGCGGGCTCGGTGGGTCGAGAGCCTCAGTGCGTCCACGGCGCCGGGTCCTCTGGTCTGCAGCCCGTGCCCCTCAATCCGCGGTCAGGTCGCCGGCCAGCACCCGGCTCAGCCGGTCCCGATCCTCAAGTAGAGTCGCCAGCATCTGGAAGCAGAACAGCATGTCGAACGGCTTGGCCGTCGGCTCGGCGACGCGAGCCATCTTAAAGCCCAGCACGAAGTACGCCGTCCAGAGTACCTCCCGCACGACCGGATCGGGGTGGGTTTAGCGTATTCCTGGGCCTCCCTGTCGTTGACGTAGACGCGCTCCGGCTCAACCATGACGCTCGCCGGGAGAGGGCGGATCGGGCACCAATTCATACGGGCCGAGGCCGGTGACCAAGCCGACAATTCCCTCGCCGAACGAATCCCCGAGGCGGTACAAGCGGTTGCGGATTCCCGTGCCGTGGTAGACTCGCCCCTCCGCATCGACGAGCAACATCCCGGGTACGTTGTCGACATCACCGATCGGGGTCAGCTCGCAACCAACCCGCGCACACCAGGCGCGGACGCGGTCGTTCTCCCCGGAGGCCGCTCGAACCGGGTCGAACCGTACACCGTTCGGGGCGAATCGGGGGGTCGCCGCGGGTATCGGCGCCAGGCTCAGCCCACCGACCTCTGCCAGCAAGGCGCGGGCGAAGGGGCTGACGCCATATCCCAGCGCGGCGAGACCGTTGATGAACGGTTCGGCGTCGACGCCTCGTCCCGCCGGCCATCCCGCGGCTGCCAGCGTGTTTCTGACTTGGTCGTTGATGGGGCGCGTTCCAAGTGTTGGAGGCCTCGTTCACGCGGCCACTCAGTGGGCGCGGGCCGTGCCGGTCACGAGCTCGCCGAGGGTGCCGTCGTCACGGACGGGCCGGGGCCAGTCCGTCGTCAACAGCAACGCCCGCAGCGCGGCAGGCAGGGAATCCCCCCACCAGTGAAGCTCGTTGTGATAGAGCGAGTAGGTCGCGCCCGTCGGGCTGACGAGCAGGTAACTCGGTCCGGTGATTTCTCCAAGAGGGCTCAAGGCCGTGCCGAGCCTTTCCTCCCACCGCCGAACCCGCCCGTACTCGCCGGACATCAGGATCGGGTCGAACCGGAATCCGTACGGCGCGAACGACTGCCGATCGGTCGCCCGCGGGGCGGGGACGACGAGCCCGCCGAGATTTGTCACGGCGGCGATCGCCGTCGGTGAGAACGTGTACCCCTCTGAACCGAGAGACCGAATCCAGCCCGTGACATCCACCTGCCGCTCGCGCGTCCAACCCGCGGCGACCAGAACCGCACTCGTCTCCGCATCCAACGTCATCATTCCGGCCTCGGCAAGTTGTGTCACGGAACCGTCGGCGGCACCGATCAGGTCCGACCGGTCAACGCCCGTAGGACAGGGATAATAGGTCGAGCAACCACTGGCACGAGTTGCAAGCCATGACCTCCTGCCCCTGATCCAGGGAGGTGGTGTTCGGCGAGCGGACCTGGGCGGTCTGAACGACCGATCCAGAGAGGAGTTCTGACGCCTCCCCGGCCGTGGTTACGGGTCGGCCGAGTCGGGCTTCCGCCGCGTACAGCGCCTGGCTGAGGGCTTCGACCTCAGCGCAACGCGCGTGGTGGAGAGGGTTCCGCTGGTTCATCGGGATCGATTCCAGCAACTCGGCGATGACCGGGTGGACCGGCGTCGTGAACCCGCTCCGCCCGTAGTACGTGCCGGTCGCACTTTCGACCGTCGCCACCACGAACGGGCGCTCCCCGTCCGGCAGGTTCCGAACCGACTCGGCGTAGGTCTCGACAGCGGTACGCGGGCCGGGTGCAGAACTCCCGGCGCTAGAGCCCCCGCCGCCGGTGGTGTTCGTCGTGAACACCGCGGTGTCGCCCGGCAGGTTGTTCACCCCGGCACCGAGCGGCCACCCGGCCTTTGCCGCCGCGTCCAGCAGCGCCCGAATCGCCACCATCGCCTCGTCCGTCAGCACCGCCTCCGTCGCCAGCGCCGGCCCGCCGGCGGTTACCACCCCGCCACCCGGGCGGAAGATCGCGAGGCCGGACAGGTGCTTCACCGACTGGAAGAATTTCGGCAGCGCCGCGACCCCGGACACGATCAACGGCACGTTCGACGCCACCCGGTACGCGTCCCCGATGTTGTTGTACCCCCGGTCGAACGCCGCCGTGTTGCTGGTCACCGGGGCGGTCAACGGGCTGTTGTGGTAGTACCCGGCCGGCTCCCCACCGAGGAACCCGAAACTCACCGTGTGGACGATCCAGTCCACCACCGCCGCCTGCACCCCGCGGCTCGAGTCGATCATCTCGCCGGCCGTCCCCAGCGTCAGCGACTCCTGAAGCGTCTGGACCAACGGCGAGTGGTACGGCACGGCGGTGGTCAGCGACAGGTGAGCGGCGGTCGCCTCGTTCTGCACCAGCGTGGCCGCGAAGTTGATCGCCGCGAGCGTGCTGAACGACGACAGATCCTCCAGCACCTCCTGCAGGTGCGGGTAGTCGTTCAGCGCCGCCACCCCCGCCGGGTGGAAGTGCGTCAGGTTCGCCACCGCCGCGGCGGCGTCGCGGAGCTCCCGGGCCGCGTCCGTCAGCCCGTCCAAGACGGCGCCGGGGGTTTGCAGCACCGGCGTCGGGAACGCCGCCGTCCCCGGCGCCGGTAGGCCGTGGTACGGGGCCGGCACCCCGGTCGTCGCGGTGATCAGGTTCCCGACCGCCTCCTGCCCGTGCTGAACCAGCCCGTCGAACGCGGCACCGGTGACGGCCGCGGCGTCCTGCCCGAGCGGGTTGCCGGTCAGTTGGTTCAGCGCGCCGAGCGCCGGCGATCCCACGGTCACGGCCACGGTCGTCGCCGTGTTCGCCACCGACTGGAGGCCGTCGCGCACGTCGCTCAGGCTCGGGAGACTCGGGAGCGGAACCGGCGGGAACGGATTGTACTCGCCCAGGACGGAGCCGAACAGGTCGGCCGGGGTGTCGCGGACTTCGAGCGCTTCCAGACCGAGCGGCCGGGTGGCCTTGCGAATGGGTCGGGGCTTGCGGCGCGGCCAGAGACGGAGCATGGGTGCGTAGGTCTGGTGGGTTGAGGGCGGACCACAATCAGACGGGTGGGCGATCGTTCGGATTGGGAGGATTTCACGAATTCGGCCGGCCGGCGCGGCGGGCGTCGGCCCGGACGCGCTGGCGGTGGTACTGCCGGCCCGGGACGAAGAACGACAGCGCCGATACCACGCCGAACAGCAGGATGCCCGCCCTCGGGATCAGCGGCATCACCAGCGCGGCGGCGAAGTTCAGCGCCGCCCACAGGTAGAACTTCCCGGACAGGATGCCGGCCTCGAACAGGCACACCATCCCGGCCGCGACCGCCACCGCCGGGGACAGCGTGAGCGCCGGCAACGGGATGATCCACTCGATGCCGAACATGGTGATGCTGGCGCACACGCCCGCCGCCCAGGCGTGGGCGATCTGCCGTTCCACGAACAGCACCGGCCCCGCCCGCCGCCGCAGTTGCCAGAAGATCGCCCCCCACGTCACCAGCCCGACCGACCACAGGGCCAGGTAGTACACGTGTTCGGTCACGCGCCCCCACTCCATCGCCTGCGTGGCGAGGCAGAGGAGGAAGATCATGAGGCTGTGCCACATCCACAGCTTCCCCCAGTTCTCTAGCACGTCGGCGTGGTGCGTCTCGCGGAACACGCGGGCCAGGAAGAACCGCAGGCTGCTCGGCTGGGCGGCAATCGGCTCGCCGGCCGCGTAGGCTTCCAGGTCCGCGGCCAGCGCCCCGGCCGACGGGTAGCGCAGTTCCGGCGGCTTCTGAAGGCACTTCAGGCAGACGAGTTCCAGCTCGCGGTCCACGGTCGGGTTCAGGTCGCGCGGCGGCACGGGCTCCTGTTCCAGCACGAGCAGCAACGTATCGACCGGGTGCGCCGCCTGGAACGGCGGCCGGCCGGTGAGGAGCTCGTAGAGGATGGCGCCGAGCGAGTACACGTCGGCGGCGGCGGTCAAATCCTTCCGCCCGCCGGCCTGTTCGGGGCTCATGTACGCCGGCGTGCCGACGATGGCGCCGGTGCGGGTGAGGGTGCCGCCGCTGTCGAGCCGCTTGGCGAGGCCGAAATCCGCAACCTTCGGTTGCGGAGGATTCGGGATTCGGGATTCGGGATTCAGGGAAGACAGGCCGGCCCGGCCTTCCTCCCTGAATCCCGAATCCCGAATCCCGTATCCCGCCAGCAGCACGTTGGACGGCTTCAGGTCGCGGTGCAGGATGCCTTCCGCGTGCGCCTGCTGGACGGCGCGGGCGATGACGGCCACGAGCCGGGCCGCCTCGCGCGGCGGCAGCGGGCCGTCGGCCGCGACGCGCTGGGCGAGGGTCGGGCCGTCCACGTACTCCATGCACAGGTACGCCTGCCCGCCCACCGTGCCGACCTCGTAAACGGTCACGATGTTCGGGTGCTTCAGACGCGCCGTCGCCGCGGCCTCGGTGCGGAACCGGGCCGCGTCCTCCGGGCTCGCCAGGTGCGCCTCGCGGATCATCTTCAACGCGACGGTGCGGTCCAAACTCTTCTGCCGCGCCTTGTACACGACGCCCATGCCGCCGCGGCCGAGCTCGCCGACGATCTCGAAGTCGCCGAACGCGCGCGGCGGCGCGGCGGGCTCGGCGGGGTGCGGCGCGTAGGCGATGGTGGGCGTCGGCGCGGCGAGGGCGGCGAACTGGGCGACGGCCCACAGGTCGTTCAGCTCGGCGGCGAGGTCGGGGTGGGCGGCGGCGGCGGCCGCGAGGTCGGGGCGGCGGCCGGCCTTCTGCTCGGCGGTGAGGGCGTCGATCAGGGCGGCGAGGCGCTCGTCGCGGTCGGCGGGGTGCATGGGGGTAGTTTACGCCCGCCGCGCCCAGCGGAGCTTCGCCGACCGCGACCGCGGGTTCGCCTTCCGCTCGTCGAACGTCGGCCGCACCGGGTCGTCCGACACCGCGGCGTACACGCCCGCCCGCAGCCCGTCGCGGAACGCCGCCTTGACGAGCCGGTCCTCGCCGCTGTGGAAGCTGATGACGGCCGCGGTGCCGCCCGGGGCCAGCACGTCCGGCAGGACGCGGAGGAGTTGCTTCAGGTTCTCCAGCTCGCGGTTCACCCGGATGCGCAGCGCCTGGAACACCCGCGTGAGCGGGGCGAGCTGCTGCTTCCGCTCCGGCGGCGCCCCCGGGGTGCGGTCGAGCACCACCGGGGCCGCGGCCTCCACCAGCGCGCGCAGCTCCGTCGTCGTGAGGATCGGTTGCGTCGCGCGCCGTGCCACGATCGCGGCTGCGATGTCCTCGGCCCGCGGCTCGTCGCCGTACTCCCGGAACACCGCGGCGAGTTCGTCCGCGGGGAGCGTCGCCAGCAGGTCGGCGGCGGTGCGGCCGCGCGTGGGGTCCATCCGCATGTCGAGCGCCCCGGCGCGCATGAACGAGAATCCGCGGCCGCGGTCGTCCACCTGCATGCTCGACATGCCCAGGTCGGCGAGGAGGCCGTGAACCTGCGCCACCCCCTCCGCGGCGAGGACGTGCGCGAGGCCGGCGAAGTTGGTCTGGTGCAGCGCGAACAGCCCGCCGACGGCGTCGAGCCGGGCGCGGGCCGGGTCCAGGTTGACCGGGTCCAGGTCGGTGGCGACGAGGAGCCCGTCGGGGCCGACGGCCTTCAGCAGCTCGACGGAGTGACCGGCGAACCCGAGGGTGCAATCGACGACGGTCTGACCCGGCTGCGGCTTCAGGGCGTCGAGGACTTCGGCGAGGAGGACGGGCTTGTGCTCGCCGGCCGCGGTGGAGCGGCGGACGCGCTTCCGCCAGAACGGCCGGTGCTTCTTCTTCGGGGGGTCGTCGGCCATGAGGGTATTCTAGAACGGCCGCCGCACGTCCACGCTCGCCATGCCGGCGCGGCGGGCCGCTTCCAGGCCGATGTCGGTGTCCTCGAACACCACGCACGCCGCCGCCGGCACGCCGAGCCGCCGCGCGGCCTCCAGGAACACGTCCGGCTCCGGCTTGTGGCGCGCCGTGTCCTCGGCCGTGACCGTCGCGTCGAACCAGCCGCGGACGCCGAGCTGGTCGAGGGTGCGCGTGATCGTGTCGCGGTAGCCGCCGCTGGCGACGGCCATCGGCAGCCGGCCGCGGTACGCCGCCGCGACCGCCACGACGCTTTCGAGCGGCTGAATGGCGTGAATATGCGCCAGGAACGCCGCTTCCTTCTCGGCCACCATCGCGTCCACGTCCGTGACGGGAACGCCGGTCTCGGCGGAGAGGATGCGGATGATCTGTGCCGTGGGGACGCCGCCGAGTTCGTAGAAGCGCTGTTCCGTGAACGCGATGCCGTGGCGGCCGAGCATCGCGGTCCAGGCCCGGTAGTGGGCCGGCATCGTGTCGGCGAGGGTGCCGTCGCAGTCGAAGACGAGGCCGCGGGTGCCGGCCGGCGGCGTCCAGGTGGGGTCGGTCATTCGGGTGGCTTACGGATTCGACACCGGGCGGCGACCTGCGTTATACTGTCTCCGTCCCCGTCACCCGCCTGGCCCGTCGGAGGGCCGTTCATGCCGATCCGGTTCCGCTGCCCGCACTGCAACCGGCTGCTGGGGATCGCCACCCGCAAGGCCGGCACCGACATCCCCTGCCCGCAGTGCGCCGGCCTCGTCACGGTGCCGCGCCCCGCCGGCGACGGCCCGCTGCCGAAGGAGCTGGACGAGATCGACGAGCTGTTGGGACTGACCGGATCGGAGCCGGCCGCCCCGGTCGCCGCCCCGCCGCGGCCGCAGGTGAAGGCCGCCCCGCCCCCGCCGCAGGTACAGGCCGCGCCGCCGCCGAAGCCGTCGCCGCCGAAGAAGCAGAAGAAGCCCGGCGACTCGCTGTTCGAGACCGGCGACGTGGACGAGCTCCTCGGCCTGCCGTCGCAACTGCCGCCGGTCGAGGCGGAGCCCGCCCCGGCGGCGGGGAAGGGCGGCCCGAAGCCGGTGAACGGGATGGACGTTCAGAGCCTGGATGGCGGCGACGGGACGTGGGTGATCAGCCCGAAGAAGGCGGTGCTGCTGGTGGTCGGGGTAGCGCTGCTGCTGCTGGCGGCGTTCGGCGGCGGGTTCCTGATCGCGTCGATCTTGTAGGCGAGCCGACCGCCGTGAGGCGGCGGGTGACGCGCTTCGGGAACGTCACCCGCCGCCTCACGGCGGTCGGCTCGCCTTCGTTCAGCGCACCACGCGGATGCGGTGGGCGTTGGTGTCGCCGATGTACAGCGCCCCGTTGGGACTAACGGCCACGCCGTGCGGCCGGCCGAGCGTCGCGGCCGTCGCCGGGCCGCCGTCGCCCTGACCCGGCGTCGTCGTCCGACCGCGACCCGCCACCGTCGTCACCACCTTCGTCCTGGCGTCGATGCGGCGGATGGCCTCGTTCTCGGTGTCCACCACGTACACGTTGCCGTCCTTGTCGATGTCGATCTCCTTCGGGCCGTCGAACGTCGCCTCCAGCGCCGCGCCGCCGTCGCCGGTGTAGCCACGCTGGCCGGTGCCGGCGAAGCGCTCGATGAGCCCCGTCGTGAAGTCGATGCGGCGGACGCAGTTCCCGTTCCGCTCCACGACGAACAACTTCCCGTCCGGCCCGACCGCGACCGCCCGCGGGCCGAGCAGCGCCGCGTTCTTGAACGGCCCGCCGTCGCCCGTGCGTGCACCCTTGCCGGTGCCGCACAGGGTAGTGATGATCCCCGTCTTCAGGTCCACGACGCGGACGCGGTGGTCGGCCACGTCGGCGATGAAGAGCTTCCCCTTGCCGTCGAGGCAGAGGCCGTTCGGCTCCTTCAGCCCGGCCGAAGTCGCGGGGCCGCCGTCGCCGCCGTAGGCCGCCTTGCCGTTCCCCGCGACGGTCGTGATGACCCCGGTCTTCGCTTCCACCCGCCGCACGACGAAGTTGAGTCGGTCCACGATGAACAGGTTGCCGTCGGCGTCCAGCTCGACGCCGTAGGGCTCGTTCAGGCTGGCGTCGGTGGCCTTGCCGCCGTCGCCGGCGTAGCCCTTCTTGCCGCTGCCGGCGACCGTGGTGATGACGCCGGTTCTCGCGTCCACCTTGCGGATGCGGTGGTTGAAGGTGTCCGAGAAGTACAGGTGCCCGGCGCGGTCGAAGGCCACGTCGAACGGCTGGTCGAGCTTGGCCTTCGTGGCCTGGCCGCCGTCGCCGGAAAAACCCTTCTCGCCGGTCCCGGCGGCGGCGGTGATGGCGGGTGGCTGGGCGAGCGCGAGGGACGCGATCAGGGTGGGAATCATGGGGCACCTCCGGGGCGAAGCCCGGGGACGGCCGTCCCCGGGCTTTCCGCCATGAGCTACTCGAACCGGACCACCAGGTCGCCGCCCTCGACCGGGATGCCGGGGCGGACCAGCACCTCGGCCACCTTCCCGGCCGCGGTCGCGTACAGCGTCGTCTCCATCTTCATCGCTTCGAGCGTCAACAGCTTCTGCCCGGCGGCGACCTCCTCGCCCGGCGCCACGGCCACGCCCACCACCGCCCCCGGCATCGGCGCCGCGACGTGCTTGGCGTTGCCGACCTCGGCCTTCGGCCGGCCCTTCACCGCGGTCGCGTCGAGCGACTTGTCCACGACCACGACCTCGCGCGGCTGGCCGTTCAGCTCGAAGTACACGGCGCGCCGGCCGTCCGGCTGCGGCTCGCCGACCGTCAGGAACTTCACGATCAGCGTCTTGCCGGGTTCGATCTCGATGCTGACCTCGTCGCCCTTCTCCATGCCGTGGAAGAACACCGGCGTCGGCAGCACGCTCAGGTCGGAATACTTCGCCTCCGCCGCCGCGAACTCGGGGAACACCTTCGGGTACAGGACGTAGGAGATCACGTCCGTCTCGCTCGCCGGCCGGCCCAGCTTCTTTTCGAGCTCGGCCCGCGCCTTCCCGAAGTCGGTCGGCGGCAGGAGTGCCCCGGGGCGGTCGGCCAGCGGCTGCCGCCCGCGCAGGATGCGGGCCTGCAACTCCTTCGGGAATCCACCCGGCGGCTGGCCGAGCTTCCCCTCGAAGAACTCGACCACCGACTCGGGGAACGACACGTCCTTCTTCGGGTCGAGCGCGTCCGCCGGCGTCAGGTTGTGCGACAGGAGGAAGAGCGCGGCGTCGCCGACGACCTTCGACGTGGGCGTGACCTTGACGATGTCGCCGAACAGGCGGTTGACCGCGGCGTACATCGGGCCGACCTCCGACCAGCGGCCGCCGAGGCCGAGCGACTGCGCCTGCTGGTACAGGTTGGCGTACTGGCCGCCGGGCATCTCGTGCTGGTACACGTCGGCCGACGCCGCCAGCTGCCCCGTCTCGAACGCCGCATAGTAGCCGCGGACGCGCTCCCAGTAGAGGGCCGTTTCACGTAGCGTATCGAAGTCGAACCCGGGGTCGCGCTCGGTGAAGCGCAGCGCCTCTTGCAGCGCGTTGAGGCTCGGTTGCGCCGTGTTCCCGGCCAGCGGGGCGAAGGCGCAATCGACGATGTCCACGCCTTCCTCGGCGGCCATGACGTAGGCCGCGACCTGCCCGCCGGCCGAGTCGTGCGTGTGGAAGTGGATCGGCAGCCCGACCGCCTCGCGGAGCGCCTTCACGAGCCGCTTCGCGGCATACGGCTTCAGCAGACCCGCCATGTCCTTGATGGCGAGGAAGTGGGTGCCGAGCTTTTCCAGTTCCTTCGCCAGCGTCACGTAGTAGGTCAGCGAATACTTGTCGCGCTTCGGGTCGAGGATGTCGCCGGTGTAGCAGACGGCGGCCTCGCAGATCGCGTCGGTCTTCAGCACGGCTTCGACGCCGACGCGGAGGTTCGGCAGCCAGTTGTTGGCGTCGAACACGCGGAAGATGTCCATGCCGTGCGCGGCCGAGAGGCGGACGAACTCGTCCACCACGTTGTCAGGGTAGTTCGAGTACCCGACGGCGTTCGCGGCCCGGAGGAGCATCTGGAACAGGATGTTCGGCACCGCCTCGCGCAGCCGGGCGAGCCGGTCCCACGGCGACTCCTTGAGGAAGCGCATCGACGTGTCGAAGGTGGCGCCGCCCCACATTTCCAGGGAGAAGAAGTTGGCGTGCGCCGCGGCGTAGCGCGGGGCGACGGCGAGCATGTCGGCGGTGCGCATCCGCGTCGCCAGCAGCGACTGGTGGGCGTCGCGCATGGTCGTGTCGGTGACCAGGAGGCGCTTCTGCTCCTTCACCCACTGGGCGAGTTTCTTGGCGCCGTGCTTCTGGAAGTAGCTGCGGGTTCCATCGGGGAGCTGTGCGGTGGGCTGAAGCCCACCCGTTGCAACGGGTGGGCTTTGCGCGCTCTTTACCTTGACCTTTTCCCCCGTTCCTTCGCGCACCTCCGGGTGACCGTTCACGATCACGTCGGCGACGTACCCGAGCAGCTTCGTCGCCCGGTCGCGGCGGCCCGATAGCCTGAATAGGTCCGGCGTCTCGTCGAGGAACCGCGTCGTCACTTTCCCGGCCAGGAACTCCGGGTGCTCGATCAGGTTCAGCAGGAAGGGGATGTTCGTCTTCACGCCGCGGATGCGGAACTCCTGCAGGCAGCGCTCCATCCGCGTGGCCGCGTCCGCGAAGCGGCGCCCGCTCGCGGTCACCTTCACGAGCAGCGAGTCGTAGTACGGCGTGATGATCGCCCCGCCGAACGCGGTGCCGCCGTCGAGCCGCACGCCGGGGCCGCCGCTGGACCGGTACGCCGTCAGCCGGCCGTAGTCGGGCACGAACCCGTTCGCCGGGTCTTCGGTCGTCACCCGGCACTGAATGGCAAACCCCTGCGTGGCGATCTGCTCTTGCACCAGCCCCACCTCGGGGTGGTTCAGCGGCAGCCCGCCGGCGATGAGAATCTGCGACCGCACGATGTCGAAGCCGGTCACCTGCTCGGTGACCGTGTGCTCGACCTGGATGCGCGGGTTGACCTCGATGAAGTACACCTTCCCGGCGGCGGTGTCGTACAGGAACTCGACCGTGCCCGCGTTGTCGAGGCCGACCGCGTTGCCCACCGCGAGCGCGGCGTCGAGAATCTCGCGGCGCACTGCGTCCGGCAGGTTCGGCGCGGGGGCCAGCTCCACGACCTTCTGGTGGCGCCGCTGGATCGAGCAGTCGCGCTCGAACAGGTGAACGAGCCCGCCGTGTCGGTCGCCGATCAACTGCACCTCGATGTGCTTGGCCCGCTCGACGAATTTTTCCAGGAACACGTCCGGCACGCCGAACGCCGCGCCCGCCTCGCGCTGTGCCGACTCGACCGCCTCCTTCAGCTTGTCCGCCGAGCGCACGACCCGCATCCCCCGCCCGCCCCCGCCCATCGACGCCTTCACGATCACCGGGTACCCCAGCGCGTCGGCGAGTGTCGAAGCCTCGTCGGCGGATGTCAGCGGGGCGTCTGTCCCCGACAGCACCGGCACGCCGGCCTTCTTGGCGATGGCCCGCGCGGCCACCTTGTCGCCGAGGTTGTCGAGGATGTCCGGCTTCGGGCCGACGAACGTGATGCCGGCCTCACCGCAGGCGCGGGCGAAGCCGGCGTTCTCGCTCAGGAAGCCGTAGCCGGGGTGGACGGCGTCCACGCCCACGGACTTCGCCAGGGCGACGATGCTGGGGATGTCGAGGTACGAGCGGATGGGTTCGCCGGGCTTGCCGACCTGGTACGCCTCGTCGGCCTTGAACCGGTGGAGGGCGAAGCGGTCCTCATGGCTGTACACGGCGACGGTGCGGATACCCAGCTCGTGGGCCGAGCGGAACACCCGGATGGCGATCTCGCTGCGGTTGGCGACGAGGAGCTTCTTGAACGGCTGCTGAACAGAATCCGGCATGTCCGACGCGGCCTCGGGGAGGGGGGCACGCCGGATGGGATACGGAATCGGGGGAACGGAAAAAGCCCGGGGACGGCTGTCCCCGGGCTTTCGGTGGGGGTGTTTACGGCCGTGCGGTCGCGGCGGGTTCGTCGCCCGTCTGCGCCGCCGCGGGGCTCACCGTCACCGGCGGCGTCACCGTCACCACGACCGGGATGCGGACCGTCGCCACGCCGGGGTTCGAGGTCTTCAGCGTCAGGTCGGCGATCCAGAACCCGGCCGGGCAGTCCTTGTCGAGCGTCGCGGTTACCACGTAGGTGACCATCGACCCCTGCCGCGACTCCTGCTTCACGTCGGCCTTCACGTACGCCCCGCTGCTGGTCACCTCGGTGACCTTCCAGTTCGGGTCGGTGGTGAACGTCACCTTCGACTGCCCGGTCGGGGTCTGCCCCTTGCGGACGGTGCCGAGGTTGATCGTGTCCGGCGACAGGATCAGGTCGTCGCGGATCACCGCCTGCACCCGCAGCGACACCTCGGTCGGGCTCGGCGACACGAACGGCACGTACACGGTCACCGACTTGGTGACGTTCGCCGGGCCGGCGCGGGTGGTGTTCATCTGGGCGATGATCGCGGCCGACTGCCCCGGGGCGACGGTGAACTGACTGACCGACGCCGACACGCACCCGCACGACACCCTCGGCTGACCCAGGGTGAGCGTCTGGTTGGTGGTGTTCGTGAACCGGAAGTAGTGGGTGACGACCGGCCCCCGCGGGGTCGGGCCGAAGTCCTTCACCTTCTCGGCGAACAGGTTGGCGGGGTTGGCCGCGGCCGACCCGAGTGTAACCACCAATCCCACCGCCGCGAGCGCGAACCGGAACATATGTGTCGTCCCCCAGAAACCGGTCGGCCGCCGCTCCCCCGAACGGCGTCCCGCACCAGATACTCGATAAATATCAGACGTGCCGGCACACCTTCACCAGCAGTTTGCCCGTCGGGAACTCCCCGCCCGGGGTCGCGGCCCGTCCTGGCCGGCGTTCCCGCCATTCTCAACCCGACCGCTCCACCCGGGCCAGCACCGCAACACAAACCCGCGCCGCCCCCGCCGCCCGGACCACCCGGGCGGCCTCCGCCACCGTGCTACCGGTCGTCATCACGTCATCCACCACAAGGACCGCGGCGCCGGCGAAACTTGCACGCCGACCGACGCGGAACGCCCCACGGATGTTCGCCGCCCGCGCCGCGGCCGACGGTTGTGCGTGTTGCTCGTCCGGTTTCGTTCGCACC
>Ga0209181_10007132_pt1 | contig 15437 bp, 10 predicted proteins | sample MAT05_FD_187208 | JGI IMG/M metagenome (GOLD analysis project Ga0209181, IMG submission 187208) | Freshwater microbial communities from Lake Fryxell liftoff mats and glacier meltwater in Antarctica - MAT-05 (SPAdes) (version 2) | ecosystem: Environmental > Aquatic > Freshwater > Ice > Liftoff... | reverse complement strand
CTCACCTGGGGACGGCAGCTGCCGTTGATCAATCCTCAGCTTAAGATGGTAGAAATCCCCGATAGCGGCCACTGCCCGTATGATGAGTGTGCTGATCGGGTTAACCAAGAAATTCTCGCCTGGGTCAGGCTGTGTATTGAACCGAAAGGCTCATCCTAATATGTCTCAGCAGCCTAATATATCTCAGCAGCCTAATATAGCAGCGGCCAGTTAGGTTAGGACGCCAAATGGAGAACATGCTCCATGGCTTCTTGTAACGTATCAAAGTTGTCTAGCTGCTTTGGGATCCGACTTTTCAGCCAAGACCAGCAGCGTTCAATCTTGTTAAAGTCGGGAGAATACGGCGGCAGGTACCAGATTTCACAGCCCGCTGCTTGCACCAAGGACTCCAGCCGACCCCCTTTGTGAAAGGTGGCATTGTCACTTGAGTTTGGACTAAATTAGAGCAAATTTCTCCATTTCAGCCCACTGAGCAATGCTCGAAAGGCTTGCTAAAAGGACGCTATAGCAAAAGTCATCCTTTACTAGAGGAGATTACAGGAATTATTGAAGAGTTAGGGCAGAACAGCATCCATAGCTAAACCCTCAATAAATCAGCAGACTCGTCTAAAAGCAAACTCAAACAACGCAAAGTCATGTATCTGTCCCTCAGATGATGGATCAATTAGTCCAAACTAGAGGTCTTCAATATATAGTGGCGTTTCATAGAGAGCTTCGGGTAAAACCTCTGGTAATTGATCGGCTAAAGCATTTAAGCCACGAAAACGTTTAGATGAATCATGAATTGTTTCAATGATTGTTCGGACAGTTGATAGCAAAATAGGTGTGAGATGAGGAATAAGTGCGATCAAGGCAGAGACACGATCGTCTTCGTTCTCAATCGTTGATATTATTTGTAAACGTGTAGATGGGACTTCTAGCGAGCTTACCATTAAGTTAGTCAATGCTTCGGTTCTCTCCTGTTGATCTGTAATTGCTAAAGCTGTCTTCAACTCCGCCTCAAATAATCTTCCATTAATCGATTTTCTATTTTCCTCATCTCTGATTGTTTGAGATTAAAGTTCTGAAACCCTAAGTGCAACCGGTCTAGCAATCCTGACAATCGCTTCAATCTTATCTTCATAACGATCGACAATTGTGATCTCTTCAAGACTTGTGGATTCGAGAGATTTAAGAACGTTATTAATTGCCCCTAGCATCCCTGTTGCGACCTCATCTACAGATAGTTGGTTCATTCCAGTGCCAATGAGAGGTACTATTATCTGTCTAAATCTTCGACCTACTGCCAATCGAACAATTGCCTCGTATGCTATGGACGTATTCACAGCACTGAGTTCATCCCTTGATTTTGACGTGGCGCAGATAATAAATCGCTCAGAGGTGGAGCCTGTAAGTGAGGAAATTTGAGCGTTTATTTGGGATGGCAATTGTACTAGCAAGGGTTGATCAGGTTTAATAAACCTCAATTTGTTCGCCCTCATCGTTTCACTTATAGCTTGGGAGAGCCAGTTCGAGTTCATTTCTGGAAATTCTTGAAAAGCTACACCCAAGTTTCCCAGTCCTCCTTGATTACCAACTGGAATGACTAAAGCATCAAATGGTAAATTCCAGGGAGTAGATGTGCAAAGGACATAAATTTGAGTATTTCCTTCTTGCCAAAGTGAAATGCGACTGGGTGTTTCTGTCGCCAGGTTTATTTGCTGCTGTAGACTCTCTGGCAGGAGGGGGATTAAGTCTCTTAGCAAATCATTCCGAACTGTTTCTTGCTGAATTGCCATCGCTGCTTCTAATGCATTGGGAAGAAGGCCGTTAGGTAGGCGCGGTACTAATTCTCTTAAAGCGCGGGCACGAGAATACTCATCCTCAATTTCCAGAGTTACTTCTAGAGCTTGCGGTGCTGCATCGGGTAGTTTATCTACCAGTGCAATCAATGCACGTGCGCGCGCGAATGTGTCGTTAATTGTTCGAGCCACTTGTAGCGCTTGCGGCAGCAATTCTGATGGGAGTTTCTCCACTACAGACGTTAGTGCTCTTAACTGCGTCGATTCATCCTCAATCTCTAGGGCTGATTGGAGAGCTTCTGGCACAGCTTCTGGTAACAGAGTAGCAAGAATGGCTAATCCTTGAAAGCGGCTAAATGCATCTTGGATACTTCTAATGTTTTCTAAGACATTTGGCAATAAAGTATCCGGAAGGTGAGGAATCAATGCAATTAGGGCAGAAACACGATCGACTTCATTCTGAATAGTTGATAGGCTATGCAAGAGATTTGAAGGGTCTTCGGGCGATCGCGCCATCAAATGGCTCAATCTTGCAGTCCGTTCTTGCTCATCTACAATTGCCAGCGCTGCTCTCAACTCAGCCTCTAAGGATTGCTCCTGTTTCACAACTATCTGAACCTGCTTCGTCACCCACTCCTGTCTTAGATCGACCACAACTCTGGCAGAGCGAGTAATGTTCGAAACACTATCTAAATCAGTACCAATCATCTTCAGAAGGTGGTTGAGCGGATTAATTCCTTCTGGTTCTTCCCCTCTAGTGGCAGATCGCGTGACAGATTCTGCCAATGCTTCATCAAGTTCAGCAGCCCTTGGTTCTAATAGTTCATCCAGTGGCGGTAGAGTTAACCACCTGAAATCAGCCAATCCCCGTTGCACTGCAAAGACTTTAATTGTCTCCTTAGATTGCTCATAAATGGCATCATCCGGTACCGTTAGGCGGAGTAAGACATCTTCCATCGCACCTGAATTAAGGACAAAGAAAGGTGCCTCTATGCCTCCAATTGCAATGTGTGAAACTTCCCAGGTTGGCTCAATATCCAGTACCGCAATCTTCAACGGTTGACTGCCTTTATTTGATAAACGAAGACAAACAATATCCTCACTTTTGACAGTCGGATTTTGAGGATCAGGGAAAGGTTGCTCATCCTCCATAAGTATCTCTACTGCCAGTGCTGTAGCCAGTTTGGAACTGGAGTTATCCAAACTTTCAACGGCTTGATACTTTGCTAAATGTACAAGCCGTTTCACAATTGCTACAGGTGCATTCTGAGCGCCTATCTTTATAGCAGGTCTGATGTTTTTGAAAGGAGTGCCTGTGGGATCGCAAATCGCATATTCACCTGCTGCATTTACCCTGACTCGATAATCGATTTGTTCATTAGTCACCAACTCGATCCAAGCATTTCCCTGAAGAGCATTTCTGAGTGCTCGCAAAGTAGGTAGTTGTTGAGAATAAACTTCAGCAGGCAGTTGTTCCGAGGAAAGTTCATCCAAAATGACCTTCTTCACAAGAGCTATCGTGGCGATTCTTGGAGTAATGAAGTGTGACCAAATTTCACCATCAGCACCATCAGACTTACATAGCCGTTCCATTAGCGCATAAGAGTAATGGACGGTATTCCCTTCTTTCTCTCCCCGTATATAACCATTTTCGCTATAAGTCCCAGCAGGATCATGGACTATATAGCCTTCATCGTCATAGCCAATGATGCAAACGTAATGCTCAGAGTTTGTGAAATAACCGACAATTACAACGGGTCGTTCTGCGTCTAATTCAGCAGTAATTTCTTGCCATGTGCGCTTAGTACTAAATCCACCATCAAACCCATAAGCGCGATATAACTTCTCTAAAGCAGAATTGTCACGACGATCCTCTCCATGTTCTTCAAACCATTGGTAGAACTCATCGGCTAAGGTGTTGTTCTGTTGCGGTTGAATGCCATGATAATTGAGTGTCATGGCGATCGCTGTTACTTGGCTAGAACCTGCCGAGCTAAACTGATTATCCATCTGTGAGAAGTAAGGTACCTCCAGCACTTTATGCTTAACGGCTGTTCTTTCGGCTTCTTGCTTTCTCCAAAGCTTGATGCTTTTATCACCACTGCAACTAACAAGCATCTGCCCATCAGGACTAAAATCAACAGAATTAACCCCGCCTTCATGTCCTTGAAGTGGTTCACCAACTGGAGTGCCATCATAGCTCCACACACGAATCGTTTTATCTCGACTACTACTTACAAACCACTGTCCATCGGGGCTAAAAGCAATAGAGTAAATCGTGCTTGCATGTCCTTGGCTCGGCTCACTAACTGGGTTACCTTTCGAACTCCATAACCGGAGAGTGCCATCTGCACTTCCACTTGCAATGAGTTTAGAATTCCAACTAAAAGCTAAACAGACAACAGATCCCTCATGCTGTAAGGGTTGACCAATTGGTTTGCCAAACAGTGTCCACAATCGTATCGTTCTATCACTACTGCCACTGGCTATCATTCGACCATTTGGACTGAAGGCAATAGAATTAACGTCTCCTGTATGTCCTTGAAGAGGATGATCAACTGGACTGCCTTGCAGGTTCCATAATCGTATCGTTCTATCACTACTGCCACTGGCTATCACTTGACCAGATGGACTGAAGGCAACGGAAGTAACTACTCCCTCGTGTCCTTGAAACGGCTGCCCGATTGGATTACCTTGTAAATCCCATAGACGAATAGTATTATCGTCACTGGCTGAAGCAATTAATTGACCATCTGGGCTAAAAGCGACGTAGCGAACAGAACTTTCATGTCCAACAAATACAGCGATTTGATTCCCTTCTAAGCCCCATAAACGGATAGTGTGGTCATCGCTAGATGACGCAATTAATCGACAATCTGGACTAAAACAAACGCAGGTGATGTTATCTTGATGCGCTAAAAAGGAAGAGTCAACAATCCATGCGGATGTCAGCAATCCTCCTGTTTTATCCGACTCAAGTGATACATCAGGTAATCTACCTTCATCTGCTGGTGGTTCATCTACGCCTTCTAACTGCTCGGCATAGCGCCCATACTCACCCCCCAACTGTTTTAGAATTTGTGCTGATATTTGTGCAATGGGATGTGACTGAAACTCACCATCCTTAATCTGTTTGGGATCTTTCAGATAAGCGATAAATTCTTGTGTCGTCTTTCTATCAGAAATATATTGCGAAACAACCTCAAATACATTTATTGATTCACTTCGAAGCGAGGATTCCAGCAATGCCTCGCGCACACCATCTACAAAAACGTAGCGAATCGTATCTGGATTAGTATCTGGGGTGATCTCAGATAAAGGTTGTGAGGGGCTTAGGAGTCCCCCTAAAAAAACCTCAGCCGTATGAACCTGTCTGGATTTAGGCAACTTTTTGTATTGGATGATCCGTACCACGGGCAGATTGATGATGGGAGCTGCTGCTAACAAACATGCCAACTTCCACGCCATCGGTGATGCTGAATTGTAAAACTGCCTGACCCGCTGCTCGGCAGAAAGGTCATGATCGGAGTCGTTCTCTTCCTCTTCATCGGGTTCAAATAACTCCGGCTCAAATACAAAGCCTGGTGCCCATACTCCACCTTTACCCGCAACTAATTGAGACCAAACTGTGAAGATTTCTGGTTCCAACGTTACAATCGGCACTTGAATCCCATTCTCAAAATCAATCTCGTCCCAGGTTGAGAGCGGCTTGGCTTTCAGTTGTTGGCTAGGAAGCCCCGGAAATAGCGCCCGAAATCGCACGGGAGCGGCAAGCGCTAAGGCAGTTCTTGACCAGAGCCACTCTGGCAGCATTTGAATAATTGCTGTTGAACTACTCTGAGACCAGGTTTTTAGCGCCGATAGCACCGTGCCGTCATGCCAGTGGGCAGCAACACAATCGGTCGCAATCAATACTAACCGACGACCCTGCGGATCGATCAGTTCTCCGGGACTACGATCTCGTTGGTTGCGGGCAGCTTTCCCAATTCCCGGACGAATGCGAATTTGCTGAGCAGCTTTTCCATCCTTATCAACAACGTGTTCGATCACCATGCCCCAGGTTCGCACATCGCGGAAAATGCCATAACGCTCCAGCAGCCGTTGGAGTTCCCGAATCGTTCGCTGCCAAAGCAACATTGATTTACTTTCATCCACCACCAGAGCCAGTTCTAGCCAGGGTTCAAGATCTGGTTTCAGAACGGGCGTCCAAAGTTGCTCTTCAGCAATTCGTTCAATGGTGGCGGCTTCATCCAGCACCATATTTGCACTGGGCACTCGGCGGAAGAGAGGGCGGAGAGCACGCGCTAAGGTCAGAGGTTCCTGCAAAGAACGAGCATCCGGTATTCTGATTGCCAGATCTCGACTGCCACTAGCCGATCCGCCACCGGGCTGTTCTTCGGAAGCGTGAATCTCAGCTTGTTGGGGTGCATCTGATGATGGCAGAGTCGCCGAAGAGTCTGGAGGTGTAGACAGATCAATGGGTTTTCGAGGATCTATCAGATTAGGTGATGACTTGTCAGCTTTCTCAGATTCCTCGTCTCTAAGAGAATCCTCATTTGATAAAGATAACTGCTCATATTGCTGAATTTCCAGAGCCAGCCAGATGACATCGGCAATCTCCTCCCCGATCAGCCCAAACTCACCAAAAGCCGCAATAAACCTATCAACCGCGACTGGCTGATGACTGCTTGTGACAACTGGTGATAGATCGCTCATGCTAGCTCCGTCCTATTCAAGATACTGGAACAGTTGTTCGATTAACGTCTTTTCATCCGTTTCGTTAGGGCTAAATTGGCGGGTTAGTAAGTAAACGACATTAAGTAATTGGTCAGGGGCTAAAATACCACCTTTCCGCTTGAGAAACTCACCGACTAATTGCTTAATCTTATCTTCAGAAGCATCTTTGAGATGAGCTTTAACAATTTCAGTCAAAGCTTTTTCATTTGGGTCGGGCATGGTGATCCGTAGGCACCTTCTCAGGAATGCCGGGGGAAAATCGCGTTCACCATTACTGGTTAAGATAATAATCGGGAATTCATAGCAGCGCACACGCCCAGTCTCAATACAGGCAATGTTGTCATCATAAGTTTGTACTACAACAGAGACATCACGCTGTTCAGATTTCTCGAATGCATCGGAATTAGGTTTGGCGAGGCGCGCTAATTCAGGAATTTTATATTCGCCTTCTTCAAACAGGTTGAGTAGGTCATTGGGTAAATTGATATCACTCTTGTCTACCTCATCAATCAATAAAACACGCGGTCGTTCGTAGGGAAGAAAAGCAGTGCCAAGAGGCCCCAATGTAAAGTAATCCCCAATCGAAATATTTTCAGCTTTTGCTGTTTCTATCTCAGCCGGGATGCCACCTCTAAATGCTGCTTCTTTTTTGATTTGCAGGGCTTGAGCATCTTGCAGGCGAGCGATCGCATCGTATTGGTAAAGCCCTTCTTTCAGGGTAGAACGGGCCGTAATCGGCCAGACTAATACAGTCCCAAGGTTGAGTTCGTGGGCGATCGCATAGGCGATCGAGGTTTTTCCTGTCCCCGGTTTACCCGTGATTAGCAAAGGTCGCCGCAAATAGAGCGCTGCATTGACCAGATTCAGCAATTCTTGACCGTCCTGATCCTGAGGCAACCGGAAAGTTGCTCCCCGCAGTTGGTTTTTTTCTGCTTCATTCTGGCTTACTTCAGCAAATTTGATTTGTTCTTTCTGAGTTCGTCCAAAGCTTCGCCATCCGGGAGGCTCCGGTAGCTGTTCGATGTCATCATGTGTCTGGGAATTCCCCTTGAAAATTTTCCAATCCTGGGTTATCTGCTCTTGATTGCTACTCATTAGTTGCTCCTATACTATTTAAGATTTTTCTCCGAAGGCGGAAAACGATTCGGGTCATCCCATAGAACCGCTACGTGATGCCCTAAATGATTAACTGGTTGCTTATTAGCCATTGCTTCTCTACGTTTATTAAACACACGCGCTGGCAAATCAATTAGACGCATAGCACAAGCCAGTTCTTGCATTTCGCTTGAATGATCTACATCTAGACCCTCATACCGTGTCCAAAGCACAATAGGTATGCCAGCGTTCGCAATGATCGCTTTAAGCAATTCCGCTCTTTGAGGCGTCTGCCCCAGGACTACTCCTATTCTCCCTTCTAACTTCGACTGAAGAAAATTCATATCAAGATCAGAATCAGTTTTGATAGGTACAAACTCATCAGAGCTAGGCGAATCCTGGAGTTTGTCCATTGCAAACCGCCAATTAACTTTCCAAGGATTTTCCTGTGAAGTGCTAAACGCTTTGGCTTTTTTAGCTTCAATTCTATTTTTCTTGGCTTGTCGCTTTGTAAATCTAGCTAGATTGTGGAGTAAGACCTTAAAGGCTGCCCCAACAGGAGAATGATCTGTCCCGTTGACAAGATTAAAAACAACCCATTTATCAACATCAATGGAGCATAATAACTTTTCTGGCAAGAAAAGTTCAATTGATAGGCTGTTAATTGCAAATTTCTCATTATTTGGATCTTCTTCTGTAATCAGAAAAAGAGCTTCACTTAAGAAAAGGCTTAGCAAATCTTTTAGCTCTCCCAAAGATAAAGCTAAATTAGTGATATGTAGGAGTCCATCAAATTCCGTTTCTTTTATTTTTTTTAAGAGATCACTTGATATACGTTCCAAAATTTCGTCCTGATATATTGAAAATAAATAAGATAAATCTAAAGCGTAATACTCATCAGTTTCATAAATTTTTTCAGCAGTCTCTCTATTAGGCATAAAACAGGGAAAATTTGGAATAAACCATGCCTGGACAGAGAACTGTTCTTGATTACTGCTTCCCAAGCGACCTCCAGTCAGGCTTTCTTTAACTACAATGAATAGTCGAGGTTCAGGAAATGGAAGAGATTCATCACGAGACACAGATGAGTTTTCAAAAGCATTTATCCTAAACCACGTATTTATATCCTGGTGGATTTCTGAGATAAGATTATCATCTGACGCAATATACTCATCCTCATCAATTTGCATCTCACTAGATAAGTGAGATGCAAATTGTATAATTCTTGGCATTCTATCTCTTGCTGAAGGATATTGATCAAGAAGATTTAGCACTTGTTCAATTTTATTAATTGAAAGTGCACGGTGACGCGTAGATTTCGGTAGAGCTTTTCGACAAGCATCTTTAATAGCGCTTAAACCGTAATTCTCCTCATTATTGCTAATAATCTTCCTAAGAATTTTTACGAGACCATCTTTAGCTTGTTCTGAAATTAGTATGTCCGAACTCTTTGATTTTGCTGTATTAAAGACTTCAAAATCTTGGAGGTGATAGATTTCATCTAATTGTTTCAGCAAATCTCTATTAGCTTTTAATTCTCTCAGTAGTCCTTCATCTTTATAAAGGTTATAACGAACGATAAGAATCGCAATCTCAACACCCTTGTCAGGGCCTACATCCTCCTTCCATACGATGTGTAAAATACTCCCCAAACTGGAAAATCTGAGATCTGATTTATTGTCACCTCTTGACCAAGCTTCTTCTATTAGTGTCCTTGCATCTTGTCTAGATGCTCCATGCCAAGAAATCTCCCCTCGCCATTGGCTGGGTAAATTAGCCCTCTCAGCAAGACTCTTCAAATATCCGTCTTGAGCCTCTGCTCGATTAGCTAAAATTTCTACAAGTTTCTCGATGTCTTCTTGGTTCATTTGGCGTAGCTGTTATATCTTTAGTTTTCAGCGGGAGTTACTAATCCAATAGCCAGAGTATAGAAAATCAATAGTAGCGACCCATAAAGTGGACGATAGAATCCTAGCGTAGCAAATGGATCACCGAGGGCAAAGACCCAAACGATAAATGAGCCTGTTGAAACTAGAACCTGTGTCTTTGCTGGTTTCTTATTTGGAACGGATGTTTGTTTAATTGTCCAAAGAGCCGTCAACACAGTTCCAGCTCCAAAAGCAATCCAGAGCAAGAGGCTGGTTGGTACATCGCTTCCACTGTTAATCAAGCCAGTGACAGCTACCCATGCACCGACAATATCGGCAGGAATATACTTAATCACCTTATCGAAGTAAGTATCAACTGATCCACCTGTAGACTGGTAGCGCGTAGTTACAATTCGACGACCCATCGTGCTCTTAGCTCCTAATTGTTAATGCCCCAGCAAACTCACAGTTTGATTAACCCATCTGGAAAACGCAACCTTCTTGCAATGACTCTTTACTTCAGATGAGATTTAATTTCTTGGTAAATCGAGCTAAGCAAAATACCCTCCCGAATCGAGCCAAATGATCGCGATCGTTCTGCATGGTGCAAAGCAACAACTTTCCAATCCTCATTAAAACAAGGCGAACCGCTAGAACCACCTGCCGTTTTAGTTGCATATTGTACCAGACCACTTTGTTGAAGGATGCTCGTAATGCCATCCCTACTGACCGCTAACTTCATCGATTCCCCTTCAGGATGTTGCAGGATCGTCAACCCCATCCCTTGACTGGGAGAACTTTCAAAGTCACAATCCGCCTTTTTAATTTCAGTTGCCTTTTTAATGGCGTCTTCAACTCGAAGCAACGCATAATCAAGTTTTTCCGTAGGGCTATACCGCACAACAGGTTGGGTCTGATCTAAGCGAAAGGTCTGCCCATCAGTGGCCTTACCGCCTTCTGCTGTGAAATAGCCAAAGCGTAAAAGCATGTTTTGAGCATTGGTATCCATACTCTCGGAAGAAGCGCTTTCTGATTGAAGTACATGATGATTCGTCAGTAGCAAATTTTTATCAATCAGAAAGCCAGTTCCCAACGCTTTCCCAGCTAATGTCTCGATTCGGCATACAGAAACTGCCTGTTGAATCCCTCGCATTAGGAACCCAACATCGAAGAAATCAGGTTCAGCATTGAACCAGCTTTGGAGTTGTAATTCTTCCGTCGGCACTTGCCAGTCAATCTCTGGACCATAGTTCTTAGGGGCTGAACTCTCTTTGAGCGATCGAGGAACTTGATACTTGACAATTAGCTCGTTTAATAACTGATCATTTTGAATGAGCTTGTAACGAACCATTACGGCAGCGATGATACTGGCTTTATCGAGTCCAACTTCATCAGATAGCAGAACTTGTAAAATACTACCCAGTGTATTGAAGTCCTGATTGTTATTATTGATACCCCTATTGTAAAAGGATGTAATCATCTCATAAGCCGCAATTCTGATACTACTCGACGGCCCAAAGGCTTGAATCCAATTTCTTGGAATATCCGCTCGTCGTAACCAATTCTTAAACACCACAGCATGGCTGTCACTAGACTCGAATGCTAAGTCAGCCATGATATCGACGAGAAGATCAACATCCTTAACTTGCAGTTGCTCTGGCATGATCCTGATATTCTCCTTGCATCTACAGTTCTCAAAATAATGTTGATCACCACAAGCTAATTTGACTAACTGCACCGGGAGGCATCCCGATTTGTACTCACCAAAATATAACAGTTCTGAATCAGTTATGAAAGGAGAGGATTGATCTAGAACTTATGCATTGGCAGGAATGAAGAAGTGTGTCGAGTTTAGATGAGTCCCGTCAGCAGTATCTGGTCATGAGAGAACAGTCAAAGCCCTCAACTGCTCAATGTATAGTAGCGGCCAGCTATGTTAGGACGCCAAACGGAGAACATGCTCCATGGCTTCTCGTAACGTATCAAAGTTGTCTAGCTGCTTTGGGATCCGACTTTTCAGCCAAGACCAGCAGCGTTCAGTCTTGTTAAAGTCGGGAGAATACGGCGGCAGGTACCCTTTGGGGCTATAGCCATAACCATATTGGTCACGATGATCCATCCCGGCTTCATCGGCATAGACCAGATCGAACGGATCGACGGTCGCCAGTTGGGCCTCAAACGTGGCGCGTTTCAGCACATCGCGTTCCCGATACCCATAAGTCTTTTTTTTTCGCGTAAAACCAATCTTTTGCAACGCTCGACTGATAGTTCGGTCGCTGATCGCGCCCTCCCACAAGGCTGCTAGTTTCGCCTGGGTCAGTTCAGGGTGAGCCTCGACGAACTGCTGAAATGCTTTCCAGTCAGTGATTTTATGACTATGACCAGGATGCGGATGCCGTTTGGACTGAAGATCCCCCGTGGCCGCCTTCTGCTGGAACCAGCGGTTGATGGTATTGCGACTGATCTGAAAGACTGTGCTGGCTTCACAGCGTTTCATCCCATCCTGTTCAATCGCTGCTATGACTTTGTAGCGCAGGTCGTAACTGTAAGGTTTTGCCATCGGTGCTACTCGCGCGGGATGCCTTAGCTTACGTCTTAATCTGTATGACGGCGGCTATATGTCTCAGCAGCCGAATATGTCTCAGCAGCAGTACTGACCCCACTAATCCACTCGTCAATCTCAGATCACCCGCTCAGGTGAGACGGCTGGATGAGGCTAGCTGACTAGGGTTTCTCCTATGCTTAAGTCATACGAGAACAGAGGCAACTAGAGATGAAACTTTCCTATCGCGGTGTGAAATACCAAACTGAAATTCCCACAGTCGCTACATCAGTTGGGGATGTGATCGGCAAGTATCGTGGTGTTGAATTGCGGGAGCAAGTGCAGACCGCACACTAATCGGCGATCGCAGCAAACGCTGAGAGTGGCTGACATCGACCATTGAGATCTTGACAACGGATTTTCTCGATACCTGGTAAGGGGGCTTACCGGGTATTTTTTTGGAATTATTGTTTGGGGTCAAATCGCACCCAGCCGATCTGACGCCCGCTGCCCGCCAAACCGCTCGGCAATGATGTCGTCATAGGTATCGGCAATGGTGACAACCGAAAGAATACAGGTTTGCAGCTCCATCAGATCCATATGTTCGCCGCCCAGTACCGTGTGGGCAAACATGACTTGTCCCTCTGACCCTAAGTGAAATGCTCCAAATAACATGCGTTGGTTTTCGTGGAGCAAGTACTGCATCAAGTCTGCGTCAATTGAACTATTCAAGGTGACACAGCTGCACGCTTTCACAATCACCAACTCTCGTTCATCCCACGGATGCACTTGCCAGGGCAGCACCTCAACAGTCACTCTGGCCGAGCCATAGGTCAGCTCAAATCGGGGCGCGTCGGGGACTACATGCAGCGATTTGTTGAACAAGGTAGCCTGAGCCAAATACTCTGCAACCTTTTGATAGGTTAGTGATTGAACATCGCTGGCAAACGAGAGCACCATGAGCAGATGGGTAAGGAAATGACGGATAACGCGGCAGAGCGGCGATCGCCCCATAGCAACACTCCTGCTTTAGAGTAGCGCGATACGCGCTCTGCGCAGGCAAGCCAACGCCCCCCATTAACCACCGTCAAGCTCTAAGCAGTTCTCACAAAGATTGCTCCTGTAATTAACAGGAGCCGTCTTTGCGTCTATTCAGACGACTGAACAAATTAGAACGGGATCGACGGGGCTCGAACCCGCAACTTCCGCCGTGACAGGGCGGTGCTCTAACCAATTGAACTACGATCCCAACAAAAGGCGCAATCTCTATAGTGCAGTAACTATTCTAATTTGTCAAACAAATTCTGTGCCCTCACCGATTCAACCCTGTCACCTGTTCAACACTGTTCAACCTAGTAGAAGACGGCGCAAGTTTAGCTACCGTAGGGCGGGCATCTTGCCCGCGCAGGCTGGAAGCCTGCACTACGAACGGGGTAGGCAGATTTACGCCTCAGACTACTAGCTCTGACGGATGGCGATGATGGCACAATAGGCGCGTGACTTCGCAGAATCCGTCTACTTCTGCGGTGGTGGTCACATAGGTCGGCTGGTAGGTCAGGCGATCGCGGTAGTGCAGCACATTGGCCACGCCGATTGAGTGGGGAAAGCGATCGCCATTAAACAAACTTTCGTCATTGGGGCTATCGCCAATCGTCAAAATCTGATCGGGAGTAATGCCGGGAAAGTGGGTTTGCAATACGCGCAGCAAGGCCGCCGATTTGTCTTGCTCCAACGGTTTGATGTGGCACTGCACGGTGCTATAGGTAAAGCCCCAGCCTTGGGTAAGGCAGCGATCGCCCATCGTTTGCAATGCTGCCAAACTCAGCCCTGCCACGCCAAATGTCCAGTCCGTTAGCCGAAACTGATTGTCGGTGGCTTCTTGAATTTGGGGAAACTCTTGCTGTAGACCTGCAAACATCTGCGCTAGTTTGTGGCGATGCGTGGAAACTGACGCAATGGGCACCAGCAGTTCAAGTTCCGTATCACCGGGATCATACAGGCCGCCATTTTCGGCGATCGCCCCTGCCACAGGCAAGTAGGCCACCACCCCATTCACCCAGCCCGCCGACCGCCCTGTCACAATCAGCACTGGTAGCCCAATATCTGCCAAGGCGTTAAGCGATCGCAGCAAATCGGCGGTAAATTTCCCCCCTCGCGTCAACGTGCCGTCCATGTCTGTTGCGATCAACCGAATGGACTGGAGGGTGCTAGGAGATAGGGTGTGGAGAGGAGCAAAAGACATACGGCAAGAAAATCAGAACGAAGAACGAAAGTCTCACCTTTATTCTCAGCTGATTTTGGATTTATTTTCGGCGTTCTCCCTCCTGCCTGATTCCTGAACCTTTCTCCCCATAACGAAGTATCCTGATTGAGCAGATAGATTGCATTTTGGATTGCGTTTCAGGATAGGTATGGGCGAACTGACAGCAGATCAACGCAACTATTATTATTTGTTTGAAGGAGAGCGAGCGGGCATTCACAAGTCAATCTTGGCGGCTCTGTATGAGGTGCATCAAAGCCCCAACTTGATCGATACCGAAGTGGGGTTAGGCATGTCTCCGGCAAACCGGATTCCGTTTGACCAGCTGAGTACGTTTGCCCAGCAGGTGCAGTTTGCGGCCAATGCGGTTCGTAGCGTTACCGATCGCCTCACCGCTCAGGGTTGGAAAAGTACCGATATTTGGGATGTGGACACCGGACGCTACAGCGATCGCTTCCTTAAAGTGGTGGCGGATGGGTATGTGCCACCGCCGAACGATTTAACTGCCGCTCGCCTAGAACTAGCCGATGTGCTGCGGCTTAAAAAAGCTTACCTGGCAGATTTAGAAATTGACTATAAAGCCGACGAGTTGCCCAGCAACTTATCGTACTTAGACAAAGCGTTACTCAGTTTTATCGAGCGGCTGCCCAATTACTACGAAGGGCTAGACTATCAGCGAGAAGCATTGCTAGAAGCCGTCCGGATTTGGCGCAAGCTGGATACTCGGCAGGCGGCGATCGCCTCCTTCAAAGCCAAACTGCCATCGGGAACCGCAGCCGATGATGAAGCGTACCTAGATGCGCCGTTGCAAGATTTTACACGGCGGCTGACGCTCAACTATTCGGGCTATCCTAACCAGCGAGAGGCCCTGTTACGGTTAGTCCAACTGTGGCGACAGCTCGACTCCCGAGAAGCAGCGATCGCCTCACTAGAAACAAACACCTCTGCCGAAACTAATCTAGATATTGTTGACCCGGCACTGATTGCCTTTGTGCAGCGTCTGCCCCAGTTTTACCAGGGTAAAGGCGACCAGCGCAATGCCCTCACCGAAGCGTTTCGCCTCTGGCGTGGGCTAGATTCGCGCATTGCCGCTGTCAGTAGTTTGGGGGTTGATCCCCAGGCTCTAGGCAGTGCTGGTTCTGTGGCGCTGGTGG
>Ga0209181_10007131_pt1 | contig 15437 bp, 14 predicted proteins | sample MAT05_FD_187208 | JGI IMG/M metagenome (GOLD analysis project Ga0209181, IMG submission 187208) | Freshwater microbial communities from Lake Fryxell liftoff mats and glacier meltwater in Antarctica - MAT-05 (SPAdes) (version 2) | ecosystem: Environmental > Aquatic > Freshwater > Ice > Liftoff... | reverse complement strand
CCAGGGCAGCGCACAGCACCAGGATGGCCAGTGTCGGGCGACGCTGACGCAGGGCTTGTGGCGATACGACAGTCGGCATGGGGTCGGGTCCTTGAGCGGTGACGGGGGCGGTGACGGTGAGGGTGACGGGGCGGGGGCGGGGGGCGGGCGGTTGGCACGCAGCCCGCGTCATCGGGCAAGCCAGAACCTTCGCCACATCTGTGCAGTGCCGGGCTAGGATGCGGTCCCTGGCAACCATCGCCCGGCCCTTGCGCCCGCAGCGCGCCCTTGCCCACAGGATGCCCCATGAGCTTTTTTGCGATCGACATCGGCAATACCCGCCTGAAGTGGGCGCGGTACGCGTCACCCCAGCCCGGCGCGGTGGTGCTGTCGCAGGGTGCCGTTTTCCTGGAAAACATCGACTCGCTGGCCGAGACCGAGTGGAAGCAACTGCCCCAGCCCGGCTCGATCCTGGGCTGCAACGTGGCCGGTGACGCAGTGCGGCGCCGGGTCGAGGAGCAACTGGAGCTGTGGGACGTGGCGCCGCGCTGGGTCGTCAGCAGCGCCCACGCCGCGGGCATCAGCAACGGCTACGACCACCCGGGCCGCCTGGGCACCGACCGTTTTGTGGCCCAGATCGGCGCCCGCGCCCATGTGCTGGCGCGTGGCCCGGCCAAGCCGGTGCTGGTGGTGATGGTGGGCACGGCGGTGACGGTGGACGCGGTCGATACCGACGGCCATTTTCTGGGCGGCATCATCCTGCCCGGCCACGGCATCATGCTGCGCGCGCTCGAAGGCGGCACCGCCGGCCTGCGTGTGCCCACCGGCGAGGTGCGCGACTTCCCCACCAATACCAGCGACGCCCTGACCAGCGGTGGCACCTATGCCATCACCGGCGCGATGGAGCGCATGCACCGCCACCTGGCCGCCCGCTGCGCCCAGGCGCCCGTCACGCTGATGACCGGCGGTGCCGGCTGGAAGGTCGCACCCTGGATGACGATGGAGCACGAGCTGATCGACTCGCTGATCTTCGACGGCCTGCTGGCGATGCAGGCGCACAGGCTGACGCTGTAAACCGGCTGGTGGCTGTGCGCTGAAACGCGGCGCCGCAGCGGCCCCGCTACGGCGCCGGGTCGCGCGGCGGCATGAACGGCCCCGCCTCGCGCGCTTGCAACAAGTCGCGCCGCAACGCCACGATCTCCTGGTGCAGGGCATCCATCTGGCGGTTCATGTCGCGCAGGATCTCGCGCTCGATGATGCGTTCCTCGGTCTCGACCCATTGGGTGGCGATGGCGGCCGTCACCAGCGACAGCACGCCAAAACCCAGCATCACCACAAACACCGAGAAAATCTTGGACGCCGGGGTGGACGGCACGATGTCGCCATAGCCCACCGTGGCCGCGGTAGTGAAGGCCAGCCACAGGCCATCGCCCAGTGTGACGGCGCGCGGCTCCAGCCACCAGAAACCCACACCGCACAGGCCCAGGATCAACGCCGACGACAGCAGCATGTAGCCCAACCCGCCGCGGGTCAGCAGGTGCTGCAGCGCCCAGACCACGCGCACCAATGTCATGAAAGCCACGCCCAGCCGCAGGACCAGCGCGCCAGTGGACGCGCTGCTGGGCGGCAACAGCGCCGCCAGCAGCAAGCCGGCCACCAGGGCCACATCCAGCGGATTGGCCGCCAGGTGCCGGGCCAGGCGCTGGCTGCGCCAGCCGGTGTGCAGCAGCGCGGCGCCAAGGGTCAGCGCGCTCAGCGCGTAGGCCAGCGTGGCCAGCGCTTGCGGTGCGGCGCGCAGCAACTCGACGTAGAAAGCCGGCACGGTGAGGGCCAGCACCAGCACCGTGGGCCAGCGCCAGCGCTGCTCGGTGACCCGGCCGCGCACCGACTCACCCGGCGCACGCTGCAAGCCCCACAGCGATCCGCGTTGAAAGCGGCGCGAGATCTCAGAAATCATGGGGCCAATCTAGCGCGGGGCGGGGTGGGCAGGGCTTGACGGGGCACAAGCCCGGGCGCCGGCAGCGCCGGGTCATAGGTCGGGCGCGTAGCGCTTCTCCATCTCGGCCTGCGTTTCGGCAGCCACGGTGATGCCGGTCTGGTCGCCGATCATCTGGCCCATGCTGGGCAGCGTGCTTCTGTCCATCCGGGCCTCGGGCGACCACAGGCGCGAGCGCATGAACGCCTTGGCGCAGTGCAGGTAGGCCACTTGTACCGTCAGCTTGATCACCAGCTTGGGCGCGCGCCGCTCGTCGGTGCACTGGGCGATGTCGTCCGGCGAGACCGACAGCACGGCGCTGCCGTTGACCCGCAGCGTCTCGTCCACACCCGGGATCATGAACAGCAAGCCCACCTGCCCGGTGGCCAGGATGTTTTCCAGCGAATCGAGCCGGTTGTTGCCCGGTGAATCGGGGATCAGCAAAGCGCCATCGGCCGTGGCCTTGATGAACCCGGGCGCCCCGCCGCGTGGCGAGGCATCCATCTGATGCTGCGCGTCGCTGGTGGCCAGCACGGCAAACGGCGACAGGGCGATGAACTGCAGGCAGTGTTTGTCCAGCGCCGCGAGTTGCTTTTTGACGGCCCGCCCTTGCGGGGCGGCGTACAACTGACGCAGGGTTTGCAGGGTGGTGATTGGCATGGGGGCTGGGCGGTTGGGGTGGACAAGGGGCACTTGCCACAGCGCCCTCAGGGCCGCTGCGGGGCTGAGGTGTCAGCCACGGCTGCCGATGCCGCCAGTGTCTGCGGGCTTGAACAGCGCATTCAGCTCCCGCCCCGGCGAGGGCTTGAAGCCGTCGAACTTGCCTTGGTCGGCGATCAGCCGCGCTGCATCCATGAAGCCGGTCCACGCCGCCCCGGCCAGTGCACCCCCCACGCTGATGCGACGCACCCCCAGGCTGGCGATGTCGGCCACCGTCAACTCACTGGCCCAGCCGATCAGCAGGTTCACCGGCTTGGGCGCCACCGCCTCGACCACGGCCGCGATGTGCTCGCGGCTGCGCAGCCCCGGCGCGTACAGACAATCGGCCCCGGCCATCGCATAGGCCTTGAGCCGGGTGATGGTCTCGTCAATATCCGGGCGGCCGACCAAAAAGCACTCGGCGCGGCCCACCAGCAGCGTGTCGCCGCCGGCCCGGTCAATCGCCTGGCGGGCGGCGCGCAGCCGCGCCACCGCGTCGTCCAGGGTGTACAGCGGGTGGGCCGCATCGCCGGTGGAGTCCTCGATCGACAAACCCGCCACGCCGGCTTCAACGGCCAGCCGAACGCTGTCCGCCACACCGGCGGCGTCAGCGGCAAAGCCGCTTTCGAAGTCGGCGTTGATCGGCAGGTCGGTCGCCTCGACCATGCTGTGCAGATGCGCCAACGCCAGGTCGCGGGTGATCTTGTTGTCGGCCCGGCCGATGGACCACGCAAACCCGGCGCTGGTGGTGGCCAGGGCCTTGAATCCCAGGCTCTGCAGGTAGCGCGCGCTGCCCACGTCCCAGGGGTTGGGGATCACGAAGCAGCCGGATTCGTGCAGCTGGCGGAAGGTACGGCGGCGGTCATCGATGCTGGGCGGGGTTGAAGTCATGTTGGCTCCGGGTGGCGTGGATTGAGCGGGGCGGGAAATTTTGCGCGCCATAGGTGCGCAGCACAGTGGACATCACCACCTGGTAACCATCCAGACATTTGGTTTGTTTAGCCTGGATTCCACGCGTGCGGGGTGCTGTATCAGGGCCTGCAGTGCATCCAGGAAATCCTAGTAGTAGACGTTGGGACCAGGTCTGAAAATTCTTTATAACTCATTGGAGGGGTGTCAGCTGGACTATTCACCGGTTGCCGCCGACGCCTACGCCAAAGCCGCTCGAATGATCGGGGTATGGGCAGCGACAAAAAAGCTTATATTCATTGCAACTGTAATCCGGAATTTTGAGACAAAAACCAGCTTTGGCGACTTGTGCCGAAGAAACTGCTGCGCCAAAAGGGGCGCCGAGCCAGCCGCAGAACAAGCCGAAGCAGTGAAGTGTCGACTCGGAAATCCGCCTGCGACGATGAATCGCTGCGGATTTATCCAAGGCGTAAGCCAAGAATGTTGCTGCGCTCATTCCGACATACCCCAGCGCGATCACCGGCGTTACTGACCACTGCGTTGCGATCAGCGTGTACGTCAGCGCGAAGCCTGGGATCACGAATATCCGGAGAAGCGTCCACGGTGCTGAGGGCTCGAGCCGCACAATCCTTGTCCGCCGAACAGTACGCACACATTGAATCGACTTGGCGCGCTTCTTTCCTTGGCGTCCAATTTCGATCTCAAAGCCCAGCGGCAGGCCCGGGCCGGGCCGTGCTGATCCGGCCGGAAAATCCTCGACGTGAACGAAGATATCCTGTCCACCTTGGGTTGGCTCGATAAAACCGAAACCGCGCTCATCGTTCCAGGACTTGAGCGTGCCGTCGAATCGCAAGTGTGCGCTGGCGCGGCCAGACATATGACAAGAAAATGTCAGGCCTGCCGGCGAGCGGGCTCGCGCACATGCAGGAACTTTGTAAACAGATCGCGTGGCGGCGTGACTTCAATACCTTTTAGAACCTGACCAACGTTGCCACGGTGGTAGGCGCCGTGGGCAATGACGTGGGCCAGCATTTCTTCTCGAGTCATGCGTCCGGCATCACCGTCCGTGAACTGAAACGAGACGGTCTCTGCCAGCGATTCATCGGTGATGCCGGCGACGTAGTCTTCGAACCAGAGGTCTGTTTCTGCGACGGCAAAATTCAGCGACCCCAACTCGGGCGTATCCGGCGTGTTGGTTGCCGCGTAGTTGTGGTTTTCACCCAGCAGATGAGCCCGGAATATTCTATCGACGACAAATATGTGATTGAGCGTGCGGATGGCCATCTGTACTGCTGCCGCATCTTCGGACGAAACCGATGCCAACACATCAAAGAGCTCACCGTTGGCCGCGGACTTCTGGGCAAAAAGCGATCTGAGAATCGTTTTCGACATTGACGTAACTCCTATGATTGGCGCGCCTGGACAAGATGGCACCGTGAATGCAGGCGGCCATGCGGTGATTCTGGTCCAGCTTTGCACCGACGGCCATCCCATCCAGCGGCATCGCCAGACAGTCCACAAAGACAGGTCGGAACCCGCCCTACAAGATGTAGCGCGACAAATCCTCGTTCCGCGACAACTCCCCCAGCTTGGCATCCACCGCCGCACCGTCGATGCGCACGGTCTCGCCGCTGCGGTTGGGCGCATCAAAACTTACCTCGTCCAGCAGCCGCTCCATCACCGTGGCGAGCCGGCGCGCGCCGATGTTCTCAGTGCGCTCGTTGACGTCGAAGGCGATCTGCGCCAGCCGGCGGATGCCGTCAGTGGTGACTTCCAGCGTCACGCCCTCGGTGGCCAGCAGGGCCTGGTACTGCTTGATCAGGCTGGCGTGGGTGCTGACCAGGATGGCCTCGAAGTCGTCCACCGACAGCGCCTGCAGCTCGACCCGGATCGGGAATCGCCCTTGCAGCTCGGGGATCAGGTCGCTGGGCTTGGCCAGGTGGAACGCACCCGAGGCGATGAACAGGATGTGGTCGGTCTTGACCATGCCGTGTTTGGTGGTGACGGTGGTGCCCTCCACCAGTGGCAGCAGGTCGCGCTGCACGCCCTGGCGGCTGACCTCGGGGCCGCCGCTGTCGTTGCGCGAGGTGACCTTGTCGATCTCGTCGATAAAGACGATGCCGTTGTTCTCGGCATTGGCCAGTGCCTGGGTCTTGATGTCGTCGTCGTTGATCAGCTTGGCGGCTTCTTCTTCGACCAGCAGCTTGTGCGCCTCGCTGATCTTGAGCTTGCGGGTTTTTTTCTTGGCCGTGCCCATCTGCGAGAACATGCCCTTGAGCTGCTCGGCCATGTCCTCCATGCCGGGTGGGGCCATGATGTCCACGCCGGCACGCGGCTCGGTCAGGTCCAGCTCGATCTCCTTGTCGGCCAGCGCGCCTTCCCGCAGGCGCTTGCGCATCACCTGGCGGGCGGTGCTCTCGGCGGCGGGCGGGCTGGTGCTGGTGCTGGCGCTGGATGCGGCGCCTGAAGCCGGGCTGCCAAAGCCGATCTCCGGACGGCTGTCGCGGGCATCGCGGGCATCGCGGGCGTCTCTGGCCAGCGGCACCAGCACATCAAGGATGCGGTCTTCGGCGGCGTCCTCGGCGCGGGCACGCTGGCGCTTCATCGCGACTTCGCGGGTCTGCTTGATGGCGATGTCTACCAGGTCGCGGATGATGCTGTCCACGTCCTTGCCGACATAGCCGACCTCGGTGAACTTGGTGGCCTCGACCTTGATGAAGGGCGCGTCGGCCAGCCGGGCCAGCCGGCGTGCGATCTCGGTCTTGCCCACGCCGGTGGGGCCGATCATCAGGATGTTCTTGGGCGTGATCTCGGTGCGCAGCCCATCGGGCACTTGCTGGCGCCGCCAGCGGTTGCGCAGCGCGATGGCGACGGCCCGTTTGGCGTCGCGCTGGCCGACGATGTGTTTGTCCAGCTCGGAGACGATCTCTTGCGGGGTCATGGACATGTCAGCCCCTCATCCAACGGCTACTTTGGCCGATTCCCCGAAGGGTTGCGGGCTGGCTCGGGGCTGAGGCAGGCGGCCTCTGGCCGACGGCTGCCCGGCGGCGCTCGGCCCGCTCGGGGCTTGTCACTGAATGGCTCATTCCAGCACCTCGATCGTGTGGCTCTGGTTGGTGTAGATGCACAGGTCCCCCGCGATCACCAGCGATTGCTTGACGATCTCGGCGGCGCCCAGCGCGCTGTGCGCCAGCAGGGCGCGTGCGGCGGCCTGGGCGTAGGCGCCGCCCGAGCCGATCGAGACGATGCCCAGCTCGGGCTCCAGCACGTCGCCGTTGCCGGTGATGATCAGGCTGGTCTCGCGGTCGGCCACCGCCAGCATGGCCTCCAGCCGGCGCAGCACGCGGTCGGTGCGCCAGTCCTTGGTCAGCTCGATGGCAGCGCGGGCCAGATGGCCCTGGTGTTTTTCCAACTTGGCCTCGAAGCGCTCGAACAGCGTGAAGGCGTCGGCGGTGGCGCCGGCAAAACCGGCCAGCACGGTGTCGCGGTGCAGCTTGCGCACCTTCTTGGCGCCGGCCTTGATGATGATGTTGCCCAGCGTGACCTGACCGTCGCCGCCCAGGGCCACTTGCCAGCCTTGCGGGGTTTGGCGGCGCACGCTGAGGATGGTGGTGCCGTGGAAGGAGTCCATGGTTCCTGTGCAGGTTGGTTTATGAAAATGGCGGCGGGCGCGGGCGGCGCCGGCGGGCGGGCGATCAGTCGCGCGGCACCTGCACGCGGGCGTGCTCGTTGATGCCCATGGCGCCGAAGAACAGCGCCACCAGCCGGTGGGCGTCGGCAAAGGTGATGCTGCGGTTCTCGGTGCGCTTGGCCAGCACCCAGTTCAGCAGGTCACCCGCGGCGATGAAGTCGACCCGGATCAGCCGCGCACACGACACCTGCACCAGGCTGGCCGCGCCCAGCTTGCGGTCGAGCTGCTGCAGGATGGCGCTGATGTCGCCGGCCAGCTGGCCCGACAGATCCACCGTGGTGATGGCCAGGCCGCCGTGGCCGTCGTCGGTCAGGCCCGACTCCATGAAGCTCGACACCTCGCCCACGATCGACATCGGCGGCGTGGTGGTGGAGTTGTTGGCGCTGGTGGACCGCACATGGCAGCGCACCGGCTCCCAGGACGGCGGCGAGACCTCGTAGGTGACGCAGTAGTCGATGGCGGTCTCGTCGAACTGGTCGGGCCGGTTGGCCAGGCGCAGCGCCTCCAGCCGGGCCATCCAGAACGCCGGGTCGGCGTCGCGCACCCCTGTGGGCGCGGCCTCTTGCAGCGCGCTTAGCAGATGCTCAGCCGCCAGCCAGCGCATGTCGATGGCCTGCGGCGCCCACTGGCGGAACAGCGGCACCAGCTGGGCTGCAGCCTCGACATCCACCTTGCGCAACGCCGACCAGTCCAGCACCCAGGGCAGCGGCAGCTGCAGGGTGGCCGACCGCAGCCGCGCCACGGCGTCTGTGTCGAGCAGTGCGGGGCTGATCCAGCCCACGTCGCCCTTGACGCCGCGGGTGTCGGGCCGGTCGTCGGCGGCGGCGTCGGCCACCCGCTTGGGCAGTGAATACCACTGCGGCGATGAGCGGCCGAACTGGTGCGCGTAGTCCAGCGACAGCGCTTCGAACCTGACCTGCTGGCCGGTGGCCCGGTACAGATCGAACAGCACATGCCAGGTTTCGGCATGGCCGTTGCGGGCCGCGCCCGGCTTGCACAGCGCGCTCAGCGCCTGCTCGCAGTGGTTGAAGTCGGCGTTGGCAAAGGCGATCACCGCCTCGTCCAGCTCGGGATCGTGCACCAGTTCGTTGACTTCGACCGCAAAGCGGCTGTTCGGGTCGAAGGCCATGTCCACCTGGGGCAGGCCGGTCAGGGCGGGGTGGCTGGGTGCGGCCAGTTGGCCGGTGGCGTAGGCGGACGCCTGGGCCGCGGCCTGGGCGGCGGTCAGCCCGCTGCCGCTGTCCCGGGTGGCGGCGTGGGGCCGGTGCGACGCATCGGGCGGCATCGGCGGGCGGGCGGCCTGGCCGGGGCCGGGCTGGCGGGGCTTGAGCGGCGCCACGCCGCCGCCCATGGTGGCCGGCGGCGCCGGGGCTGATACGTCGGGGAAGCTGATCTCCGGCAGCGGCGGCAGGTGGTCCAGCGACGGGTGCATTGGCGGCACCGGGCGGTTGGGGGCGGCTGACGTCGGGCGGGGCTGAGGTACGGCGCGGCTGGGGTCGAACGAGACCGGCTCGGTGGGGGCGTTGTAGAAGTCGGTCGGGTGCTGCGCTGCGGGCGGCGGCGGGCGCGGCGTGGCCGATGCGGGCCGGCGCTGCACGGCATCGCGCCGGCCGCCATCGCCCACCATCTGCTGCTCGATCTCGTCGATCTTGGCCTTGACGCCCACGTCGGCACGGGCGCCCAGGCTGCTTTCGGTCTGCCGCACTTCGGAATCATCGACCTTTGACGAGCCGCCCAGCGCGGCCAGCTGCTCGGGCGACAGGCCGTCGCGGCGCAGCCGGCGCAGGGTGTCGAACTCGCGCTTGCGCACAAAATCGTTGCGCCGCTTGCGCTCGACCATGGCCTTGAGCTCGGACCGCTCGATCTCCTGGCCCTCGTCCGGGCGGGTGGCCACCTCGGCCCATTCGGTGGCCGGGTTGGCCACGAAGCGCACCACCTTGCGGAAAAAGCTTTCGCCGTCCTTGGGATCAGCCATGTGGGTCAGGCAAGCAGGTGGCGTGCGGGGTGGCGTGCGGGGTAGCGCGTTGTGTGGCGTGCGGGCTGGCTAGTCGCCAAACATCTTCTGCTTCATCTCGCGGCGCTGTTGCGCCTCGAGCGACAGCGTGGCCGTGGGCCGCGCCAGCAAGCGGCCCAGGCCGATAGGCTCGCCGGTCTCGTCGCAAAAACCGTAGTCGCTGGCGTCGATGCGGCCCAGCGACTGGGTGATCTTCTTGAGCAGCTTGCGCTCGCGGTCGCGGGTGCGCAGCTCCAGCGCGTGCTCTTCTTCGATCGTGGCGCGGTCGGCCGGATCGGGCACGATGGACGTGTCTTCGCGCAGGTGCTCGGTGGTCTCGCCGGCATTGCTCAGCAGATCGTCCTTGAGCGTCTTGAGCCGCACACGGAAGAACTCCAGCTGCTTGTCGTTCATGTACTCGTCGTCGGGCATGGCCATCAACTCGGGCTCGGTCAGGTCGCGACCGGCCTTGGTCTTCCAGGCATTGACAAGCTTGGGGTCCGCCTTGTGCGCCGTCTTGACGATGTCCACGAGCTCGGGAAAGCCGCGGGCGGGCGGCCTGGGCGGTGCAAAGCGTTCAGAAAACCGGTTGCTGGCCGGCAAGGGTGCGGGTGCAGCCGTGGCCGCCAGGGTGCCCGCCTTGATGACGGTATTGGACTTGCCGCCCACCTTGGTGCCGGGCTTGGGCGCCGGCGTGGCCGGGCCGCTGGCCGCGGTCTGGCTGGTTGCCGGGGTCTTGCTTGAGGGCTTGCTCACTTCGGGACTCCTCGCTGTGGCGATAAACCTGTGATCCGCCACGGCCTGTGTATCTGCCGCGTCGCTTGAAGCGCGCGGATTGTAGCCACGCCCGAAGGCGTCCCGCCGGGGCCTTACACGAGGCAACCTTCCAGGCCTTGCAGCAGGATGTCCTTGGGCAAGTCGATGCCGATGAACACCATCTTGCTCAGCTTTTTCTCGTTGGGCAACCACTTCGGGCCCATGTCGCTGCCCATCAGCTGGTGCACGCCCTGGAAGATGACCTTGCGGTCGGCGCCTTTCATATAAAGCACACCCTTGTAGCGCAGCATCTTGGGGCCGTAGACCTGCACGATCGAGCCGAGAAAGTCCTCGAGCTTGGCCGCGTTGAAGGGTTTGTCGGCCTTGAAGACAAAGGATTTGACGTCGTCGTCGTGGGCGTGGTGGTGGGGGTGGTCGCAATGCTCGTCGGGCGCGTGGTCGTGGCCGGCGTGCTCATCGGCGTGGTCGTGCGCGTGGGCGTCGGCGTCGAGGAACTCGGGGTCGATCTCCAGCTTGGCGTTGAGGTTGAAGCCGCGCAGGTCGAACACGCTGGCGATCGGCACCTCGCCAAAATGCACCTGCTGCATGGGCGCACGCGGGTTCATGTGCTTGAGCCGGTGCACCAGCGCCTTGACGTCGTCCTCTTTGGCCAGATCGGTCTTGCTGATGAAGATCTGGTCGGCAAAGCCGACTTGGCGGCGCGCCTCCTGGCGGGTGTCGAGCTGGGTCTCGGCGTGCACCGCGTCCACCAGCGTCAGGATCGAGTCCAGCAGGTAGCTTTCGGCGATCTCGTCGTCCATGAAAAAGGTCTGCGCCACCGGGCCGGGATCGGCCAGGCCGGTGGTCTCGATCACGACGCGGTCGAAGTCCAGTTCACCGCGGCGCCGCTTGGCGGCCAGGTCAGCCAGCGTGGTGCGCAAGTCCTCGCGGATCGAGCAGCAGACGCAGCCGTTGTTCATCTGGATGATCTGCTCGTTGGTGTCGGCCACCAGGATCTCGTTGTCGATGTTCTCCTCGCCGAACTCGTTTTCGATCACGGCGATCTTCTGGCCGTGCTGCTCGCTGAGCACCCGCTTGAGCAGCGTGGTCTTGCCCGAGCCGAGAAAGCCGGTGAGGATGGTTGCGGGGATGAGGCCTACCGACATGGGGGATCCGATGCGAAGCGGGTGGAATGGACGGCGGGCTGCCTGCCGAAAAGCGAGACAGCTATATGGGGCTGGGTGGCCACGTTTCAAGCCGCGCCCACCCGAAACGCTGAGCGTAGCGCACCTGGCTTGCCCTGGGCGGGCGGACGTTGCTCGCACGCCGGGCGGGGGCAGCCCGCCTGAACGGCCGCGCTGCCGGTACGCCAGCAGCCGCGCCCGGGGCCATGGGGTATTCTCCGGCACCGCCACCACCGACACCCGCTGTGTCCGAACCCCCTTCTAGCCGGCTGCCGCACCGCGCGGCAGCTGCCCCAGCCGACAAGCGAGGTCTGTTCGAGCGCCTGGTCGAGTTTTTGTCTCCCGGCCCCGATTCCACCAGCGAGCTGCTGGCCACCCTGGCCGATGCAGAGCAGCGTGAGCTGATCGCGCCGGAGAGCCGCTTGATGCTCGAAGGCGTGCTGCGCATGGCTGTGATGAGCGCCGGCGACGTGATGGTGGCCGCACCCCGCATGGACCTGCTGGACATCGACGCGCCGTACGACGAGCTGCTGCACCACGTGATCGAGACCGCGCACTCGCGGTTTCCGGTCTACGAGGGCCAGCGCGACAACGTCATCGGCATCCTGATGGCCAAGGATTTGCTCAAGCTGCAGCGCTCACCCGACCTCAGCCTGCGCACCCTGCTGCGCCCGGCGGTGTTTGTGCCCGAGAGCAAGAACCTGAACGAGTTGCTGCGCGACTTCCGGTCCAACCGCAACCACCTGGCGATGGTGATCGACGAGTTTGGCCGCACCGCCGGGCTGCTGACGATCGAGGACGTGCTGGAAGAAATCGTCGGCGAGATCGAGGACGAGTTCGACTCCGACGCCACCGCGGCCGAAAACGGCATCTACACCCTGGCCGACGGCAGCCACCGGGTGGCGGGCGACACCGACATCCGGGTTGTCAACGACACCTTTGGCACCACGCTGTCCACCGAGGACTTCGACACCATCGGCGGGCTGATTGCCCACGAGCTGGGCCACGTGCCCCGGCGCGGCGAGTCGGCGGTGGCCGGCGGGCTGGGCTTCTCGGTCATGCTGACTCGGGGTGGCGCGGTGCGCTGGTTCAAGGTGGCGCGCCTGCCGGCAGCCGCGTAGTGCAAACGCGCTTGACCCGCGCTGCGGCACTGGCGGCGGCGGCCGCGTCTGGCGCGGCCCAGACCCTGGCCTTTGTGCACACCGCCGCCTGGCCGCTGCCGCTGGCGGCGATCGCGCTGCTGGCCGCGCTGGTCGGGCGTGCCACGCCGCGCCGCGCTGCCCTGCTGGGCTGGCTGTTTGGCTGTGGCTGGCTGGGCGCCGGCACCTGGTGGCTCTACATCAGCTTGCACCGCTATGGCGGCCTGCCGGCGCCGCTGACGGTACTGGCGGTGGCGCTGCTGTGTGGCCTGCTGTCGCTGTACCTGGCGCTGGGCATGGCCTGGGTGGCGCGCCAGCGCAGCGGTCGGCCGCTGGCCGATGCCACCCGTTTTGCCGCGGCCTGGCTGGCGGCCGAGCTGGCGCGGGGCGTGATCTTCACCGGCTTTCCGTGGCTGGCCACCGGCTACAGCCAGCTCGACGGGCCGCTGGCGGTGCTGGTGCCCTGGCTGGGCGTGTACGCGCTGGGGGCGCTGGTGGCGTTTATCGCCGCGTGCCTGGGGCTGGCCGTGGTGGGCGCAAGGGTGGGCGCAGGGGCGGGGGCGGGCACCGGCCGCACGGCGCGGCAGCAGCGCCAGCAGTGGGTGCTACCGGTCAGCCTGGCGCTGGCGCTGCTGGTGCTGCCGGCTGTCTGGGGCGTGTGGCGCGGCGCACCCGATTTCACCCAGCCCGGCGGCAGTCTGCGGGTGGCCCTGCTGCAAACCAACGTGGCGCAGGACGAAAAATTTGCGGCCGAGCACATGCCGGAGTCGCTGGCCTGGGTGGCCAGCACCATGACGGCCGAGACCACCGCCGGCCAGGCCGACCTGGTGCTGGCACCCGAGACGGCCGTGCCGCTGCTGCCGGATCAGCTGGACGAGCTGGTGCCCGGCTACTGGGCCGCGCTGCAGCAGCGGTTTGGCCAGCCTGGCGGCCCGGTGGCCCTGGTGGGCGTGCCGCTGGGCAGCTACAGCCAGGGCTACAGCAACTCGGTGGTGGGCTTGTCGGCTGGCGACCCCTACCGCTACGACAAATCGCACCTGGTGCCGTTTGGCGAGTTCATCCCCACGGGTTTCCGCTGGTTCACCGCGCTGATGAACATCCCGCTGGGCGATTTCAACCGCGGCCCGCTGAATGCACCGTCGTTTGCGGTGCACGGTGAGCGGGTGGCGCCCAACATCTGCTACGAAGACCTGTTTGGCGAGGAGCTGGCGCTGCGCTTTGCCGACGCCGCCCGTGCGCCCACCATCCTGGCCAACGTCAGCAACATCGGCTGGTTCGGCAACACCATCGCAGTGCCCCAGCACCTGCAGATCTCGCGCTTTCGCACGTTGGAGCTGCAGCGGCCGATGCTGCGCGCCACCAACACCGGCGCCACCGCGGTGATCGACCACCGGGGCGTGGTCACCGCCGCACTGCAGCCCTTCACCCGCGGTGTGCTGCTGGCCACGGTGCAGGGCCGCACCGGGCTGACGCCGTTTGCCCGCTGGTCCGCGGCAGCCGGGCTGTGGCCGCTGTGGGCGCTGGCCGGGTTGGGCCTGCTGTGGCCGGCCCGTCGGCGCTGGCTGGCCCGCTAAACTCTCGCCGTCTTTTTGCCCCAACTTTCCGCCCATCCTCTTTGCCCAGATGCGCACGGCGCTGGTCTTCGGCCGCTACCCGCTGGCCGTACCCCTGACGCCGGCCGCCCGCCATGCTCACCTTCCAGCAACTGATCCTCCGCCTGCAAGACTATTGGGCCCAGCAGGGCTGCGCCTTGTTGCAGCCCTACGACATGGAAGTGGGCGCCGGCACCAGCCATACCGCCACTTTTTTGCGCGCACTCGGCCCAGAGCCCTGGAAGGCCGCCTACGTGCAGCCCAGCCGCCGGCCCAAGGACGGCCGCTACGGCAACAACCCGAACCGGCTGCAGCACTACTACCAGTACCAGGTGGTGCTCAAGCCGGCACCGGCCAACATCCTCGAGCTGTACCTGGGCTCGCTCACCGCCGTCGGCTTCGACCTGAAAGCCAACGACATCCGCTTTGTCGAGGACGACTGGGAGAATCCCACGCTCGGCTGCTGGGGCCTGGGCTGGGAGGTCTGGCTGAACGGCATGGAGGTGACCCAGTTCACCTACTTCCAGCAGGTCGGCGGCATCGACTGCAAACCGATCACCGGCGAGATCACCTACGGCCTGGAGCGGCTGGCGATGTATCTGCAGGGCGTGGACAACGTCTATGACCTCGTGTACACGGATGGCCTGAAGTATGGGGACGTGTTCCACCAGAACGAGGTCGAGCAAAGCACCTACAACTTCGAGCACAGCGATGTGGACTTTTTGCTGCAGGCCTTTGCCGCCCATGAGCGCCAGAGCCAGCACCTGATGGGCCAGCACCTGGCGCTGCCGGCCTATGAGCAACTGCTCAAGGCCGGCCACAGCTTCAACCTGCTGGACGCCCGAGGCGCCATCAGCGTGACCGAGCGTGCCGCTTACATCGGGCGCATCCGCAACCTGGCGCGTGCCGTAGCGCAAAGCTATTTCGACAGCCGAGCCCGGCTGGGTTTCCCGATGGCGCCCCGGGACTGGGCCGACGAGGTACAGGCCGCTGTGGCATTGAAAGACCTGCAAACCAGCGCCCAGGCGGCGAACGCCAAGAAAGCGGCCTGATCCCATGATTGCTACTGCGCAAAATCTGCTGGTTGAACTGTTTGTCGAAGAACTGCCGCCCAAGGCGCTGAAGAAACTGGGCGAGGCGTTTGCCGCTGGCTTGGCGGCGTCGCTCAAGGCCCAGGGCCTGATCACCGACGGCGCGGTGGCAACACCCTTTGCCTCGCCGCGCCGCCTGGCCGCGCACATCACCGCCGTGGCCGCCAAGGCCGTTGACCGCAGCCTGCTGCAAAAGCTGATGCCGGTCAGTGTGGCGCTGGACGCCGCCGGCAACGCCACGCCGGCGCTGCTCAAGAAACTGGCCGCATTGGGCGCCGACGCGTCTGCCGTGCCGCAACTCAAGCGCGCGCCCGATGGCAAGGCCGAGGCGCTGTTTCTGGACAGCACCGTGCCCGGCGCCACGCTGGCCGAAGGCCTGCAAAAAGCGCTGGCCGAGGCGCTGGTCAAGCTGCCGATCCCCAAGATGAT
>Ga0209181_10007130_pt1 | contig 15437 bp, 10 predicted proteins | sample MAT05_FD_187208 | JGI IMG/M metagenome (GOLD analysis project Ga0209181, IMG submission 187208) | Freshwater microbial communities from Lake Fryxell liftoff mats and glacier meltwater in Antarctica - MAT-05 (SPAdes) (version 2) | ecosystem: Environmental > Aquatic > Freshwater > Ice > Liftoff... | reverse complement strand
CGGCTCGCGGCTGGTCAGCTCCACCGGCTCGCCGAGCGAGCGCGTCGCGAAGTCGCCCGCCTCTTGCTTGACGCGCCGCCGCGAGTCGTAGCCGCGCACGCGGGATGTCACCTCGTCTTCCACGATGCGGCGGCTCCCGCCGAGCTCCTTCAGGCTGTTGAAGTAGCCGACGAGCGTCGTGTAGGGGTCGGCGGCCACCCCCGACTCGTCATAGGCCTTCTTCCCGGCGGCCAGGAGGGCGAGATAGACGCGCAGGAGAGCGACCTTCACGCTCCTCCCGGGGGCGGCGACGCCCAGGTACTTGCGCGCGTGCCGGTCGCTCACCGGGACGGTGCGCGCGAAGAACGAGTCGCGCCGGTCGGGGCCGGGAGGCGGGAAGATCGTCACCGCCGAGCGGCCGAAGAGCGCCTTGATCTGCGCCTCCGCGCGCCGCACCGTCGCCGTCGAGGCGATGATCTTCGGGCCAAACGTCTTCCCCTCTGGACCGCGCTCGCAGAGCACGTCAATCGCCGTCTCGTAGAGGCCCACCATCGTGCCGAGCGGGCCGGAGATCAGGTGCAGCTCGTCCTGGATGACGAGATCAGGGGGCGCGAGCTGTCCCCCCTCGATCGGGCGTCCCACGCCGGGATCGCACGGCCCATAGAAGCCGGCCTTATCGTGCCTGTCCACCCTGCCAAAGAGAGCGCCTGTCTGCCCCACCCACGGCAGCTGCGCGAGCTTGTCGACGGTGGCGATCAGGAAGCACGGGAGCCTGCGATAGAGCGGCTCGTCGACCGTGAGCATCGGTATCGGGCGCTCGCCGGAGAACGCGCAGTCGCGGTTCGAACAGAACACCTCCAGGTTCTGCGGGTGGGCCGAGCTCGGCGTCAGCCGGAACGAGCTCGGGGTGAACTTCTTGTCGCACCACGGGCACTTCTCGATCGGGATTGGAGAAGGGTTGCGGTCGGAGGCCTGCTGGTAGGCGTTGACCCGCATGCGCGCCGTCGTCGGATCGAAGTTCTTCTCGGCGCCCATCCGGTTCGGGGTCGCGCCCTTGCCGACCCAGAGGCCGATCTCGAAGGGCCATGTCCCGAGCCGCGTGTCACCGCCCTTGGCGCGCTCCTGGCGCTCGAGCTCCAGGGCGCACACCAGCGCTGCGGCGCGGCCGAGCTGGTCGAGCGTCAGGAGACGCAGCGTGTAGCGCATCACCACGCTGACGCCGGCGCCCGCGATACCGTGGCTCCGCAGGCGGCGCAGCACCAGCGTGAACGCCGCGAGCCCGAGGTACGCCTCGGTCTTGCCACCGCCGGTCGGGAAGAAGAGCAGATCGATGACGGTGCGGTCGTGGTGCAACGGCTCGTGCATCGCCCGGAGGTTGAGCAGCACGAACGCGAGCTGAAAGGGCCGCCAGGTGGGCGGACCGTATTTCTTCTCGGTGTCGCGCGCCCGCGCCGCGCGGGCCATCGCCCGGTTGGCCAGGCGAAAGGCCAGCAGCACGTCGTCGTCGTCGAGGGCGGCGAGGCCGTCGACCATCCGGCGCTGCACCGTGCGGGCCGCGTCGAGCAGGCTGTCCAGCACCTCGCGTTGATGCGCCTCGACAACGGTCCTGGCCTGGGCCTCGATCCACACCGCATACGCCGCGGGGAGCTCCCGGAGCATGGCGCGCACCTCGTTGGCAGACTGGCAGTCGGCCAGCTCCTCCATCCCGAGCTTGACGCCGGGGACCTGGCCGGGCTCGACCTTCTCCACCTCGGCGGTCGGGAGCCAGGTTGTCGCCACGTGCGTACAGACGCTCCCTCGGGCGGCGTCGGCGGCCGCCGCGACGCCGTGCCCGACCGCGTACTCGAAGACATCGCGGTACTGAAGCTCGGCGATCTGCTCGTCGGGATCGTTCCCGCCCTGGCCACGCACGTTGGGCCGCGGGAGAAAGCCTTCCAGGGTGTCGAGCTCGAGCCTGGCTTGAAAGAGGAAGGATTGGTCCTTGGGCCCCACGTCGTCGCCCGGCTTCTCGTTGACGAGGAACACCGAGACAGCGCGCGCGCCCTTCTCCTTCACGCCGGTGCCTTCGGGCACGGGGCGCACCGAGACGACGACGTCGATGCCCTCGGCGAGCGTGTGAGTCTGCTTTCCGCTCGGCGGGAGAGGCAGTGTCTTCGGGACCGCCCTTGGCGTCCTCCGCCAGCGCTCCTGCGGGCGCGCGGGCGCGGCAGGCGCGGCTGCTGCGTTGTCCTCCACAGGCCTCATCGAGCCGTCCTCCCGCACGTACTCGCCCCAGCTCACCTTGATCGACAGCTCGCGGGTGCTCGCCGGGACGAGCACGCTCAGGCCGATTGACGAGGGGAAGAAGGCTTTGCGCGCCGAGGCGATCTCGGGCGGGGCCGCGTCGTCGCCGCGCCCCTCGTCGGCGTCGCTCCCGAGCCCCTCCTCCGGATCGGGATCCTGGCGCACGTCGATCGGCGCCTGATGCGGGACCAGGAAGCCCGTCAGATACCACCGAGAAGGCGCCACGGAGAGCACCTCGTGCGGCTCGGCCCCCACCAGATCGCGCGCGAGGACGTCCACCAGGTGATCGCGAACCTGCACCGGCTCGGTGCGCCTCGTCTCTTCCGTCGTCGTCATCGGGTCTTCTTCCTCCGCGGTCGGCCGGGTGTTCGCGCTTGCGGGACGGAATCCAGGCCAGCGGACAGACGTAGGCGATTCGCCTCGCTCGTGTCTACCGGAAAGCCCGTGAAGAACTTGTTCAGGCCAGGGAAAGCGTGGTAGGTCGGCGCACTTGCGCGCCGAGGTCTCCCGCGACTGGGCCTCCTTCGACCGTAGTGACGACCCCTCCAGCATCGAGGCGCTCCATGGTCCGCTCGAACAAGACCGACGAAGACAAGATCATCGAAGAGTACGAGGAGAACGAGGCGACCGGCGTCGAGGCGGAGCTGGGCGAGGAGGCGGGGTCATCCACCAAGCCCTATGATCCGACCAAGATCCGGGTCGATCCCAAGACGTTCTCGCTGCGTCAGATCATTGACATGATCGACGACAAGGACCTCGACCTCGCGCCGGATTTCCAGCGCAACAAGGTCTGGAAGGCCCGCGAGAAGAGCCGCCTCATCGAGTCGATTCTCCTGCGCATCCCCCTGCCCGCCTTCTACTTCTCCGCGGATGGGGACGGTCGCCTTCGCGTCGTCGACGGCCTGCAACGGCTCTCCACCGTCCATGATTTCGTGCGAGGCGGGTTGGACAAGAAGAGCGGGTTTGCCCTGAAGGATCTCGAGTACCTCGGAAAGGAGCTTGACGAGCACAGCTTCGACGACCTGGACCAGAACTGGAAGCGCCGGATCCAGCAGACGCAGATCTTCGTCAACGTCATCGATCCGCAGACGCCGAGCCAGGTCAAATTCGATATCTTCAAGCGCCTCAACACCGGCGGCACGCCCCTGAAGACGCAAGAGATCCGCCACTGCATGAGCCAGCAGCGCTCGCGCGAGTTCCTCAAGGCGTGTACGGGCGGCTATCGCTACTTTGGTGAAGAGGAAAAGCCGCTCTCCTTCGAGGCGTACAAGGCGGCCGGCGGGGCGCTCGTCAAGAAGGTCTACGAGAGCGCCAACGAGGCCGCCGAGGCCTTTTACGAGGCCACGAACGGGGCGATGTGGAACCACATCCGCATGGCGGATCGGGAGGCCATCCTGCGCTTCTGCGCCTTCCGCCTCATCCGCGACGACCTCGACCAGTACGCCCAGACCAAGTCGATGGATGATTTCCTGACCCAGACGACCGAGCGGCTCGACGACAAGAGCCAGATCTCCGACAACGCGCTCGCCGAGCTCGCCGCCGATCTCGAGCGCGCCGCGACCAACGCGCACAAGCTCTTCGGCGAGCACGCGTTTCGCAAGTGGCGCGTCAAGGAGGAGGCCAGGAACCCGATCAACCGGCCCCTCTTCGAGAGCTGGGCCGTCGTGCTCGGCGACTTCACCTGGGGAGCGCTCGAGCCGCACCAGGAGGCCATCGTCAAGGCGGCGCGCAAGAAGATGACGAGCGACGCCAAGTACGTCGACTCCATCAGCACCGGTACCGGCGACCCCGCGAAGGTCAAGCTGCGCTTCGAAGTGGCGCGGACGATCCTCGAAGAGGCCGGAGCGTGATCACCGAGCTCCGGGTCCAGCACTTCAAGTGCTTCCAGGACGAGCGGTTAGAGCTGCGTCCCTTGACGGTGATCGTCGGCGCCAACGGCGTCGGCAAGAGCTCTCTTCTCCAGAGCCTGCTGCTCGCCCAGCAAGCCCTCGAGACGCCGGCCGATCACGTCCGGCTCAATGGCCCCTTCCTCCTCAACCTCGGCACGACGACGGACGTCCTCTGCCAGACGAGCGAAGCGCGGGCCGGCGTCGACATCGAGCTCACGCAAGGCGACGGCAAAGCGCACCTCTTCCAGCTCGAGGAGCGCAAGAAGGAGCCGTTCATCCTGCACATCGCCAAGCGCCCTGGCGGCCTGCCGCCCATGGACCTGACGTACCTCGACGCCGAGCGCGTGGGGCCCCGGGATACGCTGGAAATTGACACCACCGCGAGCAACGCGCGCAACGTCGGCGTGCGCGGCGAGTTCACCGCGCAGGTCCTGGCCGAGCTCGACATGACGCGCGTCCGCGAAGAGCTGCGGCACCCCCGCACGGCCGAGGCCGGCGTCCAGCTCGGCAAGCAAGTCGAGCTGTGGCTGAGCGACATCGCGCCGGGGATCGAGGTGCGCGCCAACGCCTTCCCGGGCACGAACGTCAGCGCGATTCGCCTCAAGCGCGGCGGGCTCATGACCGAATGGCTCCGCCCGCCGAACATCGGCTTTGGCGTGAGCTACGCCCTCCCGGTCATCGTCGGTGGCCTGCTCACCCGACCCGGGGGCCTCTTCCTCGTCGAGAACCCGGAGGCGCACTTGCACCCGGCCGGGCAGTCACGCATGGGCCGGTTCCTGGCCACGCTGGCGGCCTCCGGCGTCCAGGTGCTGGTCGAGACCCACAGCGACCATGTCCTCAATGGCATCCTGCTCGCGAGCGTCGATGCCAGTCACGCCTTGCGGCACGATCAGGTCCTGATCCAGTACTTCCACGGCGACGACGGCAAAGAGCGCCGCGCCGAGCCGATCACGGTGGACGCGCGCGGCGGGCTCTCGGCCTGGCCGGCGGGGTTCTTCGACCAGAGCGAGAAGGACATGGCCGCTATCCTGGAGGCCCGCCGTCGTGGGTGACAACCGCCCCCGCTTCTTCATCGAAGAGACGAGCTTCCAGCTCGGAGCGCCCCCACCGGCGGATGTCCTGGAGCAACGACTTCAAGACTTCATCGCTCTCCTGGTCGCGTGCCGCGACAAGGGAGGGCAGGTCATCCGCTCGACAAATCTGTTCGAGGTCGAGCTCTTCCCGGGGTTGTCGCTCTCGGATCTGCTCTTCCAGCGCCGGCCGGACGTGGAGCTGGATCCCCTCGTCCGGAAGGCGCTCAATACCGCGCTCTTCCGCTGCGTCGAGTGGGATTTGCCGTCGCGCCCCCAGCCTGCCTCCCAGGTTCGGATCGGGGACACCTCTTGCGAGGCGGCGACGGTCGCCCTCGTTCATGCGCTGCTCGAGGAGGCGCACGGCGCCGCCTGCCTCTGCCTGGGGCTGCGGGCCGATCGCTCTGGCATTCTGGAGGTGCGCGGCGGCGGCGCGGCGCGACAGCTCCATTTCGTGACGACCAGAGCGATGCTCCCCGGCTTCTACCGCTCGCTCGTCGAGCTGGAAGACCTGGACGCCGACGCGTACATGAGCAACGCGGCCCACGCCTTCCCCGAGATCGCGTTCGCGCCGGGGCTGAGCTCGCAGTTCTCCCGCTTCAAAGGGCAGTACAGGGACGTACGCCCCGACGTGACACGCCACCTCGCCGTGCTCAATGACCACTTCCAGGAGGTGTACCGAGAAGCGGATCATGTCCCCGTCATGACCCGGAAGCTCCTCAACAGCCGCTACCACGTCGACGCAAGCCGGGAGAGCGACCCGACGCGGCACAATGCCAAGGCCATGCGCGAGCGCGACGTGAGCGTGGCACACGTGCTCGTGGCCGGACAGAAGGTCCCCGTAACCATCGGCCGGCCCGTGCGCTGCGAGTGGCACACGAAGATCAAGCCGAACCAGAACCGCATTCATTTTCACCCCGGCGAGGAGCAGGTCGCTGGAAAGCGGCTCTTCGTGGGGCTCTTCCACGAGCATCTGACCACCTGAGAGCCTGTTCAACAAGCGTCCGAGGCTGTCTCGGAGCAGACCGAGAAACCACAAAGGGGCAGAGGAGGGCAGTAGAGTAGCAGAGGGCACAGAGGGCGGTGGAACCCGTAACAATCTGGCCTCTGCGCCCTCCCTGCCCTCCTCTGCCCTCTGTGGTTCGCCGTTCTCCGATCCTACTCGCTTCGGGTCGGGGGCTTCGGCTCGCCCTCGGCGGGCGGGGGCTCGGGCGGGTCGGCCTTGGCTTCGGCGTTCTTTCGCCGCGTCTTCAGCGCCTTTTCGGCGCCCTGGCTGTTGTAACGGATGGTCACCTCGAACGGCGCGGCGAGGCCGGGATTCTTCTGGCGCGCTGCTGTGCTCTGCGCTGCCTTGGCCATGACGCTGATGTCGTCCTCGACATCGTTCTCCAGCTTGACGGCGGTCTCGTTCAGGACCTCCATCGCCTTCGCCACCTCGAGCTTCTTCTCCTGGATCTTCTCCAGCTTCGCGGTCCGGTCGAGGAAGCGCTGGTAGACATGAGGCGGGATATCGGCGGCCTCGCCGTGGCCAGGCATCGCTTCGGCCAGCTCCTTCTTCACCTCGGCCATGCCATCTTGCTCGGCGCGGGCGCCCTTCATCGCGCCTGGGGCGAGGTCGATGAGGTCGTCTTTCACGCTCGTCAGATCCACGATCAGCGAGCCTGTGTACTTGGGGCCATCCATCTTTGCCATGCTTCTACCTCCGGAGTTGTCCCGCCGCGAAGGTAGGGTAGACCGGGGGATCGCTGTCAAGGATGTTCCACGGCGGCGCTGCACTTTCGCCTGTGGCCGGGCGGCGCGCGGGCGCACCTCGGACTTCGGGGGCGATCCGCGCCCTGTCGCCGAGGCCGAGGACGCCTTGCATCGAGGGCGTGATCGGGATGCCTGAGGCCGAGACCCCCTCCGTCGAGGCCGTGGACGCCCTCGCGGAGGCCGAGACCCCCTCCTTCCAGGCCGTGGACGCCCTCGCTGTGGCCGAGGGCCCCCTCGCGGCGGGCGCGATCGGGATGCCTGGGGCCGTGGACGCCCTCGCGGAGGGCGCGATCGCGCTGCTCGAGACCGCGGACGCCCTCGCCTTTGTTGTTCGACAGCAGCTACCTGGAGCACCGATCAGCTTGAAGAGCCGAAGAAAGACCGCAAGGGCGCCAGGGTCGCAAGGAGGGACGCCCCGAATTTCCCCTCTGGCCCTCGCGACCCCTGCGCCCTTGCGGTTGATTCCCGGTCTTCCCTGGGTATCTATCGGTCAACATCCCCTTGAAACCGCGCGCAGACTCCTACCCATTGAAACCGCGCGCGGTTCCAAGCGCTGTGCTGGCTCGGGATTGGGGTCGCTGATCTGGCTCGGGGCTCTTCTTCGGCGGAGGGCGAGCCACCGGCTTTCCCGGCGTGAGCTTGCGGGCTGCGGGCGCCTCGTCAGGCTCTCGCAAGGGGCCGGCAGAACGGAGATCGAGCGGCTCGAGCGGAGCTGACGCTTCCCTCCCCCCGAGGGGTTCACGGCCTGGTGACAGCGTCGGTGTCCATCGCGACCGCGGCGACCCGCGCCAGCGCTCGGCCATCCAGCTTCGCGCCGTTGTTCAGGGTGATGGCCTGATACGCCAGGACGTTCCCCTTGAAGATCGTGGTCGTCCCGAAGGTCGCCGAGCTCCCGACCTGCCAGAACACGTTTGACGCCTTGGCGCCGTTCTTCAAGATCACCTGACGTCCCGCCGTCGTGCTCAGCGTGGTCGCCATCTGGAAGATGAAGACCGCGTTGGCGTTGCCCTTGGCATCGAGGGTGAGGTCCCCCGAGGAGATCGCGAGCCCGGAGGTCGACGTGTAGAGCCCCGGGGCCAGCGTCAGCCCGCCGAGGTTCCCCGCGACGCTCACCGGGCAGAGCGTCCGGCCCGCAGCGTCATTGTACGCCGTGGTCAAGGCCACCTGGGCCTGAGCCGCGGTCGGATTGGCCACGTGCTGCGTGCCCACCACCGTGCCGGGGCCGAACCCCGTCACCGACGATCCGGGGCTCACGCCCAGATCCCCGGTCACCGTCGTCAGACCCGTGTTGGCCACACCGGAGCCGGCCAGGACCGCAAAGGGGGCCGCCGTCCCCAGGTTCACCAGCGTCAGAGCACAGGAGGCCAGGGCGCTCTGAGCCTCTCGCTGGAGGTCCACCGAGTCCTGCATATCCTGCGTATCGAGGGCGTCCGTGGGCTCGGCACAACCGACGACCGAAACGAGGACCAACGAGGCGAGCGCAAAACCGAGCTTGTTCATGGGGTAGGTGCGGGCAGACACGTGAGCGAAACCAGAGTCAATCGAGCCCGTCCGCCGAGCGAGCGCTCGAGGTTTCGTCAGCCGGGGTCACGACCTTTCAGGTCGCTCCCGACACCAGAGCAGCTTGCACGCCATCGTCTTTATCCAGACTTTCAGGCGAATTTGCCCGGCGCGCGCTCCCTTGACCATGCGGTCCAGCCTCACGTGAGGCGTAAACGTGCTCACTCGAGGAGCGCCGATGAAAGAGCCTCGAACGAAGGCACCGGAGGCGAAAGCGGTCGGCCATGAGGAGCACCCCACCGCTCCCGGAGCTGTCGATCCTCTCCGCGGGGCGCCCCGAGGGTGGTGCTCACGAGGCTGGGGCCGGGGCCGGCGTCAGCGGACGCCCTCGGCGTCGTCCTCGTCGTCCGCTGGGCCCTTGGCGCGGGCAGAGACCGCTACGCCTCGCCTTCGGGCGTGTCCGCCCCGCGCGCTCCGGAGTCGGCGAGAGGACGAGGGCGACGCGGCGCAGGACGAGGGCGTCTGCGCGGAGGACGTTGCGGGTTCAGGAGAGGATCCGCACGTGCTGGCAAAGGGCGCCGGCGTCCTGCGCGAGGGGGAGGGCCTGGTGGGCGAGGACGCGGGTGTGCTGCGCGTGGGCGTGGGCGTGCTCGCGGAGGACGAGGCGTCCTTCCTCGAGGACGAAGGTGTGCTCGCGGAGGACGAGGCGTCCTCCTTCCAGGACGAGGGCGGGCTGGGTGGGGACGAGGACGGCTTCCCCGAGGGCGCGATCGGGACGGCGGAGGACGGCTTCGCCCTCACCTCACAGGTTACGGAGGAGCAGGCTCGCGCGGTGGACGGACCTGAGCGGGTAGAACCGCGGATCGGTGGCTCCCGGGCCGAGCGGGCTCGCGACGCCGAACCAGTCGGCGAGGTCCTCGCGCAGTGGAGCTTTCGAGGCTTTTCCCAGACCACGTCCTCGCCGTCCTTCCGGGGCGGGAAGAGGCGCTTCAGCGACTCGTGGAGCGCTGCTCTCTCCATGTCTCCGGTCACGACGAGCTTGATGCGGCCCACGCTCAGGCCTCGTCCTCGTTGCTGCCGATCTCGCCTTGCTCGTAGAGATCTCCGAGCTTGAAGCCGGCGAGCCACCTGGGATCGCAGAGCTTGTCGAGGCGGGTCGGCACGGGCTCGCCCTCCTCGGCGGCCTTCATCACGAAGACTTGCTCCGGGTGGGGCGAGAGCTCGTCCAGGAGCACGGTGGAGTGCGTGGCCAGGAGCACTGTCACGTTGTGCTGCTTTGCCCACCGGCTCGTCCGGGAGAGGAACCTGCGCAGCGCGTAGGGGTGCAGGCCGTTCTCCGGCTCGTCGATGGCGACCACGCTCTCGTCTTCGGCCGCCGCGACCTCGCAGAAGAGCACGAGGAGCTGGAGGACGCCGTTGGCCTCGAGGCCCTCGACGACGAACTGGTAACGATCGCGGTGGGCTCGCTCCTGGCTCCAGCCTCGCAGCAGGGTGAGGGCGTTGGTGCCCCGGGGGTGGAGCTGACCGTTGTCGGTGCTGCGCGAGCCCTGCTCGCGCAGCGTCCAGAGGTCGGGCTCCCGATAGACGGCGGTGCTCTGAAGGAGGGACTTGACCCGCCGGAGCCAGGGCTCGTTGACTCCCCGGTCCATCAGCGCTCGCAGGCCGGTCAGGGGGCTCGGGTCGAGGCGCTCTTCTCCGTAGGTGAAGTTTCCAAGGACGTCGCGCGAGAAGATCGCGCGCGCGCCGACCGTGAACCGCTCGTTGGTCAGGGTGGCCAGGGTCGGCCCGTCGACGAGGAGCTCGATTCGCCAGCTCGCCTCGCCGAGATCGAGCCCGATCTCCACCGGCTCCTCGGGGAGGGCTCCCCAGGACTTGAGGTTACCGCTGCCTCCGAAGACGATCTTGACGGCCTCCGGCAAGCCCCGCTCGTAGGCGAGCCGCAGGAACGTCAGCGTCTGGAGGAGGGTGGTCTTGCCCGCGCCGTTGGCGCCGATGAGCACGCTCAGCGGCTCGGGCGTCCAGAGAGCGTCGCGCAGCGCGCGCAGGTTGCGGACGTGGAGCGTGAACCGGGGCGCCTGGGCGGGGCGGGCGATCTCTTCCAGGAAGGGGATCAAGCTCATTGCGTCGGTGCGCTCGTGGGCGTCGAGGCGCGTTTGCAGGTGGGACCAGCCCCTCAGATGCAGAAGGACCCGCTCCTTGAAGCCACTGCCCTTGCCCCACTCGCTACAGCAGGCTGCCCAGAGTGGATTGTCCTCGTCGTCCGGGTTCAACAGCTCCTGGACCTGCGTTGTGACCTGACTCCCCGGGGTGGGCGGCGCGGATCCGGACCTCGCAGACCGTCGTCCGGCCCGAGCCGATGGCGAGGACCGAGTTTTCCTTGAGGCTCGTTCGGTCAGAAGGGGACGCGCCGACGACGAGGCGAGGTAGCATCACGTCTCCAGTTTGTACCAGGACCAGACTTCCGAGAAAAGAAACATGCCGATGGTCGCCTCGCCCATCCCCACCGCGAACATGGTCACGTCGGGCACGACCTCGTTCCCAAGCTCCATCGGGACCTGCTGGTAGCCGGGGTAGGTGGCCTCGATGTCCTGAGTGACTTCGCGCACCACCGGCTCCTCTTCGGGGAGGCCGGTGAGCTGGAGCCCGTAGTAGGGCCCGAGCAGGGACACGTGAAAGCTGAACGACGTTTCGTCGATGATCCGGATGCGGCCCGAGTAGGCCGGGGTAGGTGGCCTCGATGTCCTGAGTGACCTCGCGCACCACCGGCTCCTCTTCGGGGAGGCCGGTGAGCTGGAGCCCGTAGTAGGGCCCGAGCAGGGACACGTGAAAGCTGAACGACGTTTCGTCGATGATCCGGATGCGGCCCGAGTAGGCCGGGTCGGCCCAGCCCGCCAGCAGGCTGAGCGAGTCGTTTTGAAGGGGGTAGCGCTCCAGGCGGCGGATCATCGCCAGCCACGTTGGGTACGCTGCTCGGCCGCGGTTGGCGGCCTCCACCCGGCGGAGGTACTCCTCCGTGTCGTTGTAGTAGGGCTCGCCGGGGGGCACGTAGATGCGCGCGTAGGGCATCACTCCCCGCGGGTAGAAGCGGTAGACGACGTCGAGCAGATCGGAGCGGAGTAGGTTCATCACTGTTGCACCGTGGCGCCATGAGCCTTGTACTTGGCGGCAAAAGCTGCCCGCACCCCGAGGATGTACTGGGAGCAGAAGATCCCCCGCGGGAGCTTGTAGTTCATCGTGTAGGCGACGCTCTCGGTGATGTCGATGCTGAGATCGACCGCGAGGCTTGCCGAGATTTTCCCCTTGAGCTCGGTCCGGAGCGGCATTCCGATGGTGAACTTGCAGCGCCACGTCGTTGTGATGTCGACCGGGATACGGGCGACGACATCTTTGAACTCCAGGTTGACGTTGGCCTCTCGATGCCCGCCGCCCTTGCCCATACCGTCATCCTGAAGGATGGTGACGAAGGGGAAGTCCGATGGACTGAAGTCGATGATCTTGATGCCCATCCCGGGCGGCGGGCACTTGGAGCTGCATGCCTCGCTACAGCTCCAGGAGGTCGCTCCCTCTGCTGCCGGGGTTGGCATCTCGCATGTGCTCTTCGGGGAGGGCTTCTCCGGGGTCTCCGGGGTCTCCGGGGTGACGCAGGGGTTATAAGGGGCCTCGCCGTTGTCGAGCGGTTGGCGCGTCGGCTCGGCGAAGTCACCGCCGGTGGTGGAGCCGACGCCGGCGCCGATCGGAATCGTCCCGGAGCCGCCGAAGCCGCCTGACGTGTTGACCCAGCACTCGTCCGGGCTGACCGTGCTGCACCCCATCACGAGCAGCGCTGGCACCAGCAGGAGAAGAAGGAACGAGGTAAAGAACAAACGCATGGAGGAGCCTTTCAGCTCGGTCAGTTGTGCAATGCGCGTCGGGATCACGGACGACGAAGAGAGCCCGCTCGGCCTCAGCTCTCGCTCTCGGCGTCGTCCTCGTCGTCCGCTGGGCGCTTGGCGCGGGCAGAGACCGCCACGCCGCGCTTGCGCTCCTCCTCCGCGCGGACGCGGTTGAGCTCGATCAGCCGCGCCAGGACGTCGTCGCGGACCTCGTCCGGCCAGCGGTAGCGATACGGCTTCTTCTTGCGCTTCTTGCCGCCTTCTTCCTCGTCGTCGCCCTCTTCGCCGTGATCGAGGGAGAAGTCGCACGCGGTCGGGACGTCGCTCCAGCCGTAGGCGTCGAGCACCGCTCGGTCCATGGCGGCGTGGAGGGCGCGGAGCTGGAGGACGGCGGGAGAGCGCTCGTCGGGGTCGTGGAAGCGGTTGTAGGTCCTGGTGAGGCCCTCGTTGTTCGTGACCATGAGGGCGGCGCGGAAGTCGTTGTAAGCTTTGCCGGTGGCTTCGAGGGTGGGGTTGGTTTGCCAGGCGGGGGGGAAGGGGAAGGTCTCGAAGCAGTCGGAGATGGTGTAGCGGACATCGTCCTTCATTGACGAGGCAAAACAACGAGCCCAGGTCTCATGGAAGCGAGACTGAAGGACGGCGAGTGCGCCTTCGTTAGCAAGCGCGAACACGTTGAGCGTATGACCGAACACCATGTTGGCAGGTAGAAAAGCGAAGGCGTGGCGAGCGCTCACCTGAGAGTTGGCGAGCACGCGCGGCATGTCGCGGATGGCCCCATAGAGCGCAGGTGTATAGCGTCCCCACTGCCACCAAAACTGTTTGCGGCGCCGACCATCCGGATTGTCAGCCAACTTCGCTCTTTCAGGCTTCACTCTTTTCTCGACAACCTCTACCAATTCAGGCCACCGCCGCGCATCTTCCTCGGTCATTTGCCCGAAATTGATGACTTGCCGATGGTGCGCGTGCGTGGGGCTCGTGTTGAGCTCCTCGCCGCCGATATAGGAGAAGATTCGCTCGGCGTTCCGTGGATCCTTTTCAATCAAACGCTTCATGTCCGCGAGGCTGCTGGCGCGCTTCTTCTTATCCGTGTCGTCGAACGTGAAGCCCATGCCGAGCACGATGCTCCCCTGGAAACCGAGGTTCTGATTCGCGGCGAGGGGCGCCGGATCGTCGTCAACGTCGTTCGCAACGAGGAAGGCTGAGATGCGCGGCACGTCCTTACCATCGAGCTTGGGAGCGAGGGCAGCTCCCTGGCGCTGGACGTGAACGACGCTGACGATCACGGCTGCCGCGCCAGGCCATTTGTAGCGGCGGTTTACCGCATAAATCCTACCCCCATGCTGAACGATCCACCGCAGCCCCGAGCCGCGCGTATCGCCCTGCGCGATGGTGTTCGTGGCGATGAGGCCGAAGGTCCCGGCGCGGCGGAGCAAGGCAAACGCACGCCGGAAGAAGTGAGCCACGAGGTCAGCATTGCCGTGGGAGTCCTCGTGCAACGCCTTGAGCCACTCGATGTAGAGCGCGCCAGCACTGGCCACGATAGTGTTCTTACCTGCGAAGGGCGGATTGCCCACGAAGCCATCGAAGCCCGGATTCTCTCGCCCATATACCTCCGGGAACTCCAGCTCCCAGTGGAACGGATTTATGGGCGGAGTAAGCGAGTTAAGATCGTCCGCTCGCTCGCGAAGGAGGTGCCCATCCAGTCGGCCGGACAAGAACGGCTGCACCACGGTGTCCCCGAGCCGCTTGAGGACCTTATCCCGCGCTGCATCCTTCTTCTCGGAAAAGAACGCGAACACAGCGAGATCCGCGATCGCCCGGACATCGGAGATAAGGTCCTCCGCCTCGCCGAGCAGCCGGGACTTCTCCGTCATATCCGACGCTTCGTCGCCGAGCGCGTGGATCTGCGCGCGCTTCTGCTCGACCGCCTTGAGAACAGTCATGAGCCGCGGGCGGAGCAAGAGCGAAGGCGTCCCCTTATCTTTCCAGTCGAAGCAGGCGACTTGCTCCTTCCCGAGGCCGACCAGCGAATCCCCCTGCCGGAGGGCATGATCCAGGAACGTGAAGGGGTGGTCCTTGGCGAGCGTGAAGAGCCAGAGCGAGAGCTTGGCCAGATCCACAGCAAAGGGGTTCTTATCCACCCCATACAAACAGCGCTGCGCGACCAGCCTTCGAGCGTGAAGCGTACGATCCTCATCCGGAGGTATGACCGGAGCCCCGCCATAGACACTCCACGCCATATCCAGCGCATCGGCCAGGAAGCGGCACGCCTCGACCAGGAACGCGCCCGATCCCATCGCCGGATCACACACCTTGAGCCCGAGAATATGCTCGGCCGTCGGTGTGGTCCCCTTCCCCAGCCTATCGAGCTGCGGCTGAAGCGTCGTCCTCACGATCGGCTCCGTAAGCTCGCGCGGCGTGTAATGGCTCCCGGATCTCCTGCGCTCCTCCGTAGGCTGGAGGTAAAGCGCCCCGACCGGCAGCACATCCGGAGTATGCGAAGACCCCTTCTTCCCGATCGCTGCCAGCAACCCGCCTTCGTCCTTGGCCGACTTCCACGCTTTCAGCGCGCTCTCCGCCAACTTACATCCGGTCTCCGCCAGGGCCTTCTCTCGCGCCGCCTCCGGGAGCTTCACCATCGCTTCCAGGTCGATCACGACATGATGCGGCAGCACGCCGATCGAGCGCCCAACGGCCTGCTCGATCGTGAACCCCATCATCGCCTCATAAACTGATCCGATCTGCTCCACCTCCAGCGCGCGGTACGAGAGCCGCTCGCCGTCGAGGTAGAGCAGCAGCCCTACCACCTCGTAAATCACCCCGTCCGAGACCAGCGGCGGCGCGATTCGCTCCCCCATCACCCGCCGCGAGCCGTGGGCGCGCCCTTCGAGGAAGGGATAGGCGTCGGGCTCGAAGAGCCGCCCGGCGCGCGCGGGTATACGCATCTCCTCCGCGCGCGTCCCGTCGTGGAGGACGCGGAACAGCGTCAAGAGCTGCGCCCAGGCTCCGTAGCGCGCGTGCATGGTGTCCGGGTGCCGCCCGGCGTCTTCCCTCAGGCGCTCGAACAGGCCGGTGACCGAGTAGCTCCCGGG
>Ga0209181_10007129_pt1 | contig 15438 bp, 13 predicted proteins | sample MAT05_FD_187208 | JGI IMG/M metagenome (GOLD analysis project Ga0209181, IMG submission 187208) | Freshwater microbial communities from Lake Fryxell liftoff mats and glacier meltwater in Antarctica - MAT-05 (SPAdes) (version 2) | ecosystem: Environmental > Aquatic > Freshwater > Ice > Liftoff... | reverse complement strand
GCCAGGACCTGGATCTGGACTTTTTCCAGCGCCGCCTGAAGCAGGCGCTCGACTACCGGACGCGGCGCGGTTGCGACCCGAAGCTCGGGCGGCTGGTTTGGAGCGAAAGCGATGGGCTGCCGGGCGTGATCGTGGATCGCTACGGCGAGCATCTGGTGGTGCAGACGCTGACGCTGGCGATGGACTTGAAGAAGGACGTGCTGGTGCAGGCGCTGCAGGCGTTATTCGCGCCGAGGTCGATCGTGGAGCGCAATGACGCGCCGATCCGCAAGGCGGAGGGCATGGAGCTACACACCGGAATGCTCGCGGGCGAACCGCCGGAGTCCTTTGAGATCGTGGTGCAGGGGCTGCGTTTCGAGGTGGATCTGCTGCGCGGGCAGAAGACGGGGTTTTACCTCGATCAACTGCCAAACTACGCGGCGGTGGCGGCGCATGCGAAGGGGCGCAAGGTGCTGGATTGCTTTGCGAATCAAGGCGCTTTCGCGCTGGCCTGTGCGCAGGCCGGGGCGACGCAGGTGCAAGCGGTGGAGATCAGCGAGGAATGCGTGGATCAGGTGCGGCGCAATGCGACGCGTAACGGGCTGAAGGTGGAGGCATACGCGGTGAACGCCTTTGACATGCTGAAGGACCTGGAGCGGCAGGAGGCGCGCTACGATTTAATCGTCCTCGATCCGCCTTCCTTCACGAAGACGAAGGGCAAGCTCAACGACGCGATGCGCGGCTACAAGGAGATCCACTTGCGCGCACTGAAGCTGCTCAATCCGGACGGCATGCTCGCGACTTTTTGCTGCTCCCATCATGTGAGCCGGGAGATTTTCATGGAGATGATCAATGAGTCCGCCGTGGATGCGCGGAAGACGCTGCGGCAGATCGAGGCGTATTCGCAGGGTGCGGATCACCCGATCATCACCACGCTGCCGGAGACGGAGTATTTGAAGGGGTGGTTGTTCGAGTTGGCGCCGGGGAGATGAGCGCCGACGCCACGCTGCCTCCGCTCGGGACGCTCCGGATGTTCCGGCTGCTGCTCTGGGTGCATTGGCGGACGTGGCTGGCGCGCTGGCGCAGCGTGTGGCGCAAATCGCCGGCGCTGGTCGCGGTGCTCGCGGGCTTTGTCCTCGGCTATCTCGCGCTGGGCTACTGGCTGTTTTTTGAAGGGCTGAATTTTCTCTACCGCTTCCCACTCGTGGGCAGCTTGCTCTCGCAGCGCATCCTCTATCTCATCTTCGGCTTCTTCTTCGTGATGCTGGTGTTTTCGAACCTCATCATCGGCTACTCCACGCTCTTCAAAAGCCGCGAGACCTCGTGGCTGCTCTCGCTACCGCTGCCGCCGCGGAATATCTACCGCTGGAAGTTCCTCGAATCGCTCGTCGTCTCGAGCTGGGCGCTGCTCTTCCTGAGCGCGCCGATGATGATCGCCTACGGGCGCGTCCACGCCGCGGAGCCGATCTTCTTTGCGCAGGTCGCGCTGGTCTTTGTGCCGTTCGTCATCATCCCGGCGGTCATTGGCTCCACGATCATCGTCTTCCTCGTGCGCCTGCTCGGGAAACGCGACGTGAAAAACGTGGTGTTGATTCTCGCGCTCGGCGTGATAGCGCTGCTCATCGCCGGGGTGAAACCCGTGACGGACACAGATGCCATCGCCTCGCAGGACGTGCTCTCCTTCGACCTACTCCTGCGCCACACGCGCTTGAGCGTGAACCCGTATCTACCGAGCGCCTGGCTCACGCAGACGATCCTCGCGTGGAGCGATGGCCTGATGCGGCAGGGCGCGTTCTATTTCCTGCTGCTGCTCAGCTACGCGCTCATGGGGCTCTTCATCGGCTTCGAGTTTGTCGGGCGGTTTTTCTTTGGAAGCTGGACGGTCGCGCTGAGTTCGCGCGCCGCGCGCTTCCAGAAGCTCGCTGTGGCGCGGCGCACGCGGGAACGAAAACGCTCGCTGCTCGAGCGTGTGAGCGATCTCTTTCGCCCACTCTCCCCGCCCGCCGCGGCGCTTGTGCTCAAGGATGCGCGGCTGTTCTGGCGCGACCCGGCGCAGTGGATTCAATTCATGATCTTCTTCGGGCTGCTCTGTATCTACGTCGTGAACCTGCGGAACGTGGCCTTCAATTTTCAGAACCCGTTCTGGGAGACGATGATCAGCTACCTGAACCTCGCCGCTTCGGCGCTGACGCTCTCGACGCTGACCACGCGCTTCGTCTTCCCGCAGTTTTCCCTCGAGGGTCGGCGCCTCTGGATCATCGGCCTCGCGCCGATCGGCGTGCAAAAGGTGCTGCTGCAAAAATTTTGGATGAGCTGCCTGAGCGCGATGACGATCACGACCACGCTGATGATCGTGTCGAGCCTGATGCTGCATCTGCCGTGGTCGAAAGTGGTGTTTTTTGCGGTTTCGATCGGGATGATGAGCGCGGCACTGAGCGGCATGGCGGTGGGGCTCGGCGCGCTCTTCCCCAATTTCAAGGAAGACAATCCGAGCAAGATCGTGAGCGGGTTTGGCGGCACCCTGTGTCTCGTCGCGAGCTTCCTTTACATCACGATTTTCGTCGCGCTCGCGGCGCTGCCGGATGTCAGCCGCGTGGTGACTTTGCGCTGGCCGATTCCGCCGGCCCTGCCCTACGCGGTGGCCGCGGTGATCAGCGCGGCGGTGCTCTTCTTTCCGATGATTCTCGCGATGCGGCGCGTGAAAAATCTGGAAATCTGAAGCGGGCTCACTACGCTCGCGCTCACCCACGCAAATCATGGCTGACCGCACCCGCTCCGACGACCAATACCTCGACCTTCCCGAAGATGAATCCATGGGCGGAGAGGCCCTCGACAACCAAGTGCAGAAGGCGCAGGAGCAACTCCTCTCGCTCAAGCGCCAGCAGGAGGCGATCGAGAAACAGAAACGTGAGCTCGAAGAACTCAGCCGCCGCCAGGAACAGCTCCAGGCCGGCAAGGCCGAGATGGTCGAGCGATTCACGCGCGCCGTCGTGGTCCTGGAGCGGGAAAATTACGACGCCGGCAAACGCGTCGAGTTGCTCAACGCCATCCACGATTCTTTCAACAGCCACCTCGAACAGCTCGACTCGATCAACCCGAAAGCGTGGGAAGGCCTCGACATCAACAAGGAGCTGACCAAGGCCCTGAGCGCCGTGGATGACGCGCGCGCCGAATACGCCCGCTCCCTCCCGAAAATCAGCCCGGCCAAGGATACCGAAGGCGGCGACCACGTTGCGGCGAGCATCGGCTACCAGACGGATTACGCGCCGGTGGAGCAGAAGGATTTCGTGTATTGGCTCAAGGCGGGATTCGCTTTCACGCTGCCGCTTTTCGGCCTCGGCATCATCCTCATCATCGTCCTTGTCGCTGTCTTCAATCGCTAATCTGCGCATGCTCCCCAAGCGCCGCCCCGACACCAAAAACAAAGGTCCTTCCCCGCTCGACGAAAAGGCCCGCGCCCTCGCCGAACAGGAAGTGAAACTGCGCGCCGAGATGGAGAAACATCAACGCCTGATCGAGAAGGCGCCGGAGATTGCCAGGGAGCGGCAAAAGCGGCAGCGCGACGAGTTCGTGAATCGAGCCAGTCGCAATGAAGGGCGGACCGCATCACGCGCAACTTTAAAAGATCCGCGCTACGAGTTGAACAACACGATCCCGGCCCGCCAGCGCAGCCTGCGCTCCGAACGGCAGCGCGGACGGTTGCTCTTCTTCGTCCTGCTCATGCTTTTCGCAGCGGTAGCGTATTGGGGCTACTTCACCTTTACCCAGCAGTAGCCCTCCCGGCGGAAGTCGCGTGCCGACGGATGTTCGGCGTTGAATGTCCCCCGCCCGCCCTCTCTACTACGCGTCCCTATGACTGCCAACTTCGACGTCCGCTACACCGCGCAACTCGCGCGCCTGCATTTGAGCGAGGAGGAAATTGCCAAGTTTCAAACGCAGCTCTCGCAGGTCCTCGCCTACGTCGAAAAGCTCGAGCAAGTCGATGTGAGCGGCGTCGAACCGACGGCGCACGCCAACGCGGTCTTCAACGTCTTCCGCGAGGACGCGACGCGTGATTGGTTCACGGCCGCCGATGCGCTGAGCAACGCCCCGCGCACCGCGAACCAGCTCTTCATCGTGCCGAAGGTCATCGAATAGCGCATGGAACTGACCGCCCTCTCCGTCGCCGAAGTGCAGCAGAAGCTGCGCACCAGAGAAGTCTCGCCCACCGAAGTCCTGCGCTCGCTCGAAGCGCGGATCATGCAAGTGGATCCTGCCATCCGCGGCTACCTCTCGCGCGATTTCGAAGCCGCATTGCAGCTCGCCGAAAAGGCGGATGTTTCGCTCCCGCTCGGCGGCGTGCCGATCGCGATCAAAGACGTGATCAACGTGACCGGCGAGCCCTGCACCGCCGGCTCGAAGATTCTTCAAGGCTATCGCTCCAACTACGACGCCACCGTTATCTCCAAGCTGCGCGCGGCGGGCGCGATTCCGTTTGGCCGCTGCAATCTCGATGAATTCGCGATGGGAAGCTCGACGGAAAACTCCGCCTTCGGTCACACGCGCAATCCATGGGATCAGTCGCGGGTGCCTGGCGGTTCCAGCGGCGGCTCAGCAGCGGTCGTGGCGGCGGATGAAGCTTTCGCCGCGCTCGGTTCGGACACTGGCGGTTCGATCCGCCAGCCCGCCGCGCTCTGCGGTTGCGTGGGTTTGAAGCCGACCTACGGTCGCGTCTCGCGTTTCGGGCTGATCGCTTTCGCCTCGTCGCTCGACCAGATCGGCCCGTTCACGAAAAACGTCCGCGACTCTGCGCTGCTGCTCAACGTGATCTCCGGTCGCGATCCGCAGGATTCCACGAGCCTCAACGAACCCGTACCCGACTACACCGCCGGGCTCGGTCGCGACTTGAAGGGCGTGCGCCTCGGCATGCCGCGCGAGTATTTCATCGAAGGTGTCGATCCGCAGGTCGACGCCGCGGTGCGCGCCGCGATCAAGCACTACGAATCGCTCGGAGCCGAGATCGTCGAGGTTTCGCTGCCGAATACCGAGCACGCGGTCGGCGTGTACTACATCATCGCGACTGCCGAGGCCTCGGCAAACCTGGCGCGCTTCGATGGTGTCCGCTATGGACATCGCGCCGCGGACGCGACTGGCCTGCTGGATCACTACGGGCGCACTCGCGAGGAAGGCTTTGGGCCGGAAGTGAAGCGCCGCATCATTCTCGGCACCTATGTCCTGAGCAGCGGTTACTACGACGCCTATTACCTGCGCGCGCAGAAAGTCCGCACGCTCATCCGCGACGATTTCACGAGGGCATTCGAGAAGTGCGACGCGATCATCGGACCGACCTCGCCGGAGGTGGCGTTCAAAGCGGGCGACCGCAGCGACGATCCGCTGAAAATGTATCTCGCCGACATCTTCACGATAGCGACGAACCTCGCCGGCATCTGTGGCCTGTCACTCCCGTGCGGCTTTGCCGAGGTGGAGGGGAAGAAGCTTCCCGTCGGATTGCAGTTGCTCGCCAAACCCTTTGCCGAAGCACAACTCCTGCAGATCGCCCACGCCTACGAACAATCGACCGACTGGCACAAAGCGCGTCCGGCGCTCTGAATCAGGCGGCTTTCGTCGCGGGCGCGGTCTTGTGACCGAGGATGCGGAGGGTCTGATTGAGCTGCTCCACCTGCAGCGGCTTTTTCAGCACCGTCACCGGGCCGAGCTTGAGAATGTTGTCGAGCATCTGGCTGTCCGGGTAGCCCGTGATGATCACGATCGGCAGCTCGGGATCGATCTCCTTCGCGTATTTATAAATCTCATCACCCGTGATGTCCGGAAGCTGGAGATCGAGGAAGCAAAAATCGAACTTCTGCTTTTGCAGCGCCGCGAGCGCTTCCTTGCCCGTGCCGACCACGAGGCGGCTGAAGTTGGCCTTCTTGAGGAAAAGCTTGAACATGCTCTGGAGCGCTTCGTCGTCATCGACCACGAGCACCGTCGGCTGGCCTTGCTCTTCAGTGCGAAGGACATCGCGATCGAGCGCGTCCTTTTTCACCCGCCACCGCCCGCCGATCTGGATCGCCGGGAGCTGCCCGCGCTGCACCAAGTAGTACACTGTCGGCAACGGAATGCGGAGATACTCGGCGGTTTCCTTCACGGTCATCAGGTTGTGCGTGGATGGCGTCATGGCTGAGAGTTTTTGTAATTACCGTGTCTTAACCGGAATTTCGGGAAAAATGGCGACTCTTTAGGCAAGTGTCAACGGCGTACTCTCGCGTATTTGCGAAAAGTGACGATCAATGCGTGTGCCAGCCCCAGACAAAAGTCCGCGTGCCAAACGCTGGACAAATCCTCCCTCGCCCCGGATAGTCGCCGCTCCTTTCCGGGAACCCTGAATGAGCGCCATCTTCCTTAAGCGATTCCTGCAACGCCCTTTTCAGGTCGCTTCGATCATTCCCAGCTCGCGGACCCTGATCCGCCGGGTGGCTGGCAAGATGGATTTCACCCAGCCCCGGGTGATCGTGGAATACGGGCCGGGCGAAGGCTGCCATACTCGGGAAATCGTCCAGCGCATGCACCAGGATTCACAGGTGATCCTCTTCGAACTCGACGCCGAACTCGCCCAGCACCTTGAAGATCAGTTCCGCGGCGACCGCCGGATCACCATCCTCAATACCGACGCCGCGCACCTCCCTCGCGAACTCCTCAAACGCGGTATCCCCCATTGCGATTACGTCGTTTCCGGCATCCCGTTCAGCATCCTGGAGCCAGAGAAAAAGCGTGAGTTGCTGCGCAGCACCTACGACTGCCTCGCCCCGCACGACAGCGCCGCCTTCATCATCTACCAGTACACCAACGAGCTCGTCGCCCACTGCCGACACTTCCCACGCGTCGAGTCCGAATATTGCCTGCGCAATATCCCGCCGAGCTTCGTCACCAAGTTCTACAAAACCGCCAACGGCAGCGCCCACGGCAAGAACGGGCACGGGAAAAACGGCGGTCACCGCCACTAGCCGCCACGCGGCGCGGCTCCTGGACGAGGATTTTTCCCCTCGTATAAACACTCCCCTCTTTCCAAGTCCCGTGTGCTTTGTGCAAGCTGCGGGCATGTCCTCCACCCGCACCGAAAAAGATTCCATGGGCACGATGGAAGTGCCTTCCGACGCCCTCTACGGCGCCTCCACCCAGCGCGCCGTCCTCAATTTTCCCATCTCCGGGCACGGCTTTGGCCGCGAGTTCATCCGCGCCCTCGGGCTCATCAAATGGGCCTGCGCCGAAGCTAATCTCGAACTCGGCCGCCTTACCGAGGACCGCGTGACGCTCATCGCCCGCGCGGCCCAGGAAGTCATCGAAGGGAAACACGACGCCCACTTTCCGGTCGATATCTACCAGACCGGCAGCGGCACCTCGACGAACATGAACATCAACGAGGTCATCTCGAATCGCTGCTGCCAGCTCGCCGGCAAGCCGATCGGCTCGAAAGAACCGGTTCACCCGAATGACCACGTGAACATGGGGCAATCGAGCAACGACATTATCCCCACCGCCATCCACGTCGCCGTCGGCGAGCGCATCCGCAAGTATCTGATGCCCGCGCTGGAAGGCCTGCACGCCGCACTTGAAAAGAAGACCCTGGAATTCTGGGACGTCATCAAAATCGGTCGGACCCATCTGATGGACGCCACACCAGTCCGCCTCGGGCAGGAATTCGGCGGCTACGCCAAGCAGATCGAATATGCCAAACTCCGCGCCGGCAACGCCCTCGCCGCCATCGAGGAACTCCCGCTCGGCGGCACCGCCGTCGGCACCGGACTCAACTGCCATCCCGACTTCCCCGGCATCGTCATGCGCCATCTCTGGCACCAGACCAGCATCCCCTTCCGCGAAGCTCGCAACCACTTCGAGGCGCAGGCCGCCAAGGATGGCCTCGTGCAAGCCAGCGGCCAACTCAAGACCATCGCCGTCTCCCTCTTCAAAATCGCCAACGACATCCGCTGGCTCAGCAGTGGGCCCCGCTGCGGCATCGGTGAGATCCTCCTCCCCGAGACTCAGCCTGGCAGTTCCATCATGCCCGGCAAGGTGAACCCCGTGATCTGCGAGAGCGTCATGCAAGTCTGCGCCCGCGTCATCGGCAACGACACCACCGTCACGTGGGCGGCGGCGAATGGAAACTTCGAGCTCAATGTCATGATGCCCGTCCTCGCCCAGTCGCTCCTCGAGTCCCTGCGCCTCCTCGCCAATGTCACCAACGTCTTCCGCGAGAAGTGCATCGTCGGCATCAAGGCTAACATCCCGCGTTGCAACGAACTCGTGGAATACAGCATGGCCATGGTCACCAGCCTCGCTCCCATCATCGGCTACGATAAAGCCGCCGAGATCGCCAAGATCAGCGCCAAGACCGGCAAGACCATCCGTGAGATCTGCCGGGACATGCAGATCCTCCCCGAAGCCGAACTCACCAAGGCCCTCGATCCCTTTGCGATGACCAAACCCGGCGGTGAAGGCAGCGCCGGCGGGTAGAACCCAAGCCCGCCTCCCGTTCCTTGGGCCGAAGCTCAGATCCTTGGTCTTCGGCGAACCCGCCGTCTCGCAACCTCGGCTACGCTGCCACCGGCACGCCGACCAACTGCGCGACGAGCGCCTTGAGCTCCGCCACTTCGCGCTCCAGCGATTTGATCCGCTCAGCCGTCTTTGGCAGGCGATGATAGTGAGCCACGAGCTCGCGCGCTTCTTTAATCGGGATGCCGTAGGTGCCCATGAGCACTTGTTTGGGCGCGGCGTCCTTGCTCACACCGCTCTTCGCCGTGACGACGACCTGGTCGCCGATCTCGATGTGCCCGACCACGCCGACCTGCCCGGCGAGGGTGATGTATTTGCCCAGACGGGCGCTGCCGGAAATGCCGGTCTGGGAGACGATGAGGCAGTGCGGGCCGATGACGACGTTGTGGGCGATCTGCACAAGGTTATCGATTTTGGTGCCGGTTTGGATCCAGGTGCGGCCGAAGCGCGCGCGGTCGATGGTCGTACAGGCGCCGACCTCCACATCGTCGTCGATCTGCACGATGCCGCGGTGCACGACCTTTACGTGCCGCCCTTCCTCAAATCGGAAGCCGAAGCCATCGCTGCCGAGCACGGCGCCGCTGTGGATGATGACGCGCGCGCCGACGAGGGTGCGCTCCTTGAGGACGGCGCCGGGATTGATGAGGCAATCCTCGCCGAGCTGCGAACCCTGACCAATAAAGGCGTGCGCGCCGATGCTGGTCCGCGCGCCGACTTTCACGCCGGCCTCGATGACGGCGCACGGATGAATAGTGGCGGTGGGGTGAACCTCCGCGGTGGCGTGGACCACGGCTCCGGGATGGATGCCGACGGGCGCGGTGATTTCGACCGGTGGAGCGAGGCGCTCGAGGACGGTGCTGAAGGACGCGGAAGGGCTGGTCACGCGGAGGAGAATGCCGGCGAGCGGTTCGTCGAAAGTGGTGGGGACGAGGACGACGCTGGCCCGGGTGGCGCGGAGGGCGCGGAGGTATTTCGGGTGCTCGAAGAAGGCCACGTCGCCGGGCTGGGCGTCCTCGAGCGAGGAGGCGCCGGTGATGAGGGCGTGCGGGTCGGTGTTGGGCGGGAGCGTGGTGCCGAGGGCGTCGGCGATTTCGAGAAGTGTCATGCGAGTGAGGTGAGGGAGCAGGCGCGGCTGCGATCTCGAACGCCTCGCGGTGGCAGCGACACTGGTTCCGCCGAAGTGCGGAGAAGTCCTGAACGGGATGCCGCAGCGTCCGCCCGAAGAGGCCGCGCGTCAACGTCTGAGCTATTCCGCGAAAAGAACGATTCATTGCGCCAGCGGACGAACGCCACCACGCTGCGCCATGGCTGCTCCCAAAGATCTCGTCTCCTTTCACAGCGACGAGAACTTCCGCAAGGGCGCCTGCCACGGCGCGCACTGGATCGTGGAGACGGCGGACACGCTGGCCGCGCAGGGGCGGAGCGCCGCGGACATCAACACCCACCTGAGCGATCTCGCGGACGTACTAGCCGAGTGGCGCAGCCAGACGACCGAACTGCCGGATGGCAACCCATGGGACTGGAGCTACAAGGACCTGGCGAGCGTGATCAAGACCCTCGCCAAGGAATAGGCACTGCGGACTGGTGGCATTGATCGGGGATCATGGGTTGACCCGGCGCAGCGCAGGCCGGATGATCCCGGCGTTTCGTCCAGGACTTCCCGCCACGCGGCGGGTGCCATGTCGATGCCACCGCGAGGTGCTCGAAATACGATAACCGACGACATGGAAACTTCACCGAATACCAAACACATCGCCTTCGTCGGCGACTACATCCCGCGCCGCTGTGGCATCGCCACCTTCACTGCGGACATCTGCGAAGCCGTGGCCGCGGAGTTTCCGGAGACGCAGTGCATCGTGGGTTCAGTCAACGATCGACCCGAAGGCTACGACTACCCCGAGCGGGTGCGCTTTGAAATCGACGAGCAGGAACTCGACTCGTATCGGCGCGCCGCGGAATTCCTGAATATCAACAATGTCGAAGTGGTGTCAGTGCAGCACGAGTTCGGCATCTACGGAGGCGCTGCCGGGAGTCATTTGCTGTCCTTCCTCCGCGAAGTGCGCAAGCCGGTGGTCACCACGCTGCACACCGTGCTCAAAGAGCCCAACTCCGACCAGCGCGCGGTGATGGATGAACTCAACCTGCTCTCCAACCGCTTTATCGTCATGGCCGAGCGCGGGCAGCGCATGCTGGAGACGATCTACGGCGTGGACCCGGCGAAGATCGACCTCATCCCGCACGGCGTGATCGACATGCCCTTCATCGACTCCAACTTCTACAAAGACGTCTTCGGCGTGGAGGGGAAGACGGTGTTGCTCACCTTCGGCTTGCTCTCGCCTAACAAGGGCATCGAATACGTCATCGAGGCCCTCCCCGCGATCCTCGCCCGGCACCCGAATGTTGTCTATCTCGTGCTCGGCGCCACCCATCCCCACCTCATCGCCCGCGAGGGAGAGGCGTATCGACGAAAGCTGGAGCGCCGCGCCGAAGAGCTCAGGGTGAAGGATCAGGTCATCTTCCACAATCGCTTCGCCACCCTCGAGGAGCTGAAGGAATTCATCGGCGCTGCCGACATCTACCTCACGCCTTATCTGAACGAAGCGCAGGTCACCTCCGGCACGCTGGCTTACACCTTCGGCGCTGGCAAGGCGATCATCTCCACACCCTACTGGCATGCGCAGGAACTGCTCGCCGGGGAGCGCGGCGTGCTCGTTCCCTTCCGGGATTCGCAGGCCATCGCGGAAGGCGTGAACCACTTTCTCTCCAACCCCACGCTGATGACGGCGATGCGCAAGCGCGCCTGGAAAGCTGGCCGGGAGATGATCTGGCCGGTGGTCGCGCGCCGCTACATGGAGAGCTTCGAGCGCGCCCGCGCCAGCTTGAGTGTGCCTTCGGTGGAGACCGTGGCCGTGCGCACGATGGAGAATGCGAACTACCCGATGCCGCCACTCAATCTCGACCATCTGTTCAAGATGAGCGACCACACGGGCATCTTCCAGCACGCTATCTACAACGTGCCTAACTACCACGAAGGATACTGCACGGACGACAACGCCCGTGCCTTCATCCTCACCGTGCTGCTCCAGGAAAACTCGGCGCCGCAGCCGGAGATCGAACGTTTCACGAGCAGCTACCTCGCGTTCCTGTGGTATGCCTTCGACGCCAACACCTGCCGGTTCCGCAATTTCATGAATCATCACCGTGAGTGGATCGAGCGGGCGGGCTCGGAGGACAGCCATGCGCGCGCTCTCTGGGCCGTAGGCACAGCGCTCGGGCGCTCGCACGATCCGGGCCATCGTAACCTCTGCGCGCTCCTCTTCCAGCGAGGACTCCCGCCGGTGGCTCGCTTCAGCTCCCCGCGGGCGTGGGCCTTTGCGTTGCTGGCCATTCACGAATACCTCCGCACCTTCTCGGGCGACCGGGTCGTGGCGCAGATGCGCGATGTGCTCGCCAGCCAGCTCGTCGGTTTATTCCGCGCCAATTCCTCGCCGGACTGGCAATGGTTCGAGCGCAGCGCCACCTACGACAACGCCAAGCTCTCCCACGCGCTCATCCTCAGTGGACATTGGACCTCGCACGGGGAGATGCTCGACATCGGACTCTCGTCGCTGCGCTGGCTCGTCGAGGCGCAGACCGCAGAAGGCGGACACTTCGCGCCGATCGGCTGCCACGGCTTTTGGCAGAAAGGCGGCGAGCGAGCGCGCTTCGACCAGCAGCCCCTGGAAGCGCACGCCACGCTCTCCGCCTGCCTCGAAGCTTACGGCGCAACCGGTGACGAATACTGGCAGCAGGCGGCGCGGCGCTGTTTCGAATGGTTCCTGGGGCGCAACGACCTCGGCCAGTCGCTTTACGATCCGATGACCGGCGGCTGCCGCGACGCGCTCCTCCAGGATCACCTCAATCAAAACCAGGGCGCCGAATCGAGCCTCGCCTACTACCTCTCCCGCACCGAAATCGCCCGCGCCGCCGCCGGCCAAATCTCCCTCGTCCAGCCATGCGCCGCCTGACCTTACACCCCACCGGAATCAATCTCCGGCCTAACACCGCCCGCGTCCTCGTCCGCGCGTTCATCCCCGGCGATACGGCGCGGATCGTCAATATCATCGGCCGCGCGCTCGCCCTGAGCGAAGCTGAGACGCGAGAGCAACTCGCGGAGACCACCGTCGCTTTCGGCGAGCGCCACCAGGATCTCCGCGGCGTCTGGTGCCGGCATTTCGAGCGGGTCAAAGGTCACGTCTTCAGCGGTCGCCCGCTCTCCGAGGCCCGCCAGCTCTACATCGGCGCGCTTTTCTCCGGAGAATACGCACTCGAAGCCGCCGCGCTCTTCAATCCCTCGATCGTGCCCGATCCCGATCAATCCGGCCTCGCGGAAGGCGAACTGCGCTTCATCCTCAGCCTCCGCGCCACCGGCGAAGGTCACATCTCCTCGATCGAATTTCGCAGCGGCATCGTCCACGCCGATCACGCCGTGACCATCGATGATCCCTCGCGCTTCGTCACCGCGCCCGCGCTCAATCCGAACCCCACGTATCGCAAGAGCGTCTTCCTACATAAACTGATGGAAATGGGTTTCGAAAACGACTGGTCCAACGACGTGATGAAATCGCTGAACAAGGACTTCACGCTGAGCGAACTGGAGGCCGCGATGCGCCGCGCCGCGAGCGAACTCGGCCCCCTGCCCCGCGAAGTGCAACGCACCGCCGAATGTGTCCGCTGGCTCGCCGAATCGAACTACGAAGTCCACTTCCCTCCAAGCGTGGCGGTCTCCGAGCGCATCATCTTTCCCGTCTCCTCCAATGAGAGCAACGGCATGGAGGACGCGCGCTTCGTCCGCTTCGTCGAGGACGACGGCTCCGTGATCTACTATGCGACTTACACCGCCTACAATGGCCGCGCCATTCTCCCGCAACTCCTCGAAACCTCCGATTTCCTAAACTTCCGCGCCCGCACCCTCAATGGTCGCGCTGTGCAAAACAAAGGCATGGCCTTCTTTCCGCGCCGCATCGACGGGCGCTACGCCATGATCTCGCGGCAGGACGACGAGAACCTCTTCCTGATGTACTCCGATAATCCGCACTTCTGGAGCGAACCGCAGATTCTCCGGCGCCCAACGCAGTCTTGGGAGATGGTGAAAATCGGCAACTGTGGCTCGCCGATCGAGACTGAAGCCGGCTGGCTTGTGATCACCCACGGCGTCGGCCCCATGCGGCAGTATTGCCTCGGCGCCATCCTCCTCGATCTTCACGACCCGAGCATCGTCCTCGCCGAACTCACCGACCCACTCCTCAGCCCGAGCGGTGCGGAGCGCGAAGGTTACGTGCCGAACGTCGTCTACACCTGCGGCGCGCTCGTCCATCGCGACCGCCTTATCCTCCCTTACGGCCTGAGCGACACCGCCACGACCATCGCCACCATCGATCTCCCCGAACTCCTCGCCGCCCTCACCAAAAGCAAGACGCCCTGACTTTCGCCAGGGCGTCTGCGGAATTTAGAAGTCTAAAGAAGGCGGGCGCTTAGTAGCGCTTCTGGTAGCCACCTTCGCGGCTGCCACCACCACCACCGCCGCCGAAGTCACGGCGCGGTCCGCCACCGGTGCGGTCTTCGCGAGGACGGGCTTCATTCACGGTCAGCGCGCGGTTCATGAAGTTCTTTTCATGAAACATGCCGATCGCTTTCTGCGCTTCCTCGTCCGTGGACATGGTGACGAAGGCAAAGCCGCGGGATTTCCCCGTGAACTTGTCCTGCATGAGGGCGGCTTCCTTCACGGTGCCGGCTTGGGCGAAGTGATCCTGAAGGTCGATTTCGGTGGTGTCGAAGGAGAGATTCCCGACGTAGAGTTTACTGGCCATACTGATTATCTAGTTAGCAACTGAGGAGCGGTCTGCGGCTGTTCCCGAAGGATTCGGGTCTCAAAACTGCCACTGAAGGTTCCGCGGACGAATCCGCAAAGCGAAACAACTAGCAATCTACCATGCCCTGTGGGCTCAAACACTGCACGGGTAGAAGACCACGCATTCCCTGATGAGCAAGAGGTATCTCCAGTTTTCTTCGCTGAGCCGAACACCGACGGCAACCACACGGAAAATCGATCTCCTACCGGGACTCGAAACGAGCGGAAGGGGTGGGATTCGAACCCACGGTGCCTTTAACAGCACGCTCGATTTCGAGTCGAGTGCCTTAGACCGGACTCAGCCACCCTTCCTATTAATAATCAACGACTTGCGAACTTTTTTCTGAGGCCGCTTTGCCGTTTATACGGTCTGTTTCTACGGGCTGCGTGGAAATCGTCAATTCCCAATGCATGGCACCGTTAAAAAATCGCCGTCTGGCAGCCGACTCAGGTCTCAGTTCCTTTATCGCCATCGCAACGGGCGCAAATATGTGAGCACCTTTGCCTCGGGCAAGGAGAAATGGGCCAGTTTGAGAACGAAACCTCTCCCTCGCGGGCAACCGGATGAAGGAGCACTTGGATGCAGCGGGAGAAGCAAAAGCTTGCCGAAAATGAGGCGGAACCCACCAACCGGATGACCTTCGCCGAGGACCTGACCGCCTATCGAGCGAAGCTGGATCATTCCTCTGAACGGCCAAATACCAAGGTCTGCCGGAAAAGCCGGGCCCAAACTGGTTCTCGAGTCCCGGCCAGATGCCGAATCGATCAAAGTCCGCAATATCACATCAAAGACTGTGGAGAATTCGTTGCGGCAATTCCACGCTGAGGCCAAACCGCATTTCCCTCCCGCTGCCAAATCCGCCGCCCAAACTCGATCGGCGCAAGCGCGCCGACAATTAAATGCGCCCTGGATGGAATGGCACTTAAATAGCGGAGATTTGTGAGGTAGTTAGGCACGGTGAGGGACTTCGTGGAAGAGATGGCGTGGGCGGGTGAGGAGTTGGTAGGATTTGGGGCGTCTTTTGACGGCGCGCGGTTCG
>Ga0209181_10007125_pt1 | contig 15443 bp, 9 predicted proteins | sample MAT05_FD_187208 | JGI IMG/M metagenome (GOLD analysis project Ga0209181, IMG submission 187208) | Freshwater microbial communities from Lake Fryxell liftoff mats and glacier meltwater in Antarctica - MAT-05 (SPAdes) (version 2) | ecosystem: Environmental > Aquatic > Freshwater > Ice > Liftoff... | reverse complement strand
GCAGCAATTCTTTTGCAGAAAGCTAGCCCTTGGCTATCGCTTTAATTCATTTAAACTTTTGCTTTGTTTAAGCCTGCTTAGCATTACAATCTCAAGTAAAAAATGTACGGGTAATAATAACCCACCATCAACCACAACAGAAATCACAGTGTCAGTAGCAAGTACATGGACCGCTTCTTTTCCTTCGGCATACACTTGCAATTCTAAACCATCATTCGGAAACAATCCCACTTATAATGCAGGATCTTGTAGTTACTATTCTGGTACTAATAAGAGATTCACTGAGATCATCGTGAAAGATCTTATTACAAATACAGAATTTTCAAGAAAATGCTGGAGTAATTCTAATGGCGATCCTGCATATAGTTTAAATATAAGTGTTCCATCAAACCATAAGTACGAATTAACTTTTCATCAATGGGATGGCTGTAGCACAGTTTGTATGTACGTAAACGGTTCTAGCGGAATTAAAGGTATCCGTTTGGAATGGTCAAAATCGACCATTTATTATTCAGTCGTAAATTATATTACAGTCGTACCTCATTGTTTTGGAACCTATCAAGTTTGTAATTAATCAAAATAAAATTTAATTATATGAAACAGTATGCAATTATATTAGCTATTTTCTTATTCCCATGTAACAAAGAAAATGTTAGGATAGAAAAAAATGTAGTAAAAAAGAACTTGCCATCGCTCGAGTCATTATTAAAATTTAATAGTGATAAAAATGGCAGTGGCGGTTTCTTGATAAATTTTAGTTCTGCCGTAGGAGCTAAAGATATTAGTGAATTAACAGTAAATGTAAATGGTGCTTATTTAAACAAACAAAGTCAGGCGAAGGAACTGGGAGGCACAAATTATTTTAATGGCTTAGCACTTGAATGCAGTAAGGATGGAAATTCTTACTATAATGGCGATTATGCCCTTGCAAAAGGAGCTGTTCTTTTTGGTAAAAATTTGAATTTAGGATTAAACAAATCTTATTCTCCAAACACCGTTGGAGATTCTGTTTATAATTATAATGGCGGGTATGTTCCGGAAATATTTTTAGTATCAAACAATATTGAAAGAACAGTTACCAACGCAAATGCTGAATACATTAGCGGTACTACATTACAAGCGGGATTTAGATTTAACTGGAATATGGATACTCTAAATAACAACGGAGTTTTTATTTATTTGGAATATAATCCCAATACTATAGGTAATGAATCCTTCAAAACCAGGTTTCCTGACCAAAAAGCTAATGGAGTGTTAGTGGATGACAACGGCAGTTACAGGTTAACAAGTGATTTATTTGATGATTTGCCATTGAACGCTCTTATCACTATTCATATCGGAAGAGGCAATTTTCAATATATTTCTAAAACAGACGGAACTGTAACTGACATGCAAATAACGGCCATTAGTTACCAATACGATAACATGTTTTATAAGGAAAACTAATTCCCTTAGAGAAGAGGCTAGCTGCTTAATAGCTGCCTCTTCTTATTTTATTCCAGGATTTGATTTTGATAACAACAAAAAAAAATTAATCCATACAGTTTTTACATCCAATGACTCTTCAAATAAATAACATTTGCCTCCGTCAGGTGATTTCTGATAATTTATTATAAACGTTTAGCAAAAGTGAGAATGATTATTTAAGAATATCTATCTCCCTTACGTCGTATCTTTGCCGCCGGATGAACCTGGAAGTGTTGCTGAATTATTATAAAAATGATCCCCGCAGTTTTCAAATTGCAGACAGCATCCTATTGCCCGAACCTCAGCATTTTCATCTAAAAGGGCTTCACGGAAGCGCCTCTCAATTCTTACTGGCAGCGGTTTTTAGCAACCCTTCTACCGCAGGGCTCAATCACCTTGTAATATTAAGAGATACAGAAGAAGCTGCGTATTTTCAAAATACACTGGAAAATATTACCAATGCACTGGATATTTTTTATTTCCCTTCTTCATTTAAAAATAAAAAAAATTACCAGTTGCTCAACAGCAGCCATGTAATGCTTAGAACAGAAGCGCTGACTAAAATGGCTGGAGGAGGCAATAAAAAGATCATTGTTACTTACCCGGAAGCATTGTTTGAAAAAGTAGTTTTATCTAAAACTTTATCAGAAAATATCATTAGTATAAAACAGGCCGCAGAACTTGATGTGAATGGTATGCTGGAAAGATTTGTGCAACACGGATTTGTGCGCACAGACTTTGTTTACGAACCCGGGCAGTTTGCAGTACGTGGCGGCATCCTTGATATTTATTCTTTCGGAAATGAAAAACCTTACCGGATAGAATTGTTTGGCAATGAAGTGGATAGTATCCGCATCTTTGATCCTGAAACACAGTTGAGCGAAAGAAAATTACTGCAGGTAAATATTATTCCAAATGTAGAAACCCAGTTTGAAGCAGGTGAGAAAGTTTCCCTGATGGAGTTTTTGCAGGAGAACACCGTGGTGTGGTGCGAAGACTGGAATTTTATAAAAGAAAAGATTGAACAGGAAGAAGAAAATTTTGAAATATCCCGCCTGGTATTTACAGAACAGATTGAAACCGATGAACCAGATAAGGCACAGGATAGAAAAAATTTTACTGAATATGATTTTGTGCCTGCATCAGTATTAGAAAAAGAAATCAGGCAACGGCACATTATAGAAATTGGAAACAAAGCATACTTCGCAAAAGAGCAGGGATCTACACGAACAAATCCTGCAGAAATAAAATATAATACAAAAGAACAACCTGCCTTTAACCGACAGTTTGATCTGCTCATTAAAAATTTAAAGGAGTACGAAAACAACCAATACAACATTTTTATTTTTGCAGAAAATCCAAAACAGCTCGAAAGGTTACATATTATTTTTACAGATTTAAAAGCAGAAATACAAGTTACACCTATCCCCGTATCTATACATGAAGGTTTTATAGATGATGACCTTAAATTAGTTTGTTATACCGATCACCAGGTATTTCAACGATATCATAAATACAAAGTAAAACAGGCCTTTAATAAAAACAAAGCGCTCACTTTAAAAACGCTGAGGGAGTTGCAACCCGGAGATTATGTTACGCATATAGATCATGGCGTGGGCGTTTACAGTGGCTTGCAAAAAATAGAAGCCAACGGACGTTTACAGGAATCGGTGAGAATACAATACAAGGATGGAGACCTTTTGTATGTAAATATTTCATCGCTGCACAAAATAGGTAAGTACAGTGGCAAGGAAGGCAGCATACCCAAAATGAATAAGCTGGGCAGCGATGTATGGAACAAACTAAAAGACAAAACAAAAAAACAGGTAAAAGATATTGCCACCGACCTGATAAAATTATACGCTCAAAGAAAAAGCCTTCTCGGCTTTTCGCACAGCCCGGATAATTATATGCAAACCGAACTGGAAGCTAGTTTTATTTATGAAGATACTCCCGACCAGGGCAAAGCAACAGAGGATGTAAAAAGAGATATGGAGAAGCCATCGCCGATGGATAGATTGGTTTGTGGTGATGTTGGTTTTGGTAAAACAGAGATTGCCATAAGAGCTGCTTTTAAATCGGTGTGCGACAGCAAACAGGCTGCAATACTGGTACCCACTACTATTCTTGCTTACCAGCACTACAAAACTTTTTCTGACAGATTAAAGGATTTTCCGGTTACCGTAGATTTTATTAACCGCTTTAAAACCGCTAAAGAAAAAAAGGAAACTTTTAAAAAACTGGAAGAAGGAAAGATAGACATCATCATTGGTACGCATGCGCTGCTGGGCAATGCTGTAAAGTTTAAAGACCTTGGGGTAATGATCATTGATGAAGAACAGAAATTTGGAGTAACAGCAAAAGAAAAATTAAAACAACTTCGCACAACTGTAGATTCTCTAACACTAACGGCAACGCCTATACCAAGAACGTTGCAATTTAGTTTGATGGGTGCAAGAGATTTGAGTATCATCAATACCCCACCGCCCAACAGGCAGCCCATACAAACAGAAGTGATGGTAATGAATGAAGATGCCATCAGGGATATCATCTATTATGAAACAGAAAGAGGAGGGCAGGTTTTCTTTATTCACAACCGGGTAAAAGGCCTTGCAGAGATGAAGGGATTTATACAGGGCTTATGCCCCGACCTAAGCATTGCATTTGCACATGGCCAGATGGAAGGCGACCAACTGGAAGATACTATCCTGGATTTTATGGATAAAAAATATGATGTACTGGTTTGTACCAACATTGTAGAAAGCGGCGTAGATATAGCCAACGTAAATACCATCATCATCAACAATGCCCACCAGTTTGGCCTCAGTGATTTGCATCAATTAAGGGGCCGTGTGGGCCGAAGTAATAAAAAGGCTTTTTGTTATTTGATGGCTCCGCCAATGAGTACGCTGCCAACTGATAGCAGGAAACGTTTATCAACGCTGGAGCAATACAGCGACCTTGGAAGTGGTTTCCAGATAGCAATGAGAGACCTGGATATACGTGGTGCCGGTAATATGCTGGGTGGAGAACAAAGTGGTTTTATTGCAGAAATTGGTTTTGAAATGTACCAGAAAATACTGGACGAAGCCATCAAAGAATTAAAACGAAATGAATTCCGGGAACTGTTTAAGGAAGAGATACATCTGCAGGATGATTTTGTAAAAGACTGCAGCATTGATACCGATCTTGAAATATTGATCCCCGATAGTTATGTAGAAAGTATCACCGAAAGATTGAGCCTGTACTCCAGGCTGGATAATTGCGAAACAGAAGAAGAACTTATTTCATTTCATAAAGAATTAACAGACCGGTTTGGACTTATTCCTGCTGTAGTAGAAGATTTGTTTACAACGGTACGTTGCAGAAAACTGGCCGTATTACTGGGATTTGAAAAAATGTTTCTGAAAAACGATACCCTCAAATGTTTTTTTGTGGGTAATCCTGATTCTCCCTATTTTCAAAGTAATACTTTTACCGGGGTACTTCAGTTTTTGCAAACAGGTACCAATAAAGGCAAATTGAAACAGGTGGGTAAAAACGGAATCTTAGTGGTGGAAGGTATTAAAACGATGAGCGAACTATATCAATTTATCAGCAGGATGCATCAAAGTATTTTAAAGCAGCCGGTTTAATGTAGCTTACCTTATCAGCAACACTGTTCCTTTTCTAAATATTTTATTTCCCCTAAAATCAGTTGCTGCTGCCATCCACACATAATTGCCTATGTCCTGTTCTTTTCTATTTATCCTGCCGTCCCAACCTTTGCTGTAATCATTGGTTCTAAAGATCAACTGACCATAACGGTTATAGATCATAAAATATTCAACATTGTTTATGCCCACAGGTATTGCTTTTAAAAGATCATTGGTACCATCGCCGTTGGGCGTAAATGCACCGGCAACATAAATTTCCGGTCCTTTATAAATTTTTATATTGATGGTATCAAAACTTTCGCAGCCCTCCGGCGTAAATGCCCTTAAAAAATAACTGCGGTCTATAGCATTTGTTGCACCCCTACTGCAGGACTAACACCAACATACCCCATTCCTCCACCACCGGTTCCCACACTGGTACTGATAGGTTGTAACACAAAAGCTATCCCATCTGCACCACCGTCACTGCAGCCCAGGTATACATCAAATGTAAAAGCAAAGGATCGGGAAAGGTTGATGCGGTTATTGTTCCATACCGATCCGCTTTGGTTGTTGAAGTTTTGAGTAAGCGTATAACAATTGCAGTTTTCTCTGAAGGCATTGCCATTAACAGTGTATTGGGCAAATAGGCTGGGTATGATTGCAAACAAGCATAAATAAAGCGTAACAAAAAAATATTTGATATACTACTGGTAGGTATAAAAATACCAAATAAATAAATAAATATCAGCAGATTATCCAAATAAAAAGCCACCCGCTTTTAGAGCGGGTGGCTTTTTATAATAAGATTTTTTCACTAAAAGCCTTTTGTGGCTACACCGTCTTTGATGGCTTGCAATGCCTTGGCTTCTGCAAGCATAGTAGTCATTTTATTTCCTTTACCATCGTGGCCCTGAGCCATGTAGCCCCCACGGGAAGTTTTAGTTACTACTGCATCCTGCATTGGAACGTTTTTTTCCTTTGTTTTCATGCAATAAGCTGTTAACATGTTTGACATTTTAGATAGAATTTATGTTAGAAAATATGGGTTCTTAACTGAACTTAACAGTACAAGCTACTAAAAATATTGGTTTTGCCAAAAATAACTAATACAGTATGCCGTATATAAAATAACTGCAATATTACAGTTTACGCCAAACCTTTACTCTTACACTTTAACCAACCAGCTTTTCTTACACATCAATTTTAGCATACTTGGCGTGAGTTTCAATGAATTCCCTGCGTGGCGGAACCTCATCACCCATCAACATGCTAAAGATACGGTCTGCTTCTGCAGCACTATCCATCGCTACTTGTTTCAAGGTACGTGTGGCCGGGTTCATGGTGGTTTCCCACAATTGCTCGGCATTCATTTCTCCCAAACCTTTATATCGTTGTGTATTTACACTTTCGTCTTTTCCCTGGCCGTATAAGGCTATTAACGCTTTGCGCTCAGTATCATTCCATGCATATTCCTGTTCTTTTCCCTTCTTAACCAAATAAAGGGGTGGTTGGGCAATATATACATAACCCTGTTCTACCAGTTCTTTCATATAACGAAAGATGAAGGTTAATATCAATGTGGCGATATGACTACCATCAACATCGGCATCCGTCATAATTATTAATTTATGATAACGCAGTTTAGAAATATCCAACGCCTTTGGATCGTCTATTGTTCCAATTTTTACACCCAGGGCGGTAAACATATTACGTATCTCTTCGTTGTCGTAGATCTTATGCTCCATGGCTTTTTCTACGTTCAAAATTTTACCTCTTAATGGTAAGATAGCCTGAAAACTCCTGTCTCTGCCCTGCTTGGCAGTTCCACCTGCCGAGTCTCCTTCTACCAGGAACAACTCACACATACCTGGATCTTTTTCACTGCAATCTGCCAGTTTACCGGGAAGCCCACCGCCTACCAGTACACTTTTACGTTGCACCATTTCTCGGGCACGCTTGGCGGCAGCACGGGCCTGTGCGGCCAATATTACTTTTTGTATGATGGTTTTAGCATCTTTAGGATTTTCTTCAAGGTATGCTTCCAGTACACGGCTAAGGGTGACATCTACAATACCCATCACTTCACTGTTACCCAGTTTGGTTTTGGTTTGTCCTTCAAACTGTGGTTCCGGAACTTTTACAGAAATGATGGCGCTGATACCTTCCCTAAAGTCATCCCCTTCAATAGCCACTTTGGCTTTTTCAAACATACCCTGCTTATCGCCATAACTTTTAAACACCCGGGTGATGCTGCGCCTAAAACCTGCCACATGCGTACCACCTTCTATAGTATTAATATTATTTACATAACTGAAAATATTTTCCTGGTAACCGGCATTGTACACCATGGCTACCTCTACCGCTACATTGCTTTTTTCGTCATGCCCATCGCAATAAATTGTTTTAGGAATTAATGCAGCCCTGTTTGCATTCTTATCAATCATCTCTACAAACTCTACAATACCGCCTTCGCTGTAGAAGGTTTTAGTGTATGTTTTTCCATCATCATCTTTTTCTCTCAAATCATTTAAAACAATAGTGATCTTACGGTTAAGGAAAGCCAATTCTCTTAAACGGCCTTCCAGAATTTCCTTATTAAATTCTGTGGTTGTAAAAATTGTACCATCAGGCCAAAAATGTACCCTTGTACCTGTTTTATCACTCACCCCTGTTTCTCTAACAGAATATTGCGGAATCCCTTTTGCATATTCCTGCTCAAAAGATTTGCCTTCTCTGTTAACAGATACAACGAGTTTGGAACTCAGCGCATTCACACAACTCACACCCACACCATGCAAACCACCCGATACTTTGTAGGACCCTTTGTCAAATTTTCCACCTGCATGCAAAACGGTCATTACCACTTCAAGGGCACTTCTGTTTTCCTTAGTGTGCATGCCTGTAGGAATACCACGGCCGTCATCCTGCACGGTGATGGAATTATCTTCATTAATATCTACAGTGATATATTTGCAATAACCTGCAAGGGCTTCATCAATGGAATTATCTACCACTTCATATACCAGGTGATGCAGGCCTTTTACACTGATATCTCCAATGTACATTGCGGGTCTTTTACGAACCGCTTCTAAACCTTCCAAAACCTGTATGCTGTCTGCACTATAGCCGCTATTGGCCGGGGTAGGAACTACTGCTGTATCTGTACTCATAAATGCTTGAAAACGCTTTAAAATTGAGGAAATTCAAATTCCTGCAAATGTAACGAAAAGCAGGGGTTAATCAACAGTTAAGAGTGTTTATTTTGAGCCCATTTTTTAAACAGGTTTTTAACCTTTTTTACCAGTAATAATCAGAAAATCTGCTAAAAATACATTGTAATAAAAATGTAAGAGTTTTCTTAAAGTTTAAACATTGAACCTCGATATGGGAATGCTTGCTTATATTTGCATCGATAATTTTCAATGCATCAACCATTAGACATATTAACTTTAGCTCACAGGCAACCTTTTATGCAAGGTGACCTTGAAGTATTGCAGGAAGTGGAGCGTTTTGTACCCGGATCGGTAAAATATACAATTAACCGGTATAAAAAACATCCACTTTGGGCTATAGAAGATACCGGTGTATTGGTTTATCATTACGAAAAAAATAGCCCTGCCGAGAATTACCTGGAGTTGAAATTTTGTGTTTCCGGAAATGTCTATTGTCGTAAAAAACAAACAGAATGTGATTTTTGCAATCTCAGTTCAAGTAAAACCTGTGTTGAAAAAGTTGACAGTGTAGATGTAGTAAGTTTTAGTTTTTCTCCTGCTTACCTTAACCAGTTTGCAAAAGCACAAAACAATCCTGAAAGTTTATCAGACAATGTTTTAGCATTTAAACATGCTTCTTCGTTTTCTAAAATTTTACCGCTTTGCGCCAAAACAAGAATGGCCATTGAAGCATTATTAAATCATAACTACAGCGATACTTTAGAGAACATTTTTATAAATGCCCAAACACAAATCCTGCTTTTATACAGTATGGATTGTATGCTGGGCGAAAAAACAGAAGCTGCATTTACCTGCAAGTTTCTTGCAAATGAAGCGGACAGAGAAAAGATATTGAAAGCAAGGGAAATCCTGTTGCAACATATTGGTGAGCCCATCACTATTAAGGCCCTTAGCCGCAAAGTGGCCATTAATGAATGTTATCTTAAAAAAGGTTTTAAAGAAATTTTTGGCACTACTATTTTTGATTTTTATCAGGGCCAGCGCATGGAGCACGCTAAATACCTCTTGTACGACAAGGGTCTTAGTGTAACCGAAGTTTCTATGCTACTTGGCTATTCTTCTATCTCTCATTTTAGCACAGCCTTTAAGAAACATACAGGTATTAAGCCTTGTGAATTATTACTGCGTTAAAAAAAATATTAAATTTTTTAATCTCCACATCCCCTTACACTTACCTGCCCCTTTTTCCTTTACATATTTCTTTTAGTTTTCTGAAAGGGTAAGTACAATTACCAGTTACAGAACACCTGCTTTCAATGTGAACATTGAATTTGTTGACGTAAAGGCAAACAAAAAAATCGATTATCTAAATAATAAAATGATCTAAATCAGGTGCTAACATGAGTGTTGATAGTACCTCTGTCACCCTATTGTAAAATGATTGGTATATGATGCCAATTTTTATTTGATGACAATATTGTGATAAATGTTTTTAGGAGTTAAAACAACTTTACAACATAATAAAATTAATGCTTTGAAAAAATTAATGTTTATAGGTTGTATGCTAATTTCATTTATCAATGTAACTGCACAAAATGAACAGCCACAGGATAGTACTTTTAGTAAAGAATTAAATGAAGTGGTAGTTACTGCCACAAGGAATGAAAGGAAGCTTGGAAACATTGCAGTTCCTGTAACGATCATATCACAAAAAACAATTCAGCAGGCAGCATCCGTGCGGCTAAAAGATATTTTACAGGAACAGGCTGGTTTATTTTTAACAAGCGGATTTGGCACAGGAGTACAAATGCAGGGCTTAAATTCCGATTATACCCTTATACTTATTGACGGACAACCATTGGTAGGAAGAACTTCCGGAGTACTGGATCTTAACAGGGTAACATTAGGCAACATTAAAAAAATTGAAATTGTAAAAGGTCCTTCATCAAGTTTATATGGATCGGAAGCATTGGCCGGAGTTATTAATATAATTACAGATAAATCATTTGACTCTAAAGTAAGTGCTTCTATTCGTTATGGTACGTACAACACAATGGATGCTAATATTACCGCCAGCACCCGTATCGGAAAATTAGGAATATCCGGGTTTATCAACCAGTACAACACCGATGGATACAGCATAAGGCCCTATAGTGTTGAGCGTTCAAAATTACCTATCAGTAAAACCACCCCACAACTACAGTTAAATTATCCGCTCAGCAGTAAAACCAATCTCAATTTATCGGTCAGGTATAATTATGAGTACATAAAAAATGAACTGGCCGTTTCCAATAATGGGCAAATTGTTTATTCCAAGGGAAGGGAAATGAATAAGGATTTAAATTTTACCCCAATAATCAATCATACATTTTCAAAAAAACTTAAAACATCTTTGCAGCTTTACGCAACAAGGTTTGAAGGTTCACAAAAATTAGATATAAGCGGCGGACAGGGATATGACGATTACTTTTTACAACAATTTTACCGGGTAGAAAATCAAACAGATTATACCATTGCCAAAAATATTTCACTGATAGCTGGTATTGGTTATTTAAAAGAATTTGTAAACTCTTCCAGGTACGACGATAAGAACAGCCGGAAAGAAAATGAAGTGAAATATGGTTTTGTGCAAACCGAATGGATCCCATTTAAAAAACTAACATTCATCGGCGGTTTTAGATACGATGATAATAAATTATATGCTTCTGCTTTTAGTCCAAAAATTGCAGGCAAATTAATACTCAGTGATAAAATTAATTTCCAGGCTTCATACGGAAAAGGCTTTAAGGCCCCTGATTTCAGGCAGCTCTACTTAAATTTTACCAATACCAGTGCAGGTAATTATTCTGTGTTTGGTGCGTTGGAAGCTCAGCATATTATTGAGGTATTAAACAATGCCGGTTTTATAAAACAATATGAAGATGATTATGCTAAACTGCAGGCTTTAAGACCAGAATATTCCAACGGATTTAATGCAGGATTTACTGCATACCCTGCAAAAAAAATTCAGCTACAGGTAAACGTATTTAGAAATGACATTAAAGACTTGATAGAATCAAGACTGGTAGCAACCCGTGTAGACAATACACAGATTTTTAGCTATGTAAATATTAAAAGTGCATATACCCAGGGAATAGAAACAAATATCAAATACATTCTCACTCCAAATTTTAGTTTAAATGCAGGGTACCAGTACCTGCAAACTGCAGATAAGGATGAACTGAAAAAAATAAAGGCAGGTAATTTTTACTACACACGGGATGCAAATAATTACAGTGTTCTATTGAAAAAAAGTGATTACCTGGGTTTGCCAAACAGAAGCCCGCATATGGCTACTCTTAAACTTATTTATGAAGCTGCTGCACAAAAATGGTTTGCCAATATAAGGGCCATTTATCGCAGCAAATGGGTAGTTTTTGATAAAGATGGAAATGGCATATACAATAAACAGGATGAATTTGCAGATGGCTTTGTTCAATTAAACAGCAGTGCCGGAGTAAATTTTAAAAAAGGATTTCGGGTGCAGGCAGGTGCCGAAAATATACTAAACCATGTAGATGTTAATAATCTGCCCAATGCACCCGGCAGAACATTTTTTACAACCGTTACTTATACTTTAAACAAAAAAATTAAACAATAAACCCTCACAATTATTAAAATAAGTAAAATGAAAAAAACACTCTCATTAATCGGAATTTTTGCTGCATCTGTTTTGTTATTTACGGCATGTAAAAAAGATGATGCGCCTGCTACACCGATAGATACTACAAACAATGGCACATTCAAAGTATTTAAAGTTGGAAACGTTACCTCCGTTCAAAATTTAATTGCAGATACCATTATTGGCTTAACCCCTATTGGCCAGCCATATGGTGCAAATAAATATACCTTTTTCAGTATTGAAAATAATACCCTTGTTGCTTCTTCAGATTCTGCAACAACCAAATGGGATATTGCTTTTAGAGGAACAACTATCTTAACCAATTCTGGTACAAGCGGACCTGGAAATGGTGGGGCATTTGTTCAAATAGGTACATTTGATGGATTGGCTGCTATTTCGGCTGACTCGGTTTTTAAAACAGATGCAGCACCCGTTTATGCAATCACTACCGGTTCAGGAAAAGGTTGGTATAATTATGATGGAGCTAACAACCTGATAACTCCATTACCAGGCCGTGTAATCGTTATCAGAACGGCTTCGGGCAAATATGCAAAACTGGAGATTACCAATTATTATAAAAAAGGTGTTACTCCGGCAGCATCAGCAGGTGATGATGAAAAATTACATGGTCAGCGTTTTTATGCATTCCGCTATAATTTCCAGGCCAATGGATCAAAAACATTTTAACATAACCTCATAATATAAAAAAAGCAACTCAATATAGAGTTGCTTTTTTTATGCCTGTAATCGTAATTTTTTTCCAGTATTTAAATACCTGGTATCTGTTTTTTGGGAACCAATTAATGGGAAATATTGAATTTAAAACGGAACAGCTTTATTAGAAATCTTAATTTAAAATAACGGGAGCAAGACTACTCCCGTTTTACCCTAATAAAACCCTAAACCAGCAAAAACGTTTATTCTACTACGGTTCCTTCTTCACTTATAAATAATTCTTTTTTTGTGTTATTGGTTGTTTCAATTTTTACCTTGTAGTAAGGTTTCAGTCCCGGAATTTCCATTTTAATACATTCAGAAACTTTAGCTCCGGCATATTTAGTTTCTACCACAGCACCTACATTCACAGGTAAGGATTCAGGGGCATGCGTGGTTTTTGTTTTAACAATCAAACCTGCGTCATTATATTCTACAGACTGACTAAGTTGATCTGCATTTATAAAATTGGCTACATAATTTCCCATGTAGGTTTTATTCCATTCATTTTTTTCTACGGTTGCAAAAGAGCCTTTAAAGGATGCATTTACATTTTCAGGTACGTTAAGTTTTGCAGGCGCTGTTTTTTTATTTTTTTGTGCCTGGGCAGATACACTTAATATAAAAACTGCACTTAATGATAAAAAGATGTTTTTCATACGTTAACATTTAGATTAAATAATGTAGGGGTGTTAGCGTTGAAACATATTTCCAATTTTATGCCAAGGCCTGTATATGTGGATAAGTGCAAAAAAAACAATGATATTAACAAAGTTCTATACCCTGTTTGCGGTAGTTTTTTTTAAAGCGAGATCGATAATACAATAACGGCAAAAATTGTACCGCTCACAGCCGTAACTGGTTAATTCATTACCTTTGCCCACAATTTTTAAGAAAGTAAGCAGAAATAATATATGGCATCGAGGTACCAGGAATATCAGCAATTAAATTTATCGTCAATCAGCAATGAGATATTGCAAAAATGGAATGAACATCAAACCTTTGAAAAAAGTGTTGAACTTAGGGAAGGAAATATTCCATTTGTGTTTTATGAAGGCCCGCCAAGCGCCAATGGTATGCCGGGCATTCATCATGTAATTTCAAGAACTTTAAAAGACCTTGTTTGTCGCTACAAAACCATGCAGGGTTTCCAGGTAAAACGCAAGGGCGGCTGGGATACGCATGGCCTGCCGGTAGAACTTGGGGTAGAAAAAGAACTGGGTATTACCAAAGAAGATATTGGTGTTAAAATTACTGTAGAAGAATATAATAAAAAATGCAGGGAAGTGGTAATGAGGTTTAAGGATAAGTGGGATGATATTACAAAAAAAATGGGTTACTGGGTAGATCTAAACAATCCATATGTAACTTTTGAGAACAATTATATTGAAACCCTTTGGTGGTGCCTGAGCGAACTGTATAAAAAAGGGTACCTCTATGAAAGTATAAGTATTCAACCTTACTCCCCTGCTGCAGGCACTGGCTTGTCATCTCATGAACTTAATCAGCCCGGAACTTATAAAGATGTAAAAGATACCAGTGCAGTAGCAATGTTTAAAGCTATAAAAAATGAGAAAACAACTTTCTTGTTTGATGCTGCAAATAATGAAGATGTTTTTTTTATGGCCTGGACAACTACTCCATGGACATTACCTTCCAATTTAGCTTTAACAGTGGGACCTAATATTGATTATGTATTGGTTAAAACTTTTAACCCATATACTAATTTATCCAATAATATAATTTTAGCAAAAGCATTAACAGGAAAATATTTTAAGGCTGAAAATGAGAATGGAGATTTTGAAAATTATAAAGAAGGAGATAAAACCATTCCCTGGAGAATCATTTCCACATTTAAAGGAAGTGAAATAGAGGAAGCAATATATGAACAGCTACTTCCTTCAGAAGCTAATACTTTAGAAAAAATACAGGAAATCACTCCGGGAGCATCTCCCTTTAAAATTATAGCAGGCGATTTTGTAACTACCGAGGATGGCACCGGTATTGTTCATACTGCACCTGCTTTTGGTGCAGATGATTATAAGGTGGGGCAAAAGAATAATTTAGGCATACTTACCCTTGTAGATAAACAGGGAAAATTTATTGATGGTGTAGGAGAGTTTAGCGGACGTTATGTAAAAGACTATAAAAATGAGCCTGGATATGTAGATGTAAATGTAGATATCAGCGTAAAACTTAAAAAAGAGAACCGTGCTTTTAAAGTTGAAAAATACGAACATAATTATCCCCATTGCTGGCGCACCGATAAGCCAATTATTTATTACCCGTTGGATGCATGGTTCATTAAAACCACTGCCGTTAAAGACAGGATGGTAGAATTGAACAAAACCATCAACTGGAAACCAGCCAGTACCGGTACAGGCCGCTTTGGCAATTGGCTGGAAAACATGGTAGACTGGAACCTGAGCCGCAGCCGTTTTTGGGGCACTCCCCTTCCCATCTGGAAAACAGAAGATGGTGAACAACAAAAATGCATTGGCACAATTGAAGAATTGAATATTGAAATAAGAAAAGCTGCTGAAATACTGGGTAGCAATACAAATACTCAATATTTACACGAAGGAATATTAGACCTGCACAAACCATATGTAGATGATATTATATTGGTAAGTGATAATGGCCTGCCCATGAAAAGAGTACCAGACCTGGTAGATGTTTGGTTTGACAGTGGAGCAATGCCTTATGCACAATGGGGTTTACCAGATACATCATCTGACAAATACGGACCATTATCAACCGAAAATTTCTGGAAATACCACGCCGATTCAA
>Ga0209181_10007124_pt1 | contig 15443 bp, 12 predicted proteins | sample MAT05_FD_187208 | JGI IMG/M metagenome (GOLD analysis project Ga0209181, IMG submission 187208) | Freshwater microbial communities from Lake Fryxell liftoff mats and glacier meltwater in Antarctica - MAT-05 (SPAdes) (version 2) | ecosystem: Environmental > Aquatic > Freshwater > Ice > Liftoff... | reverse complement strand
GCGTCTGAAGTCTTTTGTCTGAAGTCTTGTGTCTGAAGTCTTGTGTCTGAAGTCTTATGTCTGAAGTCTTGTGTCTGAAGTCTGAAGTCTGAAGTCTGAAGTCTTGTGTCTGAAGTCTTGTGTCTGAAGTCTTGTGTCTGAAGTCTTGTGTCTGAAGTCTTGTGTCTGATGTCTGAAGTCTGAAGTCTTGTAAATGTATTTTTATCTGTAAATCATTTGAGTGCCTGACACATTTGGGGAACCACAATATATTAAAAGGGAAAAGTTTCACAAAACTTGTCAACCACCTATTGTTTCCCTATATTTCGTATTGCTTTCCCCCAAATGTGTCAAGCACTCAAATGAATTAATTGCGGGGGTATTAGTATAATTTTTTTACAAAAAAAATTATACTAATACCCCCGCAATTAATTCATTTGAGTGCTACTCCCGCTCAAAAAACACAAACCCGTTTTTTCGATACAACTCCCGGCAATGAGACAAATGCGGAATCTCTTCCAGGCGGTTGATTTTTGCTACAAAATAAATTTTCCGATCCGGGCGACCATGCGCGATGGTTTGGTAAAGATCGGGTCGGGGATCGCACGTTACCGGCATTTTTTGGGCATAAAACAAGTGCGCATAACTTTTATACCCCACGGGGTGTATAAAACAGCGTTCGTCGGCGTGGTTTTTATAAAACTCAATGGCGGCACCCTGCGAATAACATTCTATATTGCGCGTAAACAGCAATAGCACAGAAGAAGTGAATATGCCACCACCCAATAATACCGTCAGTGCAGCTTGTCCGGTTTTCCCGGTTTTCCACCACCACCAGGCTGCCACTCCTGCTACCGCTATTACTACGCCCGGTATACTATGCCACCATTTCCAGTCCACGTGCGCATCCAAATTGGCCAAGGCAAATGTATCACGGGTGAACAAGGGCCGCAGCAATTCTATGTGGTGCCCCAGATAAGGGATAGCTACTACTACGGCACCGATCAACACGGCTATAGTTGGCATAAAAATGCTGGTAATGCGCGGACGCACCTGCCAGCGAATGGCCCGCCAAAGGGTAACCGTGCCGAGATAGGTGAGCGGAAAATAAGCCAGAGAGGAGTAATGCACAATTTTGGTACGCACCAGACTGAATAGCACGAACACTACCCAGAATAGTATTTGCATCCAGGTAGCAAAATCACAACGCATACAAGAATGCAGGGTACTTGACTCAAGGCATTCTTCCTGCGATTCGCGGTCGCCCCAAAGATTGGGCAGTGCAAAAACAGAAATGGGAAAACACCCCAGCAATAAAACCACTGCGTGATAACCCAAAAAACCGGTATGACCAGCATCGGAGGTAGTCAATAAACGAAATTGATAAACGATAAATTCGCGGATAAACCACGGGCCGTGCAGTACGATATCCGAGAGCAGCCACAGCGCAAAGGGTACACTGGCCGCCGCAAAAAATATAACTAAATGTCGGCCGTAACCTTTGGCTTTATTCGAAAATTTTGCCCGGTAAATGCCCAAGACCAAGAGTGCAATCAATCCGGCTACTGGCCCCTTGGTGAGTATGGCCAACCCGAGTAACGTGCCGCCTAAGAGCAGTGATCGGTATCGTACCCAAAAATCTGCATCGCGTTTGTGCGTAAAGGCACTCCAGCGGAAATCAATAAACCCATAAATACCGCAAAAAATAAAAAAATTAAACCAGGGGTCAATGATGCCGCTGCGAAAGTAGAGGTGCGGCAATATGCTGCCAAGCCAGGCTAATACCCAAAGCCCGCCAAACATCCGGTCGTGCAGGCGCGTACCAATGCGATACACCAACAGCAGCGTCGCTATGCCACAGAGGGCATTGGGCAACCGTGCGGAGAATTCATTGACCCCAAAAAGGGACATAGCACTGGCCTGCATCCACAAGAACAGTGGAGGTTTTTCCCAAAAAGGCTCAAAATTAACCTGTGGCCGGAACCAGTCACCGGTTAGCAGCATTTCCCTTGCACATTCAGCAAAGTTTATTTCATCCCAGTCAAACAAATGCACATTGCCCAAAAATGGTAGAAATAGTAATGCCGCTAATCCTGCTATTAGCCAATAATCTTTGCGCATACAGCAATAACAGAGGAACAGTTTAAAAGGTTTTAGCGTATTAGCGTATGCTTTGAATTCCCTCAACCGGTTTTTTAAAGCGGCAATTTCTTAGGCTATTGCTGATTTTGTTTAACAATTCAAAAAAAATAGTAAATTTGCCCTATCTTTGTACCAAATTTGACTGTATGCTGCCGGAAGACGCTACCTCCAGAAGCTCCTTAGACGATGAAGATACCCCGACGGGCAAACCTGCCACGCCGAGGGGTGAGATGTATGTGTTTGCAGTAGCCATAGACCAATATAACCAAAAATTAGGCTTACCAGACTTAGCCAATCCCGTCAACGATGCCCATCGCATGATAGAGGTGCTGTTGCGCCGCTTTGCAGTCACATCAGATGATGCGAACCCCGCCGACCTGCGTATGGCCGACCCCGATCATTACGGTATGGCACCCAATGCTATTCCTGTTTATAACGGGAAAAAACTGAAATGCCTCTACAATGAGGAAGCCAATTGGCGCAATATTAAAGCCCATTTGGACACTATTTGCCAAAAAAATACGGAAAACGACCAACTCATTTTTTATTTTTCAGGGCATGGGGAAGCAGACAAAGACAAAGGCTCCATCTATTTGCACCGCAATAAACCCATTGATAACGCGCAAATCGGCTATGATGAATTGTGCTATGACCTTTTAGATAATTATTTGCTCAACAAAAAATTTCGGCACATTCTATACATTTTTGACTGCTGTTTTGCCGGGGCATTCAACCTTGGCAAGGGGGGAAATATGGAGAATGACCATTTCTCCCGGTATGCCCTGACTTCCTGCAACGCCGATCAGACTGCTGCCGACCGCTCCCGCGAAAACCGCGATGGCAGCCCTTTTTCCGTTGCCTTGACGAAGATATTAGACAGTACAGGGGCTAATGGTTTTACTACAGAAGCGATAAAGAAAGATTTAGAGAGTAGCGTCGGCCGGCAAACCGGGGGCAAACAACAGGTGGAATACGGTCAGATGGGGGCTAAAATGAATGGCAAAGGCCAGTTTCAGTTTTTTTTAAAATCGGATATCCGAAAAGCATGGAACGTGGGGCAACTCAAAGACTCCATCCTCTACGATTTGGATTTTGAAGGGCAAAAAGCCCAAATCACCAATCGCTACGTGGCGGCTAAAAACCGATTCAATATTTTCTCTACCTGCTCAGAAACGGAAAATGTGCAAAAAATGCTCACCAAAGCGATGTTTCAGCATCCGCACATAAAGACAGACTCGGCATTAAACTTGTACAATCCTGATACCATTCATTTGGATGCCACTATATCAGGGCTATGGGAGGCGTTGCTTCGCCAAAAAGACGGCATGGCCCCTTTTGAAACCCCGGAAATCAAGCAGGTAACCAAAGAGAACATTATAGATTGGATCATCGGGCGATTGATGAGCACTACGCAGGGCAACCCGCTCACCATTATTTTTAAAGGGGAAATGAGCCTGATTGCGCAGGACATTGTGAAGTGGAGTACGGAATTTTATCAAATTTTTAAAGAAAAAGCCGATAAAAGCACAGAGCCATTGAATAAAATTATTTTCCTTTTTCAGGAAATAAAAAATGGAAAAACAAAAATTAAAGATGACCTGTTTGAAGAAGAACCCATTAATAAGGAGATCAACATAGTGATTACGCCTTTTGTGGAACCCATTCGACCGCCCCACATTGACAGCTGGATAAAAAGCCTGCCCCCCGAACTGCGCAAGATCAATGACCTGAAAGAATGGTCACCGCAGGATTTCAAACCCGCAGGTATCCCAACGGATGATTATACCTACCCGCACCAACAGTTTATTGAGCTGATTTTTGTAAAATTTGAGGTAGATAACGACGGTAAAGCGCAGATTATCAAGTCGTTGTATGATTTTTAACCCGTCATCTCCGAATACGGTATCACCGTATCAAACCCCCTTTCCTGAAAGTAAGCGCGTGTTTCAGCCGCCGATCGCCCACTGGTAGCCAACACAAAATCGCCACCCCAGGCACCGAGGCTTTTCGTCTCGCCCCAGTAATTGGCAAAATACAAATCCTGCACGCGGGACAACCGGAGCGCTTCGCTGACCAAAATCTCATGTTCACAGATCAATGCCTCCAGTTCACCCAAGGTGGCAGCCGCCGTAAATGCCTTTGTAATGGCCCCAATTTGCTGTGGCAGCGTAAAAAAATGGTGCTTTTGCTCGCGATACTGCCGGATACCTGCCCGGCTGTCCTGTTTTTTCCCGAGATAGACCAACCACAGTTGATCGCTGAATGCCGGATGAAAATCTACGGGCTTTACTTTTGGCTGCCCCGCTTCGAGCCAATACCACAAAGGCCCTTCGGCATAAGCACACGCCAGATCGTAGCCGGAACCTCCCAGGGTCTCCGACAGTACCTGATAGGGGTTGACCTGTGCCCATTGCGCCAGCGCTGCTATCAGGGTGCTGCTGGTGCCAAGTCCCCATTTACGGGGAAAATCGTTTTGGGTGACGACTTCCAACGACATTTTATCGGTCAAAAAAGCAGCATTCTGGCGGCGGCAGGCCATTAATATCCGCAGCAGGGTTGCGGCAATATCGGGGTCGGAAGCGCTGATAACGCCACCATCCGGCAACCTGAAATGGGCCGAAAACCAAGGGTTCCCGTGTTCATCTAAGCTGCTCCAAAACAAACCTGATACGGCAGCATCTGTTTTGTGCTGAACCTCCAGTGTTTGCCCGTAACGCACCGGGATGGCCAAAGCCAATGCGCCGTCTAACACGAAATATTCGCCGGTGAGGAGTAATTTGCCCTTGGCGCGGGTATGAAACATGGGTGTACCGAGTTTTCTGTGCTGACAGATAAATCAAAACTGCGAATGAATAATTAATTGGACGGCGGTTCCGCCTTTGAGTTGGACAGCCGAACCTGGTAACCGTGGTTGGTATAAGCACTGTTGCCCATCCAGACCATTGTATAACCGCTGGTTTTGATGCCCCATACGCCGTTCACAAAAGGATCGGAACAGGCAAGGTACAATTGCATAGCGGCTTCGTCCCAGTTCCAGCGACCGGTACCCACCGTTTTATTGTTAATCAGGATGTCAAAAGTCTGGTTTTCCCGAAACTTCAGCCATTTAGCCCGGTATTCGGCAATCAGCATTTCTTCACCAACGGCAGCGTTAAAATTCCACCACCCCCCCGACAGATAAGCTTTGCGGCTGGCATTGGCCGGCGGCACGGCATCTACCGGCACTTCTACCAATTTTGGAGGCCTGACCGAAGGAGGTGGTATTTCCGACGCGCTGTTGTTGGCCGTATTTTCAATGACGATTCCGGTGCTTGCTGCGGGTGCTGCTGTTTTTTGGAAGTTTTTGCAAGTTGCATAACTAACAATGGCAATAGCAGCAGCCAAAATTAAATTCAATTTCATAATAAATCTGAAAACAACGCAAAGATACGAAGTGGTTTGTTATGGAATTGAAAATTTGTAATTTTTTGGTGACCTGCTCTTTTTACGCTACAAAAGAGGCTGTCTCCTAAGTGTCTTTTTAGACAGGGTTTATAAGATTTACAGGATTATACAAGATTTACAAGATTTACAAGATTTTACAGGATTTTAGAAGATTTTGCAGGATTTACAGGATGTGCATTGTCCGTGATGTGGATTTCACAGGATTTTTCAGGATGTGCAGGATTTACAGGATGGGCATTGTTCGTGATGTTGATTTCACAGGATTTTCATGATTTGCAGGATTTACAGGATGGGCATTGTCCGTGATGTGGATTTCACAGGATTTTTCAGGATTTGCAGGATTTACAGGATGGGATTGTACGTGATGTGGATTTCACAGGATTTACAGGATTTGCAGGATGTGCATTGTCGAATAACATTTTTTCAAAAAAGACCCCTGTTTTGGTATCCCTGAAGGTGCCGAAACAGGGGCTTGATTCCATCATCCGTTCTGATGAAAATAATAATAATGCTACTCTTTTTATATGTTGCCGACCTGACCGTTTTTGCCCAAAAACACGACTATATCTGGTTGCCTGGCAGGGGCGGCCTTTTTCAGGGAACGCAGGGTTACGTTTACGGTGGCATGGTCATGGATTTCAATCAATACCCGGAGGTTATTTTATCAGGGAAAGCAATTTTTTATTGTTCAAAATTTCCAAAAAAAATCGTACTTTTGCGCAATTTTTAAAACACATCACCAGACACCAGACTTCAGATCAGACACCAGACTTCAGACTTCAGACACCAGACTTCAGACACCAGACTTCAGACACCAGACTTCAGACACCAGACACCAGACTTCAGACACCAGACTTCAGACACCAGACTTCAGACACCAGACTTCAGACTTCAGACTTCAGACACCAGACTTCAGACTTCAGACACAAGATTTCAGACACAAGACAGAGAGCAAAACACCAAAACATTAAAACACCAAAACGCCAAAACACTAAAACACTAAAACGCCAAAACACTAAAACACTAAACAACAATATGACTGAACAAGAACTCCTCCGCCGGGATTCCTTACAAAAAATGCTTGCGTTGGGCATAGAGCCTTACCCCGCCGAGCTGTTCCCTGTTTCCGCTTTTGCTGCCGATATAATAGCCAATTATCAGGAAGAAATACTCGAAGACGGTACAAAAAACCGCTTGAATTATCAGGAAGTGGCCCTTGCAGGCCGCGTGATGGCCTCTCGTGAAGCCGGTAAAGCGCTCTTCATGAACATTCAGGATAGCACCGGACGGATTCAATTGTATTTGCGCCGTGATGACCTGATGCAAGGCGAAGATGCTACCCTGTTTGATACCGTTATAAAAAAACTGCTCGATTTGGGCGATTATATTGGCGTAAAGGGATATGCTTTTCGTACCAAAACCGGGGAAGTATCCGTCCATGTACAATCCTTCCAAATGCTGTCGAAAGCGTTGCGGCCACTCCCGGTGGTGAAACGCGACGCGGAAGGCAACGTTTTTGATGCTTTTACCGACCCTGAACAGCGTTACCGTATGCGGTACGTGGACTTGACCGTGAATACGGAATTGCGCAGCATTTTTATCAAACGTTCCAAACTCATCAAAACCATTCGGGCTTTTTTGGATGAACTGGGGCTTTTGGAAGTGGAAACGCCCATTCTTCAGCCCATTCACGGCGGTGCCGCAGCACGGCCTTTTGCAACGCACCACAATACGCTGGATATGCCCCTATATATGCGCATTGCCAACGAATTGTACCTGAAAAGGCTGATCGTGGCAGGATTCGACGGGGTGTATGAACTCGGCAAAATGTTCCGCAATGAAGGTATGGACCGTACCCACAACCCGGAATTCAGTATGCTCGAATACTATGTAGCGTACAAAGATTATTTTTGGCTGATGGACACCACCGAGCAGATGTTTGAGCGGATTGCCCGCGCCCTGAGCGACGACGGCGGCACTAAGATACCCGTGGGAGCGCACGATATTGAATTTGCCGGGCCTTACCGTCGCCTCACCATGTACGATGCCATCCGCGAATATACGGGATTGGAAGTAGAAAACTGTGAGGAAGCCGACCTGCGCCGCTACTGCCGTCAGGAGGGCATTGAAATAGATAATACCATGGGTAAAGCCAAACTCATTGATGAAATATTTGGTGAAAAAGTGGAAGGCCACCTGATTCAGCCCACCTTCCTGATAGATTACCCCGTAGAAATGTCGCCTTTAACCAAAAAACACCGCAGCAAACCCGGATTAGTGGAGCGCTTTGAGTTGTTTGTCAATGGCAAAGAAGTAGGAAATGCCTATTCAGAGCTCAACGATCCCTTGGAACAGCGGATGCGCTTTGAGGAGCAACTCCGGCTGGCCGCACGTGGCGATGAAGAAGCCATGGCCATGGATGAAGATTTCCTGCGTGCCCTGGAATACGGAATGCCCCCGACCGCAGGTATTGGCTTGGGGATAGACCGCTTGGCCATGATGTTCACCGGTCAATCCAGCATTCAGGAAGTGTTGTTTTTTCCGCAAATGCGACCGGAATAGGATTGTTTATTCGTTGTGCATTTTAATGGGTAAGGAACGGCGAAAAAATAACTTATCATAATTAGTCGGAAAATCACTTCCAATTGTTATAAGTTATTCTTTGGCTATCCCTAAATGACTTAATGATAGTACTCGTCCGGGTTTTTTTGCAAAAAAACCCGGACGAGTACTATCAACTAACTTATTCCCGTGCCATTCATACATCCAAAAACGGCTTTGTATCGTATATTTCCCCACAAACGATACCGCCTGTATGAAATCGCGCCTGTCTTGGATATTATTGGTCATTTACCTGAATGCCGCCGCTCAAATGCTGCTGCCGTTTGTACAGGATTGTTTCGCGCACTTGTTTTTTTGGGAAGAACACCTGGCACACGTACACCACGGACATGACCATAGCCACCATGTGGCCTCCGAAATGGCCGTAATAGCCGGACAAAACGACGTCCAAAGCCCAAACGGACATTTGGCCTTCCAGTTTGTCAAAGATAATTTGTCGCTGCATCTACCTCCTCCCTTATCGTTTTGCATACGATTTGTGGCCTCCACTTTTTTAACCACCAGTGTTCCGTCGCGGCCTTTCTTCTGCCGGGAAGTGTACACCGAGGTCGTGGTGCCGCCGCCTGACCGGGCTTGATTTATTCGTTCCTGACCGATTTTTTTTTCGGCAATCGGATATCCCTAATTTGGTCTTTTCTATCGGCTTTAGCCCGAGGAAAGCCCGGTCATATTTTACAGTATTTTACAACATGAAATTTTCCACTTTTCATACTTGTAGCCTCCTCTGTGTGGGGCTACTATTAGCCACTGCTTTTTCGGCATTGGCCCAAAACGGTTCCCTGTCGGGCAAAATATCCAACGAACTCAGCGGTGAGGTGCTGGTCGGTGCCATCATCAACGTTCAGGAACTGCAATTGCATACCCACTCTGACGAAACGGGTGCGTTCAATTTTAGCAACCTGAACGCCGGCAATTATACCCTCAACATCTCCCTGCTTGGTTTTGAATCACAAAACATCCCCGTAATTCTTCAAAATGTGGCATTGCCCCGCCTCGAGCTGGGTTTGATGCCAGTAGCCCTTAACCTCTCCGAAGTCATCATCAACCAACAGGATGACATTGCTAAAACCATGTCGGTCATCAACAAGATTGACCTGGAATTGCGCCCGGTGCGCTCATCACAGGATATTTTGCGGATGATACCAGGACTTTTTACCGCTCAGCACGCTGGTGGTGGCAAAGCCGAACAGATTTACCTCCGGGGGTTCGATATTGACCACGGCACCGACATCCGGGTGACGGTGGATGGAATGCCCGTGAACATGGTGTCGCACGCGCATGGGCAAGGTTATGCAGACTTGCACTTCCTCATCCCCGAAACCATCGGTAAAATTGATTTCAATAAAGGCCCGTACTACGCGCAGCAAGGCAATTTTACGACCGCCGGTTATGCCGACTTCCACACCCGAAATGCCTTAGACAGGAGTATGATAAAATTAGAAGCTGGTAAATTTGACACTTACCGGGCGGTGGGATTGATAGACCTACTGGGCCAAAACAACCCGAACCAAAACGCTTATTTTGCTTCTGAACTGCTGTTTACCAACGGGCCATTTGAAAGCCCGCAAAACTTCAACCGCATCAACCTCCTGGGCAAATACCACGGAGTGATCGGCAAAGACCGCGTTTTGAGCATCGCACTATCCACCTTTACGAGCAAGTGGGAAGCATCGGGCCAAATCCCCAATCGGGCGGTCGAGCGCGGCCTCATCACGCGGTTCGGCGCGCTGGACGACAAAGAGGGTGGCCAGACCAGCCGCACCAATGCCAATATAAAACTGCTCAAAACTTTCCCCAATGGTGATTGGCTGAACAACCAGTTTTACTACGTCCGCAACCAGTTCCAGTTGTTTTCCAACTTCACTTTTTTCCTGAATGATCCGGTCAATGGCGATGAAATTCGGCAAACTGAAAAACGGGATATATTTGGTTACAACCTCGCCTACAATTTTGAACGGTACCTCGGAAAAGTGAGTTTCCGCACCCAGGCAGGGCTAAATATCCGCTATGACCAAACTTACGGCTCCGAGCTGGCGCGCACCCGAAAGCGCAACGTACTCATCAGCCGCTCCGCGCTGGGTGACGTGAACGAACTGAATGCCGCGCTGTTCGTGGATGAAGTGGTGCAAGTATCGGAAAAATTCAGCATCAATGCGGGTTTCCGTTTCGACCAGTTTGGTTTTGGTTACGTCAACAGGTTGGACAGCGTGTTTGACCACCCGGTGGTGTACGCCAACGTGGCCAGCCCTAAACTAAATTTCTATTACAACGTGAACCGGAACGTACAACTCTACCTGAAATCAGGTGTTGGTTTTCACTCCAACGATACGCGGGTGGTGGTGCCGCAAAACGGCATTCAAATACTACCCCGTGCCTTTGGCGTGGACATCGGAACGGTCGTCAAACCTTTCCCGCGTTTGCTGCTGAACCTGGCCGCCTGGGGCTTGGACCTGGAACAGGAGTTTGTGTATGTGGGTGATGAGGCAGTGGTAGAACCCAGCGGCAAGACCCGCCGCTACGGATTCGACCTTTCCGCCCGTTACCAGCTGACCGACTGGCTGTTTTTAGACACCGACCTGAACTACACCGTGCCGCGCAGCAAAGACGATCCGGAGGGAGAAAACTATATCCCGCTGGCACCGACACTGACCAGCATCGGCGGGTTGACCACTAAGTTTCGGAAAGGGCTGAATGCCAGCCTGCGCTACCGCTATGTTGCAGATCGCCCTGCGAACGAAAACAACAGCGTGACGGCATTAGGATATTGTATCCTGGACGGCGGTGTAACGTACACCCGTAAGAAATTCGAGTTGGGGCTGTCATTTGAAAACCTGCTCAATGTAGATTGGAATGAGGCGCAGTTCGATACAGAAAGTCGCATGTTCAATGAACCGGAGCCGGTATCAGAACTGCATTACACGCCGGGTACCCCGTTCTTTTTGAAAGGAAGCGTGTCGTTTTTTTTCTAAACAGGAAAGTCAATAGTCCACCGTCAGTAGTCCACAGTCTCACAAACTATTGACGGTGGACTACTCAACTTAATACACTGTTTTATAAAACAGTGTACCTAATTATCCGTCACCTGACCGCCGCAGCTGGAGCCTGCACCTGCTGTGCAGCCGTAACAATGCTGATTGAGCACAATATCGCGGGTGGAGAGGGCTTCAAAATCAAAGTCACGCAGGTGGGTGCCGCTGCCGCTGACTTTCAAATCGAGCATTTGGTTGAAGTCGCAATCGTACAGGTACCCTTCATAGCTAATGGAAATGGTGTTGCGGCACATGACCCCTGCTACCGCACCCGGATTAAAGGCATCAATCAGCGCCTGCATATAGCTTTCATAATTTTCGGATTCGAGCAGGTAATCTAAAAACCGGCTGATGGGCATATTGGTAATAGCGTAGAGGTTATTGAAAGAGACCTCGTATTTGCGCATCAATTGCCGCTTAAATTCATTTTCTAAAGCGGCCTGATTGCCGGGTAAAAAAGCACCGGACGGATTATACACCAAATTGAGGTTCAATCCGGTGCCTGCTTGCCCATACCCCACCGCATTTAGCATTTTCAGTGCCTTGATGGAGTCTTCAAATACCCCGTCGCCACGCTGGCTATCGGTGCGCAAGGCACTGTAATGCGGTAAAGAAGAGGCTACTTCTACCTTGTTTTTTGCGAAAAATTCGGGCAAATCGTGGTATTTCGGATTGGCCACGATAATGGTCAGGTTACAGCGGTCTATCACCTTTTTGCCCAAACGGGTACATTCCTCCACAAACCATCGGAAATGGGGATTCATCTCCGGTGCTCCCCCCGTGATATCCACGGTAGAAATATCGTAGCGGCTCAACACATCAAGGCACAACTCAAATGTTTCGCGGTTCATATTTTCCGCTTTGCGATCCGGCCCGGCATCCACGTGACAATGGGAGCAGGTTTGGTTACAAAGTTTTCCGACGTTCATTTGAAAAATGTCAATACCAGTGGGGCGCAAGCGACCATGGGGGAAGCCAGCCAGCCCGATAGCCGCTCCAAACGGAGGAAAACGAGCGTCGGTACGCTCACGGCCATTGAGTACTTTGAGTTGAAAAAAAGTGTCTGCCAAATCACTGTGTCGTGAAGACAGCGATTTTGTTTTTTGATGGATGCTCATTACATGGTCATTTTGGAGGCATGATTCATCATTTGAGTGGAATATACCAGTGTAGTACCAGCCCGGATAGCCGCTGCTACTTGCACAGCTTCCATCATTTGCTCTTCATCCGAACCTTTTTCTAAGCACGCGGAAGTGTAAGCATCAATGCAATACGGACATTGAAGCGCATGGGCCACGCCCAGCGCAATCAGCGATTTTTCTCGTTCTGTGAGCGCGCCTTCTTTCATCACCTCGCCATACCAGGCAAAGAATTTGTCGGCCATTGGTTTTTGCCAGTCGCCAATATTGCCAAATTTTTTCAGGTCTTCAGGATCAAAATAGTGTTTTGCCATGTGCGTAATGAATGATAGATTATTTATTATATAATTTTTTGTTAATCAATAAATAAATTACATTTCGACTTATTGGAGGCTTCCTATTAAACCGGCGATAGAAAATGGATGCGGACTTTACCAACATAACTTCCATATTGTTGCGATCGTATGTGCGAGTTGGGTTAATAGCAAGTTTTTTGCTAAAATAGCCTTCTAAAAATGCCGCCTACTTTCAGAGCAGGCGGCATCTTAAAATTAAATAATAAATTTATATATGTGTAATAAATTCAAATTATGGATTCAAATTATTAAACAATTGAAATCAAAAGTTTAGAAACCGAGTGAATTCCAGTCACCCGGTCAGTAGATTTGGCAATTAAGATTTTAAGTCAACTCAGTTATTAGATTGATTAATCAAAAAGGTTAGATTACGAATAATCATATTTTTTTGACATATATAGTTGCCGTACTCCATAGGATCTTTTTTGAAATCTTTCTCCACCATATTGTACCATGCCTCTATATAAAGTAAGTCTTCGCTATATTTTTTTGTTTATTTATCTGTCAGTAGCGGTTTATTAGCTATATCATTAAAAATCCTACGTAGTTTACCTTTAGCGATTAGGCCAAGTGTCGTGTGGCTCTCCATGATGCAGGAAAGTATCGTATCCAAAGTGTATAGCCCTTATTTCGGTTAAGTTGTGTTGATGACATATTTTCGTGCAAGACACATGCGTTTATGATGCATATTTTGGAAAGATATCCTTTTTTTGGCATCCTTCATAAGTAGTTGACACTTTTATTTTCGGAAAATAAAAATAAATTAAAATAAAGCATTGATAATCAAGTACTTATTAGGGTAATTTAAAATAATTGCACAAAGAAAGTGTCAACTACTTTTCACGCAAAATGAAGGATGCCCTTTTTTTGTCATAAAAAAAATTCCCTGTTTTGTCAGGAGAACTTTGCAAAGGTACAGGAATATTTGTCAAAACTGCAAATTTTATGGATTCCTGAACGTTATTTTTTGGTTAAACGAAATTATAGGCAGACTATGATTACCTTTGCGCCGCAAAATTATAAATTTATGGGAAATATAGTAGCTATTGTGGGGCGACCGAATGTGGGGAAGTCAACACTTTATAATCGTCTTGTAGGAATGCGGGATGCCATCACGGATGACTTTTCGGGGGTTACGCGCGATCGAAAATACGGGCACTGTGATTGGAATGGAATGCGATTTACCGTAGTAGATACCGGAGGCTTTGTGCATGGTTCCAATGATATATTTGAAAGCGCCATTCGCAGTCAGGTAAGGGTGGCGATAGATGAAGCATCTGCCATTATTTTTATGGTAGATGTGCAAACCGGTATTACCGATCTGGATGAAGGCATTGCAAAAATGTTGCGGCGTGGCGATAAACCTGTTTTTTTGGTCGTCAATAAAGTAGACAACCACCGCAACCAGCTGGAAGCCAATGAATTTTACAGCCTCGGTTTCGATAATGCCTACTTTATTGCTTCTATCAGCGGCAGTGGCACGGGTGAATTGTTGGATGCCATCACCGAAACGATTCAGGATATACCGCCCATCGAGACGGAATTGCCAAAATTTGCCATCATTGGCCGCCCTAATGTTGGGAAATCCTCTCTGACCAATATGCTGTTGGGGGAAGACCGCAATATTGTGACCCCCATTGCGGGCACTACCCGTGATCCGATTCACTCGGTCTATAACAAATTTGGCAAAGAGTTTATCCTGATTGATACCGCAGGTATTCGAAAAAAGGCAAAAGTCGAAGAAGACCTGGAGTTTTATTCCGTGATGCGTGCCATCCGGGCCGTAGAAGAATCAGATGTCTGTATGTTGGTGTTAGATGCCGTTCAGGGATTGGAAGCGCAGGACCTGAGTATCCTGAGCATCGCCCAAAAAAGGCATAAGGGCATTGTCATTTTGGTGAATAAATGGGATTTAGTGACCGATAAAGATACCAATACCGCCCGGAACTACGAAAATGCCATCAAACGCAGGATTGCACCGTTTAATGATATACCGATCTTATTTATTTCGGCATTAGAAAAACAACGGATATTTGATGCCATAGAGGCTGCGCTGGAAGTATACGAAAACCGAACCCGACGCATCAAAACCTCTGAATTGAATGACACGATGTTGCCCATTATAGAAGCAACTCCGCCGCCTTCCGTACACGGGCGCTTTCCAAAATTCAAGTATGTAACGCAATTGCCCACGCATTACCCGTCTTTTGTGTATTTTGTCAACAATCCTAATTATGTGCGGGACAGCTATACACAATTTCTGGAAAATCAGATGCGAGAGCATTTTAATTTTAAAGGAACACCCATTGAGATTTATGTTCGGGCAAAGTAAGGAGGAGGGGGTAGTGCGGGAATGAATTAATTGGATGGTACAGATATGGGACGGTAAAAGAATAACTTATCAAAATTCGTCGTCAAATTATGCCTAATTATTATAGGTTATTTTTTGGCTATCCCTATATGTTTTTTTGCAAAAAAATACATATTTATTACACTACTACACAACAAGAAATGATCAAGTTTGACATATTGATGATCAAGTTAACAGTACACGCTTGGTATTTTTTTCCGGGTTAAAACCCCTAATCGTTTTTGTTTTCAAACGAAATTTGTGTCTTGTGTCTGAAGTCTTGTGTCTGAAGTCTTGTGTCTGAAGTCTTGTGTCTGAAGTCTTGTGTCTGAAGTCTTGTGTCTGAAGTCTTGTGTCTGAAGTCTTGTGTCTGAAGTCTTGT
>Ga0209181_10007122_pt1 | contig 15444 bp, 9 predicted proteins | sample MAT05_FD_187208 | JGI IMG/M metagenome (GOLD analysis project Ga0209181, IMG submission 187208) | Freshwater microbial communities from Lake Fryxell liftoff mats and glacier meltwater in Antarctica - MAT-05 (SPAdes) (version 2) | ecosystem: Environmental > Aquatic > Freshwater > Ice > Liftoff... | reverse complement strand
CGATCGGGGCTGAGTAACTGAGTCGTCCCTTGTCCTCCTGACCTCTGAAACCCTGTCCGCTGACCTCTCGACGCGCCAGCGCCTCCGCCCTCTGCGCCCTCTTCCGTCCTCCTGTAAAATTCAGAGTCCGGGTGTTCATTCGGAGTTCCCGCCGGGTCGGATCGCGGATTTCTCCTGCACCTTTTTGGTCATCTCCCAATAGGCGTCCGTCAATGCACGAGCGAGGCCGGAGGCGTCGGCGAGGGGGCTGGAGACGAGCGCGGCGCGCACCGCGTGACGACGCGCGCGGCGCTCTTCTGCGTTCAGGCCGCTGCACGCCGTGGCGTGCTCCTGGGCGCGGCGCACGAACTCCTCCGGGGACGCGGCGATCCACTCGGGCATACCCACGGCCGACAGAAAAGAAGCCGACATCCGGCTCGGCATGGTCGAGCCCACCAACGTCAGCACCGGAACGCCCATCCAGAGGCTTTCCGCGGTGGTGGTGCCGCCGGTGAACGGGGTCGAATCCAACGCGATGTCGACCTCTTGGTAGTGACGGAGGTGACTGTGCCGATCCGCCGCGGGCGGGCGCAGCGACAAGCGCTCCGAGGCGATCCCCCGGAGGCGAAACTCAGTTTCCAGGCGGACGCGCTGGGCGGTTTCCTCGAGCCCCGCAGTCTTGACGAGCAGATGCGCATCCGGGAGCGCGCGCAGTACGGCCGACCAGAGATCGAGGGTGGCGGGCGAGAGCTTTTGACGATTGTTAAACGAACCGAACGTGAGCCCGGGCCGGACGCTGCGCGGCTCCGCCGGCGGCGAGTCCGCGGGCGGAAGGTAGCTCAACCAGCAGCGCGGCAGGCGCCAGAGCCGCTCGACGAACGTGGCGTCGAGGGTGGGGGGAAGGAGAATCTCGTCGCCGATCCAATAGTCCATTTCCGCCAGCCCCGTCGTTCCGTAGTAGCCGAGATAGCAGGCCTGCACCGGCGCGGCGCGCTGGGCGAATATGCCCAGGCGATGACCGCGGGTGTGCCCCGACAGATCGATCAGCACGTCGATGCGATGGCTGCGCACGAGGCGGGCGGCCGCGTCGTCGGTCAGGCCGTGCATGAAATGCCAGCGATCGGGAGCGACCTGCGCACGCAGTCGGGACGTCGTGGCGTCGGGCACGGCCAGTTCTGCGTAGAGAAAAACGTCCAAACCCTGTTCCCGGTGCGCGCGCAGGATCGGTTCGAAAAACGAGGCGACGGCGTGATCCCGAAAGTCGGGCGAGATGTATCCGATCCGCAAAGACGCCGGAGCGCGTACGGTGGACGCGTCCGAAGGCGAAGCCGGGGGGAGAGGAACCGTCCGCGGGATCAGCCCGTTCCACGTTCGCGCAAGTTCGAGAATTTCCCCGGGCGTTCGTGCGCCCGTGTAGGCGGTCATCGCGAGCAAGGTGCTGGCGTGCCGAGAGTCGGGCGCGGGTTTTTCGACCGCTTTCCGCTGCGTTTCCAGGGCGAGGGCGATCTCGCCATTCATGTAAAGCGCATCCGCCAACGCCGTGATGCAATCGTCGTCGGCCGGGGCAAGCGCGAGGGCGCGCCGTGCATACGCGATCGCTTCCGACGGTGCCCGCGGGGCGATCGTTCGGGCGAGTCCCACCCAGCCTTTCGCGTATCCGGGGTGGTCGCGCGTCAAGGTGCGCAGCACGGACTCGGCTTCGGCGTGTTTGCGTTGCGCGAGGAGCGCGACGGAGAGGCCGTGCTGGATTTCCGCGAGCGCGGGAGCGAGGGGAATCAGTTGGCGGAAGACGGTTTCCGCCTCGGTCGGGCGGCCGCGGTCGATCATGAGTTTGCCCAGATTGTGCCATGCCGCGAGCGGCGCGGGCGGCCGGGAGACCGCCTGCTGCAAGATCGCTTCGGCCTCGTCGAAGGACTTCGATCGGCGCAGGCCCTCGCCGAGGAGCGTCAGAAGGCGCGCTTCGCCGGGGAAGCGAGCGAGCGTCTGCCGTGCGGTCGCTTCGCAGCGCACGAGCGCGCCCGCCTCGAGCAGAGCCTGCGTAAGGCCCAGCTGGGTCTCGAGCGAGGTGTCGCCCAGGGCGAGAGCGTGTTCGAAGATCGGAAAGGCCTCCGGGAAGCGCCCTTGATCGTTGAGCGCCTGGCCGAGATTGGCGTGCGCGCGAAGCGAGCCGGGGTCGAGCTGCAGGACCTCACGGTATTCCGCTTCCGCGTCGCGAGCACGGCCTTGCGCGCGCAGGGCATTTCCGAGATGCAGCCGCGCGCCGGCGTGCCGGGGCTGTTGGCCGAGCGCGCGGCGGTAAAGGGCTTCGGCGTCGGCGTGCCGGCCCAAACCGCTCAAGGCGTCGCCCCAATGCTGCAGCAGCGTCGTATTCGCGGGATCGAGCGCGGCTGCGGCGGCCAGGAGAGGAACGGCGTCCGCCGGCTTGGACCGTTGCAGGGCAATGATGCCGAGTTGATGGAGGGCGAACGCGTCCTGCGGGTGCGTGTCGAGCCTGGTGCGGAAACGACGCTCCGCTTCGTCGAGATGGCCGCGCCGGTGTTCGGCGACGGCGACTTGCAGGCCAGGATCGAGCGTCGGAGAGGACACGGCCGGTTTGCGTCAGCGAGCGCCGATGGACGCCGCTTTCAGCATTCCTTCGTACGCGGTTTCGAGGGCCCGGGCTAAGTCGACTGCGTCGAAGAGCGGACTCGTGGAAGCCTTGGCTCTCACGGCGATACGGCTGGCCCTCTTTTCCGCGACCGGCAGCGCGGTCCACGCCAAGGCGTGGCGGACGGCGCGTTCGACGAAATCGGTGGGAGAGGAAGCGATCCAGTCGGGCAGGCCGACCGAGGTGAGCATCGAAGTGGACATGCGGGACGGCATCGTTGCGCCTTTGAGCGTGAGGACGGGAACGCCCATCCACAGGCTGTCGCAGGTCGTGGTGCCCCCATTGTAGGGATACGGATCGAGGGCGAAATCCAAGTCGCGATAAACCCGCAGATGCTCGGTCAATCCGGAAGTGTGTCCGGCGAGGAGCAGGCGTTCGGGAGCGATTCCTCGTGAGCCGAAGGCAGTGCGCACCAGCGCCTGCGTGCCAAGGTCGCCGAGGTGGCGGGTCTTGAGCGAAAGCCGCGCTTCGGGCAAAGCGCGTAGAACGGCGCACCAGAGTTCGATCGTCGGATCGCCGATTTTCGCCAGGTGATTGTACGAACCCAGGGTGAGCTGCGGAGATTCCGGCAAACCCACCTCCGGGCTGTCCGGAGGGGCGCCATAGGCGATCCAGCAGCGGGGCAGGCGCCATAATTTTTCGACGGCGAGCTCCCCGCAACCCTCCGGATGGAGAATCGAATCGGTGATCCAGTAGTCGACGGCCGGCAAGCCGGTGGTCCCCAGATAGCCGAGGTAAACGGCCTGAACCGGCGCGGGTTTGTAACCTAGGATGTCGAGACGGGAGTCGCGCGTGTGTCCGTTGAGATCGATCAAGAGATCCAGCCGATGGCTGCGGATCAAATCGGCCGCGTCCGCATCGCTCAGGGCAAAGACCGGGTGCCAGTGTGCGACGTGGGAGCGGATCGCCTCGGTGGTGGCATCCGCGAGGCCGACATTAGAGTAAGCGAAAAGCTCGATGCGGGAGCGATCGTGGGCGGCGAAAAGGCTCAGGACGAAGCGGGCGACGGCGTGATGGCGGTAGTCGGAGGACAGGTAACCCACACGCAACGGCCGCCCGACCACGGCCGCGACCGGCCCCGTATGCAGTGGGGGTTTCATCGCATCCATGCCCCACTGTTGCGCGTGGGCGAAGTGCGCGGGGTCGGGCTTCTCCGCAATGGAGGCTTCCGTGAAGAGCAGGCTGCTGAAGACGCGCCGATCGCCGGGGGTGACGCGCAACGCCTCAAGATAGCCTTGGCGTGCATCGAGGCTGCGACCGCTTTCGCGCAGGACCGACGCCAGGCCGCTGAGCGCGTCGGGAAATTCGGGCGAACGGGCGAGCACGTCGCGGTAGGCCGCTTCCGCCTCCAGCAGGCGCCCGGCGTCTTTGAGGCAACTCCCGAGGTTACTGAGCGCTTCGAAAAATCCGGGGCGGAGGGCGAGGGCCTTTCGGTAGGCGCTTTCCGCTTCGACGAGACGTGCCTGCTTGCGGCGCAGGGCACCGAGGATGTTCCACGCCTCGGCCATTTGCGGCTCGAGCCGGAGCGCCTGTTGAATCGCGTGATCCGCTTCGTCGAAACGCGAAGCCGATCTCAAGACGTTGCCCAAATTGTACCAGCCCTTGGTATAGTTGGGCTGGAGGAGAAGCGCATGACGCAACGCCGCCTCGGCTTCGGAGGAACGCTCCAGGTGATGCAGGACAATGCCCAGATTGCCCCAAAAGGATGCGTTGGTGGGGGCGCGGGCGACCGCTTCCCGATAGCAGGTTTCGGCTTCGCCGTAGTGTTTGAGCGCCCGGAGTGCCTCGCCGCAGTTGCTCCACGCGCCCGCCTCGGAGGGGTCGATGAGCAGGGAGGCGCGGATCAGACGCACGGCCTCGGCGTGTTTGCCGGCCTGATGGGCGAGCACCCCGAGCAGGTGGAGACCGGCCGGATGTCGCGGATGGGCAACCAAGACCTCCCGGTAGAGCCGCTCGGCCTCCGGAAGCCGACCCTGCCGATGCAACGTCATGGCCTGCTGCAAACGAGTGTTGACCTCGGTCTGATTCACGCCGTCAGGGTCACCGGAGCGTACCACCGGCGACAAGGGAAATGACACCCTGGAGGGCATCGCTCCGTCGAGGCCGGGATTGCGCGTCCTCGCGCTGCCAACATCGCAACCCCTCGGAAAAACCCGATCACAATCTGAATCGGAATGCCTCACGCGAAAGCGCGAAGGCGCGGAGGCAGAGCATGATCCATCGCTCCATCCTTGAAGCAACGTTTGACCGCCTCTTCCGTCGCATTCTTCGCGGCTTCGCGCCTCCGCGTGAGACCTGCTCGATTTCCGGCACCATCGGGCCCGTCCTTCAGCACTTATTATCCACAGATTGCGTAGATTTTAGAAATAATTTCCCAATTCGAGTTTCTCCGGTTTCTCCAAAAATCTGAGTAATCTGCGTGATCTGCGGACACCTCCTGCTCGGATCCGTGCCGCAACCCATTGGCCCGATCTTCCTTCCCTCCCTGTGCGCTTCGCGTGAGCCTCTCTGAGTTTGCGAGTCTGCCACGGGGCCGTGGCCCTATTTGCACGTTTCGGCACACAGTGTGCCGGCCTCTGGGATTGGCTTGCTTTGGGGGTCGAAGCGCGGCACTCGCTTGCGACTATGACGATGGAGCGTGCCCGCTACGAAACCGCCCCCACCTTCGCGGCAGCCGCCGTGACCGTTGCTCGTGCGTCGGCGGAGAAAACGGTGAACGAGGCCCTGGCTTCCGTTCTTCCCCTTTCTGCCGAAAAACGGCAGGCGATTCACCGTGAGCTGCTGCGGCGTTTCCCGGACGATGCCTCGCCCGGGAATTTTTGGCATGCGGCGTCGTCCCAGGCGTTTCGGGACTTCTTTGTCTGGGGTCACACCTACGATTGGGGTACGGACTGCCAACGCTCGGGTGCGATGGGACCGCGTCACCTCGAAATCGCGAGCGAGTCGATCGAACATGGACTCCTTCCGGCCGACCTGTCCGGGAAACGTGTCCTCGACATCGGCTGCTGGTCGGGAGGCGATCTCCTTCTGCTGCGAGGCCTCGGAGCGGAGGTGGAGGCGATCGAAGAACACCGCCGCTCGGCGGAGTCCGCGCGGGGGCTGTGCGAACTGCTCGGAGTTCCCACCACCATTTCGACGGCGAGCGTTTACACGGATCGCACCGAATGGAAGCAGCGCTTCGACATTATCTATTGCAGTGGAGTGATTTACCATGTCACCGACCCTGTTCTATTCCTGCGCCTCTGCTTCGCCTATCTCAAAGTCGGCGGCCGATTGATCGTCGAGACCAAGGCGCTCGCCGGATCCCCGGCCGGTTCCAGCCTCTGCGGTTACTCCGGCACGTTGGAGAAAGGCTGGAACTGGTTCGCGCCCAATTGGGATGCGCTGGGCCGCTGGCTGGCGGATGCCGGCTTTGCGCAGGAAGGAATTCGGCTGCATCAACGCAGCAATGGACGGCTGCTGGCGGGGGGCGTGAAGACGGCGACCCGGAGCATGGTGGAGACGGCGGGGTTCTCGCGTCCCGGGAGCTGGTTGGAAGCGGAGGTATGAGCGAATCCCCGCTATCGCCCCCGGGAAAGCCCCTTTCGAGAAAACTCCACCTCGGGTGCGGCAAGAAATACCTGCCGGGTTTTTTCCACGTCGATGCGCTGGCGGCGCCACATGTCGACCTCGTTTCCCGGGTGGAACGCCTGCCGATGTTTCCCGACGGAAGCGTCGAATTGATCTACGCGGCGCACGTCCTCGAGCACTTTTCGCGGAAGGAATACCGGGAAGCGCTCATGGAATGGTATCGGTTGTTGGCACCGGGCGGCATCCTCCGCCTCGCCGTGCCGGATTTTGCAGCCTGCGCGCGGCTCTACCACGAGCAGGGACTCCGCGATGGTTTGACGGGGTTGGTGGGGCTGATTGTTGGAGGACAGCGGGACGAGTACGATTTCCATAAAATGGTGTTCGACGAACCGCTTTTGACGCGTGAGCTCAAAGCGACCGGCTTTGGCGAAGTGCGCCGGTGGGATTGGCGGAAGACCGAACACGCCGGGGTGGACGACTATTCCCAAGCCTATCTGCCCCACTTGGACAAAGAGCGCGGCACGCTGATGAGCCTCAACCTGGAAGCCGTAAAATAAGTCCGGTCCCGACGGCCGCAGAGATTTGCCGTTGACCGCGCAGGAAGCCTTCGGCCAAGGTCTTCCCCCGCCACTAAGACTCAAGTCGAGGAGGCAAGAGACACCTGGAGAGGTGGCAGAGTGGTCGAATGCGCATGATTGGAAATCATGTGTACTCGCAAGAGTACCGGGGGTTCGAATCCCTCCCTCTCCGCCATTTATGATCCGTCGCAGGTTTCGACAGAACTACGTAAATCGTTCGACTCTTGGAACTACTGTCATAAATAAGGCTCCTAGGAGTGTCTTTTTCCGGACCGAATTGTTAGATCCTACTCGTTAAATTCGTCTCGAGCTTTTTTCGTGACCTCTTCGACGGGAGGCAGGAGTCCGGGCTGAAGTTGCCGGAGACGTTTTTCCAGGTCGCGCAATTGTTCTTCGCGCTGCTCGAGTTCCATTTCTCGCTCGAGTTGTGCCTGGCTCGTTTGCATCAGGCGGGCCTCGCTCTCGGTGAGAAACTGCTCGCGTTCGTTCATGCTGGCTTTGGATTCGACGAGGAGTTTGTCCAATCGTTCGCGCTCCGCCCGCAATTCCGCCAGCGCAGCGTCATCCGGTTCCGGTTTGGCGGCAGCGGCCAAGGCGGTCGTGGGCAGCGGCTGCGGTCGCGCTGTCGGGAGGCTGACGGTGGGCCTGGCTGCCACCGGTATCGTATTGGGATTGTTCGGCGTGGTGATGACCACGGGAGACGGACGGACGGGCACTTTTAACAAAAGAGACTTGGTCAATGCGGGTGTTGGCGCGTCGCCGAAAGGATGGATGGCCGTTGCCGGGTACGAACGGGCATTCGTGACGCGCAGGGCGTTGTTCGCCGCGGGCTGAACCGTCGGCGTGACGGCCGAGGCGGGAAACTGCGAGGGCTCGGGGACGTATTCGGCCAGGGTCCCCGTCTCAAGCCGCTTTTCAGTGTCGTCCAGAATCTGCTCGAGTCGATCCGCGGAAAGTTTTGTTAGAGCCGCTTCTCGCAGCGAAACCCAAACGCTGTCGTGGTAGCTGGTGACGCCGTAGCCTCCGGCGTACGTCGCCTGCCGACCCTCGTTCTTGATCGCCGCGTGGACCTGCTCCACCAGGTCTTTCGATTCGGCGAACAGCGTCTTCACCGTACGCGCTGCGGCCAGGGGTGTCACCGCGAGGAGGGATTTGGCCAGTGCGCTCCAGTTTCTGCCGGGTTGCCGCTCGAGCGTGGTCCCGCTGTTCCCGCCGCGCAGGCGCTGAGCTTCGGCGATTTTGTTGATGAAGGCGATCTCGCTCAGAACCGCTTCCGCGCGTTTGGCGGTATCTTCGATCAACTGACGTCCGTCGAAATGCGCGCCGCAGATCTCGTGGGGAACGAGTCGCTGCAGAATGCCGGGCAATTGTTCCAACGCCCCGATGTAGAGTTCCACCGCTTGCTCGTATCGCTCGAGGATGCGCTGCCAGTCGATCGAGAAACGGGAGGCCGACAGGCCCACGACGTACTCCGGGTCCATTTCGCGCAGATAATTTTCGACGCTGCGTTCGACGCAGACATGCAAAACCGGAATCGTCGCATCGAGTTTCTTCGCCCCGGCTTCGAGGATCGACACGTTCTCCTCCGCTTCGCGCAATTTCTCGCGGTGATCTTTCTTGGCGTCCTGGCGTACGAACGAAAGCAGCGGTCGCGCTGCCGCGACGACGTCGCGCGCTTGACGGGCGACGGTCACCGCGTCCCCGATTCGGTTTCGGCTCAATGCAAAGGCCGCCTCGCGCACAAGCAGGTCCTGCAGGGCTGGAGGAATGGAATTCTTGCTGCTGCTTTTCTGCTCACCCGGCGGCATATCGTTCTTGGTTGATCGGCGCGGTGGTCACGGAAATTTATTCAAAAGGTTAGCTGGTAAATTGCTTCCAACGTATCGTCACGTCTGCCCCGCGCAAGCGAGGGAAACCCCCCGAATTGTCTCTTTCGCGGGTTTTTACGGAGGGGTGGAGTTGATTTTTCACTCTTGTCGGTAACGCCGGGTACAAAATTACAGTCTATTTACTTCCGCGACCCAAGCAAGGGACGATCCTGGCGCAAATCGCTCTCACCGCGGACTCAGGGACGTCGGCGTCGGCGCGATGCCGAAGCGTTCGAGATTTGCCAGCGCGTGTCTTCGTCGCTTGCCTCGGATCAGGACCGATCGAACCATCATGATGAAACGCACCCTCGTCAAAGACGCCCTCAACGCAGCTGCGGCCAACGAATCGATTTTGCTCCAAGGGTGGGTGCGCACGCGCCGAGACGCGAAGGCGTTCTCGTTCATCGAGCTCAACGACGGTTCGTGCCTCAAGGGGCTGCAGGTGATCGTCGACGCCGCCTTGCCCGACTATGCGAAGATCGGCCAAGCCGGCACGGGTGCCTCGGTGGAGATCGTCGGCACGCTCGTCGAGTCGAAAGGCCAGGGACAAAAATGGGAGGTCGTCGCCCAGTCTTTTTCCGTCCTCGGCGAAGCGGACGCCACCTATCCGCTGCAAAAAAAAGGACACACCCTGGAGTTTCTCCGCGAAATTGCCCACCTGCGCCCCCGATCCAATTTGTTTGGGGCCATCTTCCGCGTGCGCAGCCGACTCGCCTACGCGGTTCACCAATTTTTCCAGGACAAGGGATTTTTCTACATTCACGCGCCGATCATCACGGCCAGCGATTGCGAAGGTGCCGGCGAACTCTTCCGGGTCTCGACGCTCGATCCGCAGAATCCACCCAAGAACGAACACGGTGCGGTCGACTATTCGAAAGATTTCTTTGCGAAAAAAACCTATCTGACCGTTTCCGGACAGCTCGAGGCCGAGGTTTTCGCCTGCGCTTTGTCCAATGTTTACACGTTCGGTCCCACCTTTCGCGCCGAGAACTCGCAGACCTCCCGCCACGCCTCCGAGTTTTGGATGATCGAACCGGAAATCGCCTTCTGCGAACTCGAAGGGAACATGGCCCTTGCCGAGGAATTCGTGAAGTATTTGATCCGCGACGCCCGGACGCATTGCGCCGCCGACCTGGAGTTTTTCGGCAAATTCGTGGACAAGGATCTGCTCGCCCGGCTCGACTTCGTGCTGGAGCGGCCCTTCCAACGGTGCAGCTACACCGAAGCGGTGGAGATCCTGCAGGCCAGCGGGAAAACCTGGGAGCACCCGGTCGCCTGGGGCGACAATCTGCAGTCGGAACACGAGCGGTATCTGGCGGAGCAGCACTTCAAGTGCCCCGTCACTTTGTACGATTATCCGCGCACCTTGAAGCCTTTTTACATGCGCGTGAACGAAGACGGAAAAACGGTGCGCGCGATGGATCTGCTCGTTCCGGGAATCGGCGAGATCGTCGGAGGAAGCCAGCGCGAGGAACGACTCGACGTCCTGCTCGAAAACATCCGCCACCATCGTCTGCCGGAAAAGGAATACAGTTGGTACATCGATCTGCGTCGTTACGGGACCGTGCCGCACTCGGGTTTTGGCCTCGGCTTCGAGCGGATGCTGATGTTTGTGACGGGCGTGGCGAACATCCGGGACGTCATCCCCTTCGCACGCACGCCGGGTACGGCCGAGTTTTGAGTCGGGCAGGCGTTCGTACCGGAGCTCACCATAGACGCGCAAAGGGCACAGAGAAATCCGTTGGATCGTGAGGAAGTACGTCAACCGTCAGGAACGATCTTCCCGACGGTTGCGGATTTAACGAGTTCGGCCCGATCTGCACCTCGATCCAATTTTTTACAGGAGGTCGCAGAGGAAGCAGAGTCCAGGCCTTCAGGCTTTCGACATCTGCCCTCCGCTCGCTGCCCTCCGACTTCCAGACGCGCAGCGCCTTCGCCCTCTGCTTCCTCGGCGAGCTCCTGTAAAAATGGATTGGGAGGGTTGAGCCTTGGGACTGCCGTCGGTCTCAGGTGGAACGTAGCTTGGTCTTAGCGGCGGTCTCCGCTTTGTGGTCAGTTTCCGACTACGGAGGTGCGAATCAATCCTGCAAACTGCGGATGGTTCTCGATCCGTTGGGCAAATGCGGGCCGCTCGGACGGATCGATCGTTGCAGGGAACTGCGAACTGCTTCGTCGCCAGCGTTCGAGCCACGGCGCTCCCAACATTCCCCCGGCCCCCGGGTGCGATAAAAGGCCCGACACGTGCGTGAATGCCACGGTCGTGGTGGATTTCGGTCCGGTGCCGGCACCCTCGGCGACGAAGAAGCCGGCGCTCAACAAGGCCACGCGTACCGCGGTCGACGCCGAGTACGTGTAGAGCTCGGCCGGCTTGTCCCCGCATCGTCTGCGCAATTTCGAAAACGTCTCTCCCGTCCAAAGCAACGAATCGGTTTTGTACGAAAACGGATCGTAGTACATGAGATCGGGCGCTTCTGCCTCTCCGCACCGTGCCAGGAAGTCGCCTGCCAACAGCTCCCAGGACAGCAATCCCGAGGGATGCACCCACCGGCCCGTCTCCAGGAGGACGCCTGGCGCGGGGTGTCGCAGGTGGGCGAAGCGGCCGGCGTCGCGCGCGGCCAGTCTGAGCGGGTCCAGATCGCGCTCGAAGCTGACGATACGGAGGGGAAGCGGCGGTGTGTCTTTGGATTTCGAATACACGCGATCGAAGCAGCGCACCGCCGCCATCGCATTGGTCGCGGCCCCCAGTCCGACGTCCCAGACGATCAGGGGAGCGGGCGGTTCGCTCCCGGCGACGACGGCGAGGCGCTCGGCGAGGCGCGACTGCTTCACGTAGAGGGTGTCGGCCTCCTCGCTCGGCGGGTTGACGGAGTGCATGACTTCGCCGGAACTGATCTGGCGCACGCTGGAGAAGCCCTGGGGGGAGGTGCAGACTTCGTAGTCGCCCAATCGCGTCGCCCGTTGCCCCCGAATCCGTTTGGGCGGGTTGACCGGATTCTCCTCGTCGGTCCGCACGAGCTCGAGGCGGTTCTTTTCATAGAATTCCGCAAACGTGCCGGCGAAGATCTGGGCGCGCATTGCCGTCATCAGCCGGTGGTAAAACGAAAAATTATGATTGCTCAGCAGGTGCCAGCCGAGGACCTCGTCGGCTTTGGTGAGATGGTGAAGGTAGGCACGCGAGTAAGTGCGACAGGTCGAGCAGGGGCAGCCAAGGTCGACGGGCTCCTCGGAGAGTTTGTAAACCGAGCGACGCAGCTGGAGCTTGCCCCGCGAGGTGAAGGCGACGCCCCGCTGGGAAAGTTGCGACGGGATGATGCAGTCGAACATGTCGACCCCCCGATGCACCGCCTCCAGAATGTCGATCGGGGTGCCGACTCCCATCAGGTAGCGTGGAAAAGAGGTGGGAAGGTGCTGCGTGACCAGACCGGTGAATTCGTAGCGCTCGTGCGAGGTTTCGCCGACCGCGAGACCGCCGATCGCGAACCCGTCGAAGGGCAGGCGGGTCAAAAACGCGGCGCTTTTTCGCCGCAATTCGGGATGGCAGGCACCTTGGACGATTCCAAAAAGGGCTTGTGCGGAGTCGCCCCGCGCTTTGAGCGAACGCTCGGCCCAGCGGTGGGTGAGGGACATCGCCGCCTCGGCTTCGAAATGTGAGGCGGTCGAAGGAATGCACTGGTCCAGCGCCATCATCACATCGCTTCCGATGTCCTTTTGCATGCCGATGCTGGTCTCGGGCGACAGCAGGTAGGTGGTGCCGTCGACGTAGCTCTGGAAACGGGCGCCGTCTTCGCGCATCGAACGCTCCTTAGGCAGAGAAAAAATCTGAAACCCGCCGGAATCGGTCAAAACGGGCCCGTTCCACTGCATGAACCGATGAATTCCCCCGAATTTTCTGAAAACTTCGGGACCGGGTCGCAGGAGCAGATGGTAAGTGTTGGCCAACAACATACGTGCCCCGGCCTCGCGCAACGTCTCCACCGTTTGCGCTTTAACGGTCGCTTGGGTGCCCACCGGCATGAAAATGGGGGTTTCGATCTCGCCATGAAGCGTCGTAAAACGACCCGCCCTAGCGCGGGACCCCGGGCATTCTCGTTCCACAGTGAAAGGCAGGCGTGACATACGTGAAAGTGAGCTGGCAGTTACGAACGGCCGGCAAGTCGAACCTTGGCTGTGGGCATGACGGGCGCGTGCGCCAATCCAAAACCATCGCGATTTTCCCGCAAATCTTCATTCGACTGGAATTCCGAGGCTCCTTGATTCAAGCTATCTCCAGCCAAGAGTGCATAAAATGAGCGATCTCGATAAAGCCCTCTCTCAAGCGAACAAGGTGATGGCCCGCAATCATGCGAACACGCCTGAAGCGAAGCATAAGCAAATCGGTCGCCACTCGACCTTCTTTCTCGTCGGCGGACTGGTGGCGGTAGGCGCGATCGTCGGTGCCTATGCCTTCTGGCTGAATCTATCTTCGGCGAAAACGGCGGCCAAAGTTCAAGGATCCCCGCCGTCCAAGCTTACGGCGGTTTCTCCCGCGTTGCCGCGCCAAGCGAATGCGGTCCCCACCCTTGCCCCACCGGTAGTCGATCACAAATTGGCGAGCGCCTTCGAAAAAATGACGTTAAACGCCATTTTGACGGATCCGCCTCGGGTGCGAATGAATGGTAAGACATTTTCAATAGGAAGCGAACTTATTCCTGGACTGATCTTAAAGAAAGTCGAGAATCGTACCATTATCGCAGAAGATGGGGCCGGCGCGGTTTATCGACGAACGTTTTAGTAAATCTTAAAGCGGTCCGGGACGATAAGGAACAGTCCCCATGTCGTCGGCCGCGCCGAAATCTAATCAGAAGGCTTCCCTCCCGGAAGGGCTCCAGGATTTACTGGTGCGGGAGGCTTCGTTTGCGTTGAGCCGCAGACGGATCAGCGACGCGTTGGCAGTGGCTGAAAAACAAAAGACCGCGGTTGCTTCGGCTCGGCCTCTACTCTCGTTCATTTTCCGCGATACGAAAAAGGACCATAAAGCGAAGCGCCAAGAGATGATGGAAAACGTCTCGGTCCTCGGCGCGGGTGTGGTCAAACTCGACGCGGTCATCCCGATTCTTCAAACCTGCGTCGAACGCAGCCTGGAAAACTATCTTCGAGAGTTCGATCCCGAGTATGCCAACGGTCTGGCCGCCTCCCGTTTTGTCGACGATTGGCAGCGGTTACTGGTGCGCTTCGATCAAGCGGTTTCGCTCTTCGTCGGGGCGGTGGCGAAACTACCGGGTCTGCTTGAAGCCGTGGCTGCTTCCGCCACGTGCGGGAGCAATCTGGAGTGCCGCAAGACGATCGACGCAGCTGTGTCGGCCGCGCGTGTGCTGCAGGACGAGGTGACCTTTCTCAATAAAATCGCGGATTCGCAGCGCATCCGTTCGGGGATCGGAGCGATCACGCTGTATCGCCAACCGGAGCGAAACTGGAAAGGCGCCGTCCACTCGCTCTTGTTCACTCAGCCCGCGCCCGCGGCTCAAGCCATCGGGAGTGTGCTGGTTGAGGCGAACGAGGTCGTGGAGAAAATCCGCGGTGCCATCCAAGGCGAATGCCAGCTCGCGTCGTACGTGGTGGGCTACGGGGTCACGAGTTACCATCAACGCGTCTGGGCCTCGCTCCGCGAGTCGGCCACGTTGCGGATCGATCCGGACCAGCTCGAGTCGATCCTTTCGGACACCGAGGAGCGGATGGACCGCGGGATCCTGGAGCCATGGACGGTGCCCCATGCGGAATTGCCGCCCGAGGTGGTGATCGCTGTGCCCGCCCCTGCCCCGGTCCGTTCGCCTGCGCCTGAATCTTCGGGTGCGAGTGCACCGACGGTGGTCGCGGCTCCACCCAGTGTGTCGATCCCGGCGAATAAATCGCCACAGCTGAAGCTTCCCAGCCGATCCTCGCCGTCCGCCGCCGACGCGGTGGCTCCGGCGATTATTGCCGTGGCAGCCGCCGCCTCCGACGCCGCGAGCACGCCCACGGTGGCCGAAGAAAAATCGACGAAGGAAGCGGCCGATACGGTGGCGGACCTCACCGCGGAGCGTTTCCGCCTGGAGGAAATTCTCCGGGAGACCCGTGACGGCTTCGATCAGCGCGAAGTTTTTCTTTCCCAAAGCGAAGAGCGGCTTCTGCAAAAAAGCCAGGCTCAGCTCGAACGGGAAGTGGAGCTCGAGCAGCGCGAAGAGCAGCTGCGCGATCTGGAAAAACGACTCCGGGAAAAACTCGGGGCTGACATGCCCGAGCCCGAACCGGTCGCGAAAAAACCGTACGACGAGTTCAGCGAGTAACCGCCGCGAATGTAACGGCTGGCACAACGGCGTTTTCCGCTTCGCGCTTGCAAACGCGCGCTCACGGCGGACGGTTCGTGCATGTCTACGTCGCGACCCATAGGTGAGCGCATCGGCACCGGTTTTGGCTGCATTGCTGCGTTGCTGGTGGCGATGACGCTGTCGGCTCTGCCCGTGAGGGGAGAAAATCCGATCGTCGAAGGTTATGCGGACGGCCCCAAGACCCGGGACGGCTTGGGGAAATATTATTTCGGCCGGGAGATCGCTCATTTCATGTCGCACGTGGCGGCTCCGTGGCTGGATCGGCCCGAACGGGATACCGAGGAGAGGCCGGACTTGGTGATCCGGTCGCTGCAGCTCAAGCAGGGGGAACGGGTCGCGGACCTGGGTTGCGGGAGCGGGTATTTTACCTCTCGCCTAGCGGCGGCGGTGGGCCCGGCGGGCGTCGTCTACGGCGTCGATATCCAGCCGGAGATGCTGACGATTCTCGCTGGAAAAAT
>Ga0209181_10007121_pt1 | contig 15445 bp, 15 predicted proteins | sample MAT05_FD_187208 | JGI IMG/M metagenome (GOLD analysis project Ga0209181, IMG submission 187208) | Freshwater microbial communities from Lake Fryxell liftoff mats and glacier meltwater in Antarctica - MAT-05 (SPAdes) (version 2) | ecosystem: Environmental > Aquatic > Freshwater > Ice > Liftoff... | reverse complement strand
CCTGCCGTAACATCCCGTCGAATCATGAACTTGCTCCCCGGTGTGGACCTGCCCGATGTTGCGCGCCGCCGTGGCTTGTTGGCAATGCTGGCTCTCACCAGTGGCCTGTCTGCCTGCAGCGCGATGGAGTCTGCACCCGATGTCGCCTACATCTTGCTGGACGGCACTGCGGGCCGCACCTCGGCGCTGCGCGGACAGGTGGTGCTGGTGAGCTTCTGGGCCACCAGCTGCGCACCCTGCGTCAAGGCCATGCCCGCGCTCGTGGCCACCCACCAGCAGTTTGCGGCGCGCGGCCTGCAGACGTTGGCCGTGGCGATGCAATACGACCCGCCGGCCGTGGTGTCGCAGTTCGCGCAAGCTCGCGCGTTGCCGTTCGGCGTGGTCATCGACAACACCGGCGCGGTGGCGCGGGCCTTTGGCGATGTGCGGGTCACGCCCACGACCTTCGTCATCGACAGGCGCGGCGCCATCGCGCAACGCAGCGTGGGGGAATCCAGCGCCCCGCGCCTGCAGGCCCTGCTGGCGCGCCTGCTGGCACAGGCTTGAGGCGCCGGCCATGATCGGTCGGCTCAGCGGGCTCCTGGCAGAGAAGTCGCCCCCCATGGTGCTGGTGGACGTGCAGGGCGTGGGCTACGAGGTCGACGTGCCGATGAGCACCTTCTACAACCTGCCGGCGCTGGGCCAGCCCGTGGTGCTGCTGACGCATTTCGTGGTGCGCGAAGACGCGCAGGTGCTGTTCGGCTTTGCCACCCATGAAGAACGCGCGACCTTTCGCCAGCTCGTGAAGATCAGCGGCGTGGGCCCGCGCACGGCGCTCGGTTTGCTCTCGGGGCTGAGCGTGGCCGAGCTGGCACAGGCCGTGACGCGGCAGGACAGCGCGCGGCTGGTCAAGGTGCCCGGCATCGGCAAGAAGACGGCCGAGCGGCTGCTGCTGGAGCTGAAAGGCAAGCTCGGGCCCGATCTCGGGCTGCCCGGCGCGGCCCCGCTCAGCGACAACCAGGGCGACATCGCCCAGGCGCTGCAGACCCTGGGCTACAACGAGCGCGAGGCCCAGGCCGCCCTGAAGGCGCTGCCGCCCGGCGTGGCCGTGAGCGAAGGCATCAAGCTGGCCCTGAAAGCGCTGAACCGCTGACGAGCCCGCCCGTGGCGCGGGCCAGGCGGCGCCTTGCATCCAGGCACGACCTGGCTGCGTAGTACTCGAGGCCCCGCCCCGACTTCAGACCCCCTGCCAACTTGCCGCATGAAGACCTCCAAGCTCCCGACCTTCCTGCTGACCGCCCTGGTGGGCACGGCGGGCCACACCCACACGATGGCGCCATCGGTCACCATCACCGGCCATTACGACAACGCCGTGGGCACCAGCGACGCGGCCTCGCAAGGCGTGATCGAGGCGGCGTTGCTGAAAAGCCGCCCGGCCTTGCGGCCGGGTGAGGTGCTGGAATTCGTGCCCGGCGTCATCGTCACCCAGCACTCGGGCGACGGCAAGGCCAACCAGTACTTTCTGCGCGGCTTCAACCTCGACCACGGCACCGACTTCGCGACCTCGGTGGACGGCGTGCCCGTCAACATGCCGACCCACGCCCATGGCCACGGCTACAGCGACCTGAACTTCCTGATGCCCGAGCTGGTGCAGCGCATCGACTACCGCAAGGGCCCGTACTTTGCGCAGAGCGGTGACTTCGCCAGTGCCGGCGCGGCCGACATCGTCTACGTGAAGAAGCTCGATGCGCCCTTCGGCCAGCTCACGCTGGGCGAACGCGGCTACCAGCGCGGCGTGGCCGGCGCGTCCTTCGACCTCGCCAACGGCGTGACGCTGCTGGGTGCGCTGGAACTGATGCGCAACGACGGCCCCTGGACCCTGCGCGAAGGCTTGAAGCGCAGCAACGCCGTGCTGGGCCTGAGCGGCGGCACCGCCGCGCGCGGCTGGAGCACGCGGCTGATGGCCTACGACGCGCGCTGGGCCAGCACCGACCAGGTGCCGCAGCGGCTGATCGACGCCGGGCAGTTCAACGGCCGCCCCTTCGGCCGCTTCGACGCCGTGGACGCCACCGACGGCGGCAGCACCGAGCGCAGCAGCCTGTCGGCCGAGTGGCACGACCAGGGCAACGACGGCAGCCGCACCAAGATCGCGGGCTACGTCATGCGCTACCGCCTGGACCTCAACTCCAACTTCACCTATGCGCTGGACAACCCGGTGGATGGCGACCAGTTCAAGCAGCGCGACAGCCGCAGCGTCTATGGCCTGAGCGCCCAGCGCAGCCTGCCCCACCGGCTGTGGGGGTTCGACGCGCAGAGCGATCTGGGCCTGCAGCTGCGGCACGACCGCATCCGCGTCGGCCTGTTCGACACCGTGGCGCAGCGCATCACCGCCACGACCCGCGAAGACGATGTGCGCGAAACCCAGCTCGGCCTGTTCGGACAGACGGCGCTGCAGTTCACGCCGCTGCTGCGCGCTGTCGCCGGCCTGCGCGTGGACCACTTGAACAACCGCGTGACGGCATTGACCTTGGCGCAGAACAGCGGCAGCGCCAGCGCCACGCAGGTGTCGCCCAAGTTCACGCTGGTGGCCGGCCCCTTTGCCAGGACCGAGTTCTTTCTCAACGCCGGCCGCGGCCTGCACAGCAACGACGCCCGCGGCACCACCATCACCCGCGACCCCAAGACCGGTGACCCGGCCGACAAGGTGCCGCCGCTGGTGTCCTCACGCGGCTTCGAGCTGGGCGCGCGCACTGAAATCCTGCCAGGCTTGCAAAGCTCGCTGGCGCTGTGGAAACTGGACTTCGACTCCGAGCTCGTCTATGTGGGCGACGCCGGCGCCACCGAGGCCAGCGCCGCCAGCACGCGCCGCGGCGTGGAGTTCAACAACCGCTGGACGCCGCTGCCCTGGCTGCTGCTGGACGCCGACTTCGCCTGGACCCATGCCCGCTTCGTGGGTGGCGACCGCATTCCGAATTCGGTGGACCGCGTGGCTTCGGTGGCGGCCACCATGCGCGAGCTGGGCCCGTGGTCGGCCAGCGTGCAGTGGCGCTACCTGGGCGCCGGCCCGCTGGTCGAAGACAACAGTGTGCGATCGGCCCCGGCCATCACCACCAACCTGCGTCTGGCGCGCAAGTTCGGCGCCGGCACCGAGCTGACGGTGGATGTCTTCAACCTGGGCAACCGCAAGGTCAATGACATCCAGTACTTTTACGAGTCGCAGCTGCCGGGCGAGACGGCGCCGGTGGCCGACCGCCATGTGCACCCGGCCGAGCCGCGCACGGTACGGGTCAGCCTGCGTGTGGCTTTCTGAGCATCCCGGGCTGGAAAGCTCAGGCGCGGGGCAGGCGGAACAGTCCGCAGATCTTGTGGCCGTCGGGGTCGCGCAGGTAGGCCAGGTAGAGGCGCCCGGCGGGACCTGAGCGCACGCCCGGCGGGTCTTCGCAGGGGCTGCCGCCATGCGCCAGGCCCGCAGCGTGCCAGGCGTCGGCCTGTTCTGCAGACGCGCAGGCAAAGCCGACGGTGCCGCCGTTGCCGAGCGTGGCGGGCTGGCCGTCGATGGGCAGGCTGACCGAGAACGTGCCCGCCGGCGTGCGCCAGAAGACGCGGTGGCGGTCGACGAACCCGGCCGGCACGCCCAGCGCGCCCAGGGTCGCGTCGTAGAAGGCCTTGGACTTGTCCAGGTCGTTGGTGCCGATCATGATGTGCGAAAACATGCTGCGGGGCTCGCTGTGAAGCGCGTGTTGCGCGGGTTGGGGTTGGGGTCGGTTCGAAATCGGTGGCGGGGTTCAGGCGGGCTTTGGCCGTCAATGCTTGTGTTCATGCGCCGGCGCTGCTGCCGCAGCCGCACGCACTGCAGCCTTGACTTCGATGGTCTCGCGCTTCTTGTCGGCGCCTTCCACCACCAGTGTCACGGGCACACTGTCGCCGGCCTTGAGAGCCTGCTTCAGGTCCATCAGCATCACGTGGTGGCCGCCCGGCTTCAGCGCCACGGCCTTGCCGGCGGGCAGTGCCAGATCGGTGATGGCACGCATGCGCATCACGTCGCCTTCCATCTTCATTTCGTGGATCTCCACCACACCGGCCACCGGCGAGCTGGCCGACACCAGCCGGCCGCCCTGGGCCGAGGTGATCTGCGCGAACAGCCCCGTGGCCTTTTGCTGGGCCACGGTGCCGCGCACCCAGGCGTCGGTGACGGTGGTCTGCGCGAAGGCGCTGGTCGACGTGAGGGCCAGTGCGGCGAGGGTGGTGCAGATTCGTGACATGGCGAGGTCGATCAAAGTGGAGCCGGGATCGTAAGCCGGCGCAGCCCGCACAGGCCAGCCCTGGGCAACCCACGGGGATAATCCCGCCATGGCGATCAAGACCGACGACTTTGCAGCCGCACCCGCGCCGCGCGTGTTGAGCGCCGCTGCGACGTCGCCCAACGAAGAAGCCATCGAACGCGCTTTGCGCCCCAAGGGCCTGGCCGAGTACGTGGGCCAGGCCAAGGCGCGGGAACAGCTGGAGATCTTCATCAGCGCCGCGCGCGGCCGGGCCGAGGCGCTGGACCACGTGCTGCTGTTCGGCCCGCCCGGGCTGGGCAAGACCACGCTCAGCCACATCATCGCGGCCGAACTGGGCGTGAACCTGCGCCAGACGAGCGGCCCGGTGCTGGAAAAGCCCAAGGACCTGGCCGCCATCCTGACCAATCTCGAGAAGAACGACGTGCTCTTCATCGACGAGATCCACCGCCTTTCGCCCGTGGTGGAAGAAATCCTCTACCCGGCGCTGGAGGACTACCAGATCGACATCATGATCGGCGAAGGCCCGGCCGCGCGCAGCATCAAGCTCGACCTGCAGCCCTTCACCCTGGTCGGCGCCACCACGCGCGCCGGCATGCTGACGAATCCGCTGCGCGACCGCTTCGGCATCGTGGCGCGGCTGGAGTTCTATACCGCCGAGGAGCTGACGCGCATCGTCACGCGCAGTGCCGGGCTGCTGAAAGTGCCCACGGATGCCGCCGGGGCGCTGGAGATCGCACGGCGCAGCCGCGGCACGCCGCGCATCGCCAACCGGCTGCTGCGCCGCGTGCGCGACTACGCCCAGGTCAAGGGCGACGGCCGCATCGACGCCACCCTGGCCGACCTGGCATTGAAGATGCTGGACGTCGACCCGCTGGGGCTGGACGTGATGGACCGCAAGGTGCTGGAAGCCGTGATCCACCGCTTCGATGGCGGCCCGGTGGGCCTGGACAACGTGGCTGCGGCCATCGGCGAAGAGCCCGGCACCATCGAGGACGTGATCGAGCCCTATCTCATTCAGCAGGGCTACCTGCAGCGCACGCCGCGCGGGCGCATCGCCACCGCAGCGGCCTACCGCCACCTGGGGCTGGCGGCGCCGGCCCGGGCCACGCGGCCGTCGGACGATCTGTTCGACTCTTGAGCCGGGCGGCGCCGCTGCGGGGATGGTTTTGCCGTGACGGCCATCACGGCGGCGTGAACTCCGTAACGTCTTCAGACCCGCATTTACCTTTGCTAGCACTCTGAAAGGCCTTCGGGCCCTCAAGTGCCGCTGCACTTCGGCCGATATCCCCGGTGAGACCGCAGCCCTTTCGGGCTTGTCGGGCTTCACTTCGGAGGCAATGGCATGCGACGCTGGGCAGTTTCAGGTTTCACCCTCATCGAGTTGATGGTCACGGTGGCCATCGTCGGGATCCTGGCCTCGGTGGCCTTGCCCTCGTACAGCGCGTACGTGCTGCGCTCGCGCGTGCCGCCGGCGCTGGACGGGCTGTCGGCCTATTTCACGCGCATGGAGCAGCGCTTCCAGGACAGCGGCAACTATGCCAACGGTGCGGCCTGCGGCGTGGCTTTGCCAACCGCCGCCAACTTCGCGATCACCTGCGCGCTGAGCAACGGCACCCAGGGCTTTACCGCCACGGCCACGGGCAGTGGGGCGATGGCGGGCTACACCTACACCATCAACCACAACGGCAACCGCAACACCACGGCCCACCCCAAGGGCGTGCCAGGCACGGCCTGCTGGAGCATGAAGGGCGGCACATGCGACAGCTGAATACCCGCTCGCGCACCCCGGCGCGCGCACGCGGCCTGAGCCTGATCGAGCTGCTGGTGGCCTTCACCATCATGGGCCTGCTGACGCTGGCTGCGGCGCCGGCCTTCACGGAATACGGTATCAACGCCCGGCTGCGCGAAAGCGGCAACACCCTGTTTGCCGAGGCCCTGTTTGCGCAGAGCGAGGCCATCAAGCGCAACAACGAGGTGCAGCTCGAGACGGTCGCCGACGCCGTTACCGTGACCGACATGCGCGACCCGGCCAACCCGGTGGTGCTGCGCACACGCAGCCTGGCCCCCGATGTCACCGCACAAAACCGGCTCGTCAGGTTCGGCAGCCAGGGCTCGACGGCCACCCTCACCGCGTCAGCCATCAACCTGTCGCACGCGGTCATCGCGTGCTCCAGCGAAAGCCGCTGCCCCGGGCTGCGCGTCGATGCCGGCGGGGCCATCCGCCTGTGCGGCAACCAGCTGGTGAACTGCGCATGAACGGCCCCTGCCGAGCCGGTGCCACCCCGACCCGCGGGGTGGGGCTGTTCGACGCCCTCATCGCACTGCTGGTGCTGTCGCTGGGCATGCTGGCCATGACCCGCTTCCAGGGCCGCATGGTGGCGCAGACCACCGAGACCCAGTCGCGTCAGGTGGCCGCGCAGTTCGCGGCCGAACACCTGAGCACCGTGCTGGTCGACGTGGCCAACGCGCCCTGCTACACCCAGCCGCAGGCCGGCGTGTGCAGCAACGCGGTGGCCCGCGCCGGCACCACCGCCTGGGCGGCCCGCACCGCCGCGGCGTTGCCGGCTCCCGTCACCACGAGCTCCACGCTGAACGCCGCCACCGGCCGCCTCACCGTGGCCATCACCTGGCTGGGCAAGGACAGCGGCGACACCCGAACCCTGCAGGCGGTGACCGATGTTCGCCCATAAGTGTGCCCGCAAGTCGGCCCGTGAGTGTGCCCGTAAGCGCGCGCTGCGGCGGCCAGCCGGCGGGCTGTCGCTCATCGAGATCATGGTGGGCCTGGTGGTGGCGCTGCTGGTGGGCCTGGCCGCCGTGGGCAGTGCCAACATGTTCCTGGCCGCGCAGCGCCAGGGCATAGGCACGGGGGGATCGATGATCAATGCCAGCACGGCGCTGGGGGCGCTGCGTGACGACGCCTCGGTGGCCGGGCTGGGCTTCTTCGGCGACAACCGCTACCTCTGCAACCGGCTCAACCTGAGCATGGGCAACGCGGTCATCCAGGACGGCGTGCCCTTCACGCCGCTGCGCGTCACGCGTGTCGGCGCCGACGACCGCGTCGACGTGGTGTACGGCACCCAGGTGGCCTCGGGCGCCAACGTGCTGCTGAATGCATCCACCGCCGGGGCCGATGCCGAGTTGCGCTCCTTTCTGCCCGTCACTGTCGGGCAGGCCGTGCTGCTCGCGCCCGCTGTTCCGGGCGACGCGTGCGTGGTGCGCACTGTCACGACCGTCACCGACTCGACCGTGGACAGCCCGCAGCGCCTGGCCTTCGACGTCACCGGGGACTTCAACAAGTCTGTCTTCACCACGCCCGTGACCTACCCCGACCGCGGCCGAGTGGCCTTGCTGGGCCAGCTGCGCTGGGCCCGCTACCGGCTGGAAGGCACCGACCTGCGGCTGGAACGTCCCCTGGCTGGCGACCCCGTGGTGCTGTTGCGCAACGTGATGGCCTTTCGGGCCGAGTACGGCCTCAGCAACGCGGCTGCAGGCAGCACCGGGCTCGAGTCCTGGCAGAACGCCACCGGCGGGTTCGCGGACCTCAGCGCGGCCACGCTGCCGCGCGTGCGCGCGCTGCGCATCGGCCTGGTCACGCGCAGCCCGCAAGCCGAGAAGCCGAATGCCGCCGGCGTGTGCGAGGCCACCGCGGCCCTGCCCACGGTGTTCGGAGAAGCCGTCACGGCCGACGTGGTGGACTGGCGCTGCTACCGCTACCGCACGTCCATCGTGGTCGTGCCCTTGCGCAACCTGGTGATGGGAATGGCACCATGAACAACCGGCCCACCCGCCGCCAACGCGGCGTGACCATGCTGCTGGTGCTGCTGCTGCTGTCGGTGATGCTGATCGGCGGCGTGGCGCTGGCGCGCATCACCGAGATCGGCAGCCTGGCCGCGGGCAACGCCAGCTACCGCGAAGCTTCGCTGCAGGCTTCGGAAGTGGGCCTGAACACAGCCTATGCCGCGGTACGCGCGGTGGTGAACGAGGAAGCCAGCGTCGGCGGCTGGTACTGGTCCACCATCCAGCCCGCCGACGTCGCCGGCATCCCCACCGTCGACTGGGCGGCCGCGCCCGAGGTGATGGCCGGCATCTACAGCGTGCGTTATGTCGTCGAGCGCATGTGCAACACCACGCCGGTGACGAGCACGCTGCGCCAGTGCCTGGTGCGCCAGGCGCCGCAGGTCGACAGCAGCAAGTTCGGCCAGGAAGCGCTGGACCCGCCGAACTCGCGCCAGTTCCGCATCACCGTGCGCGTCGCCGGCCCCAAGGACACCCAGACCTGGGTGCAGTCGCTGGCCACCAAGGGTTGACCGCTCTTGTTCATGTTCCGAGGCACACCATGAAATCCACCGTTCAACTCGCTGTCAGCGTCCTGGCCTTGTTCGGGTTGCTGGCCGGCGTGGCTTCGCACGCCACCAACCTGGCCGAACTGCCGCTGAAGGCCTCGGTGCTGGCCAAGCCCAACGTCATCTTCGGCATGGACGATTCGGGCTCGATGGACTCGGAAGTCATGCTCTACAACAACGACGGCGCCTTCTGGTGGGACTTCAACGCCGCCAGCGGCTGGGGGGTGGACGCCGCGCACCCCAACCCCGCGCTGGTTGCCATGACCTCGACGTGGTTCAACGCCGTGGGCGACGCCAGTGGCCGATGGCGCAAGATGGTGTACCTGTTCCCCAACGGTACCGGCCTGGGCAACCGTGTTTACGACGACAGCGCCAACGACCACTTCGCCATCCTGCCCACCACGCAGTTCGCCTTCACTCGCTGGTCGGGGGTGTTCTACGACACGGTGGCGGCGCTTTACCGCTCGGCCCCCAGCAACCCGGCGCAGTCGCCAGTCCACAACCCGATCTACTACAACCCCCTGGTCACCTACACGCCCTGGGCGCCGGCGCAGCTGAGCACGGGGCCGGTCACGCCCGTCAATGCGCCCACCAACGCAGCGCGTTCGCACCCCATCTATGGCGCGGGCACGCTCAACCTGAGCGCCCCCGGTGGCATCCCGCGCTCGACGGACAACAACACCGTGTTCACGGCGCTGCCGGGCATGCGCGTGCCGGCAGGGTCACAGAGGAGCGTCTGCAATGCCGGCAATGGCGCCTGCGGCGGCTGGGTCGATGTGCTGGCCGACGAAGCCGCCGCCGCCGGCGGCGTGACGCGGGTCTCCATGGCGTACTACCCGGCCACCTACTGGGTGAAGGAAGTCTGCGTGCCGCAGAACACCAGCGCGGCCAACGACACCTGCGCCAGCGCGCCCGACGGCTCCACGCTCAGGCGTTACGAGATCAAGAACGGCAACACCTTCCCCTCGGGCCGCACCTTTGCCGCCGAGATGCAGAACTTCGCCAACTGGTTCCAGTACCACCGCAAGCGCAAGTTGATGCTGGCCGGCGCCATGGGCGAGACCATGGAGGGACTCACCGGCATGCGGCTGGGCGTGGTGCCCTTCAACAACCTGGCCGGCAACGTCACCATCTACGACGCCGACGCCGCCGCGGCGGCCAGCAACCGGCTTCGCGTGGCCGGCATCTTCTACGAGGCCAACGGCAGCGGCGGCACACCCACGCGCGAGACGCTGCGTTACATCGGCGAGCAGTTCAAGCGCACCGACATCAGCGGCGGCCGGTACAACGTCATCCAGTTTGCCTGCCAGCGCAACAACGCCTTCATCGTCACCGACGGTTTCGCGAATGCCTCGGCGGTAGCCATGCCGCCCTGGGACGGCGGCAAATCCGCCGCCACCTGGGGCACCGGCCCACCCTACGCCACCACCTTCGACGGCACCCTGGCCGACCTGGCGCTGCGCTACTACACCAACAACCCGCGGCCACCGACCGACCTGGTCAACGGCCTGGCCGCCGGCGCGCTGAACGCCACCCCCAGCGACACCAACACCACGCTGCACATGAACACCTACGGCCTCACGCTCGGCGCGCGCGGCACGCTGTTCCTGAGCGAGAGCACGTCGCCGCCCAACCTGGCCGCGGCCTGGCCCAACCCCACGGCAAACCGCAGCCCGACCTCGGTGGACGACCTCTGGCATGCCACGATCAACGGCCGCGGCAAGATGTACCTGGCCACCACGCCCGCAGAAACCGCGCTGCGCATCAGCGCCGGACTGGACGACATCCTCAGTCAGGAGGGCGCACAGGGCGGCATCGCCGTCAGCGCCGTCAACCTGGACCGCAGCGACTCGCAGGCCTACCTGGGCGTGTACAACCCCCGCGGCTGGGCCGGCGACCTGACGGCCAACCCCATCGACATCACCACCGCCGCGGTGTCGGGCGTGCCCAACTGGTCTGCTGCCACGGTGCTGGCGGCGCGCAACTGGGCCACGCGCATCGTATTCAGCTCCAGCGGCGCAGCGGGCGTCGACTTCAGTGCAGCCAGCGTGGGCGCCATCGTCAACCCCGACCCGGCTGCGTTCAGCAACCAGACGGTGGTGGACTACCTGCGCGGCAACCGTGCTGGCGAAGGCGACACCGTGCGCACGCGCAGCAGCCTGATCGGCGCGGTGGTGAACGCCGAACCGGTGCTGGCACGCGACGAACGCGTGGTCTACCTGGCTTCGGGCGACGGCATGCTGCACGCGTTCGACAGCCTCACCGGCGCCGAGCAGTGGGCCTACGCGCCGCCTGACGGGCTGTCCAACATGGGCAAGTCGGTGCAGCGCGGCTGGGTCTACCAGACGCTGCTGGATGCCACCCCCACCTATGCCCGCCTGACCACCGGCCGCAAGTTGCTCGTCGGCGGCCTGGGCGCGGCCGGGCGCAGCTATTACGCGCTGGACGTGACGGCGCCGCGCGGCATCACGGCAGCGCAGGCGCAGGCGCAGTTCAAGTGGATATTCCCGGCCGCCGGCGATGCCGCCAACCGCGCCAACATGGGGTTCACCACCGGCCGGCCGGTCATCGCACGCACGGCGGTCGAAGGCAACGTGGTGCTGGTGAGCTCGGGCTATGACAACGGCCTGAGCATCGGCGACGGCCGCGGCCGGCTGTGGATGCTCAACCCCGACACCGGCGCCGTGATCAAGACCTTCCGCACCACCGTGGGCGTGGCGGGCAACGAAGCCGGCCTGTCGGCGGTGTCGGCCTTCAAGGAACAGGACGGCATGGTGCGCTACGTGTATGGCGGCGACCTGCTGGGCAACGTGTGGCGCTTCGACCTCGCAGCCGCAGGCGCCGGCGAGATCAACGGCGAACTGCTGGCCTCGCTGAAAGACGCTTCCGGCAACGCCCAGCCGGTGACGGCCACCCCGGAGCTGGCCATGGTGGCCGGCCGCCGCGTGGTGCTGGTGGGCACCGGGCGGCTGCTCGACGTGAGCGACTTCGGCAGCGGCCTGACGCAATCGTTCTACGCCATTGCCGACGGCGCCACCCTGGCCAACGCCCGCACCGGCCTGGTGCGCCAGACCTACACCCGCGCCACCGACGTGATGAGCGCCAACGCGGTGAACTGGACCACCGACCGCGGTTGGTACGTGGACCTGCCGGCCGGCGAGCAGGCCAATACCGACCCCATCGTGGCCTACGGCGCGGTGGCCTTCGTCACCAATGTCAACGGCGGCAGCAACTGCGCCCAGTCGTCGTTCATGTACCTGGTGGACATCGGCACCGGCACCAAGGTGGTGGATTCGACTTTCGTCTCGCAAACCATCGCCACCAACGCCACCTCGTCACGCGTGATCACGCTGCGGGTGGTGAACGGCAAGATCATCGGCGTGACGCACCGCTCCGACAACGGCGTCTTCCAGCGCGAGCTGCCGCTGGGCCAGGTCATCCGGCCGGCCAAGAACTCCTGGAAGGAAATCAGGCGCTGAGCTGATCCCCACCGGGCGGCGGCCCGGCCAGGTGCGCGTCGTCGTTCCAGCCCACCAGGGCCAGGCCCTGCGGGCTGCACAGCAGCCGGTTGATGGTGGCGTTGCCCAGCTGCCAGCTGCGCGGCGCCTGCAGGTCGGCATGGGTGGCCGCGCGGTACAGACAGTCGAGCACACCGCCATGGACCACGAACAGCACCGCCTGGCCCGGGTGGCATGCCGCCAGGCGCAGCACCGTGGCCACGCTGCGGGCATGGAAGTCGGTCAGCTGTTCGCCGCCGCCGGGGCGGAAGGCCGGGTCACGCTCGCGCCAGCGGCGCGCGTCGTCGGGCCACTGCTGCTGGATCTGGGCGTGCGTGGCGCCTTCGAACACGCCGAAGCCCCGTTCGCGCAGTCCGATGTCGCGCACCACGGCCAGGTCGTGGCGCCGGGCCAGCGGCGCGGCCGTGTCGACCGCACGCTGCAGATCGCTGCTGTAGATGGCGGCCAGCGGCTCGGCGGCCAGGGCCTGGGCCAGCTGCTCGGCCTGCCAGCGGCCGAGCGCGTCGAGCGGCTCATCGCGGTGGCCCTGGATGCGCAACTCGGCGTTCCAGGCGGTGCGGCCGTGGCGCACGGCGAAGAGGCGCGTCGGCTCGGTCACGGCCGACGCCCGCGCGCCGGGTTCAGATGCCCGCGTCCAGCAAGCGGCGGTTCAGCGTGTAGGTGCCCGAGAAGGTGGCCTCGGCCAGCACGCGGTCGGCCAGCGCCTGGCGCACCTGCGGGCCGGTGAACACGCCCTCCAGCGGCAGCCGCGGCACCGCCACGGCGTACAGCGTGAAGACGTAGTGGTGGACCAGCGAGTCGTTCCAGGGCGGGAAGGGGCCGTCGTAGCCAAAGTACTGGCCGGCCATGTCGGCGTTGCTGGCGAACCAGCCGGTGTAGTCGTTCAGGCCGTGGCGGGCCCCGTCCTTGGCCTGCGGGCCGGGCTTGCCGCGGGGCACGAAGCCGCGGCTGAATTCGCCTTCCTGGATGACCGTGGGCAGGGGCGGCAGGTCGATCAGCACCCAGTGGAAGAAGTCCACCCGGGGCAGGTCGGCCGAGACCTCGCGGCCGGGTTGGTTGACGTCGTCGCCGCGGCTGGGCACGTCGAAGTCGTGGCAGATGAGCACCATGGACTTCGCTGCCGCAGGCACGTCGCGCCACGCCAGGTGGGGATTCAGGTTGTCGCTGAAGGTGGCCGCGCCCTGCCCGTCGGGCTGGCCCGCCGCGTAGCGGGCGGGGATGCGGTCACCACTGGTCCAGCTGTCGCTCCAGAGCTTCATCTTGGGAACTCCTGTGTTGTTGTATCACCCGTGGTCGGGTCTGCACGCCTCACGTTCGTCATACACCCCACACCACCGCCGCCCCGGCCGTCTGGGCACGGCGCAGCATCTCCACCATCGGCCAGACCCGCTGGCGCAGGGCCACGGCGCGCGGCCGGTCGGGGTCGGTGTCGTCACCGGCTGCCGCGGCGGCCTCGGCATCCACGGCGTCCTGCAACGCGGCCAGCGCGGCGGCCATGGCAGCCGGCTCGATGATGCCCTGTGGCGCCGGCTCGCGGCCCATGAGACGCAAGACCTGGTCGCCGTGGGGCCCGAGCATGATCAGGTCGCCGGTGGATTTGCTCTTGAATTTGTAGATCATCGCGCCGCCGGGGATCAGTCATGCCAGCGGCGATTGTGCGTCCTGCGCCCGCTGACGCCGCGGCTTTTGCGCCGCTGACTGGCCTTCTAGGAGCCTGTCGGGCTTGGGGAACGTCGGCTGCGAATCGACCGCAGCGGTCCATTTCTCACCGTCTTTTTGCCCCATAGCTGGGCTATGGGGCTGCAAATCCGGCAAGAACTGTCCTCGCTGGGGCCGTTTCTCGCTATCGGCGCCCCAAGCCCGACAGGCTCCTAGCCGTGAACCAGGCGCATGCGCGGCACGGCCGACGCCGGGGTGTCAGCGGTCATGCGCTGCTCGAAGCTCAGCGCATCCAGCGCCGGCGCGAACAGGAAGCCCTGGAAGCTGTCGCATCCCGCGTCCTGCAGGAAGGCCCGCTGGGCCTCGGTTTCGACGCCCTCGGCAATCACCTTCATGCCCAGGGCGCCGGCCATCTGCAGGATGGCCCGCACGATGCCGGCGTCACGTTCGTCGTCGGGCAGGCCCTGCACGAAGCTGCGGTCGATCTTCAGCTTGTCGATGGGAAAGCGCTTCAGATAGGCCAGGCTCGAATAGCCGGTGCCGAAATCGTCGATGGACAGCCGCACACCCAGTGCCGAAAGGGCCTGCAGGCGGCGCAGGGCCTCGTCGGCGTCGTTGACCAGGATGGATTCGGTCAGCTCCAGCTCCAGCAGCTGCGCTGGCATGCCGCTGACGGCCAGCACGCTGGCCACGCGCTCGACGAACTGCGGCTGCTGGAACTGCAGCGCCGACACGTTCACCGCCACCGGCAGCGACTGCCCGCGCTGGTGCCACAGCGCCGCCTGGCGCACGGCCTGCGACAGCACCCAGTCGCCGATGGCCACGATGAAGCCGCTGTCCTCGGCCACCGGGATGAAACGTGAGGGCGGCACGTCGCCCAGCTCGGGGTCGCGCCAGCGCAGCAAGGCCTCGGCGCCGACCAGGCGGCCGTCGTCCAGTGCCACCTGGGGCTGGTAGTGCAGGCGGAAGCGCCGGCTCACCAGCGCCTGGCGCATGGCGTGGTCCAGCCGCATGCGTGATCGCCGGTCGCCCTCGGCGCGCGCCTGGTGCATCCGGTAGCTGGCGCGGCCGCCCAGCTTGACGGCACGCATGGCCGACTCGGCGTGGCGTGTCAGGTCGTCGATGCCGGTGCCGTGCGAAGGGCACAAGGCGATGCCGATGCTGCAGGTCAGCGTGAACGTGGTGTCGCCGACCTCGCTGGGCTGGCTGACGATCTTCAGCACACGCCGCGCCGTGGCTTCGGCCGCCGGGCCGTCGGCCGGGCAGATCAGCAGGGCAAACTGGTCGGCGCCCAGGCGCGCCAGGGTGTCACCGTCGCGCAAGCTGCCCTGGATGCGCAAGCCCATGTCGCGCAGCACCTGGTCGCCCACGTCATGGCCCAGCGATTCATTGATGTGGCGGAAGCGGTCCAGGTCCACTACCAGCAACGCGAACGAACCGCCCTCGCGGCGCACGGTGGCGACGGCTTCGTCCACGCACTGGGCCAGGCGCCTGCGGTTGGGCTGGCCGGTGAGTGCGTCGGTCAGCGACATGGCCTCGATCTGCTCGTCGACCGCCAGCCGCTCGCTCAGGTCGCGGTAGGAATGCACCCGGCCCAGCACCCGGCCGGCAGTCCACAGAGGCCGGGTCACGCGCTCCAGCACCTGGCCCGAATGCAGGTGCA
>Ga0209181_10007118_pt1 | contig 15448 bp, 8 predicted proteins | sample MAT05_FD_187208 | JGI IMG/M metagenome (GOLD analysis project Ga0209181, IMG submission 187208) | Freshwater microbial communities from Lake Fryxell liftoff mats and glacier meltwater in Antarctica - MAT-05 (SPAdes) (version 2) | ecosystem: Environmental > Aquatic > Freshwater > Ice > Liftoff... | reverse complement strand
AAAGCAACGCGCTCGACGCGAACGCGGTAGGGAAGCCGCGGTAGGGAAGCCGCGCCGCGGGTTCCGTCGCCGTGGGTTCCGTCGCCGTGGGTTCCGTCGCCGTGGGGTTCCGTCGCCGTGGGTTCCGTCGCCGCGGGTTCCGTCGCAGCGGGGTTCCGTCGCAGCGGGGTTCCGTCGCCGTGGGTTCCGTCGCCGGTGCGCCGGCACGACGTCCGGGCACCCGCGGCGCGGCTGCCCTACCGCGGCTGCCCTACCGCGGCTGCCCTACCGCGGCTGCCCTACCGCTGCTGCCCTACCGCGCCGCGTCAGTGCAGGATGAGTTGCGGGTTCGGCTGGAGGATCAACTCGGCGTCGAGATCGAGGAAGTAGTCGAGGCGGCGCGCGGCTTCCGCTTCGTCGATGTGACGGGCCATGATGAGATACGTCGCGTAGTGGTTGCCTTCGCTCTCGACGAGGCTGGCGTAGAAATCGGCAAGGCCGGGATCGAGATCGCGCACGCCGTTCGCGAGGATTTGGAACTTCTCGCAGCTGCGCCCCTCGATCAGCGCACAAACCGTGAGGTGATCGATCGCCTGCTCGCGCCGCCCTTTGCGCAGCGCGTGCATCATCCCGGAAATCCACGGGCTGCGCTGGGCCTGGCCAAACGGAATGCCGCGCTCCTCAAGCAGCCGCAGGACGGTCTCGAAATGCTGCAGCTCCTCGATGGCGATCGCGTTCAGCTCCCTCACGCGGTCGTAGAGCTCCCCGTACTTCTGCATGTTGATCGCCGCGTTCGCCGCCTTGCGCTCGAGGTGCCCGTGATCGACGAGCACGGGGCCGAGATTCGCGCGCACTTTCGTGAGCCAGGAGTCGGGAAGTTTTTCGCGCCAGAGGAGCATGGCAGATCGTGAAGGGTGATCAGTGAATGGTGGACAGACCCGCCTCGGCGAGCGCGGCGTCCAGCTCGCGGCTGGCGTTGCCGAAGACTTCGTCGGCGGGACGAGCCGCGTCGATTCGGCGGATGAAAGGCTGCGGGAGCGCGAGGAAGATGTCGCGCACCTTGGCGAGATAAGTCACGGCCTCGAAGTCATCCGGCTGATCGCCACGGCGCAGGATCCGGCCAGTGCCGGCGAGCGGGTCGATATCGAGCAGCAACACGAGATCGGGGCGCGGGGCGAAGGCTTCGTTCATCGCGATGACGGCCTGCGGATCGGCGCCGCGCGCGCCCTGGTAGGCGGCGGTGGAAAGGTAGTAGCGGTCGAGAATGACCACCTCGCCACGGCTCAGCGCGGGCTGGATGAGCTGCGTCACGTGTTCGGCGCGGTCCTTGAGAAAGAGTTCGAGTTCATCAGCGAGCGAGAGGCGGCCGGTCTTCGCGGACTGGCGGAGCGCGGTGCCGTGCGGACCGTCGGTCGGCTCGCGGCTGGTCACCACGGAGAGTCCCCGGTTGCGTAGGTCCGCGGCGAGTGCGCGGCCGAGCGTGGATTTTCCAGCACCGTCGATCCCTTCGAGGACGAGGAGGAAGCCGGGGGCGTTGAGGCGATGCATGGCCGATGATCAGGCTACCAGGTTAGTTCGCCGCCAGGCGGGCGCCGGCAACGGCAGACCGCCGGACGTCCGCGCTACGGCAGGTCCGTCGCGCCCATCAGATACCGGTCGCACTCACGAGCGGCGCCGCGGCCTTCATTGAAGGCCCAGACGACGAGACTCTGGCCGCGGCGGCAATCGCCGGCGGCGAAGACGCTGGGGAGGCTGGTCGTGTATTTTTCGTGCTCAGCTTTGATGTTGCTGCGGGCGTCGCGCTCCACGCCGAGGGCATCGAGCAGCGGCTGCTCTGGCCCGAGGAAACCCATCGCCAGCAACACGAGTTGCGCGGGCAGGACTTTCTCGGTGCCGGGGATGTTCTTCGGAATGAACTGGCCCTTCTCGTTCTTCGTCCACTCGACCTGCACGACATGGACCGCTTTCACCTGGCCGTTTTCGTCGCCTTCAAATTTCGTGGCCGTGGTGGTGTAAACCCGCGGATCGTCGCCGAATTTCGCGGCGGCTTCCTCCTGGCCGTAGTCCATCTTGTAAACCTTCGGCCACTCGGGCCACGGGTTGTCGGGGGCGCGATCCATGGGCGGCTTGGGCAGAATCTCCAGCTGCACGAGGCTTTTGCAGACATGGCGCAGGGAGGTGCCGACGCAATCGGTGCCAGTGTCGCCGCCGCCGATGATCACGATGTCCTTGCCCTCCGCCGTGATGAAGTTGCCGTTCTTTTGCTGACCGAGCACGGCCTTCGTATTCGCGGTGAGGAAATCCATCGCGAAGTGAATGCCCTTGAGCGGACGGCCCTCGATCGGGAGATCGCGCGGTTTCGTGGCGCCGGTCGCGAGGATCACGGCGTCGAAATCCTCGAGGAGTTGCTCGGCCGTGATGTCCTTCCCGACCGCGGTGTTGCAGACAAATTTGATCCCCTCGTCTTCCATCAGCTTGATCCGTCGCAGCACGACTTCGTTCTTATCGAGCTTCATGTTCGGGATGCCGTACATGAGCAGGCCGCCCGGGCGATCTTCGCGTTCGTAAACGGTGACCGTGTGCCCTGCGCGATTGAGCTGCGCGGCGGCGCTGAGACCCGCGGGACCGGAGCCGACGACGGCAATTTGTTTGTCGGTGCGAATCGTCGGCGCGACGGGCACGACCCAGCCTTCCTCCCAGCCTTTGTCGATGATCGAGACCTCGATGTTCTTGATGGTGACGGGCGGCGCATTGATCCCCAGCACGCACGAACCTTCGCACGGCGCCGGGCAAACGCGGCCGGTGAACTCGGGGAAGTTGTTCGTCTTATGCAACCGCTCCAGCGCTTCCTTCCACAGGCCGCGATAGACGAGATCGTTCCACTCCGGGATGAGATTATTGATCGGGCAGCCACTCGCCATGCCACTGATCACCGTGCCGGTGTGGCAGAAAGGGATGCCGCAATCCATGCAGCGCGCGCCTTGGGTGCGGAGTTTGTCCACGGGCAGGTGCTCATGGAATTCGCCCCAGTCGCGGACGCGTTCGAGGGGCGCCCGGTCGGCGGGGATTTCGCGGAGATATTCGATGAAGCCAGTTGGTTTTCCCATAGTGAGCTAGATGATTTTTAACGCAGAGACGCAGAGGTCATGATCGATTCTTCCGGTAGTTGGTTCACGACCCGGTGGACACCGCTCTTCAGGACCGCGCTGTGGAAGTTGATGATCAATCCCAAGTGCAGTTCGGAGAGTCGGAGATAGGTAAGGAGCTGGGGTTTATCGATCTCGGAGAGGTGCTCCTTGGCTTTGAGATCCACGATCACCTTTTCCTCCACCAGCAGATCGAGACGCAAGTCAGTCGCCAGCTTCACCCCTTTGTAGATGACGGGAACTTCTTTCTGTCGCTCGAAGTTCAGACCTCTAAGGTGCAACTCGTGACACATCGCCTGTTCGTAGGCGCCTTCCAGCAGGCCGGGGCCGAGGATCCGGTGAACCTCGATGGCAGCCCCGATGATCGCTTGGGAGATGTCGTTCTCGTGCATCGGCTGGACCTCAGCGCGGAGGGGCGGCGAACTTCAACGCAGAGACGCGGAGAACGCGGAGGTGCGCAGAGGCCATGAGAGGACAAAGACAATACCCGTCTTCCGCGTCTCTCTGCGTTCTCTGCGCCTCTGCGTTCAACATAACCGTGTTCCGCAGTTAGCCGCCTCCCACGCGGGCCACGTCGCGGGCGTTGGCTTCGAAGGCGGCGTTGAGCGCGTCGTCGCCGGTAAGGCCGTCGGCTTCGGCTTTTTTGAGCGCCTGCAGGACGCGTTTATAGTCCTTGGGCATCACCTTGACGAACTTCGGCACGGTCTGCTCCCAGAGCGCGAGGATTTTGAAGGCCTTCTGGCTCTTCGTGTAGTCGGCGTGCTGCTTGATGATCGCGTAGAGTTCGTCGATCTCGGCCTGATCTTCGAGCTTCTCGAGCGCGACCATCTGCGGGTTGCAGCGCGCCGCGGCATCGCCGGCTTCGTCGAGCAGATAGGCCACGCCGCCGCTCATGCCGGCGGCGAAGTTCCGGCCGGTCGGCCCGAGCACCACGACCTTGCCGCCGGTCATGTATTCGCAGCCGTGATCGCCCACAGCTTCCACCACGGCGGTCACGCCGGAGTTGCGCACACCGAAGCGTTCGCCGGCCATACCGCGCAGATAGAGTTCGCCGCTGGTCGCGCCGTAGAGCGCCACGTTGCCGGCGATGATGTTGTCCTCCGCGACGAAGGTGGCGGCGGGCGACGGGTAGATGATGATTTTGCCGCCGCTCATGCCCTTGCCCACGTAGTCGTTGGCGTCGCCTTCGATTTCCAGCGTCATGCCTTTGGGAATGAACGCGCCGAAGCTCTGGCCCGCGCTGCCGGTGAAGTGCAGCTTGATCGTGTCGTCGGGCAGCCCCTGCCAGTAGCGCTTGGTGATCTCGTTGCCGACGATCGTGCCGACGACGCGGTTGACGTTGATGATCGGGAGATTGGTAGCGACCACTTTCTCGCCGCGCTCGATCGCGGGTTTGCAGATCTCGAGCAGCTTCGTCATGTCCATCGACTTCGCGATGCCGTGATCCTGTTTCTCCGTGCAGAAGCGGCCGACTTCCGGGCCGACATTCGGCGAGTAAAGCAGGCCGGAGAAGTCGAGGCCCTTGGCTTTCCAATGCTCAACCGCGTGGCGCGGCTCGATCACGTCGGTGCGGCCGACCATGTCGGTCACCTTGCGGAAGCCGAGTTCGGCCATGAGTTCGCGCACTTCCTGGGCGATGAAGCGCATGAAATTCGCCGCGTGTTCCGGATCGCCGGTGAAGCTCTTGCGCAGCACCGGGTCCTGCGTGGCGACGCCGACGGGGCAGGTGTTCAGATGGCAGACGCGCATCATGATGCAGCCGAGCGTGACGAGCGGCGCGGTGGCGAAGCCGAATTCCTCCGCGCCGAGCAGCGCAGCGACGATCACGTCGCGGCCGGTCTTCATCTGGCCATCGGCCTCGACGACGATGCGGCTGCGGAGATCGTTCAGCACGAGCGTCTGGTGAGTTTCGGCGAGGCCGAGTTCCCACGGGATGCCCGCGTGTTTGATGGAGGTCTGCGGTGAAGCGCCGGTGCCGCCGTCGAAGCCGGAGATGAGCACCACGTCGGAATGCGCCTTGGCCACGCCGGCGGCGATCGTGCCGACGCCAACTTCGGAGACGAGCTTCACGCTGATCCGCGCTTCGCGGTTGGCGTTCTTCAAGTCGTGGATCAACTCCGCGAGATCTTCGATCGAGTAGATGTCGTGATGCGGCGGCGGCGAGATGAGGCCCACGCCGGGCGTCGAGTGGCGCACCTTGGCGATCCAGGGATACACTTTCCCACCGGGCAACTGACCGCCTTCGCCAGGCTTCGCGCCCTGCGCCATCTTGATCTGGATTTCCTTGGCCTGCGAAAGATACAGGCTGGTCACGCCGAAGCGGCCCGACGCGACCTGCTTGATCGCGCTGTTCTTCGAGTCGCCGCGTTCATTGGTCCAGGTGTAGCGATCCGGATCTTCCCCGCCCTCGCCGGTGTTCGACTTGCCGCCGACGCGATTCATGGCGATCGCGAGCGCTTCGTGCGCTTCGCTGGAGATCGAGCCGTAGCTCATCGCGCCGGTCTTGAAGCGCTTCATGATCGCTTCGACGGTTTCCACTTCCTCGATCGGCACGGGCGTCTGCTTTTTGAACCCGAGCAACCCGCGCAGCGTGTATTGCTTTTTCCCCTGCTCGTTCACCAGCGCGGAGTATTGCTTGAAGAGATCGAAGCTGCCGATGCGCACCGCCTTTTGCAGCGTGTGAATGGTCTGCGGGCTGAAGAGATGCGCCTCGCCCTCCTTGCGCCACTGGTATTCACCACCCACGTCGAGCGTTTGGCCATTCACCTGGCGATCGGGGAAAGCGTGCGCGTGGCGGCTGATCGCTTCCTGCGCGATGACCTTCATGTCCGCGCCTTCGATCCGCGTGGAGGTCCACGTAAAGTAACGCTCCACCACCGCGCGATTCAGGCCCACGGCCTCGAAGATCTGCGCGCCGCGATAGCTCTGCATCGTGGAGATGCCGATCTTCGACGCGACCTTGATCACGCCTTTCGTCGCCGCCTTGATGAAGTTCTTGATCGCTGTCTTGTGATCCACATTCACGAGCAGCCCCTGCCGGATCATGTCGTCGAGTGTCTCGAACGCGACGTAAGGATTGATCGCCCCGCAGCCGTAGCCGATGAGGAGCGAAAAGTGATGCACCTCGCGCGGTTCGCCGCTTTCGAGCACCAGGTCCACCTGCGTGCGGGTGCCTTTGCGAATGAGGTGATGATGCAGGCCGGCGACGGCGAGCAGCGCGGGGATCGCCGCGTTCGTCTTGCTCACGCTGCGGTCGGAGAGAATGAGGATGTTCTTCCCCGCGGCGACCGAGCGATCGGCCTGCGCAAAGATTTCCTCCATCGCCTTCTCCAAACCGGCGGCGCCTTCCTTCGGATTGAAAACGATCGGCAGCGTTTCGGCGGAGAATTGTCCCTCGGCGAGATACTTCAGTTTGGCGAGTTCCTCGTTGCTGAGGATCGGCGTCTTCAGCTCGATGAGGTGGCAGCTTTCCGGCTCCGGATTGAGGAGATTGCGCTCCGGCCCGATGGTCGTAACCGGCGAGGTGATGATCTCCTCGCGGATGCAATCGATCGGCGGATTCGTGACCTGCGCGAAGAGTTGCTGGAAGTATTCGTAGAGCAGCTTCGAGCGATCGGAGAGCACCGCGAGCGGCGTGTCCGTGCCCATCGAACCGATCGCCTCCACGCCATCGCGCGCCATCGGCACGAGGAGCAAGCGGAGATCTTCAAAGGTGTAACCAAACGCCTGCTGGCGCTGGAGCACGCTGGCGTGATCGGCCAGCGGCACTTCCGGCGCGTCCTTCACGTTCGCCAGTTGCACGAGATGCTGGTCGAGCCACTGGCGATACGGCTTTTCGCTGGAGATCTTCTGCTTGATCTCGTCGTCCGGCACGATGCGGCCTTCCTCCATGTTCACGATGAACATGCGGCCCGGCTGGAGGCGCCCTTTTTGCACCACATTCTCCGGCGCAATTGGCAACACGCCGGCCTCGCTGGCCATGATCACGAGATCGTCCTTCGTGACATAATACCGCGAAGGACGCAGGCCGTTGCGATCCAGCGTCGCGCCGATCATGGTGCCATCGGTGAAAGCGACCGACGCGGGGCCATCCCACGGCTCCATCAGGCAGGAGTGGTATTCGTAGAACGCCTTCTTTTCTTCGCTCATCGACTCATGGCCCGCCCACGGCTCCGGGATCATCATCATCATCGCATGTGGCAACGAACGGCCACCCATCACGAGCAGCTCGAGCACGTTGTCGAACATCGCCGAATCCGAGCCCTGCTCGTTCACGATCGGGAGGATTTTTTTAATGTCGTCGAAGAGCGGGCTGGCGAGCAGCGACTCACGCGCCTTCATCCAGTTGATGTTGCCGCGCAGCGTATTGATCTCGCCGTTGTGCGCGATGTAGCGATACGGATGCGACCGCTCCCAGCTCGGGAAAGTGTTCGTGGAGAACCGCGAGTGAACCAGCGCCAGCGCGCTTTCCACATCCGGGTCCGCGAGATCGCGGAAGTAGCGGCCCACCTGCGCCGGCGTAAGCATGCCTTTGTAAACCAGCGTGCGGCAGGAGAGGCTCGGCACATACCAAAACGAATCAACCTTCGCGGCGCGAACCGCGCCGTGGCTCAGCTTGCGGAGGATGTAAAGTTTGCGCTCGAAAGCGAGGTCATCGACCAACCCCGGCCCGCGGGCGAGGAAGACCTGCTGCATGAACGGCTCGCTCGCCTTCGCGCTTTTACCGAGCGTCGAGTTGTCCGTCGGAATGTCACGCCAGCCGAGCACGGGCTGCCCTTCCGCCGCGGCGATCGTTTCGAAAATCTCGCGACCTTTCGCCCGCACTGTCGGGTCGGGTGACGAGAAGATATTCCCCACGCCATACTGCCCCTGCTCGGGCAGATCGATGCCCACGGCCTTGGCCGCTTTTTTCAAAAACTTGTGCGGCGATTGAATCAAAATGCCCGCGCCGTCGCCGGTGCCCTCTTCGATGCACGCGCCTCGGTGGTCGAGGTTTACGAGGATCGTCAGCCCTTTTTGCACGATGTCGTGCGATTTCTGGCCCTTCATTTGCACCACGAACCCGACGCCACACGCGTCGTGTTCAAACTGCGGATCGTAAAGGCCCTGCTTCGGCGGTAGTCCCTGATTCATGATTTTTTGAACGGTAGTTACGTTGGCAAATTCCTACCGGACTATCGATACTTTTGTGCAGAGATCGGTAAAAAAAATGCGCGGGTTGACGAAATCACGCCGCGGAGCCCGCGTTGCAAGTCGCAAAATCTCCCTTTTGGCAGATTTTTCGCAAACGGCACGTTCGCGGCAAATCCTTTGTCCCGCGAGCCGCGGGCGCGAGTCCGCCGCCGGCCTCGATTTTGCGCCGCTCGATTTCTTCGCCGGCGCTAAGAATCCTCCGCCAGCCGTCTTGACTAACGGCCCCGCTCAGCGCCTCCTTTCTGCCCCTCCATTTCTCATGAAAGTCACTCCCCTCCTCCTCGCCGCCCTCCTTTCCGCCAGCCTCGCTGCGCACGCCAAAACGCCCGACGGCAAGCCACTCGTCGTCTTCATCGCCGGCAAACCGTCGCACGGTCCCGGCGAGCACGAACACAACGCCGGCGTGCAGCTTCTCGCCAAATGCCTCGGTCAAGGCGCGCCGGGCATCGCCACGAAAGTGCATCTCAACGGCGAATGGCCCACGCCGGAGGTGCTCGCGCAGGCGGATACGGTGGTGATTTATTCCGACGGTCAGGGCGGCCACCCCGCGCTGATCGACGACCGCCTCGCGACGCTCAAAAAGGAGATGGATCGCGGCGCCGGACTGGTCTGCCTGCACTACGCGGTGGAGCCGATTTTTGAGGCAACGGGCTGGGCAGGGCCGCAGAAAGGGCCGGACGGCAAGGCGCTGAAGCTGGAACTGCCGCCGGGGCGCGGGTCAAAGGGCAAGGGCTCGGCGGAACTGCTGGAGTGGCTCGGCGGTTACTTCGAGCAATTCTGGTCGGTGAATCCGCACTGGATGGCTGACTTCAAGGAACTGCCAAAACATCCGATCAGCAGCGGCGTGAAGCCGTTCAGCACGAACGACGAGTGGTATTTCAACATGCGCTTCCGCGCCGGGATGAAAGGCGTAGCGCCGATCCTCAGCGCGATCGCGCCGCCGGAAACGATGAACCGTCCCGAAGGCGATCACAGCGGCAATCCCGACGTAAAACGCACCGTCATCGAGGAGAAAAAGCCGCAACACGTCGCGTGGGCTTGCGAGCGCGAAAATGGCGGACGGGGATTTGGTTTCACCGGCGGGCACTATCACAAAGGCTGGGGCAACAACGACCAGCGCAAACTCGTGCTGAATGCGATCGCGTGGACGGCAAAGGCCGAGGTCCCGGCCAGCGGCATCGAGTCGAAAATCACCGAGGACGACCTCCGTGCGAACCTCGACCCAAAGCCGGCGCGGAAGCCCGCGGCTCCGGCACCGCCAGCCGCTCCGGCAAAACCGGCCGCCGCGACGGCACCCGCGGCTGGTAGTTACGGTCTCGAAGCCGCCAAAAAAAACATCGCCAGCTTCACCACGCCGAACGGATTGCAGGCCTCGCTGGTCGCGGCCGAGCCGATGATTCAAAATCCCACGAGCATCGACATCGATCCGCGCGGCCGCATCTGGGCCACGGAGTGCGTGAACTACCGCAAATACATGGATCTCCGCGCCGACGGCGACCGCGTGGTCATCATGGAAGACACCGACGGCGACGGACTCGCCGATCGCGCGAAGACCTTCTTTCAAAGCCCCGACCTCACCAACCCGCTCGGCATCTGCGTGCTGCCGCAGCCCAAAGGAACCAAGGTCATCGTCAGCGCCGCGCCCAACGTATGGCTGCTCACCGACAAGGACGGCGACGACATCGCGGAAGAGGCGCGCGTGATTTTCAAAGTCGGCGGCGTTTGGAACTACGACCATCAGATCCACGCGTTCCAGTTCGGCTTCGACGGCAAACTATACTTCAACGCCGGTAACTCCATCACCGAGCTGACCTGGCCCGACGGCACCATCGTCAAGGATCTCGCGGGCCATGAAATCCGCGCGAACGGCAAACCCTATCGGCAAGGCATGGTCTTCCGCTGCGACCTCGACCTCGCGACGGGCAAAGCAAGCAACGTCGAAACGCTAGGCTGGAACTTCCGCAACAACTACAAGGCCGTCGTCGATTCCTTCGGCACGATCTGGCAGAGCGACAACGACGACGACGGCAATAAAGCCGTGCGGATCAACTACGTGATGGAATACGGCAACTACGGATTCCAGGACGAGATGACCGGCGCCGGTTGGCGTGCCGAGCGGACGAATATCGAGAGCGAAATCCCGCTCCGCCACTGGCATCTCAACGACCCCGGCGTCGTGCCCAATCTGCTCCAGACCGGCGGCGGTTCGCCCACCGGCATGATCATGAACGAAAGCCCCGCGCTTGGGCCGCAGTTTGCCAATCAGATGATCCACTGCGACGCCGGTCCGCGCACCGTGCGCGCCTATCCGGTGGAAAAAGACGGCGCGGGTTACAAGGCCACGATGGTCGACATCCTCACCTCGACCGATAACTGGTACCGCCCCTCCGACGTCGCCATCGCGCCGGATGGTTCGCTCGTGATTTCCGATTGGTACGATCCGGGTGTCGGCGGCCACGCCATGGGCGATAACCAGGCCGGCAAGATCATGGGCCGCATCTACCGCGTCGCCGCCACCGGCGCTGCCGCGAAAGCACCGGTGCCCGATTTCTCCACCGCCGAAGGCGCTGCCGCCGCGCTGCAATCGCCGAACCGCGCCACGGCCTACGTCGCCTGGCAGGCCCTCCAGTCCATGGGCGCGAAAGCGACGACCGCGCTGGAAAAACTCGCGCAGCACGAAAACCCGCGCTTCCGCGCCCGCGCGCTCGGCGTGTTGTCGCGCAACTCCGCGACCGCCGCAAAAGCCCTGCGCGCCGGCCTCAACGATCCCGACGCCGACGTGCGGATCGCCGCCATCCGCCTCTGCAGCACCCTCTCTCGCGCCAGCCAGCTCGACACCACGCCGCTCGAAGCAGACGTGGCGCTCATCGGTAAAATGCTCCGTGACCCCAGTCCGCAAGTCCGCCGCCAGGTCGCCATTTCGCTCTACGAGACGAAAGAAATCGCCCCGCTCTGGGCGGGCCTCGCGCAGCAGTACGACGGCAAAGACCGGTGGTATCTCGAGGCGCTCGGCATCGGCGCGATTGGCAATGAAGACGCGTGCTTCGAGGCGTGGCTCGCCGCCGTGGGCGACCAATGGAACACGCCCGCCGGGCGCGACATCGTCTGGCGCATTCGCTCCGCGAAAGCCGCGGATTATCTCGCGAAAATCATCGCCGACCAAAAGCTCGCCGCGTCCGAAAAGCCCCGCTTCTTCCGCGCCTACGACTTCCTGCCCGCCTCGCCGCAGAAATCCGCGGCGCTCGTCCAACTCGCCTCGCTCGACAACGCCGCCACCGAGATCACCCGCGAAGCGCTGACCCGCCTCAAAGGCACCGACCTCGCCGCCGATCCGAAGCTCGCCGCCGCCCTCACCCGCACGCTCGACCGCGCCAAAGGCACGCCGCAGTTCATCGCGCTCGTCCGCGACTTTGGCGCGAAAAATCAGGCCGCCGCGCTGCTCGAAACCGCCGTCGCCATCGGGGCCGATTCCGCCGCGGGCGATGCCGTGAAACTCGTCCTCGCCGATCGCGACGCCGACCAGGTCATCGCCACCGCGCTGGCTGGACCAAAGGGCGACGCCGTCCTCGCCCTGCTCGGCTCCACCGCCACGCCGCGCGGCACCGCCCTCCTCGGCCGCCTCGCCAGCGACGCGCAAAAGCCCATCGCCGCCCGCCAGCAAGCCATCCGCGCGCTCGCCCGCACCCAGCCCGGCGCCGAGGCGTTACTCAAGCTCGCCCGCAACAACCAGTTCGCGCCCGAACTCGCCGCCACCGCCGGCTCCGCGCTGCGCATGGTGCAATTCGCCTCGTTGCAAAAAGACATCGACCAGCTCTTCCCTGCGTCCGCTTCCCTCGACGGCAAAAAGCTGCCGCCCATCGCGGAACTCGTGAAACTCACCGGCGACATTGCCAAAGGCCGCGCGATCTACGAGCGCGCCGAGTCGAGCTGCGTGATCTGCCATCGGGTGAACGACAAAGGCGTCGATTTCGCCCCCGCTCTTTCCGAGATCGGCACAAAGCTGCCGAAGGAGGCGCTCTACGACTCGATCATCAATCCCAACGCCGGCGTGACCATGGGCTTCGAGACCACCCAAATCGCGCTCAAGGACGGCGGCGCCGGGCTCGGCATCGTGCGCAGCGAAACCGGCGACGAACTCGTCCTCGCCCTGCCCGGCGGCGTAGCGACGAAATTCCGCAAAAGCGACATCGCCAAACGCGAAAAGCTCACCACCTCGCTAATGCCCAGCGGCCTGAATCAAGCCCTCACGCAGGACGACCTCGTCAACCTCGTCGAGTATCTCGCCTCGCTGAAGAAAAAGTAGCGCAGGCGCGAGCGAGCCACTGGCAGACCGGGCGTCCAGAAACGCCAAACGCGGCGACCACCCCGGCTCCCGGCGGGAGGAGAATCGGCGCGGCGTCTCACCCTCCCGGCTCGACTCCCAGACCACGCCGAACACGAGAAAACGCCGGAGTTGACAAAACTGCGGGCCGTCCGCTTTCTTCTTGCCGGTCAGAGAGGAAACCCATGCACCGCGCCCTGAGGAAACCACCCACCGGACTCCCGGCAGAGTCCGCCGCTCGCCCGACCCGGCGCGGCGGCAGCCCATCCCCCGCGTGGCCATCCTCGAACGCATCAACACCGCCATCGCCACCAGATCCAACTCGCCACCGACCGCCGCTGGCCCTGGAGCACCCGCGGCATCACCACCACCCGCAAAGCCTTCCGCCTCCCGCCGGATCGTCCACTCACGGAATGAACAGCGGGGGGAAACGATGAAAAATCTTTAAAAGATGCCCACGGGCCACGCGTTACATCCGTGTCGCCGACGCCACACTCTGCACGCCTTCATTCGATCACTCGGATCGTTCACGGCTCAGATCTCTAGCCCCCGCAGCCGTTCATTGAAGCGGACTAAAACTTCGTCGCATGCAATGAAAACAATCCACAACACCCTCAAAATTCCAACTACCCCACCATGAATTCTCAATTGATCTCAGCCCCTATAATCGCCCTTGTTGTGGCTGGATGCGCTTCCCGATCCGAGCCCGAAGGCCATCCAACACGTGCCGCCAGCTACCACGAAAAATCTTCCCGCGGGCAAGAGGAAGGCGACCGGCCACCAAAGATCGGCATGACCAGGGATGAATTACTCAATCAATACGGCCAGCCGGTCAACGTCACCACCAGCAGCCGGGGTGGCGAGGTGTGGGTCTATCTCTTCAATAATTTAGATGGCCGCGACTTCATCCCCTACTACGGGGCTTTTCACCAGGCCACCAAACGTCGCCGTTCCGGCACCATCACCATCAACCCCAGCGGTCGGGTGAGCGATTTCCAATGGAACGAATCCAACCCGATGGGCGGGACAATCTTTCGGTAATCTTCGAATCCGATCCGGCAGCTTCATTTCCAAAACGCCGACTTATTACCCATCTTCAACTACCTCGCCAAAATCCCACGATGAAAGACCGCGTGCCTCACTTATTCTAACGTCGACGCGGCGAACCATGGGGCCGACGTGCGTGCTGCGGGTAGAGCCGCCGCCGCGATGATAAGCAACAAAATCATCCCCTCCATCCACTACCCGCAAAGCCTTTTGCCTCCCGCCAGACCGCCCGCTCACGGAGTAACTCCGAGGAACAGGCGGCGCCCGATGAAACCTCGACTTGATCCGTCCAGCCGCCGAAGCTGCGCCCACTCATCGCCATGGCCACGCCCCTTCGCAACGTCTCCTGGCAGCGTATGAGCGACGCGGTCGAAAACGTCCGTCGCCGCCTCCTGCGCGCCGCCACCGCCCTCGCCGCGGCGGGTGTGCCCTACGCCGTCATCGGAGGCAACGCCGTCGCCGCCTGGGTTTCGCGCGCCGACGAAGCCGCCGTACGCAACACCCGGGACGTGGACATTCTCCTCCGTCGCACGGACCTCCTCGCCGCAACCGCCGCCCTCGAAGCCGTTGGCTTCCAACACCGGCGGGTGGCCTCGCTGGGCCGTGCCGGGGCGATGGATGTCTTCCTCGATGGCGCAGAAAGCAAGGTGGCCGACGCCGTGCATATCGTCTTCGCTGAGGAAAAGACCCTGCCCGAGCAGCCCGAGCCCAATGCCCGCATCGACGAAAGCGAAGACGCCGGCGACTTCCGCCTCATCTCGCTCGATGCCCTCGTGCGGATGAAACTCAGCGCCTTCCGCGACAAGGATCGTGTCCATCTTCGCGACCTCGCTTCCGTCGGATTGATCGACGCCACTTGGCCCGCGCGCTTCCCCCCGGAGTTACGCACCCGGCTGGAACAAATCCTCGCCTCACCGGAAGGGTAAAAACGAGTTCCATCCTCGACCTCTCACCCTCCACCGCATCCGCTTCCGGCCACGAGCGCCGCATCTGAAATACTTACAACCCCGAGCTCACTGTCAGGGATTATTACCGCCCCGCCAAACTCATCCACGCAATCACGTCCCACTCTCCCCACCTCACTATGAAACTATTCTTCTATTTGGTTTGATGGATCATTCTTTCCGGTCCGGCCTTCGCGCTTTCGAATGGCGATATGATCCGCGTCGCATCGTCGAACGGAGTGTTTGTGAGGCCATCAGCCGGTGGAACCCCAAAATACACCGCCGGCCAAGTGTTCGGAGCCACAGGTAAAATCATCAGTAATTCGACGGTCGCGCCGATATCCGGCTCGGGATCCCCAACTACCTATACTTGGTGGAACATTAATTTTACGACTGGTCAGGGTGGCTGGGTCGCAAGTGATGGAGGTGCAATTGTCTTGGTCCCCCGGATACCTCTATTCCCGTCGTGACTGCCTTCACGGTCAGTCCCTCCACCCTCACTCAGGGCAGCTCCGTAACGATTACATATTCCGCCACGGGTAGCGGGGCAAATCTCAGCAAGGTAGAGTTGTATCGCGCCGCAGGCGGCAGCAGCCCTCCGACGGCCTGCTCCCCGAAAGTGGATCCAGGCGCTATGAGAGTTGGCGGCGCGTGAGCGCCGCCGAACTCTCACCATGAAACGCAAACGACAGAGCCTGTCAGAAAGTTTGTGTGGAGGGACAAACGAGAGGACGCAGAGCCATGAGCAAAAAGAAAGCAAAGAACGGAGTGATCAACATTGCAGCCCTTGATGAGCTGATCGCCGAGCACGGGCATTC
>Ga0209181_10007117_pt1 | contig 15449 bp, 9 predicted proteins | sample MAT05_FD_187208 | JGI IMG/M metagenome (GOLD analysis project Ga0209181, IMG submission 187208) | Freshwater microbial communities from Lake Fryxell liftoff mats and glacier meltwater in Antarctica - MAT-05 (SPAdes) (version 2) | ecosystem: Environmental > Aquatic > Freshwater > Ice > Liftoff... | reverse complement strand
TCCGTTTGCATTGGTTATCCTCACAGTAAAGCTTCCTATTGTTGCAATGTTGATGCTTGCGGTAGTTGCACCTGTTGCCCATAAGTAAGTTGAACCTTCGCTTGAGGTTAAAGTTACACTATCACCGGCACAGAAGGTTGTCGGGCCGCCTGCTATAATCGCAGGTATTGCCGGTAAAGCATTTATTGTTACATCAGTAGCTGCTGAAGCTGCACTCTGGCATCCGCTTGAATTGGTTACCCGGACAGTATAGCTACCTGGTGTGATAATATTTATGCCTTGTGTTATTTCTCCAGTCGACCATAAGTAATCTGAAGCTGCACTTGAGGTTAATGTTACACTTTCACCGTTACAGAATGTCGTTGGTCCACCGGTTGTAATAGTTGGTGTTACAGGTAAAGCATTAACTGTTACTATGGTTGCTACTGACAGGGGGCTCTGACATACACTTGCATTAGTTACCAGTACAGTATAACTTCCTGCCAGGGTAACGTTTATACCTGGTGTAGTTGCTCCGTTCGACCATAAGTAGCTCACTCCGGCACTTGAGGTCAAAGTTACACTACCTCCGGCACAGAAGGTAGTCGGACCACCAGCTGTAATAGTTGGTGTTGAAGGTAATATATTTACTGTAACTACAGTGGCTGCTGACGGTGCACTTTGGCATCCAATTGCATTAGTAACCCTTACTGAATAACTTCCGGATGTAGTCACAATTATACCTGGAGTGGTTGCTCCATTTGACCATAAGTAAGTTGAACCTGCACTCGAGGTTAAGGTTACACTTCCACCGACACAAAAAGTTGTCGGACCACCGGCTGTAATTGTTGGTGTTGCCGGTAAAGCATTAACTGTTACAACACTAGCTGCTGAAGCTGCGCTCTGACACCCATTTGCATTTGTTACCCTTACAGTAAAGCTTCCCGTGGAAGTGACATCTACACTTGCTGTGGTGGCACCTGTTGACCATATATAAGTTGATCCGGCACTTGAAGTTAAGGTTACAAAATCACCGGCACAGAATGTTATCGGACCACCGGCTGTAATAGTTGGGGTAGCCGGTAACGCATTTACTGTTACTATGGTGGCTACTGATGATGCACTCTGACATCCGCTTGCATTAGTTACACTAACAGTATAACTTCCGGCTGTGGTAACGTTAATACCTGGTGTAGTTGCTCCGTTCGACCATAAGTAGCTCACCCCGGCACTTGAGGTCAAAGTTACACTACCTCCGGCACAGAAGGTAGTTGGACCAACGGCTGTTATAGTTGGTGTTACCGGCAAAGAATTAACTGTAACTACAGTGGCTGCTGATGGAGCGCTCTGGCATCCATTTCCATCTGTTATCTGCACGCTATAACTTCCTGATGTGGTAATATTTATACCTGATGTAATTGCAGCAGTTGACCATAAGTAATTTGCTCCTGCACTTGATGTTAATATCACACTACCACCGGCACAAAAAGTTGTCGGACCTCCGGCAGATATTGTTGGTGTTGCCGGTAAAGTATTAACTGTTACTGCGGTGGCTACTGATGGTGCACTCTGACATCCGTTTATATCTGTTACCTGTACAGTATAACTGCCTGTTGAGGTAATGTTTATATCTAATGTAGTTGCTGCATTTGACCATAAGTAACCTGTGCCTGCACTTGATGTTAATATCACATTACCACCTATACAGAAAGTTGTTGGACCACCTGCTGTAATTGTTGGCGTTGCAGGTAATGCATTTACCGTTACTACTATTGGAGATGATGATGCACTCTGGCATCCGTTAGCATTCGTTACCCGAACAGTATAGCTTCCCGCTGTTGAAACATTTATACTCGCAGTAGTAGCTGTGTTCGACCATAAATAACTTGTACCTGCACTTGATGTTAAAGTCACACTGCTACCGGCACAGAAGGTCGTGGCACCACCTGGGGTAATTGTTGGCGTTGCAGGCAAAGAATTAACTGTTACCAAAGTAGCTGCTGATGTTGCACTCTGACATCCGCTTGCATTTGTAACAATTACCGAATAACTTCCTGCTGCTGCAACGTTTATACTTGCGGTTGTGGCACCGTTCGACCATAAGTAAGTTGTTGCTGCACTTGAGGTTAAGGTTACATTGCCTCCCAAACAAAAGGTTGTCAGACCTCCGGGGGTAATAATTGGTGTTGCCGGTAATGCGTTAACCGTGACTAAAACTGATGAGTTAACAGTTGTGAATCCATCAAAAACAGATACCCAATAAGTTGTGTTAACTACAGGATTGGCAGTTGGATCAGCAATAGCCGATGAAAATCCAGCAGGTAAAGAAGTCCATGTAAAAGTATATGAACCAGCATTACCACCACTTGCCACTGCATTTAGTTGCACAATTTCGCCAGCGCATATTGTTCCGGGAGCTGCTGTTGGAGCAGATGTTAGTGCTCCACCAGTAATTGTTATTGTTACGTTGGCGGAGTTCGAACAGGTTGTTGTTGTTGAGGTAGCCGTTAGCGTAAATATTGTTGTTGCAGGCAAGTTAACCGTTGTCGGGTCTTCTATAAAAGAGTTAACAAGTTGTCCTGCGGGAGACCAACTATAAGTAAATGGACCTGTACCTGTAACTGTTGCATTAAGTGGAGTACTTGTTCCATTTAGAATAGTGACATCTGTTCCGGCATTTACTACAGGCAGTGCATTTACCGTGACAACCGTGGCAGCCGATGCTGCACTCTGACACCCGTTAGCATTGGTTACTCTGACAGTATAACTCCCTGATGAGGTAACATTTATACTTGCCGTTGTAGCACCTGTCGACCATAAATAACTTGACCCGGCACCTGAGGTCAGCGTTACACTACCACCGGCACATAAGGTGGTTGGTCCGCCGGCTGTAATGGTTGGTGTTACCGGCAAAGCATTGACAGTTACGACAGTGGCTGATGATGCTGCACTCTGACACCCGATTGCATTGGTCACTCTGACAGTATAACTCCCTGATGTAGTAACATTTATAGTTGCTGTAGTTGCACCGGTTGACCATAAGTATGTTGAACCTGCACTTGAGGTCAGCGTTACACTGCCACCGGCACAAAAGGTTGTTGGTCCGCCGGCTGTAATAGTTGGTGCTGCTGGTAATGCATTTACTGTTACTGTTGTTGCCACTGATGCTGCACTCTGACAACCGTTTGCATTGGTCATTCTGACAGTATAACTCCCAGATGAGGTAATATTTATACTTGCCGTTGTAGCACCTGTCGACCATAAGTAACTTGTACCTGCACTTGAGGTTAAAGTTACACTTCCACCGGCACAGAAGGTTGTCGGGCCACCGGCTGTAATAGTTGGTGTTGCCGGCAAAGCATTGACAGTTACGACCGTGGCTGATGATGCTGCACTCTGACATCCGTCTGCATTGGTTACTCTGACAGTATAACTTCCCGATGTAGTAACATTTATACTTGCTGTAGTAGCACCTGTTGACCACAAGTAAGTTGAACCTGCACTTGAGGTCAGCGTTACACTGCCACCGGCACAAAAGGTGGTTAGTCCACCGGCTGTGATTGTTGGTGTTGCCGGCAAAGCATTGACAGTTACGATAGTGGCTGATGATGCTGCACTCTGACATCCGTCTGCATTGGTTACTCTGACAGTATAACTTGCCGATGTAGTAACATTTATACTTGCTGTAGTAGCACCTGTTGACCACAAGTAAGTTGAACCTGCACTTGAGGTCAGCGTTACACTGCCACCGGCACAAAAGGTTGTTGGTCCTCCTGCTGTAATTGTTGGTGTTGCCGGCAAAGCATTGACAGTTACGACAGTGGCTGATGATGCTGCACTTTGGCATCCAATTGCATTAGTAACCCTCACCGAATAACTTCCGGATGTGCTTACATTAATACTTGCTGTAGTTGCTCCATTCGACCATAAATAACTCGTCCCGGCACTTGACGTCAAGGTTACATTTCCACTGGCACAGAAAGTTGTCGGACCACCGGCTGTAATGGTTGGTGTTACCGGTAAAGCATTAACTGTTACAACACTAGCGACTGAAGCTGCACTCTGACAACCATTTGCATTTGTTACCCTTACAGTAAAGCTTCCCTCAGAAGTAACAACTATACTTGCTGTTGTAGCACCTGTTGACCATAAGTAAGTTGAACCTGCACTTGAGGTCAACGTAACACTACCACCGGCACAGAAGGTTGTTGGTCCCCCCGCAGTAATTGTTGGGGTTACCGGTAAAGCATTAACTGTTATGATAGTAGCTACTGAAACTGCACTCTGGCATCCGCTTGCATTGGTTACACGAATAGTATAACTTCCCGATGTGGTAACATTTATACTTGCTGAAGTAGCACCTGTCGACCATAAATAGGTTGAACCGGCACTGGACGTTAAGGTTACGCTGCCGCCTGCACAAAAGGTTGTTGGGCCTCCTGCTGTTATTGTCGGTGTTGCCGGTAACGCATTAACTGTAACTACCGCTGGTAATGATGCTGTGCTCTGACAACCTGTAGCACTTGTTATTCGCACCGTATAACTTCCTGATGAAGAAACATTTATACTTTGGGTTGTTGACCCATTCGACCATAAGTAACTTACCCCTACACTTGAGCTCAAAGTAACACTGCCTCCATTACAAAAAGTTGTTGAGCCTCCAGCCGTAATGATTGGCTTGGCTATGCAAGTAGATTGAAAGAATGGATATATAGGATCATTCGCCAGATCAATCATATCACCACTACTACAATGAGAATGCGCATAAGGATTTGCCGGAGAAGTGCAATTGAGTGCGGAAAATTTAGTCTTATCATCTGTTAAACTGGAAGGAATTACTGAACCTCCAATAAATACTTTAGTAGGATTGTTATTGCTTTTAAAAGTTCCATCAGAATTAGGACCTGCTTTATTATAGTCACCTGTAACTATGATGTAACCATTTGTTAATATTTCAGCGTGCTTATCAGCAATTAAATTTCCCCTGACAATAAGAATCCCATTATTTATTGTTAAATTAGACTTATCCCCAAGTGTCAGATCTCCATTAATTACAAGGGTATCGTTAATAATTAAATCATCATTGCCAGTGAAATTAAGAGAGCCATTTAAAGTAATATACCCATTTATGGTAATACCATAACTGTTAATATTTGTTTGGGGCACAGCCCATGTCGGAGTCCAGCTTGTGGGTGTTACCCATGCACCGGTATAATTATTCTTGCTGATTTTTGCCTGTGAAAATAGAACTTGGCCGGAAAGGAATAAAAGCCCAATAAATAAAATAATCCGATTAATATGCAGTTTCATAGCAACTAATGTTTAAAAAGTATCCGGTTCAGATACACCCCTATATCAGAGCAACTCTCTAAAATCATATTTAATAAACTGCTTACTTCCATCTAATTTATCTTTACAGTAAACTAACTATACACTACAAAAATGGGTAGAACCAAGGGAAAGAGTATTACACAATTATGGAAATTGATTACATCATTTGGAAAATAACAAACCAAATTTTCAAAATAGCATTCTTAAGTTGAATTAAGCATGCATACTTTTAGAGGTGAAAATTTATCAGGATTTAATTATTATATTATTGAAGTTTTTATACCTATTTTTCAGCTTGAAAACTGTTAAAGAATTACCAGAAATATATTATAACTAATAGCTAAATAAAAAGCTTTAGACGCATTGCGAAAAGCTTATAACAAGAGCATACTAACTAACTTTATCAATTTTTTTCAATTATTACTCTACCTCTTAAACTATTTTTATGGAACCTCAAACCGGGAAAATCTCTTTTATTGAAAAATCAGCCTATGGCTTTGGTGATCTGGCTTCTAACCTGTTTTACCAGACCTTTACAATGTTCCTGCTGTATTTTTATACGGATGTTTTTGGAATATCCGCAGCCGCAGCCGGAACAATGTTTCTTATTGTTCGTTTGCTCGATACTTTCTATGATCCCTTAGTGGGAGTTCTAGCAGATCGTACAAACTCCAAATACGGCAAATTCAGGCCTTGGATTATCTATACGGTTGTTCCTTTTGGGGTAGTTGGATTTCTGACGTTTTATACTCCCGATATTGCTGTAAGCGCAAAATTGGTTTACGCCTATATTACCTATACAGCTATGATGTTTATATACTCAACCATTAATGTTCCGTACGGTGCTTTAATGGCTGTTATTACTCCAAACTCCATGGAGAGAACCAGCCTGTCTGCGTTTCGCTCTATTTTCGCTTTCTCCGGGGGATTAATTGTTCAGGCTTTTACTCTGAAACTTGTTCATTATTTTGGATTGCTTAAGGCCAGTTCGGACGGAGTACCTAACGAACAGTTTGGCTTCTCGGTTGCAATGGGTATCTATTCTTTTTTGGCTGTACTGATGTTCCTTACTACTTTTTTCCTTTGTAAGGAACGAGTTAAACCCATTAATGATGAGAATAATTCTATAAAGAAAGATCTCAGGGATTTATTTACAAATGTTCCCTGGCTGCTTCTAACCCTCGTGGGAGTTATGACTTGCCTCTATGTTGCTGTAAGAAATGGTTCAATTATTTACTATTTCAAGTATTATGTAAGTAATACGGGTACTGCAGACCTATTTGGATTTAAAATCAGTCCCGAAGCACTTGTCTCTACCTTTATGGTCGTGGGAACAGCATGCAGTATACTTGGAACGGTCATGCTTAAGCCCATGGCAGCCTTGATTGGCAAAAAGAAAGTTTACATAACCTCCATGGCCTTAGGAACTGTATTAAGTATATCTTATTATTTCCTTGGCAAAGATCAGATATCACTTATGTTTCTCTTCCAGGCTCTCAGCAATTTTGCTGTTGGACCAGCAATGGCTATGATGTGGAGTATGTATGCAGATACTGCCGACTACTCCGAACTGAAAAACGGCAGACGGGCAACTGGCCTAATCTATTCTTCAGCAAATTTCGCACAGAAATTTGGCTGGTCTGTTGGTGGTGCAATTGGTGGTTACCTCCTTGCTTATTTTGGCTTTGTTGCCAATGTTACCGCTTCCCCCGAAACAGAGAAAGGAATAAGGATACTGTTCAGTCTGATGCCTGCAATCTGGAGTTTCATAGCGGTTATTGCTTTGTTCTTTTACCAACTCGACGAGAAAAAAGTTAGTGAGATTAACCTTCAACTTGCAGAGATAAAAGCTGGAAAGAAAAATCTGAATTAATCCAAAAATAATATGCAATACGGTTATTTTGATGATTTGAAGAAGGAATATGTAATTACTTCGCCCGACACACCCCGTTCCTGGAGTAATTATCTGGGCTCAACCGAATATGGTGCCATTATTACAAATAATGCCGGTGGCTACAGCTTTTATAAATCTGCAGGTCAGGGAAGATTTACAAGAATCCGCTTTAATTCTGTACCTATGGATCAGCCGGGGAGGTATTTGTATCTCAGGGATAAGGTTTCAGGGGACTATTGGTCGGCTTCCTGGCAACCGGTTGGTAAATCCCTTGATAAATATAAAAGTACTTGTCGCCATGGCTCAGCCTACACGGTAATTGAATCAGAATATGCTGAGATAAAGAGCGAAACACGCTATTTTGTTCCTCTTGATCAAAGTTTTGAAGTTTGGCATCTCAATCTTACAAACCAGGGCAAGGAATCCCGTGAATTAAGTCTTTTTACTTTTGTCGAATATGCCGGTAACTGGAATGCCATGGACGACCTTATGAACCTGCAGTACACTCAATACACCGGCAAAATGGATATTGTAGATGGCATTATAAGTCATGGCACCAATGTTCATATCCCACAAATGCCGGATAATTTTGGTGAAAAAGATCAGGGTCGTTATTCATTTCTTGCTTTTACCGGGGGAGATGTGGTTGGGTTTGAAACTGACCTCGAAAGGTTTTTAGGGAATTATAGAACATATGCTAATCCCATAACAGTTGAGAAAGGACAATGCTCTGGTTTTAAGGCAGCAGGCGATAATATGTGTGGCGTAATACAAATTGATACTACACTTGAACCTGGTGAAAGCAAAGATTTTATTGTGCTTATGGGAGTTGGAAAGGCCGGGATTGAAGGAAAAGCTGTCGTATCAAAATATGGAAACAAGTCTGCAATTGAGTCTGAGTTTAATAAACTCATAAAATACTGGCACTCCCGCATTGATGGAATAACTGTAAAAACTCCTGACCCGGAATTCAACAGTATGCTGAACATGTGGAGTCCATACAATTGTCTGATTACTTATTCCTGGAGCCGAGCTGCCAGTTTGGTTTACACGGCAAGTGAGCGCGACGGGCTAGGCTATCGCGACAGCGTGCAGGACTTGCTTGGGGTTTTTCATAACATCCCTGAAGAAGCAGGAAAACGACTTGAGCTGATGATTACCGGCCAAGTTTCAACAGGCGGGGCGATGCCTGTAGTGAATAAAGTCAGTCATAGTCCCGGCCATGAAAAAGCTCCCGCTGAAACTCAATATCGTTCTGATGATTGCTTATGGCTGTTTAACGCAATTCCCGCTTTTGTAAATGAAATGGGCGATACAGATTTTTATCACAAGGTTTTGCCCTATGCTGATAAAGGTGAAGATACAATTCTAGGCCATATGCGCAGGGCAATTCAATTCAACCTTGACCGATCAGGGAAACATGGCCTTCCTTGCGGACTTCATGCCGACTGGAACGACTGCCTCAAATTTGGTCATGATGGTGAAACAACATTTGTGGCCATGCAACTCCGTTTTGCCCTGAAGACCTATATTGAGATTTGCCAGTTGTTGAATAATAGGAGTGAAGACGCCTGGGCAAAACCCCTTTTGACTAAGCTGGATGAAAACATACAAAAATACGCATGGGACGGAGAATGGTTTTTGCGCGGTTTCCGGGCTGACGGGTTTAAATTCGGTTCCCGAGAAAGTCAGGAAGGACAAATCTATATGAATCCGCAGGTTTGGGCAATAATCAGCGATGCTGCTAACAGTGAGCAAAAGACTTTATCCCTTGAGAAAATGAGGGAGCGCCTTGCCACTGAATATGGAATTATGCTCTGTGATCCTCCTTACACTGAAACAGATTTTAACATCGTCCGTTCGGCATTATTTAATAAGGGAATGAAAGAAAATGGAAGCATTTTCACTCACACACAAGCATGGGGAGTTATTGCTGAAGCTATTTGTGGAAATGGGAATAATGCCATGGACTATTTCATGCGATATATGCCTTCTGCTTATAATACAAAGGCCGAAATCCGGCAGATTGAGCCTTATGTTTATTGCCAGTCAACCCACAGCAAAACGAGTCCGAGATATGGGAATTCCCGTATCCCCTGGCTGAGTGGCTCTGCAACATGGTCATTCGTAGCAGCAACTCAATATATTCTGGGCATAAAGCCTGTTGTGGAAGGATTGCTTATTGAACCTTGCATCCCATCCGGCTGGAAAGGCTTTGAAGCTACCCGTCGTTTCAGGAATAAACTCCTGAACATTGAAGTTCACAATCCCGATGGAGTTGAAAAAGGCGTGAAAAGCCTTGTTTTAAACGGCAAACTAATTAGCGGAAATATGATACCTTTTGATATGATGCTGGAAAAAAACCAAGTTGAAGTTGTAATGGGGTAACAGTTTTAAATCAGCTCTTTAAGGACTAATTTAAATATTTTCAATACTATCTTTTTCAATAAATCGCTAATATAAAAAACCAAATAGCCAAAGAGGGATTTTCTTTCCGTCAGGAAATTCAACGTCGTCAACAGCAATATATGCCATTTCCAAACCTGCAATTTGCTTAGTCTTTTTAGATGACCCACCAACTTCGATAATGTACTTACCGTTAATTAAGAAATCCCCTTTCTCAGGATATGACACGGTATGTTTTACAGATAATTGATTAAGCAGGAATGTTTCGCGTATATTTCCCTTGTCAGGTTTCTCATTACTCAGGGCAAGCATTAGATTTGTATTATTCAGGTAAAGTTTATCCGGCTTGTTAAGGTAATTTATTCCAAATGTATCTTTTGATAGCCACTTTACTACCTCTGCCTTTTCAAGATAAAAAAGATATTTAAGCAATGAATCACGAGTTGTATCAGCCTGCTCTGCCAACTTCTCTATATTTGGTTTGTAGGGTACTATCCTCGACAAGACTGCAAGCATTTTTTTTATTTTCATAATTGCGCTATAATCAATATTGAAGATTGTTCTCAGATCATTTTCCAGCACAAGGTTTAAAATACTAGTCAGCCGTTCATAATAATTTTTTTCAGATTCAATAGAAAAAGGATAATATCCATATTTCAGGTATTCTTCAAAATATTTTAATGGTCTTATTTTTTTGAGAATTTCCGGAATAATATTCTTTGATTCATTCAAAATTTGTTCAAGCGTAAAAACCGGAAAGATTATCTGATATTTTAGTTCAATGAATTCGCGCAAAGAGAGACCGGGAAGTTTGTATACCAATGCCCTGCGACTCAGATCGAAAGCACCTTTATAAATATCAAGTGCCGACGAACTTGTGAAAACCACCTTCAACTCAGGTAAATTATCATAAATATTTTTGAGTTCTCTCGACCAATCCGGATATTTATGCACCTCATCCAGAAAAAGAAATTCGCCGCCTTTTTTATAAAACTCTTCAGCAAAATAAATCAATGGATGCTCAGCAAAATATATGTCATCAAGACTAACGTAAAGCGCAAAAGAATCTGAAGGTAACCTGAGTTTCATGTATTGTAGCAAAAGGGTAGTTTTGCCTGCTCCTCTGGCTCCTGAAATACCAGTCATCCTTTCTCCAGATGAAATTTCATCCATTAAAAACCGTGTAAACGTTGTCTGGACTCGCAGTACGCGACTTTCAGAAATTTGCTTAAGCCTATCCATTGTGATTCGTTTTTACAAAGATAATCGAAATAACTTAATTATAAGTGATTTTCCGAACTTTTTTCACTTATATATAAGTGTTTTTTGAATATTATTTCACTAAGATGGAAGTGATTTGAAGTGTCTTAAAGTTGTAGAGAACGGCACAATATCAATTATTGTAGGGCATTAACATAATCATAGGTATTTTTAATTTGTGTGTTGCAAAAAATCTATTACCTGAAAACTTTTTTACTGTTTTATGGTTTCTATTAGGAATTTGGCTTGGTAAGATTGCAGAATTGGGATTTTATATATTCCTTAGCAATAGGATAGTTTCAAAATCGAAACTGATTTCCAGCTATATGAACCAGATAATTGGTGCGTTTTTATTAATTTCCACAGTATTTCAAGCTGTAAAAATCTAAAAAATAAAAATAACAACAAATTCTAAAAATCATGAAAGCAATTTGGAATAAACAAGTAATCGCTGAAAGCGACGATATCGTTAATGTTGAGGGCAATGCATATTTTCCTGAAAGTTCAGTTAATAAGAAGTACCTCACAAAAAGCGAAACCCACACAACCTGCCACTGGAAAGGCGTGGCATCGTATTATAGCCTGAATGTGGATGGCCAACAGAATCAGGATGCCGTATGGTATTATCCGTCACCCAGCGACCTGGCAAGTAGTATCAAAGGTCGTGTTGCGTTTTGGAAGGGCGTTCAGGTTGTAAAGGACTGATATTTTTAATACTTTTAATCCATGAACAATTCCATTTCCGAAAGATTTTCTCTGGTCCGTAAACAGACTGTGGAGTTAATCGAACCATTGCATCCTGAAGACACAGTGGTTCAGCCGGTTATGGACGCAAGTCCTCCTAAGTGGCATCTTGCCCACACGACATGGTTTTTTGAGAATTTTATTCTTAAAAAATTTATTCCGGCATTAAAACCGTTTAATAAAGAATTCGACTTCCTGTTTAATAGCTATTATGAAGGTCAGGGATCAAGGGCTAAACGTGATATGCGAGGGTTTCATACGCGTCCACTTCTTTCTGAGGTATTGGAATATAGAGAGGACATTGATAGCCAGATGCTGAACTTATTAATGACAAAAAGAGAAGACAAAGATTTGAATGAACTTGTCGAACTTGGGATTCAACACGAACAACAGCACCAGGAATTATTGATTACTGATTTGAAATTCACCTGGGGATTTAGCCCGCTTCATCCTGTGTATCAGCAACATGATGAAATTATCATTGAAAATACAAGCAAAATGGCTTGGCTACCAATTGAAGAGGGGATTTATGAAACAGGATATTCCGGTAAGGGGTTTTACTTTGATAACGAATCCCCCAGATATAAAACCTATTTGAATAAATTTGAAATTGCTTCCCGTCCGGTTACAGTTGGAGAGTATCTCGATTTTATTGATTCGGGTGCATACCAGCAATGGAAATTCTGGTTACACGAAGGCTGGCAGTGGATTAATAAAAATGATATTACGGCACCGGAATACTGGAAATTAATTGACAATGAATGGCATATTTATACATTGAACGGGCTAAAAAAACTTAATTTAAACGATACACTTACCCATATCAGTTTTTATGAGGCTGATGCTTTTGCAAGATGGAGGGGATTAAGACTTCCAACTGAGCAGGAATGGGAAGTTGCAGCAGAAATTTATGGTCTGAAAGATCAAAATTCCAATTTTCTTGATAAAAAATTATTTCACCCGACAGTTGTTAGCAAAAATGATAAAGCTTTTCTGGGTCAGGTTTGGGAATGGACAAATAGCGCCTACCTGCCTTACCCGGGATTTAAGCCGTGGGATGGTGACATTGCAGAATACAACGGGAAGTTCATGATTAGTCAAATGGTTTTACGAGGTGGCTCCTGCGTAACTCCGGCAAATCATATCCGCCTTTCCTATCGCAATTTTTTTCATCCCTGGCTGCGTTGGCAATTTACAGGGATTCGTTTAGCTAAAGATTAAACAAATGAATCAAAAAGAAATTTTTTTACATGATGTTTTAGAGGGACTAACTTCCTCGCCTAAAAGACTTTCCTCGAAGTATTTTTATGATGATATGGGAGATAAACTTTTCCATAAAATTATGAATCAGCCTGAATATTATCTCACATGTGCAGAGCATGAAATTTTACAAACTCACAGTGAATCCATCTTTTCAAACATAAACACGGAAAACGGCATCCGGATTATTGAACCTGGAGCAGGCGATGGAATAAAAACAAAAATATTAATCCAGTCTCTATTGCTCAGGGGATACGACTGCATTTATAATCCCATAGACATTTCAGCAAATGTATTGGATATCCTGTGCAATTCATTCAGGAAGATTTACCCTCAGCTTTTATGCGAACCTATTGTTTGTGATTATGCAAATATTGGAGGCAAAATCCCCGATGATGGGTTGCCACGCTTAATGCTTTTCCTTGGATCCAATCTCGGTAACTATGAACATTCCGATGCCATTAGTATTTTGAAAACTTTTGGAGGAGTATTGAATAAAGGAGATTTTTTTCTTCTTGGAGTTGACATGGTTAAAGAACCCGAAATCATCCTTGCAGCATACAACGATAAAAACGGATATACAGCACAATTTAATTACAACTTACTCCAACGAATCAATACCGAACTTGATGCCGATATAAATATTGATGATTTCTTGCACTTCCCTCTTTATAACCCTGTTCAGCAACAGGCTGAGAGCTATCTTGTAAGTAAAAAGGAGCAGAATGTTTTAATTGGTGCATCAGGAGATACCATCCATTTTAACCAATGGGAACCTATTCATACTGAAATTTCAAGGAAATATACCCCTGAAAAAATTCAAGAGATGGCCGAAAAATCAGGATTTAAAGTAGTTGCGCCATATTATGACATGAACAGTTTTTATTGTTGCAGTTTATGGGAAAAGAAATACGAGCTTCCTTATTTTTATTCAAATTCTCCGGGCATTACAAATGCTTGCGGAGTTTCAGGTAAAGAAGGAGTTAAATCCCTTGCAACTGGCAAAAATTGAGAAATCAGGAAGGATCAGGGCAACACGGAAAACAAAGAATAGTAATAAAACCGCTACTCATTCTGACTGGTAAAATGAATACCGCCTACATAAATATCTGGAACACCCGTGTTGGAGCAGTTGCTTGGAACCCAGAAAAGAGATCAGTGGCTATGGTAATGTTGAAATGGCTTATCATCTTATGGCAAAAGCTGCCGGGATTGAGATGACTGAATGTCGCCTGCTTGAAGAGAACGGCAGGTCGCATTTTATGACGCGCAGATTCGACCGCGAATCGGGTAATGACAGAATTCATGTTCAGAGTTTCTGCGCAATGCAACACTTCGACTTCAACGATGTTAATTCTTTTAGCTACGAACAGCTTTTTGAAACCATGAGGTTACTTTCACTGCCTTACCCCCAGGCTGAACAGTTGTTTAGGCGTATGGTGTTTAATGTTATTGCCCGCAATTGCGATGACCACAGTAAGAATTTCGCATTTTTAATGGATAAAACCGGGAAATGGAGTCTCTCCCCTGCTTATGATGTTTGCCATTCCTACAGACCCGGAAGTCCATGGGTAAGCGGTCAGTCACTTAGCGTAAACGGCAAAAGAGAAAACATTAATTCTGATGATTTCTTAATGGTTGCCCGCCAAATGAATATTAAAAAAGCAGAAGTTATTGTCAGGCAGATAAACAGTGAGGTTCAGAATTGGAAACATTTTGCAAAAGAAACAGGCGTCAGCGGCGATCTTACGGAAGCTATCCAGAAAACTCTGATAAAGCTTGATTAAGAATGATGCAATTGACATGCAACAGGCGTTTTCAGAACTTATAATCATCCCTATTTAAACAACTTAAAACCCCTATCTCCCCTACCTATCAACAATAAACCTCTTCGAATTCACTGCACTCCCCGTAATAAACCGGCAGAAATAAATCCCATTGGATAAACCTCCGCAGTTATAAACTTCATTGCTGCTTTCTGCCTGAAACCTGTCCATTTTCCTGCCATTAATATCAAATATCTCAATCAACGGAAGCGGGCCATTATCAGGGAAGGTAAAAATTACAGACTTATTTGCCGGCACAGGATAGATAGAATACTTGTCAATCCCTGATGGTTTGTGATCAATCCTGCTGATAATATAAGAATTCGGAATGTTGATGGTACTTGTAAGTCTTATATCAGCTGAAGATGCCCCAGCCATAACATCAAAATCGCCGGCGTCAACAACAAATTGTCCCTTGAGAGTGCTGAAATATGCAAAAGCATCTAAACTGAGCACCATTGTAATCGTTTTCTTTTCACCGGGTAATAGTTCAATTTTGGAAAACGCTTTAAGTTCCTTGCCCGGACGAGGCACTGAACAGACAACATCTTTAATATAAATTTGTGCTGCTTCTGCACCCTTTACACCTCCAGTATTTTTAATATCCAGTGACACCAGGTATTTTAAAGTGATAGTTATTGAAGTGTCTGTATTTCAACAAATACTTCAATTTTACCGCACCAAACTCACTACAAGCCTTTTACCTTAAATATCCAGCCTAAACTGCACCCTCACTCCAAGTGAAGAAA
>Ga0209181_10007114_pt1 | contig 15455 bp, 11 predicted proteins | sample MAT05_FD_187208 | JGI IMG/M metagenome (GOLD analysis project Ga0209181, IMG submission 187208) | Freshwater microbial communities from Lake Fryxell liftoff mats and glacier meltwater in Antarctica - MAT-05 (SPAdes) (version 2) | ecosystem: Environmental > Aquatic > Freshwater > Ice > Liftoff... | reverse complement strand
TAGGCCTGGAGGCGCAAGTACGCTGCAGATTCGGGATGGAGAGACACAATTCAAAGCAATAGAGGAGGAGACGTTGCAAAATCTAAAAAGTAGTAGCGCGCAACTAAGTGCACTACTTAGACCAACTGCAACTCCTGCAACTCCTGCAACTCCTGCAACTCCTGCAACTCCTGCAACTCCTGCAACTCCTGCAACTCCTGCAACTCCTGCAAGAGATTTTAATGCTGAAAAATTAACAATTAATGCAAATATTCAAGCATATGAAGTTGCTATTGAAGCCAATAAAAAAAGTGTCGAGTCACTTTTAAAAACAGAAAAGAGTATCACCAATGCACTCGACGTAGAACAACTCTTATCAGATACAGATAAAAAAGAAACACTAAAACTAATTCAAGAAAGAAGAATTGCTCTCGAGGTAGCCCTTAAAAAAACTGAAGACGGGTTTGTGGAATTCAAGAAACAAGAAGCTCAATTAAATGCACAAGCAGCACAGCAAAACCAAGTGGCAGCAACGTCTGCCGCGCTACAAATACCACCAGAAAATCCAAACACTGCGTCAGTTGTGGCAAACAAAAATGCAGCACCTGCCGCGCCAAATGCAAACCCAACACTTTCTACACCAGAAATTTTATCTCCGTTTGAACAAAAAATAAAAGACCAAACAAGTCTTTCTCTCCTTTGTGACCTCCTTATATCCAAAGAATACAAAGATGTCATTTTTGGGTCAGGTACTCGTGCAATAAAAGGTGTTGAACTTGCAAAAAGAATTTCAGACAAAATTCTTGTAGCCCCTGTTGGTGCTCAAATAGATCCGTACTTATTTATTCCAGATGCATTTATTGCTCGCAAAGTACAAGAACTTATAGACACTAGTACTGAATGGGAAGAAAGTGTCTCCACATTTGGCACGTCTATTTTTGAAAAGAAAAAAATTGTACCTTTAAGTCCTGACACCCAAAAGGCTGTTGACAAAACAAGAGCAGATGTTGCAAAAGCAGCAAAACCAGGAATGTGGCAACGGATTAAGAAGTGGGCAAACTCAGGCATTGTATCTGGAAAAGAAGTTTCTGAAACCAGAAAACAAGTAGGTTTTTGGGCATCACTCATAGCGGCTCTTGGTATTGGAATAGCTGCATATTCTCAAGAGAATAAAACAGAAAATATTTCACAGGCACCAGCAAAACCAGCAGCAGAAGCAAATGAAGATAGTCAGCCAGTGGCAGAAAGTACTGCTTCCAAACTACAATCAGTAGAAGAAACTTCATCTACGGCGCAACGAGAAGGAGTTTATCCAATGAAAACTGTGCTAGTTGTAGATCAGAAGACAGGAAAAGAATATACAATACAAGTGCCAAACGATTCAGCTACAAACACAAACTCTCAATCAACTAAACTAGCAGAAGTACAACCAACAGGAGATACAAGTACTAGTAGATTACCATCACAGGGAACAAACCCAGAGCAACCTTTAAATAACTCCATGAACGTCGTAATGCCACCAGATGCACCAGGTGACAACATTAATGCTAATGCCCTAGTAAATCCATCAAACGTACCAATACCATCTGACCCTGAAGACACCCAAGGGGAAATTAACCCAGCAAACGTCGCGATGCCAACAGATGCAGCAAACGAAGTCACTCCTCAGACAGTGGAACGTCCAGCAAGTTTTGAATCAGTTACCGATCTTAAAAACTATTTCGCCAAAACAGGAAAGTTAGCAGCATTTGAGCGTTTGTATGATTATGCCGATGGTCAAGCAGAAAAGACTCGAAACCAATTACCAAGTTCGAGAGCATATTGGTTTGAAACAATGCTTTTAGCAAAACCTAAAGAAGTCCTTCGGACTAATGCGGGAGGAGGAATGACTCCTTCAGAACTACAATACGCAATAAAAAGATATCGTCAGCAAGAAACAGGATTCTTTGACACCCAAATAGATCCAATTGATATACGTGAAATCAGAACCAAACAAGATGCACTTACGGTATGGCATGCAAAATATATCGGGCCGCTTAACGAAGAACTAAAACAACTTGGTTCTACATCAAAGGTATTAAACAATCCAAACACAACTATGGCTGAATATTTAGTTGATGTCATAGACCGAGCGGAAAAAAACAGTTTAGGAGATAAACTAGGCCTTAGTCCTTTAACTTCTGAAAAACTTCAAGAAGTATTAAACTACAAACCAGAAGTTGCTGCGTCTGATCTATCTGCCGCAGAACTCACTACGGCTGATTTGGCGGCGCCTAAGCAAGGTGAACTTGAGACTAATCGTTCGTCAGGTATTGATAGTCAGGAAAGTTCTCCAGATTATCAAGTTTCAAAAAGAACTGAATGGTTACAAAATACTCTTAGTGGCGCAACCCTTGAAGGTGTTGAGTACGGCAACCTAAGAGAGATAAATGACTGGCTAAACTATCGACTGAATCCAGTAATAGAAGGGTACTGGGACCAAAAAAGACTTACTGAATCACTTCGAGGAGGTGCGTATACTATTACAGATTTGCAATATATGATTAATGGTTTTAAAGAATTGGGTGTTCGCTTGGATCTGTTAGGAAGAAGAGATGATGGTGGGAACAGTGTACCTGTAGACACAGACAGAACAGCTCAAATACAAAGAATTCTTAAAGACTTAGAAGACGAGCTTGCAGGTAAACAACTAAGAAGTAACGCTCCTGGAAGAGTTACTATTTAGTGTCGACATAAAACATAGTATACTTATGTCTACATGGATCCACTTACATTCATAAAAACAAAACTCAAAAGTATTCTCGAAAAAAGTACTGTCATAAGTCCTGAACTTGACGTAGTGGTCGAAGAACTTGTTCCAAGTGTTCTTCTTGCCATTGCGACAGATCATGCAGATACACTTGAGTCTATACAAAATGAGGTTGCAACACTCACCGACGAATCTCTCACAGAACATGTCAAAATGAAACGCATCCTTAATGACAGTATTGAGAAAGTTGCTCGTTTATACGATGAAAACTACACCGAAATATCCCTCGATAGTACCGCAGAAACTATTATCTCAAGCGATCTAGGCACGCTCTTAAAACAAGATCCTAGTTTTTGGGAACGAGCACAAGAAAAAACATACCAAGAAATAATGAACGACGCTCGCCCCGGGTCAAATGATGAGCGTGTATACTTATGGCTTGGAGAGATCAAAAAGAATACAGGTATCGCACCTGAAACAAACGAATCTGTAGGTGAATACAGTACACGTGCCATTACACACTTCCTTCGGTCACAAACAAGAGTCTAAAAATACTAGATAATTTATTAAATAGGGTTTGTAATTTTGAGAGACTGGTTGAGTGAAACTCTTTTTCTAAAGACGCACGGTTTTGCGACACGAGGACCAAAAAATTACAAACCCTGTTTTATTTACCTATGATATAGTTCTTGATGTGATTACTCTCAATCCTGAACAACAAAAAGCCGTTGAAACCACCGAAGGACCACTCCTTATTGTAGCTGGTGCTGGTGCTGGCAAAACAAAAACACTCACCGAACGTATAGTACATATTATAAAAAAGGGTATTGAACCAGAAAAGATTCTAGCGATTACTTTCACCAATAAAGCTGCACAAGAAATGCGTGAGCGTATCCTTGCCAGACTTGAAGAAGAGAAACTTATAGAAAACGGCTCAAAGACACCTGTTATAAAAACATTTCACTCTTTTGGAGCATGGTTACTACGCGAGCATTCACAACTCTTTGGCCTTACGCGTCATAGTCCTATCTTAGATGAAGGGGATGCTCTTGCAATCATTAAAAATGCCTGTGAACAATTAGACTTAAACACAAAGCAATTCGACCCAAAGCGCATGATGCACGCAATATCGCGTGCAAAAGGAGATGCTATTCGTCCAGAGGAATATAGTTTGCAATCACAAGGCCCATTTCAAAAAACGGTTGCGCAAGTATGGCTGAAGTACGAGGACGAGCTTCGTAAAAACAAGTCACTTGATTTTGATGATCTTATTTTGCGACCACTTCGTATGCTCCAAGAAAACGAAACGTTTCGAAATCACTACCAAAATTACTTTCAATACATTCACGTTGATGAGTATCAAGACACCAATGAAACACAGTATCAACTCACAAAAATATTAGCCCAAAAACACAAAAATATCTGTGTTGTAGGTGATAGTGACCAAAACATTTACAGTTGGCGTGGTGCAAATCTCAAAAATATTCTTAATTTTGAACACGATTTTCCCAGTACCACCGTAGTCTTTCTCGAACAAAACTATCGCTCAACCAAAACAGTCCTTGATGCCGCAAATGCAATTATAGAGAAAAATAAAGCACGCACGCCAAAAGTATTACGTACCGAAAGTAGTGACGGTGACCTTATTACTGTAGTGCGCAACTGGGACGAAGGCGTCGAGGCGAGGTGGATTGCAGAAAAGTGCGCAGCCTTAATTGTAAATGGTGCTGAGCCAAAAGAAATTGCTGTCCTTTTTAGAACAAACTTCCAATCACGTGCCCTTGAGCAAGGATTCATGGAGTCAAATGTTCCGTATCGTATGCTTGGTGTAAAGTTTTTTGATCGCAAAGAAATTAAAGATATTGTTTCATATATTCGTGTTGCACTCGTACGCGTTAGTGGGGCAGATTTTAGACGTGCAGCAAGTACACCAAGTAGAGGAATAGGTAAGGTAACCATTGCCAAAGCATTGAGTGGAGAAATAACGGAAGAAACAAATGACAAAAAACTAAAGCCCTTTTTTAATCTTTTAAATATAATTCAAACATATACACAAGAGCATACCGTTGCAGAAACTATTTCATACGTACTCACAGAAACGGGATACGAAAAAATGTTAAAAGACGAAGGTACTGACGAGAGTTTAGAGCGCCTCGCAAATATCCAAGAGCTAGTTTCTTTTGCAACAAGGTACAACGAAGAAACAGGGCTTTCTGGATTAGAACATTTTTTTGAGGAAGTTTCTCTTCTTACCGACAAAGAAACGACACAAGAAAATGCGGTTCGACTCATGACTATTCATGCATCAAAGGGTTTGGAGTTTGAATATGTATTCATTACAGGTCTTGAGCACGGACTTTTCCCAAGTGAACGTGGTACAAACACATCTCAAACCTTAGAAGAAATGGAAGAAGAACGTCGACTCTTTTACGTCGCTCTTACTCGTGCCAAGAAAAAGCTTTTTCTTTCACACACAGAGCTTCGAATGATATTTGGCTCAAAACAAATAAATGTACCTTCACTTTTTCTTGAAGATATTCCCGAGCATCTAGTTGAAAATATCGTTGCAGATAATGAAAGAAGTGGTAAAGTGATCGTGTATTTGTAATACTGTAGCAAAGAGAGAGAGTTATTTTTTGAGTCTGGTTCAACGAAACTCTTTTTTTAAAGATGTGTGGTTTCACGACCCGAGGACCAAAAAATAACACTCTCTTTGCAACTACCAAGAATACCCTATGCCAAAACGTCCTGACAGATACAAAAGAATAGCGGAAAAAAAGGAGATTGTGCGAAAACCACGTGCAAAGCGTAGTCTTGGGCAAAATTTTCTAACCGCCTTATGGCCAGTACGCACTATGGCAAAGACTGCGAATGTGGGGCCAAAAGATATTGTTTTAGAAATTGGCCCTGGAAAAGGTATTCTTACCAAAGAACTTCTTTTTTTGGGGAGCCATGTTATTGCAGTAGAAAAAGATGACGCTTTGTTTGCAGCACTTACAGAGAAATTTAAAGTGGAAATAGCATCAAAACAACTCACACTTCTTCTGGGTGATATCTTAGAACAAGATATTTCAAAAATTGCCAAAAAGAATCCCTACAAAGTTGTTGCAAATATTCCCTATAATATCACCGGACTTTTAATTCCTTTTTTCTTAGAGTCAACATTTCAACCAATTTCTGTTACGTTTTTGGTTCAGAAAGAAGTTGCAAACCGTATCTGCAGCAAAAACAAAAAAGAAAGTATTCTTTCACTTTCAGTAAAAGCTTTTAGTACACCAGTGTATGTAGAAAAGGTATCGCGTACACTTTTTCGTCCCGCACCAAATGTCGACTCGGCAATCATACACCTCAAAGATATTCGTCCTGGTTTTGAAAACCAAACTCAAAAAGAAGACTTTTTTAAAATCATAAAAAAAGCATTCAACTCGCGACGCAAGAAAATTTCAAGCACCTTAAAAAGGTTTACACTTACTGAAGATCTCAAAAACAAACGTCCTGAAGAACTATCGGTACAGGACTTTTTAAATATTCTTACTTTAAACTAGTACCTACTTGTGTCATGGTACCTATTACTGATACAGGATAACAATAAGGCACTACTCCCACCATACACACACCACCCGTAACGTAATTTCCTAAAATAGCAACACTTGGGTATGGGAAATACCAAAGATATGGTCTTGTAATTGGAGGCTGCCAAAGAAACATTCCAAAATACGGAGGTATAGGCATTGCCACATATACCGCCATACCTATTATTTGACACGTACATGGAATAATCATCACAACCCTTCCACCAAAACCATTTACAAGTCCAGCAGCGTGTGTATATTGTGGAAGAAAAAATAACAAACTTAATCCAAGTACTAAAAGAATACGCATATATACTGGTATAATACACCCTATGAAAGATTCTTGGAAACCACACAAAAAAACTATTTGGATTATCGGAACACTTTTTGTGATGAGTGGCTTATTTATATGGTTGAGTAGAGACAAAGATATGGTGCCACTCTTGTCTAAAGATGACATTATTTCTGCAAGTGCTGAAGATATAAGTAATCGCGACTCAGATGGTGATGGTATTCGCGACTGGGAAGAGTTTTTGTGGGATCTTGATCCAAACAAAAAAGATACCAATGGTAATGGTCTTTCTGACGACAAAGAGCTTGAGGTTCGTAAAATCGCTTTGCGTGGATCAACAACAGTAACAAGCATTGCGACAACTACTTTTACTGACACTTTTTCAAAAGAATTTTTTGTTGCTTTTACTGCTCTCAAACAATCTGGAAACCTCACCAAAACAAATATAGACCAACTCTCAAAACAAAGCTTAGAGGCGCTCACTCAAACAACAATCGCACAAAAATACACTAAACAAGACCTCATTATTGCAAGTTCGACACCACAAACAAAAATAAATTATGAGAAATCTATTAAATTAACAGGGAAAGGGCTCTCGATCAAAACTCTTGGCAAAGAACTTACACTCTTAAGCCGAGCCATAAACAAGCCTCGGTCTGAAAAACTCATCACCGAACTCACTAAAATCCAGCAAATATACTTAACGCTCGCCGAAAGAACAATTAAAGTCCCTGCGCCGAGTGCTATACAAAATACACACCTTGATCTTGCAAATACGTACTACAAACTTGGCGCCGCAGTAGGTGGACTCACATTTATATATGACGATCCTGCGCTTAGTATTGTATACTTTGGTGAGTATCAAAAAGCACTTGATGCATTACCTATCACCATGAAAGCAATCGCCGAATACGCAAAATAATGTATGCATACACTTGTTAAAAAAAGTCTTTCACTCTTTTTTACCCTAACGCTTCTTTTTTCTCCGCTTGCGGCACCACTTATAGCACCGAAAGCAGAAGCCCAACTTGGTGGCGCTATAGCTGGATGCTTATCTGGGTATCTCACTGGTTTAATTGGAGCTTTTTTAAGTTTTATTGAAGTACCTGTTAGTGACGCTAAGGGTGATATAAAAGAATGTGTGGATGCAATCGGATGGGCTTTAGCAAAAACCCTTTTAGCAAAACTCACTGACAGTATCATCAACTGGATTAACAATGGTTTTGACGGTAATCCATTTTATGTTGGTGACTCAGGTAGCTTCTTTAAAACCATCATCAAAGACGAACTCCAATTTGCTCTCGATGACCTCAAGCGCACTGGTACTGTTTATTTTGATATCCTACGACAGGAAGCCATATATAGAGCACGCCTTACACTGCGGGACGAAATAGGATTTACACTCGATTCCGACATAGTGACAGCGATCTGTGGATATGCCGAGTATGAAGCAGAAGAGTTTTGTTCAGAGCAACTCACACCAGAAAGTCGGTACGAGCTTTCGCGTGCGTTTACCCAAGGATATATTCCTTTTCAGTGGAGTACATGGAATAGTTTGACACAAAACTGTGGTAACAATATTTATTGTGCCAGCAGTTATGCTCGAGATTATGCCCTTTACCAAAGACAAGAAAAAGTACAGCAATTAAGCGACACTTTAAATAGAAGTGGGGGATTTTTGAATCAAGAGGTGTGTAAAGATCCTGGATTTGAAAGAGATTTAGCGGACTGGCAAGCAGAAATAGACAGCTACAGCACACCAACAACAGGTGATGATTTTGTTGGTCCACCTGCACCAGGTACCGAAATTGACCCAAGCACTCTACCAGAAAAACCTGTCTGCCGCGAAAAAATAGTTAGAACTCCAGGCCGTATCATTGCTGACAAATTAACCCAAAATCTCGGTACTACGGAACGTCAATTAGAATTTGCCGACGAAATCAATGAGTCAATTGCGGCCATCTTTGACGCACTTATTGGTAAACTTATTAAAGACGGTCTCGCTTCATTCAAGAATAGTGATGGCGACTTCGATGAAGATGGCAACTATACAGGTGATGACGAATACTACCGCGCTAACTTTAGTGAAAATAATGGATTTGAATATGACAACATAAACACTATTTTTGAAAAAGACCCTGAAGTATGCGAAGCAGGGGGTGGTACATTTGACGAAGAACTAGAAGTTTGTGTTTTTCCAGAAGATTCTGAGAATACTGGACCACCACAATTTCCATGGACTATGGACGACGGCACTGTAATTGAAGATGATCAAGATTTTGCAACCTTGATCAATGCAAATCCTACTAAATGTATCCAAATAGACGAGCTTCGTATTAAAGAAGGTGCTGAGCCATGCCTTATAGGTACATCAAGTGGAGGAGTTAATGATGGCGGAGACAATGGAGATAATGGCGACACAGGTGGTATTGGTGATGCGACTCTTACTATAAGTCCGAGCACACTTATTGTTGGAGGTCGAACAACTTTTACCATACGAAATGGTCCCATAAGCTCCATATTTGAAGTAGCGTATCGTTTAGATGACGACTCCGATCTAGAATTCCTAACTTCAGGCACCACAGACGGAACTGGTTCTGGTTTAACTGCAACCACTACACCAAACATTACCGCAAGTGAAATTACTATTATTATAGATCTTGATGGTGAGACAATAGAGCACACAGTACCAGTAAGACGATAAGTACCACAATGAATAGGACTGAAGCGATAAACCAACTTAATCTCGAAAAGAAACGTAGAGAAAACGCTGTTTGGGAACAGTGGTTTGCTACAGAAAGTAGTGGAAATGTGACTTCGGCACGCCTACAAAAACGCACCGCAGATATACGACAAATCCAAAACTGGTACGATGATGCTGTTTTTAAAACTAACAACACACCTATTAAAGAAGGTTCACTTCCTCAAACACAAACAACACGTCCACAAAATACAACAAAAAACCAACAACAAACCCAGTCACAACAACTAGGTCAGCAGGTTCAACAATCAAGAATAGGTGCTCAAAAAACAACTCCAAACGATGATATTTTAAAAGGGGCCGAAAATCTTGCTGAGAACAAACCTATTAACTTAGGACGCGAAGCGCAAAAAAGAAATGTCGACGGTATACAAAGCCCTGAAAACCGTCGCAACGAGCCGTCACTTGTAAGAGAGGCGCGTGAGCAAAACAGGTCAAGTGAAGTTCGTGAAGCACAGAACCAAGAAGAAACTCAAGAGTCTAACATTCAAGAGCAAGATGCGGACACTAGAGAAATGGAACAAAAAAAGAGTGGTCCAAAATTAAGCGTCACTGAATGTTTTATACTTCTTCTTTTTGGTATTGTTTCCGACCTCATAAACTTAATTCCTTTTGTTAACATTCTTGTTACACTTTTTGTGACACCTGTGATTGCACTTTATTTTAGAATGAAAAAACTTCCCGTAGGCGCGAGCGTCGTAGCAGGAATAATAGAACTCATTCCAGGACTGAGTGTTATTCCGGCAATAACTTTTGGAATCATTATTACTATTTTAATCGACCGATTTGCACCAGTAATCCTCGAAAAGGTACCCTTTGCTTCAGAAGCACTCGAAAAGATTCCTCTGGCAAAAAAGATTGTGCAAAAGTAGAGAACGTGGGAGCTGAATATAGAATACCGTGATAGAATAAAGGTACATTTTGTGCACAATCTTTTGAATACCGCATTCAAATTTCTTTCACGTAGCCTAGTTGTTGCATTCCTTTTCTTGTGCTTTTTTTCCAGTACCACATACGCTGTAAGTGGTATCCAGTTTATAAAAGCAAACAATGTTGAGAATGAATTAAACGTTAACGTATCAGATAACTACAGCATCACATGGAAAGCGCAAGAGTTTGCAGGCTGTGTACTTATTCGTGAACAGGTTGGCATAAACTCGACTCTGCAATGGTCCGAAGGCTCAAATTTTTCTTTTTCTGGTCGTGTAGTTGAGTCAGACAATGATGTTGGGGATGTTTATCCGTACACACTTTCCTGTTACCCAAAAGTTACTGTAACTGACTCTGTAGGTAGTTTTTCAGATACATATGATATTGGCAATCCGTATTATGGAAATGCTGGAGGGATAGCAACTGGGAAAGGAATCCCTGTAAGTAAAACGGTTACTGTAACTATTCTTGATGGAGCGACTCTAACAGAGTGTCCTGCTAATTATGGGGAGGCGGAGAAAGAAAAATGTGAACAAGTTTGTGCAAACTACCCCGGTCAACCAGTTTGTGAATCCTGTAGAGTAGATCCCCGTTCACCTCAATGTCTTCAAGCATGTACAGAGCCAGGTGCACTTCAGTGTCAACAAAATCAAGAAAATTTAAACAATAGTACTGTTCAAGAAGAAACAGGTTCGAAATGTTTTCCAAAAGCTATAGGTGGTGGAGGGTTTGATTTTAAGGGTTGTTTTATTAATATTCTAGACGTCACCATTGTTTCACTTGCGGCTTCGTTTTTACAACTATGCGCGTATGTTTTTGAACTTTCTATTCAGATAAGTATTGTGCAGTTTTCCAATCTTGTGACAGGTAGTGGTACCTGGCTCAATGATACTTGGGGCATTGTTCGGGATGTTTTAAATATTGGAGTAATATTTGTCCTTTTGTATGCAGCCATAAAAGTAATTGTTGGTCGTGGTGATGAAATAAAGAAACTTATTGCAGGAGTTATTCTTTTTGGAGTTATGACAAACTTCAGCCTTTTCCTTACCAAGGCAGCAGTAGACATAACAAACGTTATTGCCCTTGAGTTTTATCAGCAAATGAGAACCGTACCACTTAGTGACGCAGCTTTTAGTGGTGGACTTGGGGCAAGTGTTGTTGAAATTACTGGCCTTTCAAACTTATACGACCCTAACCCTTTGAGTGGCGGTATTTCAGATGAACTAAACGCGAAAGATCCAATTCGTGACAGTATTCTGTTTCGCCTTGCCATGATTTGTGTTTTTGTTGCAGTGGGACTCATCTTCCTACAAGCGGCAGGGCTCTTTATTCTTCGGACTATAAGTCTTATCCTACTTTTGATATTCTCCCCACTTATGTTTGCTGGGGCAATATTTAGCCCACTTCAAAAATGGATAGAACAGTGGCATAAAGAGTTTTTGGGCCAAATTACTGTTGCGCCAATCTTCATGATTATCCTATATGTTGTCTTAACAGTTATGGGTAGTCTTGTAGGCTCTGTGCGCGAAAGCCTAAAAGGTGAAGTTGATATGTTTAGTTTTCTTGCCCTCACACTACTCACCTCCGCACTTATTGTGTTTGGATTTGGTGCAGCACTAACCCAGGCTAAAAAGTTTGCCGGAAGTATTGGTAGTGTAGGTGCAAAGTGGGGCGGCAAGCTTGGTGGAGTGGCACTCAGTGGTGTGACACGCGGTGGAGCAAGTCTTACAGCACGACTTGGTCAGCAGACACTAGGGAGAGCTGGATTAGCAGCTGAAAATGGCACAGGTAAAATTGCCAAAGCAGCACAGTTTCTTGGTGTTAATAAACTTAAAGACGCTTCTTTTGACGTCCGCAATGCGCCAGGTGCAAGTAAAGTTGGCAGTGGTGTTTCAAGAGCTCTTTCTGCTGCGACTGGTGCACCGGTATCAATAGACGCAGGTGCGGGCTTAGGTGGACGTGAGACACGACTAGCTGCAGGTGTAGAAGCGGAGAAAAAGAAAAAAGTGGTAATACAAACAAAAGCAGATACAAAAATTGAAGATAAATTTAAGAAGATTGATAGTGATGTAAAGAAGTACGATATCACCGATGCAAAAATTATCGATGGTACGACAGGTGCAGAATTGGTTCGAACTACTGAAAATGACACAACATGGGGAGAGCTTGTCAAAAAAGCAAACACTAAAGAGAAGGAAATTGCTCAGACAAAAAAATCAGCATACCTAACAACACTCTCAACAAATTCTCAAGCAACATCAGAAAAAGGTAAGGCTGCATTTAGGGCGAAAAAAGCAGCAGAAGAAAAATTAGATAAAACCGCAAAAGCAACCAAAGACCATGAAGAGCGTAAGAAGAAACTCAAAGCTTTCAAAGAAGACCTCAAGAGAAAATTTGCTAGTAATGCAACTGGTAGAGTTAATTCTGACCCGCTAATAGATGTAAAAATAACAAGTACCATTGAAGAGATTGACAAAATGTCAGATGAGCAAATTATTAGTGCGTGGGATGAGGTTGCTAAGAAAATTAAAGCTGAGAGCGACAAATACAATGCGGTAAATAAAGCTGTTTTGGAAAACCCCACCGGTGCGCAAAACTATACATCTGTATATGCTAAAAAACAAATAATTGCATCTGGCTTAGAAAAAGCAAAGAATGCTCGACAGACTATTGAGTCTTTACAATCTAAAATTAAATCTTTCGAGGATGGAAACTAATACTATATATGACATCTTTTCAAGAACTTCCTAATGCACTTAAAGATTTTTTAACAAATCCACAATCAAATCTTTTTGTTTCTGATTTTTTAACAATAAGAAACAAAAATTCACCTGAACTTAGCCAAAAAGTATCAGAATATATTGATAGTTGTATCTATGGATACGTCTCAATAGATGAGATGCTTACCAAGATCAAACTTCTTACCTTTATAAAGGATTCCGACGCCGAAGATTTTTTTGCAGAATTTCTTGAAATTCTTGGTGAAGAAGGTCTGGATGAACTTGAAAAATACAGTTTTAATATTGAAAGTTTACCCACTGAAATCTCTGTTGTACCAAATTTAAGCAGTACCACCGTACCAAAACCAGTAAAAGAAATTGAACGTAATCCAGAAATAGTGCAGACAAAACTCTTGCAAGTCTTAGAAACTTTTAATCTCCATGTTGATGAAAAAGGTATTGTTGCTCATGAAGTAGAAAGGTATTTAAAAGGTGATGTGTCATCCAAGGACCTTGTGCCCCATCTTACTGCCATGCTCGACAAGCCATTATCTGAAGTGAGTGCAATTGTAACCGCTTTGAATTTTGAAATATTCAAACCAATACAAAAACAAATCGCAGAGGAAGGCACTCTTGATATTTCTTATGACGATGACACTTCACTCCAAAACTTTTTGGTGCAGAAAAAAAGCAACATTACAAGAAGCAGTATCGCTACCACAACAAACACCCAGAAGGAGAATTTCAAGAAAATATCTTTCTTACCTAAAAATATAAGTAGAGAAGTTTCTCAACAAGAAAAAGATGCGGTTGTTTCTAATCTACGCGCACAAGGTGGAACTCCAAGTGGTGCATCGCTCTTTTCTCAAGAAAAACAAAAAAATACATTTACCTTTACCCCACCTTCGTTGCAATCAAAAGATATCGACATAATGCCAAAAGTAAAAAAGGAAATATACACCATTGATCCTTATCGAGAAAACTTTTAATACATAATTCACGCTATACTACAGGAATATATGCAGTTTCAAGTGCCGCAATTTATTGAAATAGAGGACAAGATTATAGGGCCACTTACCTTTAAGCAATTTTTGTTTTTGATCGGTGGTGGTGGGGCTGCGTTTATTTTTTATCAACTACCTATATGGAGTAGTGTAAAATTTTTTCTTGTTATATTGAGCGCTGGTATTGGGGTAGCGTTTGCTTTTTTTCGGGTCAATAATAAGAGTTTACTAGCAACTATTGAAGATGCAGTTATGTTTTACGTCGGGCAAAAACTCTATTTGTGGAAAAAAGTGCAGAAAAAAATTGAACCCAAAAAATACACCCTTCCAAGTGAACAAACGGTACAGAATACCAACCTTGGACTTCCAACACTATCTCAAAGTAAACTTCGCGACTTAACATGGGGGCTCGATGTGCAAACTAAGAAAAAAGATTTGTAATACAGAGTTTGCTATACTATAGACGTGCCAGCATCATCACCTACACAACTATTTGTTCCAATAAAAGAGATAAAAGATGGAGTCATAATACTTCCTAGTGGGGAATTGCGTGCAATTTTGATTGCTTCATCAGTAAATCTTTCACTTAAATCTCAAGACGAACAACAAGCAATTCTCTTACAATTTCAAAACTACTTAAACTCGCTTGATTTTGAAACACAAATTGTGGTTCAATCACGACGTTTAGATATTCGTCCATACATAAACCTACTCGAGAATAGATCTAAAAACGTTATAGGTGATCTCTTAAAGACTCAAATCAAAGAATATATTGAGTTTATTAAAACCTTTACTGAATCTACTAACATTATGACTAAGTCATTTTTTGTGGTCATTCCATACTTAGCTCCTCTTACTAAATCTGGTTCACCTCTTGAGTTATTTAAAAATAAAAGTGGTAATATGAAATCTGTTGAAGATATCGCTTTTTTCGAAGAAAACCGATCGCAATTAGAGCAAAGAGTATCTACGGTTGAGCAAGGACTCATGCGTGTAGGAGTGCGCAGTGCACGCCTTGGGACCGAAGAAATTATTGAACTTTTTTATAAGCTTTTTAATCCTGGCGATACAGAGAAACCAATAATGCCAACAAAGTCATAAAAATATGGGATTATTCGACTTTTTAAAATCAAAAAAAGATACTGTATCACTTGCTCCCGTACTACCAAACGAGATCTACGAAGCAGCCGCATTAGAATTGAAGGATATTTTGGCACCTTCTGCAGTAGAGGTAAAGTCGCGTGAGCTTATTTTGGGTGACAAAGTTGCACGAACTTTTTTTGTTATTTCTTATCCACGTTTTTTGAACGACAATTGGTTCTCACCAATCATTAATCTTGATAAGGTATTTGATATTTCTATCTTCATTCACCCAATAGACACAGGAGAAATGCTCAAAACTTTCCAAAAGAAAGTTGCCGAAGTTGAAAGTCAAATATATGTTCGCG
>Ga0209181_10007113_pt1 | contig 15457 bp, 12 predicted proteins | sample MAT05_FD_187208 | JGI IMG/M metagenome (GOLD analysis project Ga0209181, IMG submission 187208) | Freshwater microbial communities from Lake Fryxell liftoff mats and glacier meltwater in Antarctica - MAT-05 (SPAdes) (version 2) | ecosystem: Environmental > Aquatic > Freshwater > Ice > Liftoff... | reverse complement strand
ACTTTCCAATAGTTCGCCCGCCGCGGTCTTGATCAACAAGCCGCGCGACAATTCGCCGCGCAAGAACAGCGTGACAACCCGGCTGCCGGCAAAGCGCTTTGGCAGCGGGTTAAACAACGTGAATCTAGCGTCATCGGCGAACACGCCGTTTAATGGATCATCAACGCTGTGCTGCGCGGTCTGCTGCAGCCTGGCCGCGCTGGTTATCCGATCGACCAACCCAGCCAAGCGCTGATCAATCAAGCGATAGCGCGTCAACATCTCCTGATGCACGCCATCAATACTGCAGCCACAGATCGAATCATGCGCCTGCTGTTGAATCACCATCCGCCACGTATCCAGCAGGTACTTATGTGGATCGTCGGCCGCCCCACCCAATTGCACCAGCAGCGGTTCGATAAGTCCCAAAAGACGATCCTCGGCGTTCTGATTCAAGCGCTTTAAATAGCGGCGCGTCGATAGCACATCGGGCAGCACAAATGCCTGCCTGTTGTTTCTCAGCGCACCGCGGATTACCGCGCGGCGACCATTGCTGCCTGCTAATGCCGTGGCGACGTGCGCGGCGAGCGACGATTGCTTGAGTTCATAGCTGTGATCCTGTGCGTTGAATTGCGCGATCCGGCTATGTAACGCGCCAATAGGCAGCAGGTGGTCACCGCCCTGCGTGAGCAGCAGCTCATCCGCCAGCGAGCGCACTGCGACACTATCGAGATACTTGATGAGCGCTGGCGTCCAGTCGGCGACATTCAGCGGATGCTGGTAGTAGCCTTGTGTGAGAAACACCGCGCCCACGGTAGTTCCGTCCGGCGATTGCCAGTCGAACTCCGCCACCGGCGAATCGACGCCGCGCCACATGACCGCTGACTGAATGCCGAAATTGGCCAGCAGCTGTGGCATCTGCCCGATGTGCCCGAAGGTATCGGGCAAATAGCCCACGTACTGGCAGTTACCCGCCGCATTTGCGTCCGCAATGCCAATCTCCAGATTACGCAGCAGCGACTCGCCGCTCACCAAAAACTCATCCGCCATCACATACCAAGGGCCGAGCACAATGCGCTTGTCGCGTACCAGCGTTCGCACACGCAGTGTCAGCGCAGGCTCTGCATTGGCAACCAAATCCTCGAATGCCGCGGTCTGGCCGTCGAACAGGAATTGCTGCAACTCGCCCGACTCAAGCTGTTCAACCACGCGCGCCATGACCTGCAACAACCGCGCCACAAATGTTTGATGGGGGAAATACCACTCGCGATCCCAGTGTGTCTGCACCACCACCGCAACGGGGCGTTTTGCGTCTCTCGCCTTGGAGATGCTCATCCCTTTACCGCGCCTTTCATGGCACCTTCGATGAAGTAGCGCTGCGTGAATATGAAGAACAGCATAATCGGAATGATCGAGAAAACCGCGCCGGCTGCGACCAGCCGCCAATCAAGCGAGAAGGTACTGGCGAGACGATTCACGCCGAGCGGCAGGGTGAAGAGGCTTGGTTGGTCGATGATGATCAACGGCCACAGAAAATCGCCCCACACCGCGATGAAGCTGAATACGGCTAGCGTGGCGAGGGATGGCTTGACCAACGGCAGCAACACAAACCACCAAATGCGGATGCGCGATACGCCATCCATGATCGCCGCTTCTTCGATCGCCGCCGGAATCGACATGAATGCCTGGCGCATAAAGAAGATACCAAACGCGGTGCACGCGTGCGGCAGCACCAGTCCGAGGTAAGTGTTCTGCAGCCCCAGTCCGATTGCCAGTTCATACACCGGAATCATCAACAGTTGGAACGGGATCATCATCGACGACAACAACACGGCGAAGATCAGCGTGCGGCCTTTGAATGACATGCGCGCCAGCGGATAGGCGGCCAATGACGCCAGTAACAGGTTGAGCGTGACCGACAGAACGGCGACGATCACGCTGTTCTTCAGGTAGGAAAAAATCGGCTGCGAGTCCATCACGCGGAAGAAGTTATCGAGCGTGGGTTCGGCCGGAATGAGCACCGGTGGGTAGGCGAAGATGTTCTCACCCGCAGATTTGAGCGCGGTCGACAACAGCCACAGGAACGGCCCGACCGTAAACAGTAGTACGCAGGCGATCGCCGCGTAGCGCAATAGCATGACACCGATTGAGGCGCTACGATTTCTCACGCAAGAACCTCAGATTGATGAGAGAGAACACCAGCGTGAGCAGAAACAACACAACGCCAATGGCGGCGGCGTAGCCCATCTCAAACTCGGTGAAGGCGGATTCGTAGATGTAGTACACCAGCGTCTTGGTCGAATCCATCGGACCACCCTGCGTCATGACGTACACCTCCTCGAACACCTTCATGGCGGCGATCGATGACATCACCGTCACCACGGCGATTGAGGGGCGCAACAATGGAATGGTGATGTAGAGCATTTGCTGCCAGGCGCTGACGCCTTCGACCTCGGCAACCTCATACAGATGCCGCGGAATCGCCTGTAAGCCGGCCAGATAGATCACCATGTAATAGCCCATGCCGCTCCAGATCGTCACCGCCATGACACTGAAGAGTGCATTGGCCGGATCGGTCAGGAACGCGACCGGATTGTCGGTCACGCCGGTAGCGAGCAAGACATAATTGAGAATGCCCTGCTCTTCATAAACCCATTTCCAGATCAGCCCGCTGACGACCAGCGAGGTGATCACCGGCAGGTAAATGGCGGCGCGAATGAAGGCAATGCCGGGAATGTGTTTGTTGACCAGCGCCGCGAGAAAGATCGGTGCGATCACCAGCACCGGCACGACGACGATCATGTACAGAAGGGTGTTCTTGAGTGCCGCCCAGAAAAATGGGTCGCGCCAAAGGTTGATGTAGTTGGCCAAGCCCACGAATTCGGCTTCGCGGATCATGTTGAAGTTGGTGAAGCTCAGGTAGATGGCCTTTAGTGCCGGGTAAATCACGAACGTTCCCAACACGACGCACGCCGGGATCAGAAACAGATATGGCGTCAACGGGTGGCTGCGCCGCCCCGACGATCCTAACGACGCTTTCATCATGTCACCACCGCAGGCGTCCGGTCAAACACCAGCCGCGCGGCGCCGTACACGCCGGCGTCGTTACCGAGCGTCGCGGCGACCAGCGGTACTGTCACGCCATACGCGGCTAGGTTAGCCTCAAGCAGCGGCCACCAGTGATGTCGTGAATCGACCATGCCCCCGCCGATGATGATGCGGTTTGGATCGATCATCCAGTGCAGGTTATGAATCTGCAAGGCGAAGTGTTCGCTCCAGCGCTTGAGCGCCAGTCGGGCATCCATCTCACCTGCCTCCAGCCGCTCAATAACTTCCGCGCCACCCACCGGTGTGGTGCCGGGAACGATTTGCCGGTAAACATTGCCAAGTCCGGAACCCGATACCAAATACTCGACCTTGACCTGCTCCTGTGAGGTCGGGTCCCACATTCGCGCCAGTCCAAAGTGACCCGTCAGATGATGCGCGCCGGTGACGAGTCGCCCGTCCACCATCATCGCCCCACCCAGCCCGGTACCGAGCGTCAGCATGACCTCGCTGCGGCCCGCGTCCATGCCATGGTTGCCACGCCAGACTTCGCCGAGCAACGCGCAGTTGGCGTCATTGTCAGCGACCACGAGGGTGGCGTATCGACTGGCGAAATGCGCGCCGAGCGGCATTCCCACCCAACCTGGAATATTTGGGGCGGAACTAACGACCAGCCCGGTTTCGGGGGCAATCGCGCCGGCGGATGAGATGCCGATACCGATCAGGGTGTGACTCTTCGACAAGCCCGATCGCAGTTCATCTATGCAGCCTTCCACCACGCCAAGCACGTGTGCACCACCGCGTGCCGCATCGGTGCGATGGCGTGTGCCCGCGACAAGTACGCCGTCGCGGTCGATCACCGCCGCACGGATTTTCGTTCCGCCAATGTCAACACCAATAGCGACGTCATGCGATGGGCCGGTCATTTGTCCAACCTCTTGGATGCGCTCGCAGCCGGCCCGCCCGCGCATTGCAGCAGTTGCGCCCAAGTGGCATCGGTATCGGCAAGCGCACCACCGACGGTCTTGCGTCCGAGCATCACCGCCTGCAGGTTGCGCGCGTAATCGCTGCGAAACTTGCTGTACTTTCGCATCGGCGGCACCAATACTGCGCCGGTCTTCACCTGCTTGACCGAAAGCGCACGCGCCTCATCGAGTAACGCGTCGCCGGTGGTGGTCGAAAAAAACTTGTCGTTGTAGCTCGCGACACTCGATGGCAGGATCGGCACCCGCCGGGCAAACTCAGTTTGATTGGCCGCGTTGGTGAGAAATGCGGCGAACTTGAACGCCGCCTGCTTGTTGGGTGAGCGCTCGAGAACGGCAACATTCATCGCCGCGATATTTGGCGCGGCACCCTCCCCGCCGAGTTGCAACGCCACGCCAACGTCCGCGTAGAGGCCGGGATTGTTGTTCTTGATCGATTGCAAGAACTGCATGCCGGTTGTCACCATCGCCACCTGACCGGAGAGAAACATCTCGACGGCCTTACGATGACCTTCGGTGACCACATTCTTCGGCACTAGTCCGCCCTGATACAACTGCCGGTGAAAATCAAAAATGCTTTCGCCCTGTGCATTGATAAAGCCCGCCCTGCAGCCGTCGTCACTCAAAATCGGCGCACCCATCGAAACGAGTGTCTCGAGCGGCGTACTGCCGTCGAGCGCCGGGAAGTAAGCGTAGCGTCCGGTCGCGGCACGGATCTGTTTCGCGGCTGGCAGCAGCTCGGCGTAGGTGGTCGGGACTGTCACACCGGCACGGCTCAGCAACGACTTGTTGTAGAGCATGATGCTGGTCGTCAGATACCACGGCAGCGCAAAGGTGTTGCCGTCAAGTTGGTTGGCTTTCCATGCCGCCGGCAGGTAGCTGGCGACTTCGGCGGCCGATAAGAAACGTTCGGGGTTTGCCAACGCACCAAACTCGGCCAGCTTCGAGGCAAACTGCGGATTGAGATTCACCACATCGGGTGCCGGACGTTGAGGTGTTGCCGCCGCGACAGCAGTCAACGTTTTCTTTTCCATTTCTGACCACGGCACATCGACCCAACGCACCCGAATATCGGCATGCTGCTTTTCGAAAGACTCAATGACGCCGCGAATATAAGCATCATGGAAGGGCGACAGTTGCATGGTCCAGAACTGGATTCGTGCGGGCTGACTGTAAGCTTGGCCCGCCCCCAGCAACAAACCAACTAGCCCACCAAACAGTGCGCCACGGCGAAGACGTCCTACTGTCAGTAATAATGAGATGGCCAATTTGCTCATGATTAGCTAGCTAAACTCCAGTATTGGCGGGCGTTTTGAAGCAAAAATGCCTGAAGATGACCGCCGAATGGATACTTTCTAAACTGGGAACTTCTAAAAACCCCTGTCGTACCGGCGCAGGCCGGGGCGACAAAATTTTTAGATTCCTAGAAGTTCCCAACCGATAACTTATTGTCACCAAAGCCCGAATATGCATCATAGAACCATCGCCCTACTCGACCGTGCGCTGCACGGACAGATTGTCGTCTCATGCCAACCGGTAGACAACGGCCCGATGGATCGCGACGAGATCGTCGTCGCGCTGGCGGCGGCAGCAGCCGCTGGCGGCGCTGGTGGTGTTCGCATCGAAGGTGCCACGCGGGTGGCGGCGGTGCGCGCGGCGCTCAAGCTGCCCGTTATTGGCATCGTCAAGCGTGAACTGGACGACTCACCGGTTCGCATCACGCCGTGGCTGAGCGACGTTGACGATCTCGCAAGTGCGGGGGCTGATGTGATCGCAGTCGACGCAACCGCACGTCCGCGACCAGCCGACCTGCCGGCGTTACTGGCGCGCATCAAATCCCACAGCGCACTGGCGATGGCCGATTGCAGCAACGTCGATGAAGCGCTCAAAGCAGAGGCAATGGGATTCGATATCGTCGGCACCACGCTATCCGGGTACGTCGGCGGCGTTGTACCAGCCGCGCCCGATCTCGAATTCATTCGCGCCATCGCAGGTCGGGTTCGGCGGGTGATGGCTGAGGGACGCTTCAACACGCCCGAGCAGGCGGCGGCCGCTGTTGAGGCGGGTGCGTGGGCCGTCACGGTCGGTACCGCGATCACGCGTACCGAAGTGGTCACCGGCTGGTTTGCGAACGCACTCACGGATGGCGCCCCACGCTAGTGGGTTTTGGTCACTTTGGCGAGGTACTTCGGGCGATCGGGATCAAACCCGCGCGCGCGCGAAATAGCCTCCACCATCGGATAGAAACTCTGCACGACTGAAATCGGATCGAGATCGGGCGCGCCAGTTTCGACAATCGGCAGGTTGACCCCCACCGTCCCCGCTGGCGCAGCCAGCAGTACCCGCGCGCCACGAAGCCGCATTTCGTCGGCCAGCGCGACCAGCCCGGCGTGCGCCGGTCCGCGCGGTGCCAGCACCAATAGCGGATAGCCACGATCGATCAACGCCATCGGCCCATGCTTAACCTCGGCACCAGAAAAGGCCTCCGCTTGAATAACGCAGGTTTCTTTGAACTTGAGTGCTGCTTCCAGCGCAACGGCGTGGCCGGGGCCGCGACCGATCACGAACATTTGCTCCGCGTCTTTCAGCACATCAATCCCGGCCGACCAATCTGCCGATGCCGCCCGCGTCAGCGCTTCAGGCAGATTGTTGATGGCCGCATCGAGCAATGCATCCTGCTGCCACGCGGCCGTCACGCGCGCGCCGGCCACCAGTTGTGCAATGAAACTTTTAGTCGCGGCAACGCTCTTTTCTTCTCCGGCACAGAGCGGAAATATCCAGTCAGAGGCGGCAGCCAGCGGCGATGACGCGTCATTGACAAACGCTGCAGTTGCCGCGCCGCCAGCTTTGAAAAACTGCATCGGTGCCACCAGATCCGGACTCTGACCAGACTGCGAAAACGCCGTTGCCAACAGCCCGCTGGTTTGGATGCTCGATTGATAGAGCGTGATCAACGACATCGGCAGTGACGTCACCAAGCGGCCAAGCCGCGCCATGATCAGATAGGCCATGAAGTGCGCCGCATGATCGGAACTGCCACGCGCGACGGTCAGAACCGACGTCGGTGAATTTGCACGCAGCCATGCGCCGAACTCGCGGTAGGTGACGGGCTGCTCGGCCAGTTGGCGCGCGATGGCGGCCGGCGCTTCACGCGCCTCATTCAACATTTGACTGTTATTCATGAAGGATATGTGTGTTGTTCATGTCGCTGTGATGAAGGTTCGCTGTTCATCCGGCTGTGATGAGGGTTTGTTGATCATGCCGGTGTGATGAGGCTACCTTCGACCACGACACGGTCAATCGTGAGATCGCGATCAAGCACGACCATGTCAGCCCACGCGCCGACACGCAAGCGGCCGCGATCGGCAAGCCCAAGATAGTCAGCAGCGTTGGTCGATACCCGATTCGATGCATCGGCCAGATCGAGTCCCAGTTCCCCAACCAGGTTGCGCAACGCCTGATCCATCGTCAGCGTGGAGCCGGCCAGTGTTCCATCGGCCAGCCGCACGCCGCCCATGCACTTGGTAACGGTGTGCCGGCCCAAGCGATACTCACCGTCCGGCATCCCGGCGGCCGCGGTTGAGTCGGTGACACAAAATAGTTTGGGAATCGCGCGCAACGCGACACGAATGGCACCCGGATGCACGTGCAGGAGATCGGGAATAATCTCGGCGTACTCGGCCTGCGAGAGTGCCGCGCCGACCATGCCGGGCTTGCGGTGATGCATGCCGGTCATGGCGTTGAACAGATGCGTGAAGCCTTTGGCACCGCGCTTGATGGCTTCAACGCCATCTTCGAAACTGCCGGCCGTGTGACCGAGTTGCACGGTAAAGCCGGCATCAACGAGTGCGTCGATCATCTGCATATTGCCCGGCACTTCTGGTGCGAGCGTGATCAACCGAATCGGCGCCATCGCATGCAGGCGCATCAGTTCGTTGCGCAGCAGCGGACGGGCGAAGTCCGGCTGCGCACCGAGCATGGCGGCGTTGATATACGGGCCCTCGAGATGCACGCCCAGCACCCGCGCACCGTTGGCGGGGCGCGCTTGACACGCCCCACGTAGCGCGGCAAAGGCGGTGTCGAGGTCACCCGCCGGAGCGGTCATGGTGGTCGCCAGCATCGACGTCGTACCATGCCGTGCGTGGCTTTGCGCAATCTTGAGTACCGCGTCGCCGCCCTCCATGGTGTCGTGCCCGCCGCCACCGTGAACGTGCGAGTCGATGAAGCCCGGCAAGAGTAGCGGCGTCGCCGCGTCGCGCACCCGTGACGCGTCAATCGGTGTGCCTTCGATAGAAGCGATACGACCGTCGGCCGCGACCGTCAGGATGCCCGCAACGAAGCCACCCGGAGTGAGGATATTGCCAGCGTAAGTGGTGCAAGTGGTGTCAGCCATTACTCGCGGCGCATCTCGGCGACAAAATCATAGTAGTCGTTACGGCAGTAGGAATGCGTGAGTTCGACCGCGCGGCCCTCGGCGTTGTAGCCAACCCGGGTGATAAACAGCACGGCCTGCCCGGGCGAAATGCCGAGCTGCTTCGCAAGCTTGTCCGGTGCGTTCAAGGCGCGGATATGCTGGAGCGCACGCACCGGCACCTGATTGCGGCCCTCAAGATATTTGTACAACGACCCTTCGACCTGCGCAGGCTTGGCGACAACGCTGGCAGGCAAAACGCTGATCTCATAGGCCATCACAACATCGTCGGCAAGGCGCAGGCGCTCCAGTCGCGCGACCTTGGTGGTCGAGGCGATCGCCAGGCTGAGTTGCTCATCCGGCGCCGGCAGCGTGATCACGCGCTTCAACCAGCGCGATGTCGGCTTGTAGCCACGCCGCGAAAGCTCCTCAGAAAAACTGGTGAGTCGCGAGAGTGGCTGTTCGAAGCGCGGCGCGATGTAGTTCCCAGACCCCTGGCGACGCACGATCAACCCCTGATCGACCAACTGGTCTATCGCCTTGCGCGCGGTAACGCGTGAAACACCCAGTGAATCGGACAGCAACCGCTCGGAAGGCAACGCTTGATCGACCTGATACTGACCGTCGCGAATCGCCGTCTCGATACGACGTGCGAGTTGCACATATAGAGGAGAGCTGTCCCTTGCATCGAACCTGAAACTCTTGGATGCAGATGACGCTGACGCAGCTGGCTTTTTCATGACTCCCGGACTTCGAAGGATTACCGCGCAATTGATCGTTCTGCCGACGCGCGCTGCCGACGTGTTCTGCCACCATCAGCGGCAAGGCTCAACGCTTGCACGTCAATAATACCAATTTAATACCAAACTGCGCTGCTTGGACTAATATCTGGACTTGTATCAAACTTAAATGGCCGGCGAGTACTGTAGGTCTTTGCCGGCTGTTGCCTGGCAGCTTGTTTAAATTCACGATTTCCGTTTGGCCGTAGGTTTCGGTGAACCACTTCCCCCTTTAGAAAAGGGGGAACTAGCGCGCAGCGAGCTCCCACGGATTTGGCAATACGAATTTCAACGAACTGCTAGGGGCCTTGCGCACCGCCAGGCGACCCTTCAACCTAACCATCGCGAACCAACCATGCGAACCACATCAATCTCCCAATTCATCATTGCCATTGTCGGCGCGACGCTCGCGCTGACCATCTCGACGGCCGACGCAAAAACCTTCCGCTGGTCGACCAAAGGCGATGCCTCCACCCAGGATCCCCACGGTCAGGATGAAAGCTTTACCAAGTCGATCAACGGTCTCGTCTATGAGCGGCTGTTCCAGCCGGGCAAGGATATGTCGCCAACGCCGTGGCTGGCCGTGTCGAGCAAGGTCGTCAGCTCGACCAAACGTATCGTCAGCCTGCGCCGTGGCGTCAAGTTTCAGGACGGCACCCCGTTTACCGCCGACGATGTCATGTTTTCGTTCGAGCGGGCGGCCAAATCGCGCCAGTTCAAAACCTACGCGCAGCCGTCCGGCACGCCGCGCAAAATTGATGATTTCACAGTCGAGTTCACCACACCGCAACCCAACCCGGTGAGTCTGATCTCGATTTCGGAAGTGCCGATCATGAGCCGCCAATGGGCGGAAAAGAACAATGCCGTCGCCCCACAGGACTTCACCAGCAAGGAAGTCACCTTCGCCTCGCGCAACGCGATGGGCACCGGCCCCTACAAACTGGTGTCGGCCGAGCCGGGCGTGAAAACTGTGCACGTTAAAAACCCGGATTGGTGGGGCATCAAGGACGGACGCTACGAGAGCAACATTGAGCGCATTGAGTACCGGCCGATCACCAGCGACGTGACGCGCATGGCTGCCCTCAAATCCGGTGAACTCGACTTGGTGCTCGACCCGAGCCCGCAGGATATTGCGCGCCTCAAGAACGACCGTGACTTAAAGATCTGGGAGGGCGATGAACTACGCGTGATCACCATTGCCATGGATCAGGCGCGCGATGAGGCGCTGTTCACGGATGTGAAGGGCAAGAACCCGTTCAAAGACAAACGCGTCCGCCAAGCCATGTATCAGGCGATTGATATTGAGGCGATCAAGACACAGATCATGCGTGGCCTCGCCACCCCGACGGCGATCCCGATGCCGAATCCGAAAGGTGAAGGCATCCCGGCGTCGTTCGAAAAGCGCCTGCCATACGACGTCGCTGCCTCGGTCAAATTGCTCACCGAGGCTGGCTACCCCAAGGGCTTCGGCTTTACCCTGCACTGCCCGAACGACCGCTACATCAACGACGAAAAAATCTGCGTCGCGCTGGCAGGTATGTGGGCGCGCATCGGGCTCAATGTGAAGGTTGATGCGATGCCTAAAGCCCAGTATTTTGCGCGCACTCCCAAGCAGGAGTTCACGGTTTGCATGCAGGGCTGGGGCGACAATAACCGCGACGCGATGTTCACCCTGAAGCCGTTGTTTCACAGCAACAACGGCAAAAGCGCGGGAGAGACCAACTATGGCAATTTCAAGAACACCGAGGTTGATCGCTTGATCCAGGCGGCCGAGACGGAAATGGATATGAAGAAACGTCAGGTCCTCATGAACGATGCCGTGGCGATCATTCAACGCGACATCCACGTCATCCCGCTGCACCGCCAGGTTATCCCGTGGGTGACGCGCGCCAATGTGCAATTGATACATCGCGCCGACAACAAATTTGCACCGCTTTGGATCCGCATCAAGTAGCGCGGTGATAGGAACCCGGCAGGGCCACGGCACACACGCAGCACGCAGGCCGGATCACTGGCACCACGAAAATATTTGAGGGGGTAGCGACGCATGGCACTGACGTACCTGTGGGCGGGTTTTTTCATCGTCGGCTTCATCGCGGCTCTCATCCAGTTCATTTTTTTCGGCGATACCGAGGTCTTCAAGCGCATCGTGGACGGCACCTTCGAGTCGGCGCGCGTCGGTGTGATGGAAATCGCACTCCCGTTGGCGGGCGTGATGACGTTGTGGCTCGGCATTCTCACGGTAGGTGAAAAAGCGGGCGCGATCGATTTCGTCGCCAAGATCATTGCGCCGTTTTTCTCGCGAATTTTTCCCGGCGTGCCCAAAGGGCACCCTGCCACTGGACTGATGGTCATGAACTATTCGGCCAACTTCTTGGGGCTCGACAACGCGGCGACGCCGGTCGGTTTGAAAGCGATGGCGTCGTTGCAAGAACTCAATCCAAACAAAGATGAAGCGACCGACGCGCAGTTGATGTTCCTCGTGTTGCAGACCGCCGGGCTGACGTTGATTCCGCTCACGGTGATGGCACAACGCGCTGTCCTTGGTGCCAAGGATCCCTCGGATATTTTTATCCCGACACTGATTGCGACCTTTGCCGGCACGTTCGTGGCGTTTGTCGCTGTCGCGCTCAAGCAACGAATCCGACTACTCGATCCGGTCATTTTTGCGTGGCTCGGCGGCGCGACCACCGCCATCCTGGCAACCGTGTGGTTTATGAGCACGCAGATGACGCGCGACGAGATCCAGACCTTCTCCAAGGTTGCCGCGAATCTCATCCTGCTGTCGGTAATCGTACTTTTTCTCGGTGGCGGATTGATCAAAAAGATCAACGTCTATGAAGCCTTTATCGAGGGCGCCAAGGGCGGTATCCAAACCTCAATCACCATCATTCCGTACCTGGTCGGCATGCTGGTTGCCATCAGCGTACTACGCAACTCCGGCATCCTCGGCATGATTGTTGACGGTTTCACGTGGTTCTTCGGCATGATGGGATTCAATACCGACTTCACCGGCGCGCTGCCGACCGCGATCATGAAATCCGTCAGCGGCTCCGGTGCGCGCGCGATGATGATCGAAGCCATGAAGACTTACGGCGTCGACTCATTTGTCGGGCGTCTGGTCAGCATCATGCAAGGCTCATCTGACACCACGTTCTACATCATCGCCCTCTATTTCGGCGCGGTGGGCATCACCAAAACGCGCTACGCCATCAGCTACGGACTGTTGGCGGACTTTGCGGGTGTGGTTGCCGCGATCTGGGTGGCGTATTTGTTCTTCCACTGAGAACATAAACTCAAGCAGCAGAGCGCAGTTCCAAGCATTTTTGCTCGAAAAGCGCCGCCAGCTGGACACTCCTTCCTTGGGAACTCCTAAAAACTACTGTCGTACCGGCGAAGGCCGGTATCCAAGTTTCGCAATCCGTTGATACATCAACGAAATTGGACCCCGGCCTTCGCCCGGGCGAGATAAAGTTTTGAGGTTTATAGAAGTTCCCCCTGGGAGCTTTCAGCACTGGCATGACGCAGAAAATCCCCTCGATCCCTTCTCCGTCAAGTTCAGGAAAGGCTCTTTTCCAGAAAGGAGGTCAATCGGCGCAACCAACGTCACCAATCTATGCACATCGATGCTGCCGCTCGTCCCTTTTCTAAAGGGAGGTTAGAGTTGGGAATTTGCGAAGCTTGCTTCGCGCCGACGATGCTGCCGCCCCTCCCTTTTCTAAAGAGAGGGTGGAGTTGGGAATTCGCGAAGCATGCTTCGCGCCGACGAAACGGTGGCCGAGTGCAATCGGCCACGTGACCTGCAAGGTGAGAGGGATTTTCGGTCGCCGCCATCGAGAGACGCAGCGCTTGCGCGACGAAGCAAATCCCCCTCGATCCCCCTTTTGCAAAGGGGGAGGTCACGCGACTCCATTTGAGTTGCCGCTCAACGCTGATCGTGGTTGCAGTTCCTCCCTTTTCTAAAGGGAGGTTGGAGTTGGGAATTCGCGAAGCATGCTTCGCGCCGACGAAACGGTGGCCGAGTGCAATCGGCCACGCGACTTGCAAGGTGGGAGGGATTTTCGGCCGCCGCAAAGAGGAAACTGCAGCGCTCAAGCGACGCAGCAAATCCCCATCGACCCCTCCTTCGTCACGCTCAGGACAGGCTCTTTTCCAAGGGGGAAAGTTAAGCAAACCAGCTCAGCGCTCGTACTTCACGCTGAGCACAATCGAGGTCTGGGTGCGCTCCACCCCGTCGTGCTTGCCCAGTGCATCGAGCGCTTCATCAAGCTCGGCGGTGGTTTCTGCCTGCAGCACCACCAGCATGTCGTACTCACCGGAAATGGCGTAGATACCGCCGACGGCTGGATGCTTTTTCAGTTTGGCGTAAAGGCCGTCGGCCTTCTTCGCGTCGATGCGAACCAGCGTGTGCGCGGTAACGCGACTTCTTGAATACGCAGGGTTGAGCCGAACCGTGTAACCCTCGATGACGCCACCGTCCACAAGCCGACGGATGCGCTCCTGCACCGTCGCGCGGGCCAGCCCAAGCTCGCGCGCAATCTCAGCGACGCTCTTGCGTGCATCCTGCGTCAACAGCGACAGCAACGCAGACTCGCCTTTGGTCAGCGCCTTGGTTGGACTGCTCATCGTCATCCTTTCAGTTTTGAGCACTATGCTCATGGAATTCGGCGTTTTGTCTAATTGTACCCACGTTTTTGCTAATTTTGCCGCTACGATTTGACGCCTGTCAGCGATAGACTGTTCGACTGACGAATCCCTACAAGGAACGCATCATGCTGAAGGTCGCACTCATTGGCTCCGGCAAAATCGGCGAAGCCATCGTCACCCTGTTCAACACGCTCGGTGGCTACAAAGTCACCGTCGTCGACAAAGACGCCGAACGGCTAGCGCCGATGCAAGCGTTGGGCGCCAGCATTCACGTCGCGGATGTCGCCACGGAAAATCTTGAGGCCGCACTCAAGGGAACTGACGTCATCATCTCAGCCTGCCCGTTCTACCTCACCCCGGTCTTGGCAAAACTTGCGCACGCGCTGAACGCGCACTATTTCGACCTGACCGAGGACGTGGCCAGTACGCGTATCGTCAAGGAAATCGCCAAAGATGCCAACACGGTGTTCATGCCGCAGTGCGGCCTGGCGCCTGGCTTCATTTCGGTCGCCGGCTATGAGTTGGCGAAGAAGTTCGATACGTTGCGCGACGTCAATATGCGCGTCGGCGCGCTGCCAATCTATCCGACCAATGCGCTTAAGTACAACCTGACGTGGAGCACCGACGGCCTCATCAACGAGTACCTGAACCCGTGCGAGGCAATCATCGACGGCAAGGCGCGCGAGACGCCACCGCTCGAAGAGCTTGAGCACTTTGCGCTCGACGGGCTGGACTATGAGGCATTCAATACGTCAGGCGGGTTGGGCACCTTGTGCGAAACGCTGGAAGGCAAAGTGCAGAATCTCAACTACAAGACCGTCCGCTATCCTGGGCATCGCGACATCATGAAGATCCTGCTCAATGATCTAGGGCTTGGTAAGCGTCGTGAATTACTCAAGGACGTGATGGAGACGGCGATTCCGATGACATATCAAGATGTCGTGCTGGTGTTCGTTTCGGTCAGCGGCCAACGCGACGGGCGGTTATCGCAAGAGAGCTTCGCCAAAAAAATATATGCAAAGGAAGTTGGTGGCAAACTGCTATCCGCGATTCAACTCACCACGGCGTCGGGCATCTGCACCATGGTCGATTTGCTCGCCAAGGGTGAATTAAAAGGGCGCGGATTTGTGCGCCAGGAATCAGTGACCCTTCCGCAGTTCCTCGCCAACCCCTACGGAAAGTTCTACGCATGAGCGAAGTGACCAAACCCGCAGACAAACCCGTGAACAAACTCGCGAACGATATTCTCGCCTCGCTTGGCGTTGAACTTGACGCCGTGGTGAGCGGCGGCATAACTGTACGCTCGCCCATTGATGGCTCGGTTCTCGCCAATTTGCGCGCCGACACAGCGGAGCAAGTGACACAAAAGATCACCGCCGCCCAAGCGGCGTTCCTCGTCTGGCGCAACGTCCCGGCGCCCCGCCGTGGCGAGTTGGTGCGCCTGTTGGGTGAGGAGCTGCGCGCCAACAAGACAGCGCTTGGCCAGTTGGTAACCATCGAGGCTGGCAAGATTTCGCAGGAGGGCCTGGGTGAAGTGCAGGAGATGATCGACATCTGCGACTTTGCCGTGGGACTCTCCCGCCAGTTGTACGGCCTCACCATTGCCACCGAGC
>Ga0209181_10007108_pt1 | contig 15458 bp, 12 predicted proteins | sample MAT05_FD_187208 | JGI IMG/M metagenome (GOLD analysis project Ga0209181, IMG submission 187208) | Freshwater microbial communities from Lake Fryxell liftoff mats and glacier meltwater in Antarctica - MAT-05 (SPAdes) (version 2) | ecosystem: Environmental > Aquatic > Freshwater > Ice > Liftoff... | reverse complement strand
TCCATGTCCTTTACTTAGACAAAAAGCCAATCGTCTTGAACATGAAACCCCTCCATCTGAAAATTTTGGATATTCTTGGTGGTCAATATCGAAAATACTATTTTCTCGAATAGGGGTGGGAAATGTCGGTGATACTGTGTGGCAATTGTATTCGCCTCAAACCTTGCTGAGGAATCATCAGTGGCCCTGAGAGGCAGTTCGATTTGCTCGTCCTGCTCACGATTGCCCCTAAAAGGACTGGTTGGAAGGAAGGGGATGCCTGCTTTTTCTGCCTGGTGCCGGAGTAGTACGATGTGGTACATGAGTGTCATATATTGACCGGGCATGCTTTTGAAGTTGTATGAACGCATCATTCGCCGCCACGGTTGCTTTCTGCGCCTCAATTACTCGGCTACGCAATTCCACGATTTCTTTGTCTTTCGCATCAAGTAAAATCTTCAATTCAAACTCTAACTTATCAAAAAAAGAAGCGGGAATATCGTCTACTCTTTGAATTTGGCGCAAAACACCCTCTCTCGCCTTACGTTCACCCCTAATTGCATTAGAAACATAACTTTGCGCGATCTGTAAATGATATGCCGTCTTGTCTTGCGTTCCATATTTGATCCGAATGAAGAGTGATAAAGTGCTTTCAGTCGTTTTTAAGATATTTTAAATATGACTGAAAAGATAATCCATCAACTCTAAACTTGCAACACTCATCACATTTTTTATGCAAAATAATTATTCCACTGCGTATTTACCTCAAGACATTCCAGAAGCAAGTAAGAAACTCCAAAAATGGAGGCGTTCCCAGAGACTCTCTTCTGGCGGAAAACTTGCAGAACACATCAACAAACATATCAGAGCAGCATTTGAAGGGAAATCCATCCCATCTGGTACTTTAATTTATCAGCCAGATGTTTCAAAGGCCGAACGAGGTTTGCAGGGGCCTTTTGAAAAGGTTACCGCAACCCTTTACACATATTGTGGTGTTGAAACTGGTTACTTTGGCCTCTTAGAACCTGTTTCCCCCCAAGAGAGGATTACTGCTGTTCGAGAGGAAGCGTCATCCTTCATTTCAAAACTGCAATCGGATTTAACTGCTGCTCAAAAAACTGCAATGGATGCTTTAGAAAAAGTTATCAAGTTGCAGGATGAAAACAAATCTCTTAGAATTGAAAATGCTTCATTGAAAGAAAAATTGACTCAAATAAGTGGCAAGTCTTGACCTAATTCTGTACCTTTTTTATTTTAATTGATTTAATGATTTGATTTTCAATGAATTAATTTTGTGAGTGGTTAACGAGGGTTTAAAAAACGGCCCTAGAGGGCAAGTCAGCACGGTATGCGCTGCATGATGTCATTCCTTCAACACATTCCGCACTACCGGCAACAGCAATTTCACCCACGCGGTGTACTGATCTGCCGAGGGATACTGCCGTCGGAAGCAGTAGAAACAGGACGGTTATACGTGACATAGAGAACGTGTTATAAATTTTTAACGAGAATGGTTTTTGATATTTACGACCTGCTGACAACAAGCGGATGCTCTGCGTGTTTATTTTTGCGATCATGACAAAACAACCTGACCTCACCGCCGACAAGGCATTTGTCAACCCAATTGATAAAGATAAAGTGGCGGAATCGCCCGGACTGCTGCCCTATGCCCACACCGCAGGCGGCGCAGTGATCCGCCCGGAAGACAAAGGCCGGATTCGGGGCAATGCCATGACGGCCATGTATGACCAGACCGACCGTCAGATGGAACAACTCCGCCGCCAGATGGAGACGCTGATGAACCAGGCAAAAGCGTTGAGCGAACGCGTGTCAGTTTCTGAAATGATTTATCAGGCGGACATTCCGTTTCAGCCCGTTATTCACCACATTTACTACCTCTATCAGCGCAAAAAAGATGGCACCCATGTCATTTCCATGGTGTCGCCCGCCGAATGGGGCACCCGCGCGCCTTACGAACACCTCTACACGGTCCGGCTGCTGGGCGACCATACCTGGGAGGTGATGGAGGAGGGACAAGGATAGGACGCTTGTGTTTTTACGCCCCTTCACACCAACGCCGATTTTTGGGACCATAGCCTCACGCATCCCGACCACCGGTATGGCGTGATGAAACAGGAAAGGTGCAAGAAATCCTGCAACAACTGCTCCGGTGTTGTGGGTCGTCACCCGACAGGGGCTGGATACTTCGCGCCCCAGTTTTGCCCGGCTCCCGGGCCGGAAAATCAAGATGCGGCGCTGATCGCAATGGCCACTTTCCAGCCTTCTTCGATCGCCCGCTTTGCGTCCAACTCGCCTGCCTCTTTGGCACCGCCGATCAGATGGACCGGCATCCCAGACTGCCTCAGCGGTTCATACAATTCGCGCGACGAATGCTGACCGGCGCATACCACGACTGTTTCCACATCCAGCACTTGCGGTTGACCTTTTACCGTGATGTGCAGCCCGGCATCGTCCACCCGCACATAGTTCACTTCCGACCACATTTGTACGCCCCGGTTTTTCAGTGTCAGCCGGTGTGCCCAGCCGGTGGTTTTGCCCAACTTATCTCCTACTTTCCCTTTGGAACGTTGGAGCAGCCATGCTTGTCGGGGCGGCGTTTCCCAATGCTGTTTCGTGAGTCCGCCGCGTTGCTGGTAGCTTGTGTCTACGCCCCATTCGGCGAGATAGGATGCTTCGCTCTGTGCTTCGGCCCCACCACCTACCCTAAAAGCGGGGGGTGACGGGATGTCGAGACTCCCCTCGCTTTTAGGGGAGGTAGTGTCAGGGGAAATATCTGGATCGGGCGTTGTCAAAAACATCGCCGCATCGAACCCGATCCCGCCAGCACCGATGATCGCTACCGTCTTGCCGACCGGGGCGCCATGGAGCAATACATTCAGATATGACACCACTTTAGGGTGATCAATCCCCTCGATCTGAGGCGTTCGCGGCAAAACGCCCGTAGCGACGACCACCTGAGTAAAATGTTGTTGCTTCAAAAAATCCGCATCCACGCGGGTATTCAAGTGCAGGTGAACGCCATGTTTTTCAATCATCCGGCCGAAATACCGCAGCGTTTCGTAAAACTCTTCTTTGCCCGGGATCCGTTTCGCCATGTTGAATTGTCCGCCGATCTCCTCACTGGCTTCGTAGAGATGCACTTCATGGCCCCGGGCAGCCAGTTCGGTGGCAGCGGAGAGTCCTGCGGGACCAGCGCCTACGACGGCTATTTTGGATTGGGGACGTTGGAGGGAGGACGTTGGACGTTGGACGTTGGACGTTGGAGGGATGACCTCTGGTCTCTTGTCCGTAGTCCTTTCTCCAACGTCCAACGTCCAACGTCCAACGTCCAACGTCTCCTTGCACGCCCTTGGATTGACCAAACACGACGCGTCTTTTCCCCGAAATACATGATCCAGGCAGGCCTGATTGCAGGCAATACACGTGTTGATCTCGTCCGCGCGGCCTTCAGCGGCTTTGCGCAGAAAGTCCGGATCGGCCAGCAGGGGGCGGGCCATGGAAACCATATCGGCAAAGCCCTCGCGCAGCAATTGTTCGGCTTTGTCGGGTGTGTTGATGCGGTTGGTCGTGATCAGTGGGATGCGGAGTTTGCCCATCAGCCGTTTGGTCACCCAGGCGTAGGCCGCGCGGGGAACGAGCGTGGCGATGGTCGGGACCCGCGCTTCATGCCATCCGATGCCCGTGTTGAGCAGGGTGGCTCCAGCGGCTTCCACTTCAAATGCCAGCCTTTCGACTTCTTCCCAGGTACTGCCGTCTTCCACCAAATCGAGCATGGAAAGCCGGTAAATGATGATGAAATCCGGCCCTGCCGCTTTGCGCACAGCGCGGACGATTTCCAGCGGGAAACGAATGCGGTTTTCATAAGAGCCGCCCCAGTCATCCGTGCGCTTGTTGGTGCGCGGGGCGATGAATTGGTTGATCAGGTACCCTTCACTTCCCATGATTTCGACCCCGTCGTAACCTGCTTCGCGGGCCAGCGCGGCGCAATGGGCAAAGTCGCGGATGGTGGCCCGGATGAGCCTGTTGCTCATTTCCCAGGGCTTGAACGGAGAAATGTAAGACCGCAACGGCGAAGGCGCCACCAACATCGGATGCATCGCATAGCGACCGGCATGGAGAATTTGCAGGCAGATTTTGCCGCCCTCGTCCTGCACAGCCTGCGTGACGTTGCGATGGCGTTTCACTTCGGTATGATTGGTCATTTTTGCTCCGAAAGGCGCCAGCCAGCCCTGCCGGTTGGGCGCAATACCGCCAGTCACCATCAAACCGACGCCGCCCCTGGCACGAGCGGCAAAATAGGCGGCCAATGCCCGAAGATCATCTTTGTGCTCTTCCAGACCAGTGTGCATGGAGCCCATCAGGGCGCGGTTTTTCAAGGTCGTGAAACCGAGGTCGAGCGGCGAAAAGAGGTGTGGGTACATTTTTTCTGAAGAGTTAATTTTCCTGCGGTAATTTTCCTGAAGGAGTAATTTTCCTGCGGGCAATTTGCTGGGCGGTAATTTGCTGGGCGGTAATTTTCCTGCGGGTAATTTTTTGAGCAAACGTACAGATTTTTGGTCGTGCCCATATCAGGTATAAAAAAGGTTGAAAGCGGGTTGAATCTGGAAGTGGGGCTAGTGGGAAAACTGAAACAACCTCTGGAAAACCATAGAATTTTGTTTCTTTGCTGAGAAAAAGACAGATACCATGCGCCTGCTGTGGGCTTTCCCGATCCTTGTGCTGACCTCGTTGATCAAAGTGCCGTTTAATGCACCTCTGGAAGGTGGCGGCAGAAGTTTGCGGTTTTCGCAGATAGACTCTACTATTTTTGATGAAAAAAAGGCCATTGTGGCCAAAAATGTCAGCGAGCCGCATGCTGCTCAGGCGTTGGCCGTTGCCAGGTCATTTCTGGGTATTCCATACGTGACGGGCACACTGGACCACAATACCAAAGAGCAATTGGTCATCAACCTTCGCCAACTGGACTGCTGGACGCTGGTAGAAGCCAGCCTGGCATTTGCGCTCAATGGTTCGGAGGGGAACTTTGATACTTTTCAGCAACATATTCAGCAGTTGCGGTACTGGGGCGGTACCATAGACAGCTATGGGTCGCGTATCCATTACTTCACCGGCTGGCTGTTGCAGGCTGAAAAAATGGGCTATCTGGAAGACGTGACCCGTGATCTGGGTGGCATTCCATACAAGAAAAAGATCGGCTATATCACGGCCCGTCCACAAAAATACCCGAAAATCAAAGATCCCGCCATCCTGCAGGCCTTGCGGAGTGCCGAAGCGCGCATCAATCACCATCCCTGGTATTTTATCCCGAAAGCCAGGATCGCCATGAAGGAGCATTTGATTCGCGAAGGCGACCTCATTATTCTGACCTCCGCCAAAGGCGATCTGGATATTGCACATCAAGGCTTCGCAGTACGGCGCAATGGGCGGATTCATCTCCTGCATGCTTCCTCCCTGGCAAAAAAAGTCATCATTACAGGGCAGCCACTGGCTCAATACATGGCCAAACAGCGCGGACAAACCGGCATTATGGTGGCGCGCATCCGGGATTAAGGGAACAACTACCGGAATTCCCGCAGCAGTTCGTGATAAAGCGTCGTGATATCTGGAGACGGTGAAGCACCGAATTCCTGCGCCATCATCTTGCAATAGAGTTCGTATAATGACTTGACTTTATGGGGTTTGCCTTGATTGGCATGGCAGATCATCCCCCTGCGATAGACCACTTCCAGGCGCGGGTCGCGGGTCAGGAGTTCCTCGCACATCGCCGCAGCTTTCCCAAAGTCGCCTGAATCACAAAATTTTTCACTGAACAGTTCGGCGACCTGCTCGAACACGGAACTCAGGTGCTGACGCTCTACTTCTACCCAATTAAAGGTGTCGGTCGGAAAATCGTCCAAAAAATTGCCTTGATATACGCAGATCGCCTCTTGCATCAGGTCGTCGGATACAGGTTGGCCTTGCCGGCGCAAGTCCTGTATTTTCTGATGTAAATTTTTGAATTTCAGCACATCAGACAAAATAGGAAAGTTGAATTGCAAGCGATAACAACCTTTTTCGAAGGATAAAAAGTGGGTCTCCATGCCAGTTTGGGCGCGAAATGCATTTCGGATATGCGTCAATTCCACGTTCAGGCTGCGGCGTGCGCCGTCCGGCGATATGTCGTGCTTGTCCGGCCAGAACACTTTGGCCAGGTGGTCGCGCGACAAGGCCCGGTTGTGGTTGTAAGCCAAATAGGCGAACAACGACTTTGCCTGTGTGGTGAACGTCAGCATCCGACCGCAGAAACGCGCGGTAAACGTGCCAAAAAAAGACAGTTCAAGGCCCTTATACGCATCGCCCACAGATTGCTCCATCGTCGCAACGGCTGGTAAGGATGGTCCATTCAAACGGGCAGAAGTGGCAGCACTGGCCAGCACCAGGCCAGGCGCAACGGCTGCGAGCATGGTTTTTTCAGCCAGCGAGCGCGACGGGCGATTGTTTTTGGGCCGCGCCAATTTGAAATTCGGAACGTAGGCCTCGAAGCAGGCCAGCATGTCGTCGCTGTCGGCAGACAACGCAAACACGTCTTGCGCACCCGATTTGAACAGCAATTTGGTCGTTTGACCGGAATAATCGGAGGTGATGACCACCACGGGAATGTTGGGATGTTGGCGCTTGCAGTTGCGTACGGTTGCTAAACCATCGCCATTTGGCGGCGTGTGCTGCACGACGACCATACCGACATCCCGCAAGTCTTTCAACTGCTGGAAAGAGGTGTTTTCTGAAACTTGTTCTACGGTGAGTAAATGACCGGCACTCAAACGAAGCGCACGGAGAAGCGCAGGGTGGCTTCCAAGAAAGAGTACCTTTTGCGGGGGATGCATAGGGCGTCGAGATTTGGTTTTTGAAAAATAGTTTTCTAATAATTCGGTGGTGCAAACATAAGGGAAAGTTTGGTTGTGTGTTCTTTGTTTTTTTTAAGGAACGCGGCACCAATAACTTAGTCATTTTAGGTCAACCCTTTTTTCATCAGACAACACTATTTTTCTGCGAATAGTGGGGCTATTTAAAGAAAAATAGCGGCCGTATGATGGAACAAAGGGTGGCATCAAATGACTAAGTTATTGGTGCCGCGTTCCTTAAACACTCGGGGTTTCAACTATTCTACCACACCACAAACTCCGTCCGCCGATTTTTCTCCCGTCCTTCCGGGCTGTCATTCGATTCTACCGGCATACTTTCCCCAAAACCTTTGTAGCGCAAGCGGGCGGCAGTGATGTTTTTCCCCAACAGATAATCCTGTACGGATTTGGCGCGGGCTTCCGAAAGGGTCTGGTTGGCAGCATCGTTGCCCACATTATCGGTGTGGCCGTTGATCTGGATTTTCAGCGCAGGGACTTCTGTCAGCAACGCCACCAGGCGGTCCAGTTCGGCAGCGGATTCGGAACGAAGCGCGGCCGAACCGGTTTCAAAAAAAACGTTGCGCAGCACGATCGGCTTGGCAGTCGCGGTTGCGGTTGACGTGGCGGCGGCAGCCGAATCGGTAGCAATCGGTTGTAAAACAATATCCAATACAAACGGCTCGTGATAAGTCGCTGTCTCCGAAAGATTGAAGCGGTCGGAATAGAAGAGGTATTTTTCCTTGTTCACATTCAACGCGTAGTCTTTCCCGGCAGGCAGGCAGACTAAAAAAGTGCCGTCCGACTTGGTGCTGACCGACATGAAGGACTGGTTGGTTTTCAGGTCATTGAATTCAACTTTCGCGATCAGTTTTTTGCCGCTGACGGCATCCGTGACGCGGGCCCGGACATAAGTGACAGGCTGCGGGCGGGCAGCGAGGGGCAAATCGAACGAATAGATGTCAATGCCACCCTGACTGCCGGGCCGATTGGCGGCAAAGTAGGCTGTGCGTCCATCGAGGCTGACGGTGAGGGTGCCTTCGGCGGCTTTGGTGTTGATCGGGTAACCGAGGTTTTGGGGTTCGCCCCAGGCGCCGTCTGCGTTGCGGCGCACGAAGTAAAGGTCGTTCTGGCCCATGCCCGGATGTCCGTCGGAAGTGAAATAGAGCGTCTGACCGTCCGGGTGGAGATAGGGGGTTTGTTCTTCGCCAGCCGAGTTGATGTTCTTGCCGAGGTTTTGCGGTGTGCCCCATTTGCCGTTGGCCTGGCGGGTCGTCTGCCAGAGGTCCTTGCCACCTTGTCCGCCTGCGCGGGTGCTGCTGAAAAGGATGGTGCGCCCATCGTTGCTGATACAAGGTTGCGCTTCCCAATCGGGGGAGTTGATGGTATTGCTGAAGGGTGCTGCCTTGGTCCAGGCACCGCTTTTAAACTGCGACCAGTAGAGGTCGCAACTTCCTTGCGAGCCGTCGTCGCGGCGGTTGCAGGCGGTGAATACGAGCCAGGAACCGTCCGGGCTGATGTTCTGTGCGCCTTCGTTCTGCGGGGTGTTCACCCCTTTGAGTGGCTCGGCTTTTTGCCACACGCTGTCCTTTTTTTCACTTTGGTAAAAATTCTCATCGTAGCCGTCGCGCCGCGTGAAGATCATCGTCCGGCCGTCGGCAGTGAGCGAGGGCAGGTACTCTTCAGAAGTTGAATTAATGCCGTTGCCCACAGGCTGCGGATTGAAAGGGACGGGGGTTTTGACGGCTTCGGCAGCAAACCGAACATTGCCGGCTAATTTCCTGGCGTCGCGCAACAGGTTGGTATTCTGCGGGTTCGTCGCCAGAAACTGGTCCACATGCACTACGGCCTCGTCATATTTGTCCTGATTTTGCTCGCAGAGCGCCAGCGTGTACAAAGCGCGTGGCTCATAGGCGGGATCAAGTATGATCACTTTTTCGAATCCCGTTTCGGCGCGGGCATAGTCCTTAATTTCATACTGGCATCCCGCCCACATCAGGTGGGCATCAATAAAAGTGGGCGACTCTTTCACGGCCCGCTCAAAGTAACCGAGTGCAATCACCGTGTTGCCCTCCCGCGCTTCCCGGAGGCCATCGGAATAGGCCGTCTTGACCTTGTCCGGCGCATTTTTGAGGGTGACGTATTGTTGGGAAAATAGCAGGAAGGGAGACAGGCATGTCAGTATCAGGAGCGTGAATCGCTGCATGGAAATTAATTTTTGCGTTTTAACGAAGGGAGGAAGGGGTTCGTTGTACGATCATTCAACACGAAAACAGAAAACTTGATCAGATTGTACCGGCTATTTGAACTGCCGGATGTCAAAAAAGCAGACATTTAGCCCCTTGTACCGGCTGCTTCAGCTGCCGGATATATAAATTGTAGAAAAAAACCGGGTCATCCGGCAGATAAATCAGCCGGTACATTCATTTGCCACAATGCTTTTTGGTCGCCTTCATCTCGTACTGCTCCATTTGCCCATCGGGTTTCTGCTGCTGGCAGGCCTGTTAGCCGTGTGGTCACGTCGGCAAAAAAATACCAATGACCACGCAGCACTCGATTTTACCGTATGCTGCGGCGCAGTAGCGGCGGTCATTACGGCCGCTTTCGGCTGGTTATTGGCGCAGGAAGGCGGTTATGATGAGTTGCTGGTCACCCGCCACCAATGGTTGGGTTTTGCCGCTGCGTCATTGGCTACAGCGACCTGGCTTTTGCGGCGCTCGCGCTGGTACCTGGTGGCGCTGGCGACCACCATCGGGACGATTGTGCTGGCCGGGCATTTCGGGGGTTCACTCACCCATGGAGCAGGGTATCTGACGGATGCGTTGCTGCAAAAAAATGAAAAAGTACAAGAGACAACCGCTCTGGAGGGGAACGCCGGGATTTTTTCCATCCTCCAAAAAAAGTGCGTTTCCTGCCACAATCCAAATAAGAAAAAAGGCGGCCTCCTGCTCGACACGCCCGAACATGTGATGCTGGGTGGCAAACACGGCCCGGTGCTGGTGCCAGGCCAGCCCGACAGCAGCGAACTGCTCCGCCGCGCCCGGCTTCCCCTTCCCCACGACGACCACATGCCGCCCAGCGGACGGCCCCAACTTACGCCCGATGAAATTGCGTTGCTCGAACGCTGGATCGCGTTGGGCGCGGATTTCAAAATGCCCGTTTCGGCCTTGGTTTCTTCAGGCCCTGCTGCCGGAGCCATCGTTTTTCCACCTGTTCCCGTCAAAAAAGCCGATCCTGCCGCGCTGGACATGCTCCGTCAACACCGCATCGCTGTCACGGCACTGGGGGCTGATGTGCCCTGGCTGGCTGTTTCGGTAGCCGGAAAAAAAGATCTGGACGCCACCAAACTCGGGATGTTGAAAAAAGTCGGCAGCCAGATCATTCACCTCGACTGCGCTTACTCCAACCTGGACGATGCGTTGCTGGCGATGGTGAAAAATTTGCCTAACCTGACCCGCCTCAACCTTGCCAACACGCTGGTGACCAGTGAAGGATTGAAAAACTTGTCCGGCCTGACCTTGCTCGACCACCTCAATATTACAGGAACGGCCGTCAGCGATGAAGCCGTTGAAACGCTCGCGAAATTGCCCGCCCTAAACGCGCTGTTCGTGTGGAACAGCCGGGTTAGCCCTGCTGGTGCGGAGCGTATTCGTGCGCAAATGCCTGCTTTGCATTTGAATACGGGCACCCCTGCCGATACTTCCTCCGTCCCGCTTCAACTGCGTCCGCCCAAGATTTTGTTTGCCCGCAACATTTTCGACGACACAGTGCAAGTGGCGCTCGATTTTCCTTTCCGCACCGTCGGACTGTACTATACAATTGACGCGGCTTCTCCCACTACACAATCCATTCGTTATCAGGGTGAGCCGTTGGTATTCGATCAATCTACCCAACTGCGCGCCATCGCTGCCAAAGACGGTTGGGCAAACAGCCCGGTCGTGGAGGCTTCTTTCGTGAAAAGCAAGTGGCGACCCAAGTCGGTGACACTGGCCCTGCCGCCGTCTCCTAAGTACCCCGGTGAGGGCGCGGCTTCGCTGCACGACGGCAGGGTGGGGGAGTCCATCACCGACAAAAATTTTCTCGGCTATGAAGGCGAACACCTGACGGCTGTACTGGATTTTGGCGAACCGATTAAATTTCAACGCCTGAGCGTTCACTACGCCGAAAACAACGGATCCTGGGTATTTGCACCGAACGGCTTACAAGCCTGGACTTCGAATGATGGCAAGCGGTGGTCGCCTTGTGTCCGGGCCCAATATCCTGCGCCGACAGGCATGCAGGAAAACAAAGCGGGTGTACGGAGTGAAAGCATTCCACAGCCTGTCCGGGCGCGTTACCTGAAAGTGCGGGTGGAGAATCTTTTGCACAATCCCCAATGGCATTCCGGAGCGGGGCAGAAATGCTGGGTGTTCGTGGATGAGATCTTAATAGAGTGAAGAAGTTCGAACTTCTCCAACTTCAAATTTTTTAAGAGATAAAACTTTTTGTTTCTATTTTTGCCGCCAATATGACCTACGACGAATTTGGCTTTGAAGAAGAGGCGAGCGAGCCGGAGGTATTGATTGCCCCCGATGAGCCGCATATTCCCATGCGGGAACAGTTCCCAGAGGCGGGATCGGACTACATGGGTGGCCGCTGCGACGGCTGGGAGTATCGCACTGTGTTTGCCGGGTCGAGGCTGGCGTACACCTATGAGATGGTCCGGCAATTTTTGCAGGAAGAAGGGTATGGAGAGGTGCCGTTGCCGGAGTCGGCTGCGGAGTTGCGGCTGTTCAAAAGGCCCCGTCAAAGTCAATTGCAATTATTTGGAGAGCGCGGCTACCTCCACAACCCGGTCAAAATCCTTTTTCCAAACGATTCCAAACAACGGAATACATTGATTCTCTGCATTTACAATGAACAGGCAGAAGGGCATTTGCTGCGGTTCCACGGCGTGAAGATTTTATCTGCAAAACCTGCTCAGGAATTGCCCGGATAAAATTGACCGGTCCGACTGTCAATATCCTGAAACCAGGTCTTTCAACTCCTCCAGGTATTGCTGTTTCACCGGCTCGCGGAACGTCTTGTTCGTTTGCGTGTGGAAGCGGTGAGCGCTTAAAAAACTGACTTGAAGGCGGTTCCAGGCGTACTCATCACTAATCAGGTGGTAGGTCTTCATCTCTTCAAAAAGAGAATAGCCGATCGGATAAAAATCTTCCCGCCCCAGGTAGTCAAGATCGGCGTCACAGATGATTTGTTCGAGCAGGGTGCCGGGCGATTGCGGGATCTTAGTCGCCATGATCATGCCGCAGATGGTTTCGATATCGGCTTCCGGATAACCAAATTTCAGCAGCGCGGCGCGGGCAATCAGGCAACCTTCGACCTCGTGGCCGGCATGTTTATTCTTGACGAAACCCGCATCGTGGAACAACGCCGCCGTTTTGATGAGTACCAGGTCGTGGCTGCTCACGCCTTCATTTTCCGCAATTTCAGTCGCCATTTTCAGTACATCCAGCGTATGATGCAATCCGTGATAGTGCAACTGATTGGACAGTTCAGCACGGAGTTTAGTGACGATAAATTGTTTAGCAGCGCGATAATCCATAAAAATTCGGTCAGTCGGTCATTATGCCGAAGAACGCCCCGAGCGTAAGTTTGTTGGGCGGCGAACCGCGTAAAAATGCGGGTTTTCCGGCAATTGGAGCGAGCGTAAAAAAATAATTTGTCAGCAGGCCAATTTTATGCCGTTTTCTCCAACCCACCGGCCATAGGTATGCTACTTTTGACCAGCTTTTCGTATAAAGTTTCCAGTGCACGGGCAGATACCTGGCACTATATTTTTTAACTACTTTCAAATTTTTCTAAGTTTCTGATTATGAACTTATTGAACATCCTTCAAGGCCAACTTTCTGATGATATGATCGGCCAACTCAGCGAACACATCGGTGCAGCGCCAGAACAAACAGCGCAAGCCGCCAACGGTATTTTCGCTACTTTGGTCGGTGGCCTCGCAAATAATGCTTCTTCAGAAGGTGGCCTCGCTTCACTCGGTGCTGCGCTTGACCGCGACCACGATGGCAGTATGCTCGACGATCTCTTCGGTATGGTAGGCGGTATGATGACCGGGGGCAACAATCAGCCTACCAGTGCAGCCAACGGGATGGGGATCCTCGGACACGTGCTGGGCAACCGGCAGGAAGTTGCGGCTGAACAGATTGGAGAAAGCTCGGGTCTCAGTATGGGCCAGATTATGAAGTTGATGCCGATCCTGGCTCCGATTGTCATGAGTGTATTGGGCCGCGCCAAAAATCAGGGTGGACTTGATCTTGGCAACCTGGCAGGCATTCTGACCGGCTCCGCACAAAACGCTCAGTCGGGCGGTTTCGGCGACCTGTTGAGCAATGTACTCGGCAGTGTGCTCGGTGGTGGTCAGCAACAGCAACAGCAGCAACAACAACAATCCGGCAATGTGTTGAGCAGTGTGCTCGGCGGCATTTTCGGAGGACGATAATTTAGTTTGAAGTTCGAGGTTTGAAGTTCGAACTTCAAACTTCGAACTTCAAACTACGATATACCGCTTGCCTGGCAGGGTACGAACGGCGCCTTTAAACTCGAGGCCGAGGATGGCGGCGGCCAGTTCGCCGGGCGAAAGCCGGGTGGCCACGGTGAGTTGATCCACGGCAATCTCCGGTTGCTGGCGAATGAGATCCAGCAGCAAGCGCTCTTCCGGACTGAGATCGAGAAAAAGTTGAGTCTGGACCACTTGCGGTTTTCCGGCTTCCTGCCAGCGCATGGCAACGGCCAGGTCTGCGGCGGATTCCATCAGTTTGGCTGAGGTATTTTTGATGAGCCGATTACAACCGGCGCTCTTCGGGTCGCGCACCCGGCCTGGTACTGCAAAAATTTCCCGCCCGTATTGTCCGGCTAATTGAGCGGAAATCATCGAGCCGCCGGACAGGGCGGTTTCCACCACCACCAGCGCGTCGCACATGCCCGCGATGATGCGGTTGCGCATCGGGAAGTGCTCCCGGTCGGGTTTGGTATCGGAGGTATATTCAGAAATCAGGCCACCGTTTTCCACCATCCGCAATGCCACACTGCGGTGCTGACTGGGATAAATGCTGCTCAAACCATGTCCCAGCACCCCGATATTGGGAATGTCCAGCGCAGCTGCCTTTCGATGTGCCGTGACATCAATTCCAAATGCCAGCCCGCTGACGACCAGTACGTTGTAGGCTTGAAGTCCTTCCACAATTTCTTCGCACAGTGCTTTGCCCGATTCACTCGGCTGCCGGGTGCCCACTATGCCGACTACGCGACGGGCAGCGAGCAGGTCGGTGGAGGAGCCTTTGAAAAAAATAAGGGCCGGGCAGTCGTAACATTGCCGGAGGCGTACCGGATAGCGCTCGTCGGTGTAAAAAACGGCCTCCACCTGGTGCTGCTCCAAAAACAGGAGTTCGCGCTCGGCCAATGCGAGCGGCCTGGCAGCCAGCAGCGCATCAGCAATGGAGGAGCCGATGCCGGGAATTCTCAACAGTTCGGGTCGCTTCGAACGAAACACAGCCTCTGCGCTCCCACAATAACGGACGAGATTTTTGGCGGTCACTGCGCCCACCTGGGGCACCAGTGTAAGGGCAATTTGATGGAGCAGGCTCATGGGTGCGGCGGGTTTGCAAGCGTTTGATTCAGGTATTGGAGGATTTGGGTGTTGGAGTGGCAAAAAAATGGCTAATTTGGGGAGGCTCGATCCGGAAATACGAAACTGAGCACTAAAAATTCAACGATGCGCTACTTTTGGCGGTAAAAATAAAAACACCTATGAAACTACCCAGAGCAGAGTCGCTCATACTTTTGGTTTTTTTAGGCTGTGTCGCCCTGTGGGCCGTGTCAAAATGTTCCAGTCGTCGCTCTGACCTGGTGCGGCGGGTACGCGAAATCAGCGACAACGACCTCGAAGACCGGCCGGTGCGCCGCGATACGGTGGTGTTGACGCAACCTGCCGGATCTGTTCCAGCCCCTTCTCCCACGCCTGTAAATACGCAGCGTCCTACCGTACAGCCGCTTGCAACGCCGCCGGTGACGCCTGTACAACAAAGTATCACTCCGGCGCCTCAACCGACCTTGAGGGCTCCGGTGCCTACACCGGCCAAGCCATCCGCATCGCCTTCTGCCACTGCACCATCAGCAGGCGCTTCTAAATATTCGACACTTTATGTCACGATTGACGGACTCAAAATGCGCAAGCAGCCCGGCCTGAAAGGAGAACTTGTTGCCCAGCTCGACTTGTACGAGCAAGTGTATTTTTTGAACCAAAAATCTGAAAAAACAGAGGAGATCAGCCTCGGCTATGAAAAAGTAACCGACCATTGGGTCAAAGTCCGCACCAAATCCGGCAGGGAAGGATGGGTGTTCGGGGCGGGCGTACACTATTATAAAATGAAGCGCAAAGGGGTTATGGAATAACGATGAACGAGGAACGATGAACGATATAATGATTCCGCGCATTCAAAAATAACAATGAAAAATTATCGCCTGGCTTTTTTGTGGCTGCTCCTGATCACGGCCATTTCTACTTTGCCCAACCCGCAGCTCCCCGATCTT
>Ga0209181_10007107_pt1 | contig 15459 bp, 14 predicted proteins | sample MAT05_FD_187208 | JGI IMG/M metagenome (GOLD analysis project Ga0209181, IMG submission 187208) | Freshwater microbial communities from Lake Fryxell liftoff mats and glacier meltwater in Antarctica - MAT-05 (SPAdes) (version 2) | ecosystem: Environmental > Aquatic > Freshwater > Ice > Liftoff... | reverse complement strand
TTTACCCAGGGTGACGGCGAGCTTGGCGGCGGCTTGTATGGAAGGCGCGACCAGTCCGGCCTCGTAACGGCCAACAGAACGCTTATCGATCCCGGCGTTGCGGGCGAGCTTGGCCTGTGACCAGCCCAGCGCTTCACGGGACACACGCATGTGATCGGGGAACGCATCGGGTACGACAGCGACGGGCGGTGCAGGCTTGGCAGCGCTCAGACTTCGCAGGGTGTCCAACGCTCGCCACTCAAACGACAAACCTCCGCCGGTCGTGATCTTGTCCAACCGGTAGCAAAAGCCCATCCCGCATCGGCCCAACTCGGGCAGATGCGGGATCGTTCGTTGAAAGCAAGGATCAGTTCCGCAACTGGGTACCCACCAGCATCTCCTTGATGCCGCCCAAGCTGCTGAGCACGCCGGTGGCCTCGAAGGGGATGTACACCACCTTGTTGTCCTTGCCGCTGGTCATGGCTTCCAAGGTCTCCAGATACTTCATGGCGATCAGGTAGTTGGCCGGATCGGCGTTGGCGCCTTTGATGGCCTCGGTCACCAAGCGGATGGCTTCGGCTTCGCCTTGGGCGCGGCGGATGCGCGACTGTGCGTCGCCTTCGGCTTCCAGGATCTGGCCTTGCTTCTGGCCTTCGGCGGTGGTGATCTGCGCTTGTTGGATGCCCTCGGCCTGCAACACGGCGGCACGCTTGCTGCCCTCGGCATCGATGATCTGCGCGCGTTTGTCACGCTCGGCACGCATCTGCTTCTCCATGGCCTCGCGGATGTCGCGCGGTGGATTGATGTCCTGCAATTCCACGCGGTTCACCTTTACGCCCCACTTGTGGCTGGCTTCGTCCAGGATCGCGCGCAGCTTGCCGTTGATGGTGTCGCGGCTGGTGAGGCATTCGTCCAGGTCCATTTCGCCGATCACGTTACGCAACGTGGTCTGCGTTAGCTTTTCGATGGCCATCGGCAGGTTCTCGATCTCGTACATCGCCTTTACGGGATCCATCACTTGGAAGTAGAGCAGCGCGTTGATCTCCGTCATCACGTTGTCCTTGGTGATCACGTTCTGCTTGGGGAAGTCGAACACCGACTCGCGCAGGTCGATGCGCTCTTTCTTCATGAATTGGACGTACTTGTTTCCGTCGGGCAGGTCGCGGGTAAGGCGCGAGATGATCTCGCGTGGTTTGTCGAACACCGGAATGATGATGTTGAACCCGGCGACCAGCGTGGTGCGGTATTTCCCGAAACGCTCGATCACCATGGCTTCGCTCTGCTGAACGATGCGCACGCCCTTGGCGACGAGGAAAACAACGAAGACAGCGAGGAGGAGGAGGATGATGAGGCTTGGGGTCATGGGTGGTGGTGTTCTGAAGGGAGTGGGGAGTGGGGAGTAGGCAGTGAACAGTAGGCAGTGGTCAGTAGACAGTGAACAGTAGGCAGTGAAGAAGTGGGCAGTGAAGTAGTGGGCAGTGAAGTAGTGAAGCAGTGGGGAGTGAAGCAGTGGGCAAGGTGCGATCAGATGTGACCCAGGGGTTTAACGATCACGGTATTGCTGTCCACACGGACTATCTTGACCAGATCGCCCACATGGAGCGGGTGGTCCATGGTGCTTTCGGCGCGCCAATCATCACCGCCAACGGCCACACGACCCAAACGCAGTCCGGGGTCGAAATCCTGGGTCACCTTACCGTGCTGGCCGATCAGGGCGTCCATGTTGGTGCGCACGCCATTGTCCTTGAACATGCGTTTCATCAGCACCGGCCGAATGGTGAAGAATGCGATCAGGGAGAAGGCCGAGAAGGCGATCAGCTGCACGCTGGCCCCGAAACCGGCCGCTGCCAGAACGCTACCGCCCACGCAGCCGATGCCGAGGCAGACCAAGAAGAAGCCCGGTACGAAGATCTCCGCAATGAAGAGGATGATGGCAAGTCCGGCCCACCAGTGCCATTGGAAAAAGTCCATGTTCACAGTTCAGTTCGTTGAACGAAGATAGAAGTGGGCGCAGTGCCTTTTCTGGCCAATAAGGATGAGCGGGATCAGGACAAGGTCTAACGGTAAGCGGGGCTCAAGGAACCATCAGGTAGGTGGGGCATACAAGCACCGCGTGTCCGGTCCCGAGGTAGTGCCGATATTCGCCGTGATGCGCATACTGTTGATCTCGGCGGCCAACTCCATCCATACCGTCCGGTGGGCGAATGCCTTCGTGGAGCGGGGCTGGGAGATACACTTGGTGTCCCAGCATCCCCCGATCACAGGTCTTTCTTCCAACGTTGTCATGCACCGGATGCCACATTGGGGCGGGCTGGGTTACCTGCTCAATGGTCCACGCCTGGCTAGGCTGGTGAGGCACCTTTTGCCCGATGTGGTGAACGCGCATTATGCCACGGGCTACGGCACACTGGCCCGTTGGTGCACGGGTTTTCCGTTGGTGCTGAACGTGTGGGGTAGTGATGTGTTCGCGTTCCCGGAAAAGAGCTTCCTTCACCGGAAATGGCTGCTGCGGAATCTGCGGTCCGCGGATCACCTGGTCTCCACCAGTGGTTTCATGGCCCAACGCACGGCCTCGCTCAGTGCCAAACTCCCACCGCTCACCGTGGTGCCTTTTGGCGTGGATACGCTCATGTTCAGTCCCGCAAGTGAACGATCAAATACGGGACCATGTGTGATCGGTACGGTCAAATCCCTTGCGCCTATCTACGGCATTGATGTGTTGATCAGGGCTTTCGCAATACTGGTAGAACAAGGGCAGGAGAACGTCCGGTTGCGCATCGTCGGTGACGGTCCCGATAAGGCGGACCTGGTCCAGCTGGCCCACACGCTGGGAGTAGCCGAACAGGTCGACTTCGTAGGGGCTTTGGCCCATGCCCGCGTTCCGGAAGAACTGCGTTCGATGGACATCTTCGTGGCGCTGAGCGTTTCGGAATCCTTCGGTGTGGCGATCATCGAGGCTTCGGCGTGTGGCTTGCCCGTGGTGGTGAGCAATGCCGGTGGATTGACCGAAGTGGTGCAGCACGACACGACCGGGTTCGTTGTGCCCCAAGCTGATCCAGAGGCCGCTGCGGCGAGGTTGAAGGAACTGATCGCTTCCCGCGAACTGCGCCAACGTATGGGGAAGGCAGGCCGGGCCTTTGTAGAGGCCAACTTCACTTGGGGATCTTGCGTGGACCGGCAACTGGAAGTATTCCAACAGGTGATCGATGATCGCAGACGGGCATGAAGGTCATCTTCCTCACCCAGTACTTCCCGCCCGAGACCGGTGCACCGCAGAACCGGCTGTATGCCACGGCGCAAGCCTTGGTGCGCAAGGGTGCAGCGGTCACGGTGCTCACCGCCATGCCCAACTACCCGGACATGCGGATCCATGCTGCTTACCGCGGCAAATGGCACGTGCGCGAAGTGCTGGACGGCATGGTCATACACCGCGCGTGGTTGTTCGTGTCTGCCAAGCGCAGCATCGTGTGGCGCTTGCTCAACTACTTCTCCTTCGTGTTCTCATCGCTGTGGGTGGGCCTTTTCCGGCTGAAGCGCAGCGATGTGCTCTTCGTGGAATCGCCGCCGTTGTTCCTGGGCATCACGGCCATGCTTTTGGCAAAAGCCAAGGGTGCGAAACTCGTGTTCAACGTGAGCGATCTGTGGCCAGAAAGTGCCGTGCAACTAGGGCTGGTCACCAACCGTAGCGTCATCGGCATCAGTACCTGGCTGGAGGAGTTATGCTACCGGCGGTCCGCGCTGATCACCGGGCAGACCAAAGGCATTGTGGCAGATATCCAACGGCGATGCCCCGAAAAGCAGGTGTTGTGGTTGCCCAACGGCGTGGATCTGGAAGCGATCGCGCAAGCGGAAGGCAGCGGCGATCCGCAGGAAGCGCGGGCCAGGCTGGGCATTGCGCCGGGCGATCTGGTGCTTACGTATGCGGGCATCATCGGCCATGCACAAGGTCTGGAAGTGGTGCTGCATGCCGCGAGGCTGCTGAAGCACCGCAACGATATCCACTTTCTGCTCATAGGCGATGGGCCGGAGAAGTCCATGCTACAAGCCTTGAAGAAGGAACTCGCCGTGGATGCCGTGCGTTTTGTGGACCGCATGCCGCGCGCTGAGTTGCTCGCCTTGTTGCGTGCTACCGACGCGGTCGTTGTTCCATTGCGGCGCAACGACCTGTTCAAGGGCGCCATACCCAGCAAGATCTTCGAAGCACTGGCCCTGTCAAAGCCTTTGCTCTTGGGTGTTGAAGGCGAGGCCAAGGAACTCTTCATCGATGAAGGCGAAGCGGGTTTGGCCTTTACGCCGGAGGATGCGCAAGACCTTGCACGATGTGTTGAGCAGCTGGCCGGAGATCGAGCTCAGCTCGAGCGCATGGGAGCGAGTGGTGCCCGCTACGTGCGCACCCGCTTCGATCGGGAAGCGATCAGTGGTCGCTTGTGGAACGCTTTGCAGCAACTCCAACAAAACGATCCGCGACCATGAACAAGGTTAGTGTAGCACAGCATCCGTTCCGGACAGCGTGGCGCGTCTTGCTTGCTGGGCATGGTCCGTGGGCAGCGGGTTTCTTCGCTTTTTTGGTGGCCGCACTTCCGCTTGCGCCGAACTTGGTGCCGTTGGCCTTGGTGTTGTTCATCGTGGCTATGGTAGTTCAGCACCGCGGTCATTTCAGGCGACCCACGCGTGTCGTGTGGCTCACACCTTTTCCATGGCTTATGGCCTTCTTCCTGTTGCATGTCCTAGGCATGGCTTGGACGGATGATACCTCCTTCGGCCTCTTCGACCTGCAGATCAAGGCACCGCTGCTGGTAGTGCCCCTGCTGGCCATGGTGGTGCCGACCATGTCGCGCAATGCGCGCCATGCTGTCCTTTTCATCGCCACGCTGGCCAACGTGCTGGCCGTTGTGGTCTGCCTGGTCTCAGCACTGGTCCGTATGGCACTTGGGTCCGAATTCGGTGTAGCGCAGGAATTCTTCAGCGCACGGTTCTCCTACCTGGTCCATCCCAGCTATTTCGCGATGTACCTCTGTTTCTCGCTGGCAGCATGGCTTCTTACACCGATGCACACATGGATGCCTGCTGCAGCGAACCATGCCGTGCTCATCGCGCTCAGCTTGGGTGTGGTGCTTAGCGGCAGCAAAATGGGTTGGATCCTGCTCGCTCTGTTGTTGCCTGCGGTACTGGTGCTGCGCTGGCGCGATGTCCCACTGCGCAGAACGCTCATCGCGCTCGGGACCTTCACTGGTGTTGGGCTTGCCCTGTTGGTGCTTGCTTCACCCTACGCCCGGGACCGTGTGCAGGAAGCATGGCGCGCGGCATTCGCAGAAGTTGTTGAGGATGATGCGCAGACCAGTTCCGCAGTGCGCAGGCTAACGTGGTCGGCGGCGCAGGAACTATTCGCCGAAGCACCCTTGACCGGCACCGGCACTGGCGACATCAAGAACGAACTGCTGCGCATCTATGGCGAGCGTGGTCAAATGTGGGCGCAGGAGCATCGTTTGAACGCACACAGCCAATTCCTGCAAAGCGCTGCCTGCCTAGGGGTGTTCGGAATACTGTTGCTGATGCTGTCACTTTTGATACCCCTGTTCGGTCAATGTAAGCGCGAGGCATTGGCTTGGGTTTTCCTTGTGGCTTGCGCCCTGAATTGGAGCGTCGAGAGCATGCTGGAGGTGCAGGCCGGCGTAGTGTGGACCGTTGTGATGGCTTTTGTGCTCTTCTCCACATCCTCGGCAAAGACTTCGGAGCTTTCGCCCTTGGACCGATCATGAAGCACCCGCTCAACATTGGTTATGTCACTGTGGACGATCCCGCAGATCGCGGTGGATGGTCCGGCACGAACCATTACTTGTTGGCCGCACTGCGTGAACAAGGCTACGTGGTACGTACACTGGGGCCATTGCGTCCGCAGCCCGAACTCGTCCTCTGCAAGGCCATCAACCAACTCATGTTGCGCACAGCAGGCAAGCGTTACAACTACCGCGATTCGGTGGTGATGGCACGGGCCTATGCACGACTCTTAGGTCCACGATTGGAAGGGCTCGATCTTCTCTTGGCACCTGCGGGTTTGGCCACCACGGCCTTGTTGCGCACCAAGGTCCCGATCGTGTACATCAACGACCGGTGCCTTGCTGGAGCCTTGGGTTATCACCGCATCCTTAGCGATCTCGCGGACTTTTCCCGCAAGGAAAGCCTCGCACTGGAGCAGCAGGCGCTCGTGAACGCCAGCGTGGTGGTCTACAGTTCGCAATGGGCTGCGGATGCCGCCGTGGCCAGCAACCCGGCGATCGCCAACAAGGTGAAGGTGATCCCTTTTGGCGCCAATCTCGATGAACGGCCTGCACTACCAACACCTCGACAGTTCCCGCCGGCAAAGATCAATCTGCTTTTCCTCGGCGTGAAGTGGGAGGACAAGGGTGGACCGATCGCCTACGCTGCACTGGAGGCCTTGAAACGCAGAGGCTATTCGGCGCAGCTGGTGGTGTGCGGCTGCGACCCGCCGCCGGAGTTGAACGATCCCGATCTGGTGCGCGAAGGCTACCTCGACAAGAACCGACCCGAACAAGCCGCGCGTTTGGTGGATCATTTGCGCACCGCGGATGTGCTGATCCTGCCCACGCGTTTCGAAGCGTATGGCATCGTATGTTGCGAAGCGGCTGCCTACGGATCACCAGTGTTGGCCACGCGCACCGGCGGCATCCCCACCATCGTGGAAGAGGGAAGGACCGGATACCTGTTCGATCTGGATGAGGGCGGTGAAGCTTATGCCGCACGCATCATCAGCCTTTTACAGGACCCCAATGCTTACCAGGCCATGCGCACCAACGCCCGTGCCCGCTACGAAAGCACCTTGAACTGGCAAGCCTTCGTGACTTCCTTGATGGCCGTGGTTCAGTCCACCGTGCCCAAGAGCAGTGCGCGGTAACGTTCCCGGAATTGCTGCGGCGCGAATTCCGATTTCGCCTTCTGAAGTGCGGACGCTTTCATCCTTTGAAGGCGATCACGGTCATGGTCCAGTGCCATGGCGGCGTGTGCCATTTCGCGTAGCACAGTGTCGTCTTCAATGTTCGAAGTCACTATTGCATGGTCAGCTCCAAGCCGTTCGGGCACATCGCCTACCGGGGTGGACAGCACCGCGAGCCCATTGGCCATGGCTTCCATGATGACCAATGGGAAACCCTCGCGGGTGGAGGTGAGCGCCAACAGATCGTGTTGTTGATAGATCGCACTTAGCGCTTGGTGATCATTCACGCGCCCCTTGAACTGCACTCGCGGATGACCAGCAACTGGATCCGCGCCGACAACGGTGAAGCGGAAACGAACCGGTGCTTCGGCTTCCAAACGATCGCACAGGGCGAGAAAGAGATCCAGTCGTTTTTCCGGCGAATTGCGTCCAACGAAGAGGACCCCTGTGCGCTCATGGGTCTTCACACTGCCGAAATGCTGTACGGCGTTCGAGATGAACTGCAACTTGCCGAAGTGCGACTGCGGGATGTTGTTCATGAACAGGAATCGCTCGTATTCCCCCTTGGAGCGTTGGCTGATGAAGATATAGCCATCCACCCGCTGGAAATGCCTAAGCCACAGCTTGTGTTGCACATTGCCTTCGGGTTGGTACAGGAACGCATGTTGCAGGTAGTACGTGCGAATGCCTGGTCGTATCAGCGGAAGCAGATCGAAGAAGGCGCTGGTGAGCGACGAGAACAGTACCGGCGCCACTTGCGCGTCGAGCAAACGCGCCAACCGCCGATGCGCTGATGCTGCGGTGAACGGATGGTTGAGCAAGCGCGGAAGTTCGACGAGGGTGCCGCACTGGCCGTAGGTATAGGCGAACGCTCTGTTTTCGGAGAAGCCACAGATCACGATCAACGGACGTTGGTCGGCGATCGTGGAAAGTATGTCCGCATGCACTTGCTCGGCCCCGCCGGTGTTGAGGTAGGGTAAGCAGCACAGGATGTTCCCGCGCCAGTTCCGTTCCGCTCCACGCAACGCCAAGTGTTCCCTCCACAATGCTATGGGGGAATAGGTGAGGAGCCGTTTTATACCGTGCAGCAGCCCGCTTTTAGCGGCATGCGTCCGCAGCTTCAAAACTGTCTGTTCCACTGTTCCGCTCATGTCCTGGGGATGGGTGTTTCCCGCATTGCCAGTGGCAGCGCGGCACGCAGTCGTTTCAGGAGAACATAGAGCCGGATCGAGCCGAAGGTGCGCCGGAACAAATGTTGACGTTGAACACCGGACAGCTTGCTGCGCACCAGCGCAATGGCGGCCTTACGATCGCTGCTACGCAAGACGAACATGGCGATCAGGTGCCCCCATTCGTGCATGGCGACGGGGTCCTTCTTGCCATGGTCGAACCACTTGGCGTAGAAAGCGATCAAGCCTTCGAGCATGTAAAGTCCGCGCTTGGAGGTGTTCGTTCCGTGATCGCGAATGGCCACCAAGTCCGCTTCAACGAGGTCCACGCGCCCCACTTGCGCCAGGCGCAGCCACATGTCGAAGTCCTCAGCGGCGCGCAGGTTCTCATCGAACGACCCGGCCTTGCGGAATGCTTCGCGCCGAATGAGCACGGCGCTGGATCCGCCGGAGATACGGTTGCGCGGCAACAGTTGCTCGAAGACCCAGCCTCGCAACGGTAGGGTTGAATTAAGTGATGGTCCGGCACAGTGCGATCCGTGCGTATCCACCCAGTGCGCAAGGCAATACACCAGCACAAGGTCCTTGCTTTCGTCCGTCTGGAAGACCTCCACCTGCTTCGCAAGTTTCTGTGGTCCCCACAGATCATCGGCGTCCAAAAAGGCGATGAGATCGGCCTGGCTAAGCTGCAGCCCCTTGTTCCGCGCGCTGTTCGGACCAGCGTTCTTTTGCTCGATCAGGTCTATCCGCACCGGTCCTTGGTACTGGGCCGCGAAAGAGCGCACCACCTCAAGGCTACCATCCGTTGATCCATCATCCACCACGTGGATGGTGCCCGGCAACATGGTCTGTTCAACCACCGAACGGAGTGCCTGTTCAATGAAGCGCTCCGCATTGTAGAGGGGGATCACCACATCCACAGTGCCTTCAGCCGCTGTCGAATGCGCAGCTCCTAGCGGGGCCTTCAGCATCTGATCCATCGGTGGGGAAGCAGGTCGGGTGTGGGAATGGCCGGATCGCGCAACCAGCGTATGGGAGCGATCACCACGTTGTCCGGCCAGCTACCGAGCCAAGCGCCCCACCAACTGAAACTGCTGTTCGCGATGATGTGGTGCTTGCAGCGGCTCATCAGGTACATGTCCGCCGGACTTCGGTCGCCATGATTGCCTTCTACGAAGTGCAAGGAAGCCAGGGCCGGCAAGTGCTTGCGTGCCCATGCGGTATCGTCCGAGAATACGAAGAACTCAGCTTGGGGCAGTTGGTTAAGCATGTGTGCCATGGCGCCTTGGTAGTAGTCCACGCCGCAGGTCACGAAATAGCGCTGCGCAGCAGCATGGCTCGTGTAGTCGCCACGGCGCACGTGCAGGCTTATCGAGGTCGTGGCTTCGATCGCGGCCGCAGTTCGCAACACGTGCGCATCCGTGGGTGGCAGGAAGGTGAATGCCTTGCGTACCTCGTTCGGGAGCGCCTCGAAGTAGCGTTCGGTCTGCCAGTACCCATCGAAGTACTGGGCGAGCGGTGAATACAGGAGCTCCGGCAGGAAGGTGTATGGCTGCCGTTCGCGGATGGTGGTAGGGGGAAGTATGGCCGGAAGTTGTCGCGCAAGTCGTGAGCGCCAAGGCGAATGTTCATCCAGTAAACGTTCGATGTGCGTTTGCGAAGCGCGATCAGGTTCGATCCCGAACACGTGCAATTCGGACCGTCTGGACACATGCTCGCCATTGCCCTGCTCGAAGAAGGCCATGTCGTATACCACCGGTCTTTTGGTCCGCTGAGCCAAGGCCATCCCGAAGGCATATTGGAACATCTGGTTGCCCAAGCCACCTTGTAGCCGAATGATATGGGGCAGCACGCTATTGGGCATGTCCGTAACGCGTCGATCCCAGGAGCGCTTTCCGCTTGGCCAAATGATCGAACATGCGGTGCAGCAGGCTGTGATGGGGCACGATCCGGCAACTCATCAACAAGGCACGCAGGCGGTCGTGCAGTTGGTCACGTTCGGAGGCATCGTCTGTGATCGAATCGATGTAGCGCAGGAATTCGGTCCGCAGTCGAAGGAGCGTTCCGACAGGCACCACGGGGTGGTCGATGCCCATGCGCACATACGGTTCCATGAGATCCTTCGGGAAGTCCGGAATGGCCGTTGCGATGTTCCGTCGGCGCTGCTCCATCACCCAATCGACGGACCGGGTATTGGTTCGTGTCAACCCGGAGCCCACCACGCGGTACTGCACCAACCGTTCGGGTAGGTTGGCAGCCTTGCCCACGGCCACCAAGCGGCTCCACATGTCGTAATCATCCCACACCTGTTGGCTGCTGTCGAAGCCGCCAGTAAGGGCCAATGCGCTGGAACGGAACATGACGGAAGTGCTCACGAAGGGCGAATCGAAAAGCATGGCGAAACGTATGGCCGCGTCCGTGGTGGGCCGCTCCAATTCCGAGTCGGGCGCGAAATGCCCGGTCAGGTAAGATCCCCAAGTGCCCAGGATCACCGTGTGCGGGTTGTTCTGGAAGTGCTGCACCTGTTCGGCAATGCGTTCGGGTGCGGAAATGTCGTCGGCATCCTGCCGTGCGATCAAGCTGCCGGTGGCCGTTCTCAATGCGGTGTTCAAGGCTGAGGAAACCCCGCAATTCGCTTGGCTTAGGTATACGATGCGCGGATCATCGAAGGCCCGGATACGCTCTTCGGAACCATCGGTGCTGCCATCGTTCACCACCACTATTTGGAGCTTGCTGTAGCGCTGCTCCAGAATGCTTTTCAGCGATGCGCCAACGAAGCGTTCCGTGTTGTACACCGGCATGATAACGCTGACGAGAGGCGTGGACATCGCGATCAGGAACCGAGCTTTCGTTTCGCCATTTCGGTCATCGCGCCCAATAGCCTTCGGCCTCCAACGGACGCCAGGTCCAGCGGTTCCGGTCTCGGGATCTTCAAGTTCTGGTGACAAACGTCCTCGATGCGATCGCACGGGAGCACACTGAACGGCTGCTCCCACTGGAATCCTTCCATGAAAAGGCCCACCAACTGATCCACAAGCTGTGTGTGGCCTGCGGCCAGCGTTCCACGCATCAGCCGTTGCAAGGGTGCGAATTGGTCCAGCGGTGTGCTCGCCTTTTTCATGCAACGCAGCCCGAGGGGGGTCCACTTCAAGAAGTTGAGGTGCGCGTCTATGTTGTAGATCAGGTCGTAGTAGGCTAGAGGGTACTCGCAGTATCCACGCTTGCCCACCCGGAACACTTCCGCAAGAAAGCCCGGAACATCCGGCAAATGTTCCAGCACATGCGAGCAGATCACATAGTCGAATTCACCATCGGCGAAAGGGAAGGTGCCACCATCGTAGAACACCACCTTCTGGTCGGTGACCAAGGGCTTGTCGTGACCAACCTGCTTGATGTATTCACGGGGGTCGTCGTAGCGCAATTCCAGCAGTACATCGGCGCGGGGGTGTGGGCTGGCGCCAGGACCAATGTCCAGGACCTTGTCGGTGGGCTTTACGCCCGTTATCCTATCGGGGAAGAACATCAGCCTATGCGTTGGATCGTTACCGGCATTTGGTTCAGCAACAGCCCGCTCCTTGTGTTCAAGATACGCGCTTGGTCCACTAGGTCGGATACCTCTGCGATGTCCAAGGCAGCTTCATCCGGCAGGTATTGGATGGTGCGGCCTTGGGTGGAAAGGCCTACCACAAGCGTGTAGGAACCACTGGTGAGGTGGATACCGTCGGAATGGAACACCAGGTCGTAGCGGCCCGGTGTCACGTCCTTCGGCGGGCTCCAAGTGGTGCGTATGGGGAAGCCCAGCAAGCTGCTGATGCCGAGGCCCACGACAAAGCCTTCTATAGGGCGGTCGATCTGCACCGCGATCCGCACCTGCCAGGTGGCTCCGATCGATACCTCGCGTTGTGGCTTGCCTTCGGCATTCTCCACACACAAGCTCAGTGCATGGGCCGTCAATGGAGTTGTTGGTCGGGGGAAGAGCACTTTCGCTTCGGTACCGGCCTTGTTGCGTAGGTAGTCTTCCATTACCGCGGCGATCGGGCCTGCGCTGCGCAGCTTCCCCTTGTCCAGCAAAAGTCCCGTGTTGCACAAGCGCTGCACAGCATCCATCTGGTGGCTTACGAATAGCACGGTACGACCTTCGCCGGAAACGTCCTGCATCTTGCCGAGGCATTTGCGCTGGAAGGCGGCATCGCCCACCGCCAGCACTTCATCCACGATCAGGATCTCGGGCTCCAAGTGTGCGGCCACGGCGAAGGCAAGACGCACGTACATGCCGCTGCTATAGCGTTTCACCGGCGTGTCCAAGAAGCGCTCCACTTCGGAGAAGGCCACGATCTCGTCGAACTTGGCGCGTATCTCGGTCTTGCTCATGCCGAGGATGGCACCGTTCAGGTAGATGTTCTCGCGGCCGGTAAGCTCGGCATGGAAGCCGGTGCCCACTTCCAACAAGCTGGCCACACGACCATCGATGATGATGCGGCCTTTGGTGGGTTCGGTGATACGGCTGAGGATCTTCAGCAGCGTGCTCTTACCTGCACCATTGCGACCGATGATGCCCACACGGTCCCCGGCGTTCACCGTGAAACCCACATCATCCAAAGCGAGGAATTCATCCACTTTGCTCGCATGGTCGCGGCTGCGGAAAAGCGAACGTGCCTTATCGCTGAGCACATCGCGCAGTGCCGTGTAACGAGGGGCTTCCTGCCGTTGCAGCAGGTAGCGCTTGCTCAGGTGCTCAACGGTGATGATGGGCGCGGCCAAGGCTTAGATGATGTCGGCGAAGCCGCGTTCGGTCTTGCGGAAGTAGCGGACCCCGGCGATCAGCAGCAGCAAGCTGATGCCGATAGACGTGAGGAAACCGGGCAGGTACAAGGTCGTTTCCCCGCCCAAGATGCACCATCGGAAACCATCGATAACACCCACCATGGGGTTCAGCGCATAGACCAACTTGAGCGCCTCGGGGATCCGTTCGCTGGTATAGATGTCGGCGCTGGAGAATGCCACGGGCGACACATACAGGCCGAACTGGACAATGAACGGGATGATGTAGCGGAAGTCGCGGTACTTCACGTTCAGGGCCGCGATCAAGAGGCCGCTGCCCAGGGCCGTGATCAACGCCAGCAGCAGGAAGAGCGGCAGCAGCAGGATGCGCACATCGGGCATGAACTGATAAGCCACCATCAGCACAATGAGTATCGCAAAGGCGATAAGGAAATCGATAAGGCACACGATGATGGTGCTCGCTGGCACGATCAAGCGGGGGAAGTAGATCTTGGTGAGCAGGTTGCTGTTGGCGATGAGGCTGTTCGCCGCTTCGCTAAAGGCCGTGCTGAAAAAGGTCCATGGAAGTGTGGCGGCACCTACCAGGAGCAGACGTGGGACATCATCCGGTAAGTTGCTTTCGAAGAGCCAGCCCAGGAAGGCCATGACGGCCAAAGTGAGCAAAGGCCGAAGGGCGCTCCAAACTATACCGATGGCGGTCTGCTTGTAGCGCACCAGGATATCGCGCCACGCCAGGAACCAGAACAGCCCGCGGAAGTTCCACAGGTCCCGCCAGTAATGGCGATCCGCGGACCCGGCCTCGAGAACGATCCGGTGCTTGTTCATGATATTTGCCGAGGTGGACACAGGCGCGAAACTACCGTTTCCCAAGGCGTGGAGGCCACCAGCAAGGCATCAACCAAGGGCGAGCAGACGTTCCATGGAGGCGCGTAAGCGGTCCAATGGCACGTGGAATCGGCCATCCGCAGTGCTAGTGCCGCACGCCAACCCATCGTACCCATGGCCCAAGCTGTTGGTCAGCGCGTAATAGTGCGGTGGAATGCTCTCCGCCGGGAAGAGCCCCAGGATGTCCAAAGGCGCGCCGCGCCGGAATATCATGTTCGTTGCGCCCGCGCCGTGAACGGTGATCAGGTAACGCGTGTTGCCCAGCAGCGCCATTTGTTCACGCAAGCTGAGCTGGCCTGTGTCACATACGGTGAAGCCGTGTTGCTCCAGCAGCGTGGTTACTTCTGGCAAATTCCCGATCAAGCGTTGTGCGGTGTTGGATCCACTTCGCATCAGGCACATGTTGAGCGATCCGCTCAGGTCATCAGCGAAGGGTACTTCCAGCAGGTCCAATACACGGTCGAAGTAGGCCTTGGAGTATGGCATGCTTTTGCAATACACCAACTCCTTCACCCGCACGATCCGGTCGCCTTGATCCACCACTTCCAGCCCTGCCTTGGCAAGTGAGGGCAGCACCGCTTGAAAGAAAGGCTGGCGGAATATGCGCGCTCCGATCAACACGGGAGCATCCAGCAGACCGGCCTGTTCCAACAAGGGGGTCTTGGTGAACACGTCGTTGAAGAAGTGGAAGTAGTTGTGCTCATTCACATCGCGGAAGCTGATCACGCGGTGGTATTCAAGAATGCGCTTTAGTCCGCTTCGCGCCGCCAAGAGACCAATGGCGGACGGTTTGGCGGCCTGGTACGCATAGGGCAGGGAGGCTTCGATGAAACGCATGCCGGGCAATAGCACGAAGCCTGTCCCAGGGTCCACCCAGAGTTCACCGCGCAGGGTGTGTATGTATTCTTCCTGCGTCCACAAATTGCATTCTTCCATCCGCTGCCGCACCAGAGGATCGCTGATATCGGTAGGGTAATGGGCACAGACCTTTTCATTTCGCTTGTGGTGGCAAAGCACTGCAGCGCAGGGTTTCAGCGCAGGGCGCCACAGGACCCCTTTCCAACCGGCGCAGCATTGCTGCCGGAAGGCGCGCGGCCACTGAACTTTTCTTTATGGGCATACGGCGGAACGGATCAATGGCACGAAGCAGTTCGTTCGAACAATGATACCAATGCTGCACGGGCCACCACACAGGGACCGCCTACTACCTTCGTACAGCCATGATCCCCTTCTCGCCACCCCGCATCGATGACCTTACGGTGAAGGCCGTGGAAGAAGCGCTCCGCAGCGGCTGGATCACCACCGGCCCGCGTACCAAGGAGTTCGAGCGGCGCTTGGCCGCATACTGCGGTGTGGAGAAGGTGATCGCTTTGAACAGCTGGACCAATGCCTGCGAACTCGTGCTGCGGTGGTTCGGCGTGGGACCGGGCGATGAGGTTATCGTGCCCGCCTACACCTATTGCGCCACAGCGAACATCGTGATGCACGTGGGTGCGAAACCAGTAATGGTGGATGTCCTCGATGATTTCACCATGGATCCCGATGCCTTGCGCAAGGCTATTACGCCGCGCACGAAATGCATCATCCCCGTTGACATCGGTGGGTTACCTTCACGCATACAGGAGATCATGCGCGTGGCGGTGGAAACCTGCGCCCTCTTCACTCCGGCGGTCAACCTGCGCGTAGCCGGCA
>Ga0209181_10007105_pt1 | contig 15461 bp, 11 predicted proteins | sample MAT05_FD_187208 | JGI IMG/M metagenome (GOLD analysis project Ga0209181, IMG submission 187208) | Freshwater microbial communities from Lake Fryxell liftoff mats and glacier meltwater in Antarctica - MAT-05 (SPAdes) (version 2) | ecosystem: Environmental > Aquatic > Freshwater > Ice > Liftoff... | reverse complement strand
CCCGAGACCGTGCGCCGCAAGAGCCGCGACATGACGGCCACCTTCAGCCCGGTCATGAAACAGGACGCGCTGGAGCACGTGGCCGATGTCATCGTGCGCCCGCGAACGAAAGAGGACGTGCTGCGCATCGCGTCGGCGGCGGCGCGCACGCGCATGCCGCTGGTGATGCGCGGCGGCGCCACCGCCAACTTCGGCCAGGGCATCCCGCTGCGCGGCGGGGCGATGGTGGACATGACCGGCCTGTCGCAGGTGCTGTGGACGCGCGACCAGCGCGTGCGCGCTCAGGCCGGTGCGCGCCTGATCGCGATCGACGAGGTCACGCGGCCCACCGGCTGGGAGTTGCGCATGCACTCGTCGACCAAACGCGCCGCCACCATCGGCGGCTTCGTCGGCGGCGGCCATGCCGGGGTCGGCAGTTGCTGCTACGGGATCCTGCGTGACCGCGGCAACATCGCCGGCCTGGAGGTCGTCAGCGTCGAGGTCGAGCCGCGCGTGGTCGAACTGCGCGGCGACCGCGTCAACCTGGTGCACCACGCCTACGGCAGCAACGGCATCATGACCGAGGTCGAGATGCCGCTGGCGCCGGCCTGGGCTTGGCAGGAACAGATCGTCGTGTTCCCGGAGTTCATGACCGCGGTGCGCTTCGCGCACATGCTCGCCACCGCCGACGGCATCGTGAAAAAGCTGGTCTCGGTCATGGGCCCGGGCATCTGGAAGCGGATGCGCATGTTCGTGCCTTACGGTCGCGACGGCCACAGCGTCGTGCTGGCGATGATCGCCGAGCCCTTCGTCGAGAACTTTCTCGAACTGGTGCGCGAGTTCGGCGGCGACGTCACCGCATCGGCGGCTGAAGGCGCAGGGCCCTACCGTCTGCCGCTCTACGAGTTCGCCTGGGGTCACACGCGCATGCACATCAACCGCGACCACCCCGAGATGGTCGAGAACGTCGGCCTGTACCTCGACCCGGGTCTGGTCGAGTCCATCGCGCGCAGCCACAACCGCTTCAAAGACCTGGGCGACATGCACTTCGAGGCCAAGCGCTTCGACGGCAAGCTCAGCTTCCAGGGCTCGCCGCTGTTCGCTTACCGGGGCGAAGCGCATCTGGCCGAGGTGATGCGGGCCATGGCCGACGACGGCGCGATGGTCGCCAACAACCACACCTTTCTCGTCAAGGAAGGCGGCATGAAGTCGGTGGATCGCGAGGACATCGTGTTCAAGCGCGCGATGGACCCGCACGACCTGATGAATCCGGGCAAGTTGCGCTTCGACGCCCAGGCCCGAGAAGAAAGTACCGGCGCTGATCTGCCCGGCGAGGGCTGGCGCTACGCGAGCACGCGTGCGCCCGAGGCCGCCGCCACGCCCAACTGAACCACCCGAACCACCCGAACCACCTGAACCCAAGGAGCCATCGCATGAACGCCAAAGGAATCTCCCGCCGCAGCGCCCTGGCCGCCATTGCCGGCGGCGCCACGCTGGCGGCCCCGGCCTTCGTCCGCCACGCAGGCGCGCAGGGGCTGACCAAGGTCAGCTACCAGACCGGCTGGCTCGCGCAGGCCGAACACGGCGGCTTCTACCAGGCGGTGGCCACCGGCCTGTACCGCGATGCGGGTCTGGAGGTCGAGATCCGCAAGGGCGGCCCGCAGATGAACGTCAATACGATCTTCCTCGCCGGCAACGTCGACTTCTGCGAGTTCGACAGCTTCCGCATGCTCAACTTCTTGCAGCAGTCGCTGCCCGGCGTCGCGGTGGCCTCGTTCTTCCAGAAAGACCCGCGCGTGCTGCTGTCGCATCCGGGCATGGGCAACGACAACCTGGCTGCGCTCAAGGGCAAGCCGATCCTCGTCGCCACCACCGGGCGCCAGACCTACTGGATCTGGCTCAAGGCGCGCTTCGGCTACACCGACGAGCAGATCCGGCCCTACACCTTCAACCTCGCGCCCTTCCTGGCCGACAAGCAGATGTCGATGCAGGGCTTCCTGTCCAGCGAGCCCTTCGCCGCGCGCGAGGCCGGCGTCGAGCCGGTCATCCACCTGCTGGCGGACGCGGGCTTCGACAACTACTCCAACGTTCTGCTGGCCGCGCCGAAGATGGTGCAGGAGCGGCCCGACCTCGTGCAGCGCTTCGTCGACGCCACGGCCAAGGGCTGGGAGACCTACATGAACGGCGATGCGTCGGCGGCCAATGCACTGATCCGCCAGGCCAACCCCGAGATGACCCCGGCGAAGATCGCCTTTGCGGTCGACTCCTTGCGCAAGTTCGGCATCGTCGAGACCGCCGAGACCAAGGCCCAGGGCATCGGCACCATGTCCGAGGCGCGCATGAAGCGCTTCTACGACGGCATGGTCGCGGCCGGCGCACAACCGGCCGGGCTGGATGTCAGGCGCGGCTACACGATGCAGTTCATCAACCGCAAGCGCGGCTGAGTGGCGGTGAGCGCGCTGCTGCCCCCTGACGGCGCGTCCGCCGTGCCCGCTGAAGAGGTTGCGCGCGAGAAGCCGTTGCTGCGCTGTCGCACGGTCTCCAAGCGTTTTTCCAACGGCACGCTGGCGCTGAAGGAAGTCGACCTCGACGTCGGGCAGCGCCAGTTTGTGTCCCTGCTCGGCCCCTCGGGTTGCGGCAAGAGCACCTTGCTCAAGCTGATCTCCGGTCTGGGTGAGCCTTCGGCCGGAGAGATCGAGTGGCCGACCAGCGCCTACGACGCGATGGGCCACGCCCGGCCCGACCTGTCCTTCGTGTTCCAGGAGCCGACGCTGCTGCCCTGGGCCAGCGCGCTGCGCAACGTCGCGCTGCCGCTGAAGATCGCCGGCCTGTCCAAGCCCGAGCGGCTGGCGCGCGCCGCCGAGGCGCTGGCCGCGGTCGGTCTCGGCGGCTTCGAGGCGGCCTATCCGCGCGAGCTGTCCGGCGGCATGAAGATGCGCGTGTCGATCGCCCGCGCAATGGTCACGCGGCCCCGCATCCTGCTGATGGACGAGCCCTTCGCGGCGCTCGACGAAATCACCCGCGCGCGCCTGAACAACGACCTGCTCGAGCTGTGGCGCAGCGAGCGCTTCACCGTGATCTTCGTCACCCACTCGGTGTACGAGAGCGTGTTCCTGTCGCAGCGCATCGTCGTGATGGCGCCGCGGCCCGGGCGCATCCACGCCGACATCGCCGTCGACGAGCCGTACCCGCGTCACAGCACGTACCGCACCTCGGCGGTCTATGCGACGCACTGCAGCACCGTGTCGGCCGCGCTCGAGGACGCGATGGACAGGCGCAGGGCGGCATGAGCACGCCGGGGGCCGAACTGGGTGCTGGCGTGTCGCTGCGTGGCGCGCCGAAGGCATCACCGCCGCCGCCGACCAAGCGCAGCCCCGCCGCTGAAGAGCTTGCGCAGGCGATGGACATCGATCACGCGCGGCCGCTGGTGGCGCCGGTCGCCGACGAGGACATCCCGGTCGCCGACCACGAGCGCCGCATCGCGGGCCTGCGCGCCTCGACCTGGCCGCGCCTGCTGGCACCGCTGGTGCTCGGCCTCGCGTTCCTCGGGCTGTGGACGCTCGTCGTGCGCGTGCGCCAGATTCCCGTCTACATCCTGCCCGAGCCGTGGGTCATCGCGCAGACGCTGGTGAAGGACTGGTCCTCGCTGTCGGGTTCGCTGTGGATCACGCTGTCGATCTCGATGGCCGCGCTGACGGCCGCCGTCGTCGTCGGCATGCTGCTGGCCGTGCTGTTCACGCAGTCGAAGTGGCTCGAGCGCTCGCTGTTCCCGTATGCGATCGTGATGCAGGTGACGCCAGTCGTGGCCATCGCGCCGCTGATCATCATCTGGGCCGACAACGTGATGCTCTCGCTGCTGATCTGCGCCTGGCTGGTGGCGTTCTTCCCGATCCTGTCGAACACCACGCTGGGGCTGAATTCGGCCGACCACCACCTGGTGAACCTGTTCCAGCTCTACCGCGCCTCGCGCTGGCAGACGCTGTGGAACCTGCGGCTGCCGGCGGCGATGCCGTACTTCCTTGGCGGTCTGCGCATCTCGGGCGGGCTGTCGCTGATCGGGGCGGTGGTGGCCGAGTTCGTCGCCGGCACCGGGGGTGCCGAGTCGGGGCTGGCGTACCGCATCCTCGAGGCGGGCTACCAGTTGCAGATTCCGCGCATGTTCGCCGCGCTGACACTGGTCTCGCTGTGCGGCGTGGCGATCTTCGCCGGCCTCTCGCTGATCTCGCACCTGAGCCTGCGCCACTGGCACGACAGCGCGATGCGCCGCGAGAACTGAAGCCCCGCTGCGCGCATGGGCCCGTCCTTCTTCCAGCCGCCGCCGCAGCCGCGCTACGCACTTCGCGGCGCGAACGTGCCGGCATGCCTGGTCGAGGGCCGCTTTCCCGCGGCGCGCACCGAAGGCCTGGTCGCGGTCGACCTGCTGATCGATAGCGGACGCATCGCGGCCCTCGAGCCGGCAGGCAGCCTGCCGCAGGCGCTGGGCCCCGACCTCGACGCGTCGGTGGTGCTGCCGGGCATGGTCGATTGCCACACGCACCTGGACAAGGGCCACATCTGGCCGCGCCAGCCCAACCCGAGCGGCGACGGCACCGGGGCCTTCCGCGCCACGGCGATCGACCGCAGCGCGCGCTGGACCGCCGAAGACGTGCGCCGGCGCATGGAGTTCGGGCTGGCGACCGCCTACGCCAAGGGGGTGGTCGCGATCCGCACGCACCTCGACTCGCTGGCGCCGCAGGCCTCGATCTCCTTCCCGGTGTTCCGCGATCTGCGCGAGCGCTGGGCCGGCCGCATCGAGCTGCAGGCCTCGTCGATCGCTGCCATCGACATCTTCCTCACCGACGAAGGCCGCCAGCTCGCCGACACGGTGGCCGAGCACGGTGCGCGCCTGGGCTGCGCCACGCGTCTGGCCCGATTCCCCGACGATCCGCTGCCGCCCGGGCTTGACACTGCGCTCGAGCGTCTGTTCACACTGGCGATGGATCGCGGGCTCGACCTGGATCTGCACGTCGATGAATCGACCGATCCGCGCGCGCGCAGCCTGATCCGCGTCGCGCAGACCGCCCTGCGCCTGGGCTTCAAGGGTCGCATCCTGTGCGGCCACTGCACTGCGCTGGCCTTGCAGACCGATGAGTTCATCGAAGCGACGATTGCTGTCTGCCGCGAGGCCGGCATCGACATCGTGAGCCTGCCCACCGTCAACATGTACCTGCAGGACCGCAGCCCAACCGCGCGCACACCCCGTTGGCGCGGCGTGACGACGCTGCACGAGATGGCCGCGGCCGGCCTGCGCGTTGCGGTGGCCGGCGACAACTGCCGCGACCCCTTCCACGCCTACGGCGACCACGACATGCTCGACACCTACACCCAGGCGGTGAAGATCGGGCATCTGGACCACCCGCTGGGCGACTGGATCCACGCCGCCACGGCCACGCCCGCGGCCATCATGGGCCTCGATGTCGGCGTGCTGAAGCCGGGTGCGCCGGCTGACTTGCTCGTGCTGAAGGCGCGCAGCTACTCCGAACTGCTGGCGCGCGCGCAGTTCGACCGCACCGTCATCCGCGGCGGGCGGGCGATCGACACCACGCTGCCGGACTACCGGCTTCTCGACGATCTCGTCGGCGGCTGAGGCGCCGCGAGGCGATACCGTGTTCGGCGACGAGACCCATCTCGCGCATCCCCAAGCCTGAGGAGTAGCGAGAGATGCCGGAGACTTTGCCGTGAGCGCTGCCGCCGCCGGCCCGTGGCGCGCGCGTCGAGATCGACTTCTTCGCGCGGCGACCGCCGGTGTCCTGACGCGGGGTGCGGCCGCCTTGGCGCCGGATCTTCATTTCGACCTGCCGGGTGCCAGCCAGATTTCTACCGGGTGCCTGTCTGGTCGCTACCCACGCAGATGGCAAGAGACCCAGTGCCCCTCGGAGTTCTGCTTGAGCTGCGGCGCCTCGGTATTGCACAGCGGCTTTTGCGCGATCGGGCAGCGGGTGTGGAAGTGGCAGCCCGTTGGCGGGTTCAGCGGGCTGGGCACATCGCCCTGCAGCATGATGCGCTTGCGCTTGATGGTCGGGTCGGGGATGGGCACCGCCGACAGCAGCGCCTCGGTGTAGGGGTGCAGCGGGTTGGTGTAGAGCTTGTTGGCCGGCGCGATCTCGACGATGCGCCCGAGGTACATCACGGCCACGCGGTCGCTGGTGTGCTCGACCACCGAGAGGTCGTGGGCGATGAAGACGTAGGTCAGGTTGAACTTGTCCTGCAGGTCTTCGAGCAGGTTGATGACCTGCGCCTGGATCGACACATCCAGCGCGCTCACCGCCTCGTCGCAGACGATCAGCTTGGGCCGCACCGCCAGCGCACGCGCGATGCCGATGCGCTGGCGCTGGCCGCCGCTGAACTCGTGCGGGTAACGCCGCATGTGGTCGGCATTCAGGCCCACGGTCTGCAGCAGTTCGGCCACGCGCGCTTCGATGTCCTGCGTGGTCTTGGCCAGGCCGTGGATGACCAGGCCCTCGCCGATGATGGCGCCCACCGTCATGCGCGGGTTCAGGCTGGCGTAAGGGTCCTGGAAAATGATCTGCATGTCGCGCGAGAGCGCACGCAGCTCTTCACGGCCCAGTGCGGTGACGTTGCGGCCCTCGAACCAGACCTCGCCCGAGGTCGGCTCGATCAGGCGCAGGATGCAGCGCCCGGTGGTGCTCTTGCCGCAGCCCGATTCGCCGACCACGCCCAGCGTCTCGCCGGCGGCCATCTCGAAGCTCACGCCGTCCACCGCATGCACCCGGCCCACCTCGCGCCGCAGCAGCCCCCCGTGCACCGGGAACTGCTTGACCAGGTTCTTCACCTTCAGGATCGGTTCGCTCATTGCGTGCGCGGTCAGGCCAGGATGCAGGCCACCTTGTGGCCGGGGGCAACTTCACGCAGCGGCGGCGTGGCCTGGCTGCACTCGGGGATCGCGAGCCTGCAGCGCGAGGCGAAGCGGCAGCCTTCGGCCGGGTTGATCAGCTTGGGCACGCTGCCCGGGATGGCTTCGAGCCGCACCTTGTGCGTGGCGGCGGTGTCGATGCGCGGAATCGAGCGGATCAGCCCCTGCGTGTAGGGGTGGCGCGGGTTGGCGAAGAGCGCCGTCACCGGCGCCTCTTCGACCACCTTGCCGGCGTACATCACCACCACGCGCTGCGCCACCTCGGCCACCACGCCCATGGCGTGCGTGATCAGCATCACCGCCATGCCCAGGCGTTCCTTGAGCTCGCCGATGAGCTCGAGGATCTGCGCCTGGATGGTCACGTCCAGCGCCGTGGTGGGCTCGTCGGCGATGAGAAGCTTGGGGTTGCAGGCCAGCGCGATGGCGATCATCACGCGCTGGCGCATGCCGCCGCTGAACTGGTGCGGGTAGTCGCGCACACGCTTGTCCGGCGTCGGGATGTGCACCAGCTTGAGCATCTCCACCGCGCGGTCCATCGCCTCGCGTCTGGATACGCCCTCGTGCAGCCGCACGCTCTCTGCGATCTGGTCGCCGACGGTGTAGACCGGGTTCAGGCTGGTCATCGGCTCCTGGAAGATGATGGCGATTTCCTTCGCCCTGATCTTGCGCATCTCGTCGTTGTCCAGCGGCACCAGGTCGCGCCCCTGCCACATCACCTGCCCGGCAACAATCTTGCCCGGCGGCATGGCCACGAGCTTCAGCACGGTCATCGCGGTGACGCTCTTGCCGCAGCCGGACTCGCCGACCACGCAGACCGTCTCGCCACCATCGACCGCGATGTCCACGCCGTCCACCGCGTGCAGCCAGCCGTCGTCGGTCTTGAAGTGGGTCTTCAAGCCGCGGATCTCGAGCAGCGCCACTACATCACCCTCCGCGGGTCGAGCGCATCGCGCAGGCCGTCACCGATGAAGTTGATGGTCAGCACCGCGAGGAAGATCGCCAGCCCCGGGAACATCGACCAGTGCACCGCGATGTCGAGGTAATCGCGGCTGTCCTGCAGGATGCGGCCCCAGGTCGGGATGTCCGGCGGGAAGCCCAGGCCGAGGAAGGACAGCGTCGACTCGGCGATGATGGCCGCGGCGATGTTGATGGTGGCGGCCACGATCACCGGGCCCAGCGAGTTGGGCAGGATGTGCCGCACGACCTGGCGCGAGGTGGTGGCGCCGAGCGCGCGTGCGGCCTCGACGAACTCTTTCTCGCGCAGGCTGAAGAATTGCGCGCGCACCAGCCGCGCCACGGGCATCCAGCTGAGCCCGCCGATGACCAGCACGATGAGCAGGAAGATGCCGATCTCGGGCCCGAACACGCTCTTCAGGCCGTCGCGGAAAAAGAAGATCAAGAGCAGCAGCACCGGCAGCTGCGGCAGGCTGAGGAAGAGGTCGGTGACCCACATCAGCACCGCGTCCACCCAGCCGCGCGAGACGCCGGCGATGGCGCCGATCAGCACGCCGATGATCACTGCGGTGAGCATCGCCGCCAGCCCCACCGCCAGCGAGATGCGGCCGCCGTAGAGCATGCGCGCCAGCAGGTCGCGGCCGAGGTCGTCGGTGCCGAAGGGGTGCTTGGCCGTCGGCCCGACCAGCCGGGCCTGGAAGTCGATGTCGTTGATGCCGAGCTTCCACACCAGCGGCCCGAGCAGCACGGCCAGGACCGTCAGCCCGAGCACGAACAGGCTGGCATAGGCCAGGCGATGACGCTTGAAGCGCCGCCAGGCCTCGGCCCAGGGCGAGACGCTGTTGCGGGCCGTCGAAGCCGCTGGGCTACCTGTAGCTGATGCGGGGGTCGAGCCAGGCATAGAGCAGGTCAGCCAGAAGGTTGAAGATCAGCACCAGGCCCGCGAGCACGAAGGTCACGCTCATGATCACCGGGGTGTCGTTGCGCAGGATGCTGTCGATGAGCAGCGAGCCGATGCCCGGAATGCGGAAGATCTGTTCGGTGACGATCGCGCCGCCGAAAACTGCCGGCAGTTGCAGCGCGACCAGCGTGACCACCGGAATCAGTGCGTTGCGCACCACGTGCTTCATGACCACCACGCGCTCGGACAGGCCCTTGCTGCGCGCGGTGGTGACGTAGTCCAGCCGAACCACGTCGAGCACCGAGGAGCGCACATAGCGCATCAAGCTGCCGGCCTGGAACAGGCCGAGCACGGTGACCGGCATGATCGACTGCTTGACATGGTCCCACCACCACTGCCAACCGGTGCTGCTGATGTCGGCGCGGTACACGAACGGCAGCCAGCCGAGATAGATCGAGAAGAAGAGGATGAACAGCAGCCCGGTGAAGAAGGTGGGCAGCGAAAAACCGATGAAGGCCAGCGTGCTGGCGATGCGGTCGAACCAGCTGTAGGGCCGCACCGCCGAGATGATGCCCACCGGCAGCGCGATGGCCAGCGCCAGCAGTTGCGAGGCACCGATGATGACGATGGTCACCGGCAGCCGCTGCATGATCAGTGTGTCGACATCGAGCCGGCTGATGAAGGAGAAGCCCCAGTCGCCCCTCAGCATCGAGCCCAGCCAGTGGAAGTAGCGCTGCCAGACCGGGTCGTCGAGGCCGAGGCTCGCGCGCAGCGCGAGGCGCACCTCGGGCGGCACGTTCGGGTTGGTGGCCAGTTCCTCGAACGGGTCACCCGGGGCCAGGGCGAGCACGGTGAAGAGCACGATGCTGATGCCCAACAGACTGGGAATCAGGATCAGCAGCCGACGCAGGATGTAGTTACCCAAGGCGTATGCGGGTCAGGTCGGGAAGGGGGAAATCAAGGAAGAAGCGCGCCGGCCTGGTGCAGCCGGCGCGCGACGGACAGCGGGCTCAGGCTTCCTTGAACCAGGAGGGCAGCGCCCACATGTCGTTGTCCCAGCCCGACAGCGGGGCCGCGAGCTTCAGCCCGGCGGCGGAGACGCGTGGACGGAACACCACCGGAATGATGTAGCCGTCAGCGCCGACCAGGTCATTCATGCGGATGAACAGCGCCGCACGCTTGACCGGATCAAGCTCGCCCTGCGCTGCCTTGTGCGCAGCGTCGTAGTCGGCGTTGACCCAGCGCAGGACGTTGCGGCTGGCCCACCGGTTGGCCTTCTGCGCCACCTCCCAGCTGCAATATTGCTCCATGAAGACCTGCGGGTCGGGCTGGGTCATGGTGGTCGTGTACATCTGGATGTCCGACCAGAACTTGGTGAAGGTGTCCGGGTTGGCCACGTCGCCGCCGAAGAACACCGCCGCCGTGACCGACTTCAGCTCGACATCGATGCCGGCCTTGGTGAAGGCGTCCTTGACGATCGCCTGCGTCTTCTGCCGCGCTGCGTTGACGGAGGTCTGGTAGACGTACTTGAGCTTGACGTTGCCCTTGGCGCGGATGCCGTCAGCACCGCGACGCCAGCCGGCGGCGTCGAGCATCGCGTTGGCCTTCTCGACGTTGAACTCGAACTTCAGGTTCGGGCTGCGGAAGCGCGGCGGGTTGTTGAGGAAGTTCGCCGTCGCCACGCCGGTGCGGCCGTAGATGAAGTCCATCACGCTCTTGCGGTCGACCAGCAGTGCGAGCGCGTCGCGCACCACCTTGTCGGTCAGGCTGGGATGCTTGCTCTTGGCACTGGCGCGCTCGCCGTCGACCTCGTTCCAGGGGTCGGTCGGATTGAGCTGGATGAACTCGATATTGCCGCCGGGCACGATGGTGGTCTTGCCGCGGCCGCCGGCTTCGAGCCGTTTGAGGATCTCGTCTTCGACCTGCAGGTTCCAGGCGTAGTCGTACTCGCCGGTCTGCAGCACCGCGCGTGCCGCCGAGGTGGCGTCGCCGCCGCCCTTCATCTCGAAGGTGTCGAAGTGCGGCTGGTTGGCGACGTGGTAGCTGGTGTTGATGGCGCCGGTGACCAGATCACCCGGCTTGAAGTCGGTGATCCTGTAGGGCCCGGTGCCGACCGGCTTGATGTTGGCCGGCGCCTCGCGCGACTTGGCGCCGATGAAGGGCGCGAAGACATGCTTCGGGATGATCATGCCGGAGGTGCCGGTGAAGGCCTCGGCCCAGAACGGCGTCGGGCGCAGGAAGACCACCCGGACGGTGTGTGAATCGACCTTGGTCACCGTGAGGTCGCGGTAGGTGGCGACGTTGACGGTGGAGGTGGCAGGGTCCTTGCAATACTCCCAGTTGAAGACCACGTCGTCGGCGGTAAACGGCTGACCGTCGTGCCAGGTGACGCCGCGCTTCAACTTCCAGGTGACGCTGCGCAGGTCGGCGGCCAAACCGCCGTTGGCCACGCTCGGAATTTCGGTGGCGAGCGTCGGCACCAGGTTGCCTTCGCCGTCCCAGCTGGCCAGCGGTTCGTAGAACACGCGCGAGCCTTCCTGCTCTTTCGTGCCGCTGGCGAAGTGCGGGTTCAGCAGCACCGGGCCCTGCCACCACAGCACCTTCAGCGCGCCGCCGCCGCCGCGCCGCGTCGGCTTGTAGACGGGCAGCGTCTGCGCCTGGGCCACGCCGGCATGCATCAGCATCATCGAGGCCATCGGCGCCGTCAGGCCCAGACCCACCATGTGCTGGATGAAGTTGCGGCGCGGCAGATCGCCCCGCTTCACGTCCTCGATCAGGGCTCGCAGTTCCTGTTCTTGCATAACGATCTCCTGAGGCCCGCGTCAGGGCCAGTGGTCGATGATTCCGAAATCCCGGTGCGCGCCGCCTTGGTGCGGTGCGAGGGGCTGATCGTATAGACCCGTCGTGATGCACCGAATCGGGGTCCGCCCGATGTGCGAGACGCGTCGAAGCAGGGCAAAGCAAACGGCGTGCCGTCCTTTGGCTGCTTTTGACCCTGCGGCGGCAGTGGACTTCAGCCGATCGGCGGCCCGTCGAACGCCGGGTTGCGCAGCGCCGTCATCGCGTGGTCGCGCCAGGCGCCGTCGATGTACAGGTAGTCGCGCGCAAGCCCTTCGCGTTCGAAGCCCAGGCGCTGCAGCAGGCGCAGGCTGCGGGTGTTGTCAGGCCGCACGTTGGCCTGGATGCGGTGCAGGTGCACTGCAGGCCCGAACATCACCGCAATCGCTGCAGCCAGCGCCTCGTGCATCAGGCCCTGGCCCTGCGCCTGATGGTCCACCGCGTAACCGAGCATCGCGCTCTGGAAAGGCCCGCGCGCGATCTGGCTGAAGCGCAGATGGCCGATCAGCGGGGCCGTGCCGGGCGAAGCGTCATCGCCGTCTGTGCGGCGCGCGCGCAGCCACCATCGGCAGCCGCTGCCGGCGCTCAGCGCGGCGATGTCGTCGAGCAGCCAGCGCTGCTGGCGCTCGAGCGTGTACAGGTCATCGGGCCGCGGCGGATCCCAGGGCGCGAGGTGCGCATCGTTGCGGCGCAGGAAGTCCAGCGCCTCGGCCGCCAGCACCGCGCTGGAGGGCTCGAGCCACAGGCGAGGTGTGCTCAGCGTGGCGCCAAGAAAACTCATGCCGGGCAGTGTCGCAGGTCATGTCGCAGGTCATGTCGTCCTCAGCGCCGTTGGACGCAGCGTTTCCGACGGGGCGCCGCGCCGGTCACATCGTCTTGACCCCGCACGGACGCCAGGGCCGCGCATGCGCTACCGTCACCGCCATGAGCACCGCCGCCCTCCCGACACTGCCGATCAACCCGCCGAAAGGCCGCGCCCCGGCGCTGCGCACGCTGGCCTGGCGCCAGACCGTGCGCGACTTCCGCGCTGGCGAGTTGCGCCTGCTCGGCCTCGCCGTGTTGCTGGCGGTGGCCGCGCTGACGGCGGTGGGCTTCTTTGCCGATCGCCTCAACGGCGGCCTGGCGCGCGATGCGCGGCAGTTGCTCGGCGGCGATGCCGTGGTCGGCAGTGACCGGCCGGCGCCGCCGGAGCTGGCCGAGAAGGCCCGCGCGCTGGGTCTGCAGGTCGCAGGCAGCGTGGGCTTTCCCAGCATGGCGCGTGCGGCCGACGCGCAAGGCGGCGCGACGCGGCTGGTGGCGGTGAAGGCGGTGCAGCCCGGTTACCCGCTGCGCGGCCGTCTGGAGCTGAAAGAGTCGCCCGACGGCCCGCTGCAGTCGCTGGCTGCAGCACCGGCGCCGGGCACCGTGTGGGTCGATCCGGCGTTGCTCGATGCGCTGCAGTTGCGCGTCGGCGACCCGCTGCTGCTGGGCGATGCCTCGCTCACCATCACACGCATCATCGTCACCGAACCCGACCGCGGCGCCGGCTTCATGAGCTTCGCCCCGCGGGTGATGCTGGCCGACGCCGACCTCGCCGCCACCGGCCTGGTGCAGCCCGCCAGCCGCGTCAACTACCGTCTGGCCGTGGCCGCCCCGCCCGGGCGCGACGCTGCGGTGCGTGAGTTCGTGCGCTGGACCGAATCGCGCATCGAGACGGCGCCCTTGCGCGGCGTGCGCGTGGAGTCTTTCGAAAGCGGCCGCCCCGAGATGCGCCAGACGCTGGACCGCGCCGAGAAGTTCCTCAACCTGGTTGCGCTGCTGGCCGCACTGCTGGCGGCCGTGGCGGTGGGCATCGCGGCGCGCGACTTCGCTTCGCGCCATCTGGACGACTGCGCGATGCTGCGTGTGCTCGGGCAGTCGCAGCGGCGCATCGCCAGCGCCTATGCGATGGAGTTCGGCTTCGTCGGTCTGCTGGCCAGCGCCGCCGGGGTGCTGCTGGGCTTTTGCGTGCACTACGTCTTCGTCTGGCTGCTCTCCGGGCTGGTCAACGCCAGCCTGCCCCCGCCGGGCGTGTGGCCGGCGCTGTTCGGCCTGGGTGTGGGCATGACGCTGCTGTTGGGCTTCGGATTGCCGCCGGTGCTGCAACTGGCGCGCGTGCCGCCACTGCGCGTGATCAGGCGCGATCTCGGCTCGCTCAAGACCACCTCGCTCCTGGTGCTGGCGCTGGGCGCGGCGGGTTTTGTCGGATTGCTGCTGGCGGTGTCGAGCGACCTCAAGCTGGGCGCCATCGCGGTCGGCGGGTTCGCCGCAGCGGCAGCGATGTTCGCCGCGTTGTCGTGGCTGGCCGTGCAGGCGCTGCGCCGGCTGGTGCCCGAGTCGCGCGCGCCGCGCTGGCTGGTGCTGGCGACCCGGCAGATCGCCGCGCGGCCGGCCTTTGCCGTGCTGCAGGTGTCTGCGCTGGCGGTCGGCTTGCTCGCTCTGGTGCTGCTGGTGCTGCTGCGCACCGATCTCATCGCCAGTTGGCGCCAGGCGACGCCGGCAGACGCGCCGAACCGCTTCGTCATCAACATCCAGCCCGATCAGGGCGAGGCCTTCCGCAAGGCGCTGGCCGACAGCGGCGTGCAGCGCTACGACTGGTACCCGATGATTCGCGGGCGGCTGCTGTCGATCAACGGCCAGCCGGTTCTCGGCCGCCAGTTCGCCGACGAGCGCGCGCAGCGTCTGGCCGAGCGCGAGTTCAACCTCAGCCACACGGCGGTGCTGCCGCCGAAGAACCCGGTGTCCGCCGGCCGCTGGACGCCCGAGGAGCCGGGCGGCCTGAGCGTCGAAGAAGGCCTGGCCGAGACGTTGGGCGTCAAGCTCGGCGACCGGCTGGCATTCGACATCGCCGGACAGGTTCGCGAGGGGCGCATCAGCAGCCTGCGCAAGGTGGACTGGGGCTCGATGCGCGTCAACTTCTTCGTCATCTTCCCCAGTGCCTCCGATGACGGACTGCCGGTGAGCTACATCAGCGCCTTCCGCGCGCCGGCGACGGTTGGCGCCGGCGCGAGTTCTGGCGCAGGCTTCGACAACGCGCTGTCGCGCCAGTTTCCGAACATCACCAACGTGGATGTCTCGGCGTCTGTGGCGCAGGTGCAGCGGGTGCTGGACCAGGTCATCCGCGCCGTCGAGTTTCTCTTCGGCTTCACGCTGCTGGCCGGGTTGGTGGTGCTGTTCGCGGCCGTCACCGCCACGCGCGAGGCACGTGCGCGTGAGTTCGCGGTGATGCGCGCGCTGGGCGCCAGCGGGCGCCTGCTGGCGCAGGTGCAGCGCGCCGAGCTGCTGGGAGTGGGCGCATTGGCTGGCGCACTGGCCTCGATCGCGGCGGCCGCGGTGGGCTGGGCGCTGGCGCGCTATGCCTTCGAGTTCAGCTGGCAGCCCTCGCCCTGGGTGCTGCTGGCGGGCACCGTGGGCGGCGCGCTGCTGGCGCTGGCGGCGGGCTGGTGGGGCCTGCGTGAAGTGCTGCGCCGGCCGGTGGTGGAGACGCTGCGCCGGGCCGAGGTCTGAGAGGCTGAGAGTCTTTCCATCACGCCAAAAGACGCCCGCTCGTCGTTGCAAATGCGCGCCATAGCCCGAGCTATGGCTGTGCTTTGCGCCTAGATCGGACGCCTTTTGACGCGCTGCTCGGTCACGCTCGAAAAACTCTCAGCCTCTGAGTTGGGTCCTGCAGATGGGCAGCTCGCACCGAGCGGGCTGCCGCAGATGCCTCAGTCCGGGCTGTCCATCAGGCCGACCTCGGGGCTGGCCATGAGCGACTCGATGTCGAGCAGGATCAGCATGCGTTCGCCGCCTTCGGCCTTCAGGCTGCCGATGCCGGTGATGTAGCTGGCGTCCACCGTGGCCGACATCGCCGGCGTC
>Ga0209181_10007103_pt1 | contig 15463 bp, 16 predicted proteins | sample MAT05_FD_187208 | JGI IMG/M metagenome (GOLD analysis project Ga0209181, IMG submission 187208) | Freshwater microbial communities from Lake Fryxell liftoff mats and glacier meltwater in Antarctica - MAT-05 (SPAdes) (version 2) | ecosystem: Environmental > Aquatic > Freshwater > Ice > Liftoff... | reverse complement strand
TTTATCAATGCACAAGGATTCTGTCTATGTGCGCGAGATTCTTCGGGCAGGGGCTTGCGGCTATCTGCTGAAAGACTCGGGCGAAGGGGATCTGGTGTCGGCTGTTCGTGCCGTGGCCCGTGGTGAAGGTTATCTGAGTTCTGGTGTCTCCGATGCTGTGCTCACCGATTACCGCAAGCACGTTACCGACCCGATTGATCTGCTCTCCAGCCGGGAACGCGAAGTGCTGCAGATGATTGCCGAGGGCAAGACGAACAAGGAAATCGCAGTTACCTTGAACCTGAGCGTCTACACGGTGGAGGCACACAGAGGGCGCATTATGGAGAAGCTGAATCTGCATTCTACGGGCGAGTTGGTTCGCTTTGCGGTACGCAATGGTTTGATCGACTGATCTGATTCGATATCGTAAATAGATTATGTCCACACATTCACGGCGAGCATTCCTCGCCGCACCTTTCTTTGTCCGCAACTTGATTTCAGCACCGCCCAGCGGCAGAGTGAGACTGGCTTCGATGGGGGCTTCGGGCATGGCCTGGGCTACGCTGGACGGGATTGCGACGCACTCGTCAGTTGACCTGATCTCGGTTGCTGAAGTGGATACGTTGCGGAACAAGCGTGTCAGCGAGAAGTATCCAAAGGCCAGGCTCTATCAGGACTGGCGCAAGATGCTAGACCGGGAATACAAGAACCTGGACGGGGTTTGTGTCGGCACTCCCGATCATATGCACGCACCGCAGAGCATGGCCGCCATGAGGCGTGGGCTGCATGTGTATTGCCAGAAGCCATTGACTTCGCATGTGCATGAGTCTCGCAAGGTGGCTGAATTTGCACGGTCGAAAAATCTGGTGACACAGATGGGCATCCAGATTCATTCGTTTGCCGAATACCAGACGGCGGTGCAGGTGATACAGGCTGGGGCGATCGGCAAGATCAAGGAAGTGCATGCCTGGAGCAACAAAAAATGGGGCGACACAACACCGAGGCCAACCACGACGGATGCTGTGCCAAGCACGCTCGACTGGGATGGATGGATTGGCGTTGGCAAGGCCGAGTCTTACATCAATGACTATTGCCACCCGGGGAATTGGCGGAAGCGGCTGGAGTTTGGAACCGGCACATTTGGCGATATGGGTTGCCATATCTATGACCCCGTCTTTGGAGCACTTGCAGTTAATGCGCCTTTGACGGTGAGATCTGAAGGGCCAGCGCCAAGTGAACACTCGTGGGCGATCAACGCGATCGTGAAGTATGTGTTTCCGGGCACCGCCTATACCGAAGGCAAGACGGTGGCGGTGACCTGGTATGACGGCGACGAGAAGCCGTCGACAGAGATACAGGCCTTGATCGAGGGCACCAAGTTGCCCGGGACGGGATCCATTTTTGTGGGGACTAAAGGTGTGATGCTGTTGCCTCACTTTACCTTTCCCAAGTTTTTCCCTGTGGCTTCGTTCGAAGACTTCAAGCTACCGGAGGTAAAGGCGAACGATCACTACCACCAGTGGGTGGATGCGATTCAGGGCAAGGGCAAGACATCTGCCGGATTTGATTATTCGGGCCCGCTGAGTGAGACCGTGCTCTTGGGGAGTGTGGCCTCGCGCTTTCCGAAGACGACGCTCGAATGGGACAGTAGCCGCCTGAAGTTCAAGAACGAGAAGGCGGCGAATGCGTTTTTGAAGCGCAAGTATAGACAGGGCTGGAAGGTGAAGGGGATCGGTTAGAAGTCGATCTGGGCGCGCTTGGATTCTACTGCGCGCATGTTGGCGCCGGGCACCTTGAGCAAGTCGTCGATGGACTTAAAGTTGCCGTTGGTTTCTCGATGTTTGACGATCAGCCGGGCTTTGGTTTCGGTGATGCCGAGGCCAGCGGCCAGATCGCGGGCATTGGTCTGATTGACGTTGACTCTCGGAGAGGGCGTGTCTTTGGAGAGTCTGGTGGCGAGATAGCTCGTGATTTCGCGCACTTCGTCATCGTCGCCCTCCATGCCTCGGCGCAACATATCTTCGACGAGTTCGGCCCAGGCTTCTTTGGTTTCACGCCGGTTTACAAAGGTGATGACGCCGTGGCAGGCGCTACAGAGCTTTTCGGTGGTTGCCTTTCCTGGGGCTTCCGGTAAAGTGATTGCAAAGAGGGCAGCACAAAAGAAGTTCATGACTCAATAATGAGTATAGAGAGATGAAGTACCTTGCCGTGGTTGCGCTGACCCTTTGCTCCTGCAAACAGACACTTGTGGAGGTGCCTGGGCCCTTGGGTTTGCCTGCGCTGAAAGTGGAGAGAGTGGCGACGGCTGAAGAGATTGCGCTCGGCAAGAAGTTGTTTTTTGATACGAAGCTGTCGCTGGACAAGACTGTCTCTTGTGCCAGTTGCCATAACCCGGAGACTGCGTTTGCCGATGCTCGCAAGGTGTCGGTGGGGGTTGGGGGCAAATCAGGGAAGCGCAATGCTCCGACTGTTTTGAATGCGGCTTACTGGAGAGTGCAGTTCTGGGACGGGCGTGCGGGAAGCCTTGAAGAACAGGCCGCAGGACCGATGGGTAATGAACTTGAGATGAACCATAAGCCGGAGCTGTTGATTGCGCGACTGGCGGCAGATCCGGAGTATGAGCCGATGAAGCTGACGATGGAGAAGGTGGTTTTTGCAATCGCCAGTTATGAACGGACTCTACTGAGCGGGAACTCGGCGTTTGATCGCTACACCTATGGCGGCGACAAATCGGCTTTGTCTTCGGAGGCAATTGAAGGCTTCAAGGTATTTGGCCGGCACTGCGTGATCTGCCATACGATCGGGCCGAAGGATGCCTTGTTCACGGATGAGCAGTTTCACAATATCGGAGTGGGTGTGAATGCCGAGGGAGTGCTAGTGGATCAGGGGAGGGGCAATGGTGAGTTCAGGACGCCATCCTTGCGTAACGTAGCGCGGACTGCGCCTTATATGCATGACGGGAGCCTGAAGACCCTGAAGCAGGTGGTGGACTTCTATGTGGGTGGCGGAAATTCGAATGAGCATCTGGACCCGCAGATTCGGCCGATTGAATTGAGTGGGCGGGAGCGGGATGCCTTGGTGGCCTTTCTTGAATCGTTGAATGGAGTGGAGTCGAAATGAAGTGGACGCTTGCTCTGGTGTTGTCGATTTGCGGGTGTGCCCCTAAGGCTGTGGAGCCCCCGGGGAGCGTTGTGGGGCAGGTGAAGTTTGCGGGGCAGACCGCGAAGGCAGTGGTGATTGATATGGATCAGGACCCACAATGTGTGAAGCTTTACCCCGAGGCACCGCGCGAGGAGCAGCCTGTTGTGGTGAGCCCGGAAGGGACGCTGGCCAATGTTTTTGTCTATGTGAAGAGCGGGCTTGAGGGCAAAAAGTTTGAAGCGCCAAAGACAGCAGTGAAGATCGATCAGAAGGGTTGCTGGTTTGAGCCTCGCGTAATCGGGATGCAGACGGGGCAGACCTTGCAGGTTACGAATTCAGATCCGGTGACGCATAACATCCATCCGGAGGCCAAAGTGAACCGGGAGTGGAATCAAAGCCAGGCACCAGAAGATGGGCCCTTGTCGCGTCGCTTTGCGCAGCCGGAGGTGATGATTCGGGTGAAGTGTAACGTGCATAAATGGATGCGCTCGTGGATTGGTGTGGTGGATCACCCTTACTTTGCGGTGACTGGCGGAGACGGCAATTTTGAATTTAAGGACCTGCCGGTGGGGACTTATCAGGTGGTGGCCTGGCATGAGAAGTCGGGCCTTCAGGAAAAGTCTTTGGTGATCACAAGTGGCACCAAGGCCCGGCTTGAGTTTAGCTTCAACGGACAGTGAAATAATGATCGACATGATTCGATCACTTGTTGTAGTGCTGGTTGTATTTCTGGTTGGGTGCAGTCAGGAGAAGCCGGGCGGGTACCGGGTTTACGTCACCAATGAGGTGAGTGGGGATCTGACGATCATCGACTCGAACAAGATGGAAGTGGAAGCGAAGGTGCGTCTGGGGAAGCGACCGCGCGGGATTCACGCGAGTGCGGATGGGAAGACGATTTATGTGGCGCTGAGCGGGTCGCCCATTGCGGGACCGGGTGTGGATGAGAGCACGCTGCCTCCTCCCGACAAGAATGCCGACGGTATTGGTGTGTTTGATGTGGCATCGCAGAAGTTATTGAAGGTGATTAAGAGTGGATCTGACCCTGAGGAATTTGACTTGAGCAAGGATGGCAAAATGCTCTATGTTTCGAACGAGGACGTGGGCGGGGCTTCGATTCTCGACCTGGTGGCGGAGAAGATCGTGAAGGAGATCAAGACTGGCGAAGAGCCTGAGGGTGTAACGGTGAGCCCGGATGGGAAGCTGGTGCTGGTGACGTCGGAAGATGCGGGGACGGTGGCGGTGATTGATACCGCGAAAGGCGAGCTGGTTGAGACGATCAAGGTGGGGCGGCGGCCAAGGTCGATCGCCTTCTTGCCGGATCTGAACCGGGCCTGGGTGAATGCCGAGAACGACGGCACCATTGTGATGATCGATATAGCGAAGAAAGCTGTGGTGCAGACGGTGCAACTGGGTGAGGCGGGTGTGGTGAAGCCGATGAAGGTGTTGCTGTCGGCCGACGCAAAGACCTTGTTTGTGAGCACCGGGCGCGGCAAGAAGGTGTTCTTTCTCGATGGGGCTTCGGGCAAGGTGGAGGGCGAAGTGGAGGCAGGACGCCGGCCCTGGGGGCTTGGACTTTCACCCGACGGCAAGACGTTGTTTACCGCCAATGGGCCGGGTAACGACATCACTGTGATTGATGTCGCAACCCGTGCCGTGGTGAAGCGGATTGCTTCGCCGGGTTCGCCCTGGGGAGTATTGACGCTGGCCCGCTAGTTTTGGCGGGGTAAGTTATAGGCGGCAAAGCGGGCAGCGAGGCCGGACTTAGCCGACGTTCTTTCCAATAGGTCGAAAGATGCGATGCTGATGCCGGTGGAGGGAAACTTCGCGATCAGGGCAGTGGCGTATTCGTTGCCGGTGAGTGCGGACATGATGATGTTGAGACGAGCCTGGGATTCACTGGCGAGAGCCTGGGAGCCGGTGTCTTTGGTGTTCATCGCAGCGTTCTGAATGGCCTGAATGGAGAGGTTCTTTACGTCCTTCTTGTATTCACGGAACCAGTAAGCATAAAAGAACCAGAAGGCGGATTGAAGTAGGGGAAGGTCTTTGCAGCGCTCGAGAAACTCATGGAGTGAAGTGCAGAAGGTGGCGAAGTGCAGGAGGCCAATGATGCCACTGTCGAGAGGAGTGAGTTGCGAGGCTGGACGGAAGGCCGCTTCGACGACACGGTCTGGACTCTCGAAGGCCCGGATCACCGAATCGATACTGACGATTGCGGGGGCCTTGCCGTAGCAGTAGCCGTCGAGGAATTCGAGAATGCAAGCTAGCTCACGGTCATTGCGAAATCGCTCGAAGAGGTTTGCAAAAGCTTCGAATGCTCCTGGGGAGTTTTGCCGTTCGATTTTGCTTTCTTCAAGGTGCAGACAGAAGAGGCAGGGGAGGGCCTGTTTGTAGTAGTTCTCGTAGTAGGGCCGGAGCGAGGCGTGGCCGAGGATTGCGAAGATGCGGGTCCCCTGATCGACTCCTTCAGGGTCAGAGCTGTAGCCGGAGAGCCAGGAAAGGTAGATGAGGCTGGTTTCATTGAGCCAGTTATCCATGTTGCGACGAAGGGCAATTTCAATTGGGTCTCGGATGCCATCAGGGTCGGCGTCATGATTGCGAAAGATGTGTGCAATCGCTTCGTCGGATTTGGTCTTGAAGAGCGGCTCGAGGGCAAGGTGATCCGCGCCAATCAAGAGGCGTCCAGTGAGGTATTTGAAATTGTCGTAGGAGTTGTCCATTAGAGGAGCTCTTTCAGGTAGTTGATCAGATGAGGGAAGTCGTTGAGTTTGGAGACGCTGGTGTGGGTGGCTCCGCGGATGGCCGTGGGAAAGGGGTCTCCGGGGAAGGGCAAGTTGCTTACGATTTCCTCGTGTTCTGCGATCAGGACGCGGCGGGCTTTGAGAGTAGTGCAGCCTGCGGCTGCGGCGCTGATGGTGTGGTCTTCGAGAGATTTGAGGATGGGAGAGCCGGGCTTGAGTTCCAGGAGCAGAGGGATCTTTACCTTGGCTGCACTGCCGATGAAAGCAGAGATCGGGTTGGACCCGAGCAGTTCTGCAACGCTATCGACGATGATGCCTCCAGAGTGAGCAGGGGCGAAGAGGATGTAGCGGATTCTGTCGAGCCAGGGAAGCTTCTGTTGATTAGCGCGGATGAGAGCCCATCGTGTGACGAGTGCACCGAGGGAGTGGGCGGCAAGGACGCAGGATTCGTAGTTGGGCGGGGAGGACCGGATGGGCTGGAGGGCTTTGCCGTCGGTCATGGCGCTGTCGAGAAGGTCAAATAGGAAGCTGCAGGCGGCAAGAGCGTTGGAGCGGACTCCGTCGTAGCCGAAAAAGATGAGGTCCGTTTCAGCGAGATCGGGATCGTTGAGGGCGATTGTGTCGAAGCCGGACCAGGTGTCGATGGCGTCACCGTTGAAGCCGTGAACGAAGAGGATGCAGTGCTTGGCGGGCTTGCGGCAGGAGATCATTTTCGAGCGGCCATCGGCGAGTTGCGTTACCAGACGATGGTTTGGCGCAGAATCAAAATCGAAGATCGGCATGTGGGTAGCTTCGCATAAATGGATGATGCGTTACCATGTTGCCCATATGCGATCTGGATTACCGATGGCTTCAGAATATGCGCCGTTCTTTGGGCGCTATGTGACACTCGTGAGTTCTGACGATATTGTGGGGCATTTGGCGAGCCAGTTACCGTTGACGGTTGCGATGTTGCGAGGGCTCGACCCGGAGCGGAGATATGCGCCAGGGAAATGGAGCGTGAAGCAGGTATTGGGGCACATGATCGATACCGAAAGGGTGATGGCTTATCGGGCGCTGCGTATTTCGCGTAGAGATACAACGCCATTGCCTGGATTTGATCAGGATCTACTTGTGAATGGTGCGCGGTTTGATGAGCAATCGATGGAGGATTTGATTGAGGAGTTTGAGTGCGTGCGCAAGTCTACGATCCTGCAGCTCAAGCCTATGACTTCCGAGATGTGGCTGAGGATGGGAACTGTCTCAGAACACCCAATATCGGTGGGGGCGTTAGCGTACATCATCGGTGGGCATGAGCTTTATCATCTGGAGCTAGTCCAAAGCCTTTATCGCTAGCAATTGCCGTCATGGTCAATTCTGCGGTGACTCGCCAATAGCTCTTACGGCCTCGATTAGAATTTGTTCCCGTTTGATTTTCTTGCAGAGAGCAATTCTAAATTCCAGCGATACTGTTTTGCTGGGACGCTTGATTTGACCTGTGCGAGGGATCTGATCTGAATTTATCTCCGAGTGCGCGTAGTTCTGATCCAGCGGAGTATGGGTCATGAAAAAACAATAAGCGGGGCCGTTGGCTTTTACCAATTCAATTGGAATATCTCTCACCCAAAATCCAATAACTCCAAAACCGTCAAATAATCCAAACTCCGAAAAGAGTACATCTTCAGGCTCACTGAACTGGCCGCGATTGACGGACTGCCCTGGCTGTGAACGGATTGCAGCGGGATCCAGTTGCCCCTCCAAGAAATGGTTGGAGGCATAGCGCAAATACAGAGTCTCTTCTGGCAAGAACTCCGAAACAGGCTCCCTACCAAGCCTCAGCATTCTGTCTGGTGCATTAGCTGGCGAGGTGTACACGAATCTTTATTGCCGCCTCGGAAAGATCTTTCTGATTCTCTTGAAGCTGCCAAACCACAGTCGCGCCAAGTTCGGAGTAGCAGGCAGCGACTATTTCTTCAGAGTTGCAAAACTCCAAAAATGCACGATTGTTCCCGGCTACGAATGACATTGCGACGCCCCCGTCCATGCTGATCGACAGGCTTGATGGATTCAGCCCTTTGACTTCAAAGAGTTTCAAGGCCAGGCGTGCGCTACGGATGGAAAACTCATTAGGTGGGTCCACCTCTAGCGATCGCAGATGAGACTGAGAACGAGCAATGACTTCGAGTTCTCTACGCGCCCTCTGCCCTCTGAGATTTCGCTGCCAGAACGCGCTGGGATCGAGTCGCAATTCGATGCGATGCGCAGTCTGCGTCTGTGATCGATCATCATCAGCTATCGGACGAATATAGGCCATGGGTTCACTTCCATGCAAAGTCATTGGCGCAAGTATTGGCATGCTAGGCTTCTTTCTCTCTCCCGAATAGTGCTCTAGTAGAATCTGTGATGGAGCCAAAGAAAAATTCGTTCTTAACACTCCGCATCCGCTCAAGAAGTGCCCAAAGATCGATCTCGGCAGCAAACAGAGATTCGAGATTCGTGAAGACATCAATGTCTAGAACAACCGAACAAAACCCGTCAGTAGGGGGGCTTACACTTGCCTGGATCAGATTCAAATGGCCGTCAAATTCTGACAAGGGAAAGCGTAACTGCATTACGAAGCCTTCGAGGCTTTGCGGGAGCGCGGGAGAGACCTCGGGTATTGTCCGAAAGTAGTCCTTGTAGTCAATAGAAGGCTGCGGAATATCAATTTGATTGATGTAACGAAGGGCAACTCTTGTCTTATGGACAGTGCCAAGAGTTGCGCAATAAATAAGCCATAGGCGTCTTGCCTCGTCTCTGAGTTCTGACCAATTCCCATATGGACGAAGTCGTGAATATGTAAATCCATCAACTCGCGCTTGAAAGACTCTTTGCCCATCCTCTGACTTAAATGAAAAACCTGATGGCTTCAAGGACGTCGAAGAGCCTATTTGGGGACCAACAGAAAATTCTCCTTCAAAATAGGACGTACGCTCTTTGATCGGATATTGATCTTTTACCGATTCAAACAAGGATTCCAAGACGTTCACGCGAGAACTTGGCGTGGGCTCGATCCGAATGTCTATCAGTGCTTCCCGTATAGGCGCGTTTTCGAAGTATGTTGCCACGGTTTCAGGTACCAATGCTTCGCTTAAGAGAAGCAGTTGCATTAAAACAATGCTATCAAAAATGTTTCAGTATCACGGCTTAAGGCGCAGCATCTTTCAATCGCCAAGTACTTGTTTCTCATTTCGTGAGGAATCGCTTGTGGCACTGGATCTGAGCCTATTCGAGGTTGAGAGACTGCTCGCGGATGCGTTCGATTTCGGTCTTGACGGCGAGGCCGATTTCTGTGAGCTGTAGGCCGAAATCGCCGGCGTTGTTGGACTTTGAGAGGATCGTGTTTGTCTCGCGGTTCATCTCCTGTAAGAGGAAGTCGATCTTCTTCCCCGCTTCCCCGCCCTTGGTCAAGAGCGTCTCTAGATGCGTGCAGTGAGTCAAGAGCCGGGTGACTTCTTCTTCAACATCGCCACGGTCTGCGAGAAAGGCAGATTCCTGAGCGATACGGGCCGGGTCTACCTGTTGGCCGCTGAGCAGATCGTTGATCTTCGCTTCGATGCGCTGGCGGAGGATCGGGAGAATCTGGGTGCGGAGGCCTCTCACCAATACCGCCTGCTCACGGATTTTCTCGTTGTAAGCCAGCATTTGCTTGACTAGCGATGCTCCTTCGCGTTCCCGCTGGACGTTGAGCTCAGTGAGAGCCTCTTCGAGGCCACCGAGAATCGCCTCGTTGAGAACTTCTGAAATCTCGTCATCCCGCGATTCAATCAACATGCCAGGCAGACGCAGGGCTTCGTTCAGATTTGGTTTGCCCATCTCGCCGAAGTGATTTTCCAGATTATGAAAGAGATCCCGGTAGGCAGCCAGGAGAGGAGCGTTTACATTGATCGTTTGCTTGGCTGCTTCCCGGGAAATCGAACAACGAATGTCGATGTGACCACGATTGATCTGGGCTTTTGCCAAGCCTCTCATGGCGCCTTCGATAGGGTCGAAGAAGCTGCTCATGTGGAAGTGGAGATCAAGAGCACGGTGGTTGACCGTCTTGATCGAAAGCGTGAGTTCACCTTCAGAGATTGAGCGCCGGACGCGGGCGTAGCCAGTCATACTTCGTATGTTCATGAGTTTTCGAGTGTAGCCGATTCTTGGAATTGTAGTTCGTGAAGGCGACCGTACAGGCCCCCTTGTTGGATGAGTTGATCGTGAGTTCCGCTCTGAATGATTTCACCTTTTTCGAGGACCAGGATTCGAGTGGCGCGGCGGATTGTGGATAGACGATGGGCGATGACGATGACCGTTCTCTGCGCCATCAGGTTAGCAAGAGCTTTCTGGACCAACACCTCAGACTCGGCATCGAGATGCGAGGTGGCTTCGTCGAGGATCAGGATGGGCGCGTTGCGGAGGACGGCTCTGGCTATCGCCAGACGCTGGCGTTGGCCTCCACTGAGTTTGACGCCGCGCTCGCCGATACGGGTTTCATAGCCTTCGGGCATGCGGGCGATGAATTCGTCGGCGATCGCTGTGGCAGCCGCGGATTTGACTTCTTCGAGCGTGGCATTGGGGCGGCCGTAGCGGATGTTGTTGGCTACCGTGTCGTCGAACAGGAAGGTGTCTTGCGCGACCGAGGAGATCTGTGCGCGAAGGCTATTCATGGTGACGTCACGGAGGTCCCTGCCATCGATTCGTATGCGGCCTTCGATTGGATCATAGAGACGGGGGAGGAGGCTGGCGAGGGTGGTCTTGCCTGCGCCGCTTGGTCCTACGAGGGCAATGACTTCGCCTGCGTTGACGCTCAGGGTGAGGCTCTTGAGGATGTCTGGCTGAGCGGGCGAGCTGGTGGGATAGCGAAAGCGGACTTGCTCGAATTCGATCGACTGGTGGAAGGCGGGCAGCGTTGCTGCGTTTGGCTTGTCGGCAACCTTGGGTTCCTGATCGAGATACTCGAAGACGCGCTGGGCAGAGCCGGTGGCTTGCTGGAAGATATTCTGGATGCCAGTGAGACGCTTGACGGGCTCGTAAAGCATCAGGAGGGCTATGACGAAGCTGGTGAACTCGCCGGCTGTCATCTGGTTAGCCTGGATTTGCGTGCGGGCGTAGCCGATGAGGCCAACGATGGTGAGGGCTCCGAGGAATTCGATGACGGGCGAGGGGAGCGCCTGTTGGGCGATGTAGCGGAGGTTCGATTTGCGCAGGGCATCGGCAGCCGTGTGGAAGCGCGACGACTCCATCGATTCTGCATTGAAAGAACGGACGACCTGTTGGCCGGTGATCGCTTCCTGGAGGATGTGGTTGAGGTGGGCGGCATTGTCTTGCGCGCCACGGGTGGTGCGGCGGATGCGCTTGCCGAGGCGGGCCGTGGGGATCATCACGAAGGGGAGGACGGTGAGCGAGAAGAGGGCGAGCTTCCAATCGTGGTTGATCAGGACGGCAAGCAGGCCGATGGCGGAGAAGCTTTGACGAAGCCAGTCGGCGAGCATGTGCGAGATGGCGACCTGGATCTTTTCGATGTCGTTCATCACCGACGACATGAGGCGACCGGTGGAGTTGACCTCGAAGAAGCTGGTGTCCTGACGGAGGACATGATCGAAGACGCGCTGGCGGAGGTCGGTGATTGCGTGTAGGCCGACGTAGTTGACGAGATAGTTGCCGATGTAATCGCAGATGCCTTTGATTGCGAAGACGAGCAGGATGCCGATCGCGACTAGAGCCCAGATGCTCTGGATTTGAGCGGGGAGGAATGAGTCGAGCTGGATTTTCCAATTCAGCATCGGGATGGTGAGCGACGTGGGCTCGACCGTTGAGGGGCTTAGCACGCGATCCAGAAGCGGCTTGATGAGCAGCGCCATGGAGGCCTGACAGAGGCCGACGATCGCCATGAACAGGACGCTGAGCAGGAGCGTGGGCCAGTAGTGGAGGCCGAGGCGGATGACGCGTTTCATGCAGTCACTTTGAGTCTGGCGAGAGCTTCTACAGCCTGGGTAGTGGTGATACCGGAGATGCCGGCGGGAGAGTGCAGTGCCTGGGATTCTGTGCGCCAGGGAGCCCAGATCTCAGGATTCGAGGGGCCGTAAAGTACAGCGACAGGCACTCCAAAAGCGGCGGCCATGTGGGCGGGGCCACTGTCGTTACCGAAAAAGATCGACGCCGAGGCGAGGAGGCTTTTGGTTTTCTTGAGGTCGGTTGAGATCTCCACGTGCCAGGGCTCAAAGGGAGCGGGGTCGTCGCCGGGGCCACCTATGAAGATGGGTTCAAGGTGAAGGGCTCGCCTTAGGAATTCAGCGACCTCGAGGAAGCGCTGGGCGGGCCAGGCCTTGTCGGCCGCACTGGCGAATGGGTGGATTACGGCGTAGCCCTGGTCTCGCCATTTTTTGGAAGTGAAGAGGCGGGCTCGCGGGACAGGCTGAATGGGGACGCCGAGGCTGAACATAGCAGAGGCAGCATGTTCAGCAGTATGAATCACGCGTTCATCGCGAAGGATCTCTTGAGCCCTGGGGATGCGGACGTTGTAGGCAAGAGAGTAACGGTAATGGGCGAAACCGACGCGGTAGCGGGCCAGGGAGGCCGTTGTCAGGACAAGGCTGCGAGTGCCACCGTGGAGGTTGAGTGTGAGGTTTGGCTTCCAGCGCCGCAGGAGTGCGACACTCGGGACGATGATGTCGTCGATATCGGGGTTCTCTTCGAAGAGCGGAATGAAAGGTGGCTCAGCGACGACGGCGATGCGGAGATCGGGCCGGTGAGCTTTGAGGAGATGAATGGCTGGTGTCGAGAGGACGCAGTCTCCGAGTGAGCGTAGGCGGATGATGGCAACACGCGAGCCTGACTTCAGACGCTCGAGGATTGGGGGCATTGCCTATTCTTCGATTTTTGCTTCGTCGACCAGCATAACTGGAATGTCTTCGCGGATCGGATATACGCGCTTGCAGGCGAGGCACTTGAGGCCTGAGCCGTCCTGCTTGAGTTCGAGCTCACCGCGGCAAGCTGGGCAAATGAGAATGTCGAGAAGTTCCTGACTGATAGCCATCCGTATCTAGTATGGCCTACCAGCGGGGGCTGCGGGCGAGGAGACGTTCTGTGTCGTTGGCCGAGGCGGGCTTGGTGAAGTAAAAGCCCTGGGCCAGATGGCACTTGAGTTCGCGAAGGACGGCGAGTTGCTCGAGGCTTTCTACGCCTTCGGCCACGACGAGGAGGTTTCTTGACTGGGCGCTGTGGATGATGTCGCGGATCTTGTCGAGATTGCGTCCAGATGTGATTTCCCGGACCAATGTGGGCGAAAGCTTGATGCGGTCTCCGGCGTCAGACTTGATGTTAAGCCGGGCATGGAGCTGGCTGAGGTGGTGGAGGATGTCGCTGGCGGAATGCTCAGTCTGTTCGTTTAGCTCGAAGCGAAGCCAGTTGGGGTCGATTTCAGAATCGCGGATGATCTCTTCCAAAGCCCTTGTATCGGCCGGGTTGAGGAAGTGGGCGCTTGATAAATTCACTGTCAGCGTGAGCGGGTGGATGCGGCGGGTGCGCATATTGATCTCTCGGGCTTTTGAACAGGCTTCGGCTAGCATCCAGCGGTCCAATTTGAGAATGAGGCCGGAGCTTTCAGCAGCGGGCAGAAATTGATCGGGAGTAAGCAGGCCGAGTTCAGGATGCTGCCAGCGAATCAGGGCTTCGAGGCCGCCTATTTCACCAGTCTGGAGATCGACGATCGGGTGAAAGAAGACTCTCAGCTGGTCGGGTTGGAAGGTCTCGAGCTGGGTGCCGGTGGAGGGTTTGGGTCTGGAAGCTGCCATCGAACGAGAAGCCTGCTGCAACATGGCTTCACCATTCTTGAAGGTGCCGGTGAGGGTAGTGGCGTAGCCGATGTTGATAGAAAAGGAGAGTAGGCGGCCGGAAATTTCAAAAGATTTGGCAAGGCGTGAGCGCAGGAGAGCAGCGAGGGCTTCGAGCTTCATGGGGTCGGCGGTTGGGATCAGCGCGACAAATTCGTCGCTGCCGTGCCGGGCTACGAAGCTGTTGGGTGGCAGGGATTCAGCGATGCGCCGGCCGGCTTCGGCGAGGGCTTTGTCCCCACCGCGCGTGCCAAGCGTTTCGTTGACTTTGGCGAAGTTGACCAGATCGAGGAAAGCGACAGCGAAGGGCTGGGCTGGATGAGCGAGGAGGCCGTTGAGGCGGTCGAGGAAGAGTGCGCGATTGGCCAGACCGGTAACCGAATCATGGAAGGCTTCAAAGAGGAGTTGCTCGTCGAGTTGCTTCTGGTCATGGATGTCGGTTTGGAGGCCTACCAGTCGTGTGGCTTCGCCTGATTCATTGCGCATGGCGATGGCACGGGTGATCATCCAGCGGAATTGGCCGCCGCGTGTGCGGGCGCGGTACTCGGCTTCGAGCGGTTCGGGTTGGCCTTTGAGGTAAGTAGCGATGCGATTGCGGAGTATCGGGAGATCGTCGGGATGGACGAGCATGTACCACTCGCCGAGATCTCCGGTGATTTCTTCGTCAGAGTAGCCGAGCATTTCTTTCCAGCGAGGTGAGAAGTAGACCTCATCGGTGCGAAGGTTCCAATCCCAAAGACCTTCAGTTGAGCCGAGGGCGTTAAGGGTTTTGGTTTTGTCTTCTGCGGCAATAGCGTCTATAGCGGATTTCTTGCCGGTGATGTCGCGGTGGATAGCCACCGAGCCGGTTGCTTCTTTTTTGTCGTTGAAGGTAACGGCGATGGAGACGTCCTGGACTATTTCACGCCCTGAGGGGGAGAAATTGGAGATCTCGCCCTTCCACGATCCTTCGAAATCAAGGGCCTGGAGGATGTGGTCGCGGGAGGGAACCTGGAGCCAGTCGGGTTGGACCTCGCTGAGGGTCTTGCCCTTGGCGAATTCGGCAGTGAAGCCGTAGAGTTGCTCGGCGGCCTGATTCATCCACAGGACACGATGTTGCGTGTCGTAGGTGAGGATGGCGTCCTGGATGGCATTGAGCAGATCTGTAGGCTGCGTCTGCGCCGTTGGGTGCGCAGCAAGGAGTGTGAGCGGCGTACCTTTGATGGGGAGGATTGTGCCTTCCATCGCGAGTATCGGACCATCTTTTTGCCGGAGGTGCAGGATCATTGGGTCGCTGCCGGGAGTGATTTCTTCAAGGATTGTCGAGGCGGAGCGGCCAATGAGGCGATTGGGATCGAGCCCCAACAAAGCATGGACGGCGGGGTTGATGTATTGGACTGTAGTGTCGAGATCGAGAATCGCAAGGATATCGGAGGCATTCTCGACGAGAGCGCGGAAACTGGTTTCAAGCTCGGAAAGCTGTTCGTGGGCGAGCCGTTCGCCGGTCAGATCGGCCATGAAACTCATGTATCGAGTTGAAGCTGTACCGTCGGGATTGGATAGAGGGGCAGTATAGACGGCGAGGTCGAGGCGGTTGCCGTTCTTGCGCAGGATGCGAATATCCTCGCGCGTCCAAAAACCGGGTTTAGGAAACCTGGGGGCGATTGGGGAAGCTTGGCCAATGATTTCAGAAGCGGCAAAGCCGGTGGTGGATTCAGCAAGTGAGTTCCATTGAAGCACCTTGCCTGCGGCGTCGAGGATCTGAACAGGCAGGGGCGAGTCGGCGAGCATCTA